>WNFR01000009.1_pt1 | contig 176027 bp, 163 predicted proteins | sample 5400221 | NCBI WGS metagenome assembly WNFR01 (sample SAMN13153357, study PRJNA577476) | soil metagenome | isolation source: 40 cm soil under Madrone tree | place: USA:California | collected 2016-06-14
GTAAGCCGAAGAAAGTCGCCCTAACAGCTTGCATGCGTAAGCTGCTCGTCATTCTCAATGCGATTATCAAACAGCAAGCGACCTGGCGCACTTTTACGTTGCTCAACGCTTGACTTTCAACACAGTTGCTCTGCGGTTTTCCGGATCAATGCTGGAAAATCAACCGCTGAGGACGCTGAGGACGCCGAGGAACAACGTGATTGCAGCGCAACTGGCGTCAGCCTTTGCCGGCAGCTTGAAAAAGAGCAGGCCTAGTCATAAGATCGGATTCGTGGAAGCTAAATTCACAAGCAGCAGCCAGTTCACACTCCTAAGGAATCCAAATGGTTTCTCAAGAAGAGTTTGACAACTTCGTAATCGATTATAATCAGGACTACATTCTCCTTCTGACACGCGCGAGTAAACAACACTATGATTGCCTCATAACTTCATTCATGGTTTTGAAGGATCTTTACAACATGATTCAGGTGTTGTTTGATACCGAACACTTTACCTATTCGACCTTGCCATATCCGTACTCATATCGAGCCGATGATTCGCTGATGAGGGTCCTTGGGTTCAACGATGAAGAGATCGGGAACATCTTCGGATTTCTCGAGTACGTCAAGAGAACCCAGGGCATGGAATTTGAAGATTGCCTGGATGCAGGCACATTGGCTATGTGCGCCAGAGTGAGATGAGATGAGTCAGTCGATAATTGCGGACGCACTCGAAAACAGAATCGATGAGCTTATCGAGAAATGGGCGGCCGCGGTCCGCGATGACCCGCGCATTGAGTCAGACGATAAGTTATCCAGACCGGAATTGATTGACAATGTCCCCGCAATCGTTCAGGAGATCTGCCAGCTCATTCGAGACGACAAGACGCCGGACGTTCGCAATAGCAATGAAGCAAGGGCTAACGTTTACATGCGCGTTCACCAGGGATACAAAGGACGAGATCTAATACGCGAGCTTTCACTGCTGCGAATCACCTTGCTGGATTATTTGATGGCGTTCTCGGATGAGTCGCCCGGCATCGATGCGGACGAGCGCCACAACGCTGCCACGATCATTAATCTGTATCTGGATGAGGAAATGCGCTACGCAATCTCGGTTTACAGCAACCGGCCTGACGCTCAATGAAGAGCAATCCCGTAACTGAAAACTCAAAAGCGGCGACTCGAATACTCGTCGGCACATCGGGTTTCGCTTACAAGGAGTGGAAGGGAGGCTTCTACCCTGAAAAGCTTCCGGCTAAGAAATACCTGTCGTATTACGCCGAGCACTTTCGCACGACTGAGATCAACAATACCTTCTATCGGATGCCCACCGCGAAGCTCTGCGAGGGCTGGTACGCCGAAGTGCCTGAGGACTTCTCGTTCACTTTGAAGCTGAGCCAGCGGATTACTCACTTCAAGCGGCTCAAGAACATTGAAGACGATATGAACTACTTTCTGGACAGCGCGGCGAACCTGAAAGAGAAGCTCGGGCCGATTCTGGTTCAGCTGCCGCCGAATTTCAAGAAGGACCTCGAAGTGCTGGAAGCCTTTCTCGAGAAGTTCGCAAAGCAGGGAAGACTGGCATTCGAGTTTCGTCACGAGTCCTGGTTCGATGATGAATTGTTTGAGTTGCTCCGAAAGCACAAGACGGCGTTTGGAGTCGTGGAAAAGGAAGAGGGTGAGTCAGGCATCACGCGTCGTGAGGTGACGGGTTCGTTCGCATACATGCGCTTGAGGAAGGGCGACTACTCTAAGGATGAAATGCTCGACTGGGCGCGATGGATCAGAGGACAAACGGTTCCGGTTTACTGTTATCTAAAACACGATGAGCGAGCTCCGCGCCTGGCGGATCAACTTCTTGAAGCTTTGAAAGAGATGTAGGAGCGAACCGCGTGGGCATAGGGCCAAGAGCTCGAGATTTAGCTAGAGTTATGACAAACAGAATCGCTTGGGATGAGCGTCCGGCGTATAGGAGGAGAACGTGAGTAAAGAGCCTATGACAGAAGAGCACGGGAGTGCCGAGTCTCCGGGTGCAACGCTTGAAAACGCTCGAAGTCAATCCGCGATCAATCTGCTAAATGAATGGCTGGCGGATGAGTCTGGTTATGACGAGCATGCGTGGCCAGCAGCTAAGAAGGCGATAGCCGAGAACGGGCTTTCGTCGAGGAAAAGATTCGATGACTAACACGGTGATGCTCGACTCAGGGCCGCTGGGGTAGAGTTGCGCATCCCCGTCCGAATCGTGAGATCACCGAATGGCTCGAACGACTGCTGGGCTCGGGGGTAGTAGTGATTGTGCCCGAGATCGCTGCTTACGAAGTGCGCCGCAATCTTCTACTGGAAGGATTAACAAAATCGGTCACGCACCTCGATCAACTCAAAGAAGCGCTGATCTACCAACCACTCACTACTGAAGCAATGCTGCGAGCGGCTGAGATGTGGGCGGAAGCGCGAAGAACTGGCATGCCTACCGCCGCCGACAAAGAACTTGACGGTGACGTGATTCTGGCTGCTCAAGCTGAACAGGCAGGAGCAACAGTGGCGACAGAGAACGTCGGTCACCTTCCCCGATTTGTCGACGCACGCGGATGGCGCGACGTATCAGCTTAGCGCGCCATTGGTACCGTCGAGCCCTTATTCGACGGATCAACTACGTATCTGGAAAACAATCCCATTCTTTGCCTGATTACTTCGTTGTTGACGGAAACCTAAACGGAAGCACTTCGGGCACCACGCTCACTTCAGTTGTGAACTTGAACGGGTACTTCCCACCGCTGTCGTAAATCAACTCGACAAAGAACGCTGTGAATCCGCTCGCGGGTTTGTTTACTCGGCCGATGTACTGCCCAGACCTTTCTGCTTTCAACGGCGTGCTCATGTAAGCGTTGCCGATAGTGTCTACCCTGAAGTCGCGAGCCTTCGGGTTCGTCGCCTGCCATAGATTCACCTCGCGAGGTTTGTCCTTCACCGTCACGATCAGCGTGCCGTCTTTTTCTTTCTTCCACGAAAACTCCGGGCGCGGTTTGTTGTTGATGAACGCCTGATAAAACGCCAGCAGGCTTTCGCGCGCATCCGTCCCGGCGAGATTGTGTTTACTGTTAGGAACATAACGAAGGTCCTTTTCGCCCTGGATCTGGCCGTAATAAAACTGCGAGTTGTCCGGGAGGAAGAACTGATCTCCTGAAGCATTGACGAAATACTTTGGAATCTTCAGGCGATCGCGTTTGAGATAATTGTACGGGTCCTCGATTGCGAGAACGTGTTGATACTCCGGTGTGCCGATCTTATCGGGGAAGATCTTATGATTTACATAGTCCTGCAACGCGGGGGAGAAGTATCCATACGCCTCAAACTGATGTTTGGTGATCGCTTCTGAGTTCAACGCGTCGATGACTGTAGGCATGATCGCGATGACTCGTTTGTCCACCGCGGCGACGAGCCACGTCGTCCATCCGCGCTTCGATCCGCCCGACACGACAAACTGATCGACCTTGAGGTTGCCGCCGGCATCGCTTGCAAGAAACTCCTGAACCGCATCCATCGCGCGAACGCCGCTCTTAACCATAGCGAGGCGAACCAGCCATTCATCATCGCCGCTTTGCATTTGCCGCACCCGGCTGTAAGCAACCAGGTCGTCCTCGGAACGGCCTTTGTCCTTCGAATCCGAAAAGAACAACGGCTGATTGGGAACCATGCCGAGCTCGGCGACGACGGTTTGTGTCTCGGTCGCAAAAATGGCGAGCCTGCCGGATATGACGGACGGCGCCGGGTCCCGATTGCTCCCGCCGCCGATGAACAGCAGCGCTTTGTTTGAGGCTACTTTGTCGGGCTTGATGATCGTAAGCCAGTGCTTCCATACGGGCCGATCCACTTCTGAAGCCGAGCGCCAGGTTTGCGATGTAAGATCGATAACGTATTGCTTGAAGCCGGAGCCCGCCATTGCGTTGACTAGTTTCCACGAGTAGCTCGGGTCAGGTTTCGCAATGTAGCGATCGAGCGCGGTCTCCTGAGCCGATGCCGTTCGCGCGCCGAATGCGATCGGTGCGAGCAGCAAGCCACACGCGACGAACAGTGTGGTTCGGAATCGTTTTGGTGTCAGCAGAAGCTCGTGTTTCGTTTTCATAGATGTCCTTGGAGGTAGTGGTTCTTTGCGTTCCGAGTGGAAACCTAATCGTTGTGATCTTCCGCAAGACGATGCCCCTGTTATCGACATTCTTCCACGAGAAGAAGAATTGCTGATGCCGTCGCGTTGATCGCGTACCGCGCCTTCTGTGGCGAGACTGATCGTGGTGTTGCCCCGCCGCCGTGCGAGGTGCTGAGACGGTTACGTAACGTCGCAATGGTCAACAAGGGTTGTTCGAAGAAACTTTCGAGGCCAGATCGGGTTAGTACAATCTTTAACAACGTTGCAGCAGTATCTGTTTCCTTGTAGGGCCATCCCTTTCGTGCGCAGATCAGTTTCATAGTGCTTTCCAACGCACTACCACATTTCGTTAGACAGTCCCCATACCGTCTGTGTCGGTAGTCCTCGAGCGTCCCTAGAAACTCTTTTTCAGCTGCCGCGAAGGACGCATCTCGGAGTAGGTGAATTGCAGGTTCAACGGCTACGGCATAAGAAACCTGATTCGAACGGATGACGACTTGGGGGTATGAGCTGATAACGCAAACCTCCGAAGGCCGCCCGTAGAAGTCCTCCGTGCGTTTCTCCCTCACAAATGGAGTCAGAGCGAAGGGCAGATCGTCAACCAGCAAGAACTCATTGATGTCGCGGACCAACGCATCGGGATCATTCGACAGCTGATGGTATGCGTCAATTCTAAAAATGAACTCAATGAAGTCCAGAAAGTTCTCGTCACGACACTTCCAAAGAAATTGCCATACGTCTTCTTCGGCAGAATCGACGGATGGACGATCTGAAAGAGTACCACTACCCACTAAGTAGCAGAGGCGCTTACGCATATCGAGCCAAAAGGTTGAAGGAGTAACCGGGCCGCCGCGATAACTCGTTGACAGTACCTCCTGACACCGCATAACTGTGCGATTCTTCAACGTCCCTGTCAGGGGCTTCAATGGCCTATCAGGTTTGCGCTGTCTTCGAGAGAGAGCCTTAAATACTTCACCGATACTATTCATGAGTTGAGGACCCAGCTTTAGAGTACCGCTTCCGGCTCCTTCTAAATTGAAACCCGGCTGCGATCAACAATGAATCCCAGTGCGACCAAGAGCCGCCTACAGGAATATTGGGAGGTCCAGATTGCGGTAGTTAAGCCACCTTCAGAGGTTTGAGCTTCTCATAATCCTTCCCATTCGCATCCAGTGCGTCCCATACATCGACAGCGGACTGCATATTTATCCACAGTTCGGGCGTAGTATTCAGCACGCGGGCTAGCCGGTGTGCGATGTCGGCGCTGATGCCGCGGCGCTCCTGACAGATCTCATTCACTGTGCGTCGCGATACGCTCATCTGCTTGGCCAGTTCCGCTTGACTAATATTGGCGCCAGGAAGGATCTCTTCGCGTAGCAACTCACCCGGATGTGTCGGCCTCCTCTGCCGCCTGTTCATCTTTCCGTTACTCATCAGTGATAGTCCCCTAGATCAACATCGTAAGCGCTAGCGTCCACAAAACGAAACGTTATTCGCAGATTTCCCGAGACGTCGACGGCCCACGTTCCATTTCGCGGGCCCTTCAACTGGTGAAACCGCCATCCAGGAAGATTCATATCAGTCACTTCACTCGCCGCCTCGAGAACGTCAAGCTGACGACGGATTCGGCTCTTGTGCGGAGCGGGAATGCCTCGAAGATCACCTGACTCAAAGAACTTCCTGAGCCCCTTGTGGCGGAAGCTTTCGATCACCCGTGAAATGTAATGCAATTGGTTACAGGCCGCAACATCGCGGACTGAATGGCCTGCTGAGCGGGGCTTGACCGCTTCGAGGTGCTGCAATACTCTAACCGTGAACGCTCTGAAATCGAGGAGGAGTTATGAAGAAAGTTTTGGCGGTGCTGGTAGTCGGTGTCCTGCTGTTAGGAGTCGCGTGGGTTCTTTCCAATCGATACCTTGGAACTGCGGCAACCGCGCACGATCCCGGCGAGGAAGAAAGCAGCGTCGTGGTGGGCAAGGGCAAGGTTACTGTTCATTACGGTACGCCGGCGCTCGGGAAGCGAAATCTCGATGAGATGATCAAGCCGGGTCTTGCATGGTTCATGGGCATGAACAACCCGACCACTCTCGAGACTACAGTCGTCCTGGACTTCAATGGGAAGAAACTGGCGCCCGGCAAGTATGCCATCTTTGCGCGTCCTGATGAGCAAAGAAACTGGACGCTGTTGGTGTCGTCAGCCATCGAGCGCCCTCTCAAACCATCAACTATAGTGCTCGAAGCACCGCTCGGTTTTGCGAAAGATGGCGCGCCACAGGATTTGCTGAAGATCACCCTCGATAAGGCGGGCGACGGCGGGTCGATGACGGTCGCGTGGGGAACCTATCGACTGCGGGCCGCCTTCAAACCGGCTTCCTGAGCCAGTTCTGCTTCAAAGAAGCCTTCAGAATTCACTTCACAAATCACGGTTCGCGCATCACGCATCACTTCTTTGTAAGAGTTATCTCAACCATCTTGAACTCGGGCAGGCCGTGTGTGTGCGCGGGATCTTTGAATACCACTTCCTTGATGTGCTTCGTAGGACTGACGATCCTCACAACCATATCGTACTTCTGGGTGCCGAGCACGGGATCGACGTCCTCGCCATACATCACTATAGCCTTCCTTGACTCGTCATAAGCTCCCGCACCGGCGACGGAGTACGTCCCTTCTGAATCAAATCCCACAGTCGTGAACTTCCCGGTTCGCCGATCGAACCCCATGATTATCATGCTCTCGAAGGCCATCGGTCCTGACCCGCCTTTGGATTCGCTGACGAGAAAGCGGCCGCCCAAAATCATGCGGTTCTGACAGGTTCCTTGGAAGGTCATTGGCGGCTTACCGGGTTCCATAAAGAACTTGATCTCCTGGTCCCAGGTTCCAACCAGCGATTCTAGTTGCTTGTGCTCCGGCCCCGGTTTAGCCAGTTCCATGTAAGCCGCCATCTTTGCTTTGTCGCGCTCGGAAGTCTTCTCTTGCGATAGCGCCGGGCTTGCCGCGACAGCAAGTCCCAGAACGAACGATAAGGTAATGCGTAGAGGTGTCATCTCGTCTCCTTTATGTTAACGGCCAATTAAGAAGCGGGGAATAGCCGTTTTAGCAATCCGGTCCAGCGGTGTCGCAGCTCTTCATCGGACTGAGCATCGCTGCCGTAGGTTGACAGCGCAAGCCAAAGATAGGTTGTGCCGCCCATCTCCTCGAAGCTTGCTGCGAGCAGCGCATCGTTCAGGTTTTCAATTGTGATGCTCAGCGTTTTTGGCGGCAGGTTGATCAACACTTCACCCTGAAGCGCGTCGCCAAGCGAAGTCGTCACCGAGTAGCGCGTTCCCGGTACCGCGCCGGCAAACGACCCGCTCGCGGCGAGACCCTCGGGTCCGGTGAGCTTCTCCCAGGCTTCAGTCAGTGAACACGATATCTGGGGCATCTCAACGATATTCCTTCGATGCTCTCCGTTGTGCTTTTCCAGATAGTGGCGAAGTGCGAGGAAGAACATTTCCCAACCACGTGATTTACTGTCGTACATACCGTCCCACTCGGGAGCGTCAGACATACCGGAATCAACCAGGCGAAAGGACCGTTTTGCCGTCACGAGTCTCGAGGGTGTATTCCTGAATGATCGGCGTCGCCGAGGCAGCCTCCGCGTCATACTGAGCGCTCGGCGCTTCCCACGGTAGGTTTCTGAGACGCAGGCGGCGGCCGGGCTCCCAGACTTCTATTCGACTCTCGCCTGCCTGACCCTCGCCCCAAGATACCCAAAAGCTTCCGCCGACCTCTTGCGTGACACGCGCTTCCTCGCACAACCACCGGGTGAGGCCTTCGCCTTCTGTTAGTGCTTTCCACACGTCTTCGATGGGCGCGTCGATTTCGACCTCGCTCTCTATGCTGCGTGTTTTCGGTTGTTCGTCGCTCATTGCCTTTTTCTCCTTTTGGATTTCTTATGACGGGCCGCTTCGGCCTTTGCTTCGGCATTGGTTTTGTTGATGACCGGGTGAGCTCCAATCACTACGCGGAACTTGCGGCTTGCGCGCGAATGCTCTTGATTGTACTTGACGGCCAATCGTGCGATCTCGCCGGCCAGTTCTTCGGCAAACGCGTTAAAGGCGGCCGGTGCCGCGAAACTGACTTCGGTTTCGATTGCAAGCGTTGCAAGGTGTTGTTCGACTGATGCGGCTCGCTCGCGCAAGACGGCTACATCGCGGACCATTCGGCCGGCAGCGGCAATCAGGTACGCGCTCGAGAATCGATCGCGTATTGAATCCGGGTTAACGGCGAGTCCTTCCAGAAAGTCGTGACTGATTGTATATGTGCGAGCGGTTACACGGACCATGCGTTCAATGCAGCCGCGTCGTTGAATCTCCTGGTGAAGCTCGACGAACCCGGCGCGTTCGAGCTCTCGGAGATGATAGTTGATCTTCTGCCGTGGGAGCCCAAGCTTGCGTGCGAGACCCGAAGCCGAGTCGGGCGCGGCCAGGTTTGTTAGCAGGCGTCTGCGGATCGGCGACAGCACGGCCGCAACCCGCTCGGGCGCCGAAATCACGTCGATGTGCCGAGCCTGAGTCGTTGCTTGTGCGGCCTGCCTGGTCATAAACAGTCGCGAGCGTACTATTGACAAAACTTTTTGTCAAATAAAAACTACCGCACAAGCGAGCGTTCAGAGTACCGACTTTAGTCGGGTGGTAGCTTTCGAATATCGACGCTTCGATCTTGTACGGCACTGCCCGACTAAAGTCGGTACTCTGAACGCCTGTCCTGCGGGCCAGACTGGATCCGGAGTTTGTTGAAATTGGAAAGACTACTGAAGTGTCGTCTGGTCTAGCTTCAAGAGAGAATGCAGCAGCACGTTCGCGCCGTTGGCGATGTCCTCAGACCGGGAAAATTCTTTTGGAGAGTGACTGATCCCGGCGACGCTCGGAACGAAGATCATGCCGACCGGGCCGAGCCGCGCGATCTCCTGCGCGTCGTGACCCGCGCCGCTCGGCATCCACCTCGTCGAGAGTTCGAGCGATTTGGCGGTCTCGTCTATCAGCTTTCTTATTCGCTGATCGGTTGGCGCCGGCTCGATTGAATTTGTTTCTGTGAACCCGAACGTGGTTCCGGTTGACTTGCCTATTTGCACCGCCTCGTCGCGAATCTTCTGATGAAGCGTCTCAAGCTTGGCCGCGTCCAGGTCGCGAAGCTCGAGACCGAGAACGACCTTGCCCGGTATGACGTTGTAAGCTCCGGGCCACGCCTGGAGCTTACCGACGGTGCCGACCTGCCGGCCCGGCACGCTCGTCACGATTCGATTGACGGCTTCTATGAACTTCGCCGCGGCAAGCATCGCATCGCGGCGTTGATTCATAGGAGTCGTGCCGGCGTGATTGGCGAAGCCTTCGACCTTCACTTCCCATTGCCGGATTCCGACGATGCCTTCAACTACGCCGATGTTGATCTTTTCAGTATCAAGTATTCCGCCTTGCTCGATGTGCAGCTCGAGGTATGCGTGAATATCACCGCGTTTGCGACGAACGCTTGCGAGCTTATCGGGATCGCCGCCGATGAACTTTGTGCCGTCGCGAATTGTCTTGCCGCTGTTGCTGACGAGGTTGAGTTGCTTCTCAGGGATCTCGCTGCTGAGGGCGTGACTGCCGATAGTACCGCCCTCTTCGTCGGCGAAGATGATAACTTCGAGCGGATGACGCGTGGCGAGGTTGTTCTCAGACAGGGTCTGGGCTACTTCAATCGCGCTGAGCGAGCCAACATCGCCGTCGAAGTTTCCGCCTTCGGGAACCGAATCGATGTGCGAGCCCATCAGTAACGGTTTCAAAGTAAGATCGGTTCCAGTCCGCCTACCGACAATGTTTCCAGCAGCATCGATGCCGACATCAAGTCGAGCAGCGCGCATCAAGCCGATCACGTACTCGCGTCCTTGTCTATCGGCTTCACTGTAGGCGACGCGGCTGACGCCGCCTTGTGCGTTCTTGCCAAACTGAGAGAGCGCGGTGAGGTGCTCGACGATGCGAGGCCCGTTCACTCGCAGCGCTGATTGCGCTTGCCATCGAGGCAGCCCAATCGCCGCAACCGAGCTCATCAGGGTTAGATTGAAATCTCGACGCTTCATTATGGTAGTGAAATGTAAGGGCGGCCCTCCGTGGCCGCCCCTCCTTCCAAAAAGGCCTCGTCCGGCAAAGAGGGGCGGCCACGGAGGGCCGCCCCTACATGTCTATCTGAAGATCACTCGCAGGAATTTGCGGCTGCCGACTTGAATCAGCGTTTCGATTCCTGGCTGCGATCCGAGTTCGAGCTTTACGTCATCGACTCGATCGCCGTTTACTCGCACACCGCCTTGCGCCACCAGCCGCTGTGCTTCCGAGACCGATGCCGCAAGACCTGCGCTGGCTATCAGCTTTACCAACCTGATCGCGCCTGCAGGTTTCTCGATTGTTGGCACGTCAGAGGGAGTCTGATGGTCTCGATGCCGCCGATCGAACTCACTGCTCGCTTCTTCTGCTTCGGCTTGCGAATGAAAGTCCGCGACGATGCGCCGCGCAAGCTCGGCCTTCAAATCACGCGGATGACGTTCGCCCCGAGAGACAGCCTCTGTCAACGCAGAGATTTCACCAGGTGTAAGATCCGTCACCAACTCATAGTAGCGCCACATCAGGTCGTCGCTGATCGACATGACCTTGCCAAACATGGCGCCGGGAAATTCAGTAATTCCAATATAGTTACCCAGGCTCTTGGACATCTTCTGCACGCCGTCGAGCCCTTCGAGCAGCGGCGTCGTCATGATGAGCTGAGGATCTTTGACGCCATAAGCCTGCTGGACCTGGCGAGCCATCAGCAGGTTGAACTTCTGATCGGTGCCGCCAAGCTCGACGTCGGCCTCAAGAGCCACCGAATCGTAGCCCTGCCCAAGTGGATACAGCAGTTCGTGAATGCTAATCGGTGTTTGTGATTGAAACCGCTTTTTGAAGTCTTCGCGTTCTAGTATTTGAGCGACGGTTGCTTTCGCCGCGAGCTTGATGAAATCGTCGGCTCCGAACCTGGAAAACCATTCGTTGTTGAATCTAATCTCAGTGCGCTCGCGATCCAGAAGCTTGAAGATCTGTTGCTTGTAGGTCTCAGCGTTCTCGTCGATCTGTTCTCGAGTCAACGCCGGCCTCGTAGCCGAACGCCCGGACGGATCGCCGATCATCCCGGTGAAGTCGCCTATCAAAAAAATGACCGTGTGCCCGAGTTGCTGAAAGTGGCGCATCTTCCTAATGAGCACGGTATGCCCGAGATGAATATCAGGCGCGGTCGGATCGAACCCGGCCTTCACGCGCAGCGGCCTGCCGGTCGCTGACGAACGTTCGAGCTTTCGGCGAAGGTCATCTTCGGGAATGCAATCGACGGTTCCTTTTTTTAGAAGGGCTAGTTGTTCGTCTATAGTCACACAGTCTCTCCGTGCTGAAAACGATCCGAGACCTCACGTTCAGCCGTTCGCGCGAGAATTCCTTTGAGTCTTGGATCGACGTTGCGCGCGGCTCCGCGGCTGCGACGCGGTGTTTCGCGTCTTCGTCGCGCGCGCCGACTTTCGCTTTGCTATCAACAGTCGTACTTCTGGTACGAGACCGACAGGCACTTCCATCGTGGTGCTTTGAAGAGCTGTTTCAATTTCAGCCGCAGCTTCTTCATCACTTTGCGATTCGTAATACTCGAGCACGCGACTAACTCGCGCCTCATCCCATCCGCGCGGATATTTTTCAACACTATGGGTTCTTCCTTTGTTTGCGCTACCTCGCATATCTTCACTGGGCTGCTAGCTGTGATGTTTCGGTCGCCTCTGAGCGATTCGAAAATCCGAGACAGCCTTGAATACCTCAACGTACTCACGCAGAGAACGACGGCCATGGTCGCGAAACAGCGGGCAATAGACTGCGGTGCTCAGTGGGAAGCCTATCTTACATGGTTTCTTGCCATCCTTGACTATCAATAAGCCGCTGCTCGTTATGTTCATTTCAGCGTTGCGGGTTGGCAGAAATCGATCCCAGTAGGTCGATGGATCATTTCTGCCATTCGAACCGACGCTGTCTGCAGTCACTCTTTCACAATCAGCCGCACAGGCGAGACCCATATTGTACGCAATTGTTTCCATCACTGGCTGTAGCAGAATATTGACCCCCTCCTCCGGAAAAAACTCTTTGCGGGCGGGTCTTAGGGCCGCTCCAATGACGTCTCTGGTTGAATAAGTCAATAACGAGGTTATGAAGAGAGAGGCAAGAGCCTCCGTGATGGGACCAGTCGGTGTTCCGCGATCCTCAGCACGAACGTAAAGGGGGAGATAATTGGCAATCGCGAATCTCAGCAGGTTGAGGATCTCATCCTGCGCAAAGCAGGAAAGCCAAGGCCGCGTGTGTGTGTCTCCATTCGCGTGCTCACACGCAAGAAGGGACACCACATCATCGTAACCGAAGTCTAGTTCGGTTCGAAGATTCCAAAACCGAGCGAGTTCTTCGCCAGACGCAAACACGCCGCTATTCCAGAATCGAGTACGAAGCACGTCGAGGCGTGCTTGATTGGACAGTGCTTTCTCGAACAGCCGTGCTGCGACTGAAGGATGTTCGAGGAGCATCCGCTCAAGAGTGTTCCTGTCCCATAGTCGCACTCGAGGACGAGGGTGGTTTCTCTGCCAATCCTCAATCCAATCGCGAGTATTGTTTGAGAATTGTGTGTTGGTCGCTATCACCAAGACGTCGACATCTCCCCTTGAAAGGACTGCAGTCTTGACACCGGCCGCCTCTACGGTCCCCTTTCGTCCGCGTGCTTCTATCCACCACCTTTGCGACTCTAAACCTCCATCCGGGGTAGCGGCATGGAAAGTCGCTTCGATATCACGACCTCTGTCGGCTGCGCCGTCGCCCGTACCGCCGATCCGCCAAACCAAATCTTTTGCGCCCATCTCGGAGAGCAACCAAAAAAGACAGTCCTCCAAGGCGCTACCTTTCAACTGAGACCATGGGATTTCAGAAGGTAGAACCAATGTTTCGGCAGAAGGCCGCTTAGTTGAGTGTCGAGACATTGCTGAACTCACTGACGGTTGCCTGGAACTAGTCAATCTGGACGCTCCGGATGCCTCAATACCCAACCGGGGCGCCGCCCGATCTCGGATCAGAAGCGCCTAATCGCGTTCCGGTTTTCAGGTCGATCATCACGCCTTCAGCATCGCCCATGTTTCCGGACTTCTCGGCGAAGACGTGGCCCTTCTTTTCAGGTTTGCTCCGAGTGTCGCGGTTTATCCCGAGAGGTTCGAACTGAATTCGATCCAGCATCCATTGATCGGCGCAGCGATAGCAGAGCCCAGGAGCGATTCGTTTAGACGGTCATCTGCGCCGCGACGGAGTCGACAACTTGCCAATGTGCTTCTATGGTGTCGCCTGACAAATCAGCGCCGCATTCCCATTCAACAAAATACCCGCCGTTGAAAACTTTGATAAATTCCTTGTGGTCTCGAATCTCATCAAACGCCTCGTATTCTAGATACGGGCTAACATCAAAATTGCCGACGCGCCCGTCGTCTGCAACGATGCGTAGCACCCAATTGGGTTGTGGATGGAGTTCCTCGATTCTCATGATTACGCTGCTAATCTCACAGCCACCGATACGCCGGCCTTCGCGCACAAGCCCACCAGGTAGTCGAGCGAAAGCTTGTCCACCTTGTTGCGCGCGATCTCGGAGATGCGCGGTTGTGCCACGCCTAGACGCGTGGCCGCCTGCGCTTGGGTCAAACCCTCGCGCGCCATCCATTTCCGTAGCGCCTCGGCGAGTTCACAGCGCAGCAGCAGGACCGCCGCCTCATGCGGCGGAAAACCCAGATCTAGAAACACATTCCCGCTGCTCCGTGTGATGCGCTTGCTGAGTTTCTTCATTGTTTCTCTCCGATCAGCTTGTAACGCCTCGCCGCCAATTCGATATCCGCCTGTGGGGTCTTCCGTGTTTTCTTCTGAAAGGCGTGTAGCACGTAAACCGCATGCTCGAACTTTGCCACATAGATCACGCGAAACGCGCCGGCTTCGTCTCGCACGCGAATCTCATAGGCACCCGGCCCGACGCTCGGCATGGGCTTGAAGTCCGCGGGCTCGCGGCCCACTTGAACCATGAACAATTCGTACCCGGCGCGTCGACGTGCGGACTCGGGGAAGGCTGCCAAGTCCTCGCGGGCCGTACCAACGAAACACGCCACCTTCATCTCGCCTACTATACGAACATTCGTATATCAGCGCAACGGCCTACAGGTCTTAATATCCAACAGGCACGCCGCCGGATCTCGGATCAGATGCGCCCAAGCGCATTCCTGTCTTCAAGTCGATCATCACTCCTTCGGCGTCTCCCATGTTTCCAGGCTTCTCAGCGAAGACGTGGCCCTTTCTCTCGAGAGCTACACGAGTGTCGCGGTTGATGCCCATCGGCTCGAACTGAATTCGATCCGGCATCCATTGATGATGAAAGCGAGGCGCGTCGATCGCCTGCTGGATATTCATGCCGAAGTCGATCACGTTCACGACCACTTGCAAAACTGTGTTGATGATTGTCGGGCCGCCGGGGCTCCCAATCGCGAACCAGACGTTTCCATCTTTCAACACTATCGTCGGAGTCATCGCCGAAAGCGGGCGCTTGCGCGGAGCTATCGCATTGTTCTCGCTCTGTAGCAGTCCATACGCGTTTGGTACACCGGGCTTCGAAGTGAAGTCATCCATTTCGTTGTTGAGCAACACGCCGGTGCCTCGCGCGGTAGCTCCCGATCCGTAGCCGCCGTTCAACGTGTACGTGTTCGAGACTACATTGCCTTCTTCATCGATCACCGTGAAGTGAGTCGTCTCGGTTGACTCGGGACCCGTAGGTTTGCCCGCGTGAATAGTTGAGCTTGGAGTCGCGCGATCTGGATCGATCGTTTGCGCGAGCTCACTGGCGTACTTCTTTGCGATGAGCCCTTCGACCGGAACCTTCACGAAGTCAGCGTCTCCCATGAACTCGGCGCGATCGGCGAAGGCCCGGCGCTGAGACTCGACCAGCAGGTGAATCGTGTCCGAAGAGCCGGGCCCACTGTAAGCGAGATTATAGTGTTCGAGAATGTTCAGGATTTCCAGGAGCGCCGCGCCCCCCGAAGACGGCGGAGGCATCGTCACTATCTCATAGCCGCGATAAGTTCCCTTGAGCGGTTTGCGCACTGTTGGTTCGTACTGCTTCAGGTCCTGCGCGGTAATCAGGCCGCCGTTGGCTTTCATGTCTGCCGCGATCAACTGCGCGGTCTTGCCTTCGTAAAACTCTCGCGGGCCCTTCTCCTTCAAGCGAGCAAGCGTCTCGGCAAGCTCAGTTTGAACAAGGCGTTCGCCCTCCTGATAGAACTGTCCATCGCGGAGAAAAATTCGCTTGCTGTCGGGGAACTGAGTGAGCAGCTTCTTCGTTCCTTCAAGGCTCCTGGTGAGATGATGATTCATCGTGAAGCCGTCGGCCGCGAGCTTGCGAGCGGGCTCGATCACGTCAGCCCATTTCAGTTTGCCATGACGCTCCAACGCGAGGGACAAGCCGGCTACTGTTCCCGGCACGCCTACGGCTCGATACCCGACGGTGGATGCGCCTTTGATCACATCGCCTTTCTTGTCGAGATACATCTCGCGCGTGGCAGCGAGCGGCGCACGTTCGCGATAGTCGATAATCTCTGTGTCGCCGTTCGCGCGGCGAATCATCATGAAGCCGCCGCCGCCAATGTTACCCGCGGACGGCCACGTCACCGCTAGCGCCAGTCCGACTGCAACCGCCGCGTCGATTGCGTTGCCGCCGCGCTTCATGACTTCAACGCCGACGCGAGAAGCGATCTCGCTGGTCGAGGCAACCATTCCGTGCCGTGCTCGCACGGGCTCACGCGACGCGGCGCGAGGCGTCAGGATCATTGACGCGACGAAGAGTAGGATCAAGATTGTTGCGCAAGCGCGATTCTTCATTTTTTCGCCTCCGTATCGGAAACCTCTATGGGTGTCCCTCCTTAGAAACCGCCCCAACGCCGCGAGCTTTGCGGTCCTTTGCGAGCTTTGCGAAAAGGAGTCCGCTCGAGAAAAGAGAGATACGTTAGCGCAAAGCTCGCAAAGGACCGCAAAGCTGCAAAGCAGGCCCACGGTGTGACGCCCATACAGGTTTATCATCTGCCAGCTACCGATACATCCCGACATACCAGGCGATCAGCGGCTGCCCTATCAACAGAGCGATTATCGCAGCCGGGCCCAGAAAAACTCCAAACGGAATTTGCGTTTTCATGCTGCCGCCGCGAAGGGCTATCAGCAATACTCCAATGACGGATCCAAGCAATGACCCGACGAAGATCGTCAGCAGTATTAGTTGCCATCCGAGAAACGCGCCAACCATCAACATCATCTTCACGTCTCCCAGTCCCATTCCTTCAACGTGTCTCAAACGGTAATAGATCTCACGCACAAGCCAAAGCGTACCGCCGCCGACAACAGCTCCCAACAGCGACCCGAACATCGCAAGAGCCCACGGGGGCGCGGCCGGTCCAAAGACGTGCGGTGGGTGAGATAGAATCCACGGATCGGGAGCAAGCGCGCGGAGCATCAGTAACGCCGCCAGCCCCGGAAGAGTGATAGCGTTCGGCAGCAGCTTGTATCGCAAATCGATGAATACCAGCGGAACGATCAATGAGACGAATACGATGTCGCCCAGTAGCGGCAACCAGGACCCGGTGATGACCTGATTCCGGTGAATGATAAACAGCAGAAGGTAAAGGCACGCTACCAACAGTTCAACTGCCGGATAGATCGGCGAGATTTGCATTCGGCAGCTTCGACATCTCCCTCCAAGGAATGCGTAACTGACGACAGGAATGTTGTCGTACCAGGTGATTGCCGCGTCGCAAGCGGGGCAATGCGAGCCCGGAAAAACAATGGACTCGCCCAGCGGCAGCCGATAAATGACCACATTCAGAAAGCTGCCTATCAGCAGGCCAAAAGCGAAAACAGCAATTCCGAAGAAGTACGGCGGGATATTTTCCATTGGCGTCTTTCAGCTCAAATCAGTCCGCCGATTGAGTGACGCAGCCAGCACTCTCGCTTTCGAAGGCGGCGATTAATATCGATGTTGCCGTGATCAGCGATGAACCGTTCGATCATCTGGATTAAATTAGCGCTGCGCAGTATTGTCAAGCGGGAGTAGGGTTCGGTTATTTTGCTGGCTGGTAACGTCGGGGTCAGCCCTTCGCGTGCTTTGCGGTCCTTTGCGCTGCAAATTGAAGGAGTAAGACCAATACTCAGCGCAAAGTCGCAAAGGACCGCAAAAGCACGAGGAGGTTACTAAGCAACGCAGAATCCGAACACTACTCAGGCGGCGCCATCGGACTCCGCCACCGATCAGGCGATGAGCCTCGACGCCTAACGACTTCCAAGTCTGTTATGAAGATTCTTCAGGTATGCTCGGCGAGCGAAATGGGCGGCGGGGAAGTTCACGTCGCGGACCTTGCGCGCGGCCTGGTGAGCCGCGGGCACGCCGTCTATCTCGCCGTCAGACCCGACAGCCCGCTTCGCGCTCCACTTGCCGGACTAATCGCTGCGTGGCATGAGATGCCGCTTCGAAACTCGCTTGATCTTCGGTCTGCGCGCGCAATCGCGGAGATCGTCAACACGCATGGCATTGAGATAATTCACGCGCATATGGGGCGAGACTATCTTGTGGCCGCGCTCGCTTCAAGGCAAACAAACGGAGTGAAGCTGGTGCTGACCAGGCATCACTACCTGCCGATGAAGCGCAACGCTCTTTATCGATGGATGCTTCGAGACGTTGCCGCGGTGATTGCGGTGTCCGACAGTGTTCGCGATTCGTTGATCGAGCGGCTGCAGCTTCCTTCTGAGCGCGTCCACACATTGCCAAACTGGATTGATCCCGAAAGATTCAAGCCGATGGACCGAGATGCGGCACGAGCGATGTTCCGGCTGCGGTCGAGCATCGCAGTAGCCTGCATAGGTCAGATCACGCCAGCCAAAGGACAGGAGGAATTCATACGCGCAGCCGCAGCCATCGCCCGAATGAGGTCGGACGTGGAGTTCCTGATTGTTGGAGAGGAACACGACGAGAACAAAACCTTCACCGCTCATCTGCATGATGTCGCCGCGTCGGTGGGTGTCAGTGAGAAGATTCGATTCACCGGCCGCATTCGTCACATACCTGAGTTGCTTGCGGCAGTGGACGTCGTAGTAGTTCCGTCGTGGGATGAAGGCTTCTCGCTGGTGACCATTGAAGCGATGGCGGCACGTCGCGCTGTGCTCGCCTCCAACGTTGGAGGCATTGCCGGGATCATAAAGGACAACACGACCGGGTTGTTGTTCACGGCGCGAGACGTTCACGCGCTTACCGACAAGCTCTTATGGTTGGTGTCGGACGCGCCTCTTCGTGAAAGATTGTCCGTACAAGGCCAGCGAGATGTTTACTTGCGCTTTGGTCGCGAACAGATCATCGATCAGATCGAGGCTCTCTACCGGAGCGTGATCGGTGAACAGACGGGCCCCAACTGACCATCGACTGCCAACTCCCTGAATTGATCCCGTACATTAAATACACCGGAATCAGGGTCCAGGAGCCGTTTTGTCATCACTTACCGGCTTCAGGAGGGTATCCTCGCGGTATCGCGCTTGCGACATGGAAGGGGTGAAAGCGTTCTTGATTGACCGTCTTTCAGAAAGGGGTATTTAGTTATGTGTAATAGATTACTTAGGTCTTTTGGAGTGTTGGCAGTTTTCTGTGCGGTGCTGGCTTTGGCAACGCCGGGCTATGCGCAGAGGGGTTTTGGTTTCCGTATTCAGTTTGGGGACCGAGATCGAAGTGTCAGGGCTGTTGGGCTGATTAATCAGGCCGAGAACCGCAGTGACCGTTTTGCCTCAATGCTGAGCGGCCGAGAAGATTTCTTAAGCGAGCAGGCACGTGGACTCGCCAGCCAGCTCGATGTAGTTCGCAGCGAGGCCAACCAGGGCGCCAGCTTCTACGAGGTGCGCTCGAACGTCGCTAGCGCGTTGAACATCGCTCGAACCATCAATCGTGAGATGCGAAACAGTGGTGGAATGGACTACCAGGCTGAGCGTCAGTGGTCGATGCTTCGATCCGACTTGAACGGTTTGGCTAGAGTCTACAATCTAGGTGGCATAGGCTATGGCGGCTACTAGCCTGAGTGCTGAATAGCACAGACTTTTCGAGCGCCCGGTGTCTCCAACTCTGATTTGGGACATCGGGCGCTTTCCTTTGCTGATCTCTTATTCGCGACTTCGTGATCGTTGTTGCTCCCATACCTTTAGGTTTTTCAGGAATTCATAATGGGCCGCGAAGCGTGCAATCGCCAACCCGGGGATGCCGTCGAGTAAACCAAGCTTGAAGATGTAAGACCTCAGAAAAACAACTGCCGGAGAAAGCAATAACGACGCGATCGAAACGTGCTTGCCTCGCGAGGACATCTGTCTGGCCGCGAGTGTAGTGTAGCGGTCCATCCGCAAATGGTGCTCTGAGGCATCGCGCACTGTATAGTGCAGAATATTGCCTTTGACTCGTTCGACCTGCCCGTGCACCTCGAGAGCCTCGTGCACGTACTCGCCTTGCCACGACGCGCGCTTGCGATCGTATAGCCGCAACTTGTAATCGGGATGCCAGCCCGAATGCTTGATCCAACGGCCGAGATAAGATGTCAGCCGCGGCATCTCGAACGCTGCACGCGCGGGAACGTCGAGTTTTAGTTTCTTGAGCTGGTCCGCCAACTCCGGGGACACTCGCTCGTCTGCATCGAGGCTGAAGATCCAATCGTTGGCCGCTTCATCCGCGGCGAAATTCTTCTGGGCCGAATATCCGGGCCACGGTCTTATGAACACGCGATCGGTGAATCGATGAGCGATCTCAACCGTGCGATCGGTGCTCTCGGAGTCGACGACGATAATCTCATCCGCCCACGAAAGCGACTGCAGCGCTTCGGCGATGTTGTGTTCTTCGTTAAGTGTGATGACGGTGGCAGTGATCTTCATTGAGTCGGTTCATTTTGTTTTAGCAAACCAAAGTTCGCAAGCGCTCTTTGGAATGCGCGTTTAGGATTTGCTTAGCGTTCGGGTCGCGCTGGGCTATAATGAGGCCAACTCGTTGATCCTGGGCAGCGGTTAATCCGACGACCGGAGGAACGCTATGAGCAAGGACTTAACACAAGAGCTGAATGGATCGATTGAAGATAAAATTGATTGGCTGATTGCCGCCGTTCAATCCATTGATTCGCGGGTAGTGACGCGGCTCGAGGACATAGAGACGCGACTGGTGAGTTTAGAGACGCGGATTGGGGGGGTTAGAGACGCGGATGGAGGGGTTAGAAGCGAGAATGGAAAGCCTTGAGATCAAGGTTGACGAGCGAATGAAGGAAACACGACCGATGTGGGAGGCTCTCCAGGCTCAACTTGCCGAACTGAACGAGTCGCAAGAGAAAGGTTTCCGCCGCTTTGACCACGCTATGGATGTAGTCTCAGGTAATCAGATCAGGCTTCACGCTGATCATGTTGAGCTTGAGTCCCGAGTCTACAAGATCGAAAAGCGCTTTAACGAATAGCCGAGAATTCAGGCACCCTTTAACACCAACGTAGTTTGTTTGAGCCGGCGAAGTCGGAGAGCACCCAGCTATTTCGGCGCTGATCTGGTCGTCTGTCCTGCTGCACGCTACACTTTTCAGCTTGTCCCTTTGACTTCGGCGGTAGCTCACTTATAATCGCTGCTTCCACACTACAGTTCACGTCGTCAGGAAACGGAGGCATAAGCCATGGCTGCAGCGTCAGCAAAGCAGATCGAACTTGAGCAACCTCATTCCGAGACCCGCACGCGACCACGCCGGCGTTGGCTGCGCGTATTGATTGTGCTGCTGGCTTTACCGATAGCGGCGTTTGTCGCGCTGGGGCTGTGGCCCGTCAAGGCCGACTTCGTTGGCGACGGCGGAACCGCCGGAGTCGGCAAGGGTGGTGGAGGTCTCGTGCGCCAATTCCCGAAGATGGTCCTGCGCGCGGACAACCCGCTGCCGACAAGCAAGGATGACGAACGCGTTCAGCTTGGGCGATTGCTCTTCTTCGATCCGATTCTATCGGGCGCGAACGATATCTCGTGCGCCACCTGTCACCATCCGGATCTCGGCTTCACCGATGGCCGTTCGCTTTCGATGGGAAAGGGAGGGCATGGCATGGGCGCCGACCGCGCCGGCGGTTCGGTTGTCCGGCGAGGCGCGCCAACGCTCTGGAATGCGACTTACAATCACAAACAGTTCTGGGACGGCAGAGCAGAGGACCTCGAGGAGCAGGCGAAAGGACCGATCACCAGCGAAATCGAAATGAACGAGAATCCCGATACGCTGGTGAAGGAACTCAAGAACATTCCTGACTACGTTGGACGTTTCGATGCGGCGTTTGGCGGCGACGGCGATTCGGCGGTTACGTTGGACAACCTTCTTAAAGCCGTCGCGTCGTTCGAAAGAACGCTGACCGCAAACAACTCGCCGTTCGATCGCTTCGTCCGCGGTGAATTGGAAGCGCTGACTCCGGCGCAAAGACGAGGTTTCAACCTGTTTCGCTCCGGGCGGACTCGCTGTTTCGAGTGCCATGGACTTCCGACATTCGCCAATCGCGATTTCAAGATCATCGGTGTCCCTGACGCCGATGCTCAGCAACCGGACTTCGGTAGATTTGAAGTTACAAAAGGCGAGGGCAACAAGTTCGCCTTCAAGGTTCCGACTCTGCGCAACGTTGTGCTCAACGCTCCGTACATGCACAACGGACGATTCAAGACTCTTGAAGAGGTGCTTGATTTTTATGCGGCCGGTGGCGGCCCGGGAGCCGGCTTCAAGGAACCGAAGGTTGACGACAAGATTCACGCGTACTCGATCACTTCCGAAGAGAAGCAGGACCTGATCGCGTTTTTGTATTCACTGACCGACGAGTCTAATCTGCCGGAGATTCCTGACAAAGTCCCCTCAGGATTGCCGGTCATTGAACGGCTCTCGAATCCGGCGCGTGAACTTGTCGCAAAGTTCAACACCGGCTCGACGAAGGGGGAAGTAGCCGAGCGCGCGCCTCAAACCATCACGGTGAAAGCGGGTGAGTCGATTCAGGCAGCAGTCGATCACGCTCGCCCAGGTGATACGATTGAGGTGATGCCGGGAATCTACAAAGAAGAAGTGAAGGTTGATATCGATAACATTACGCTGCGAGGTGTGAGCGCTCCAATCCCTGCGCCGGGCGGTGTATCGCGGCCGCTTCTGGACGGCGATAGCAAGCTCTCGGACGGCGTGCTCGCGACGGGCAGCAATTTCCGAATCGAGAACTTCGATCTCAAGAACTACATCGCCAACGGCGTCGTCGCACAACACGCGCGCAACGTGACGTTTCGTGATTTGAACATCGACACTACCGGACTATACGGCGTCTATCCTGTTAGCTGCACCGGGGTGGTCATCGAGCGTTGTGTAGCGACTGGGATCGCCGATGCAGCCTTGTACGTCGGTCAGTCGCGGGACATTGTGGTTCGAGATTCTGAGGCGCATGACAACGTCACCGGAATCGAAATAGAGAACTCGGTCAACGCGGTGGTCGAGAACAACTACGTTCACGATAACACCGGCGGCATTCTGGTTTTCATCCTGCCCAATAACCCTTCGAAGGTCGGGCATAACTGCATAGTCCGAAACAATCGCGTGATCAACAACGACCACCCGAACTTCGCAAACCCCAACTCGATCGTCGCCAACGTTCCACCCGGCACCGGCGTGCTGGTAATGGCCGCAGATAACAACGAAGTTACCAACAACGAAATTCGTGGTAACGATTGTTACGGCGTGGCGATCTTTAGCCTGGAGGTCTCTTTTCCAAAGGGCACCGCGTTTGATGTCGGGCCAATGCCGGAGAACAACTGGATTCACGACAATACGTATTCGGACAACGGACGGAATCCGGCCGGCGCGATGCAGCGGGCGGGAATCAAGGGCGCCGATCTTGTGTGGGACTTGAGTGGATCGTCCAACAGATGGCATGAGAGCAACGCCACACACTCGACGCCAATCCTCAACGCGAGTTGGCCGGCTTTCGTAAGGCGTGGTTACTGGCGCGTTCTCACGCTTGCGCAACAGTATCTCTAGCACGACTGCAGTCAACGTCATGTAGGGGCGGGCCCTCCGTGGCCGCCCCTTAGTCGAGCAACATCACCGAGTCAATTGCAAGACCGAGGGGCGGTCACGGAGGGCCGCCCCCACATGTCAGCGACTCTAGTTACATTTCTCAAGTCAGTACAATTGGAGGCGAACGGTGTCACAAGCGACAGTCGAGGTTGAAAGCATCAACGAGAGCGAATTGCTGCTCGAACCCGCCAGCCCGGTGTTCACTGCCAGTTTGAGCGGGCAATGTCTGGCGGAGTTCGTCGGCACGTTCATCGTGATACTCGTCGGCGATGGCGCTGTCGCCGCTGCGGTAATGACAAATCAGCTTGATGGATGGGGAGTCGCAATGATGTGGGGGCTCGCGGTGACTTTTGGCATCTATGTGGCGGGCCCGGTGTCGGGTGCGCATTTCAATCCGGCGGTCACGATTACGATGGCCGTCTTCAGAGACTTTCCGAAAAGCAGAGTCGTGCCGTTCATTCTCAGCCAGATTGCAGGCGCGTTCACCGGAGCAGCCGCGGTCTATGGCATGTGGCATGGTTACTGGCCGCACGCTCTCGAAAAGCTCGGAGTCGAAGTTGGGGCGCCCGGAAGCCAGAAGCTGATGTCCATCTTCTCCTGTTTCTATCCGAGTCCGGGCGGCATCGGAGTTGACGCAAGCGCAATGGCAGCGGTTTCGCCAAGCGGCGCCTTCTTTATCGAAGTACTGCTTACGATGTTTTTGTTGCTGATGATTTTCGCGCTTACGGAGCCCGACAATCCGGGGATGCCGCAAGCAGGACTCGGCCCGCTATTCATCGGACTGACCGTAACCGCAATTGTCGGCGTGGGGGGCTCCCTCACAATGGACGCGGTAAATCCGGTGCGCGACTTCGGTCCGAGATTATTTGCCTGGGTGATTGGCTTTGGACGCATCGCGTTCCCCGGGCCCCGCGGGAACGAATGGTGGTTGTATATCCTGGCGCCGATCATAGGCGGTCTGATAGGAGCTGCAGTTTATCGCACATTCGTGCGGAGGTTTCTTCCTCGCGCCGCCTGAGCAAGGCTCGACTTGGAGCGCAGGCATCTATGCCGGCATCCTCAGACTTCGGCTAAGACCAGCAGCGAACAAAGTTGACTCTATAGACGAAAGCCACTTGGTGTTCGTGCTCTTTGCGATCTTTTTACACGAACCTGCCGCTCAAGCTCGATTAATTGTGGGCGGGGTTATGCCTGCTCGTGGCCGCGTATTTTGTGTTCGCTCTCACTGAAGCGGTGACAGCAATCCGAAGATGCCCTGTTCAATTATTTGAACAGCTTGTCAAACGCGGAGCGGGCATCTTTCACTTCGGCGACTGCCGTTGTCGTTTCTCGTTCGACAGTTTTACGGGCTTCGAACAGCGTACACTCGTTGCGAACGTCTTTTTTCGGGATGCGTTCGGTGATCGGCTTGCGGCACTGGAACCGCGCGCCGGGATCGAAGCTTACGCAGTTCTTGCAGCTGTGCAAATCGCTGTGGCACTTGGGGCACTGGGCATCAACGGCGATGCCGTCGATGTCAATATTCACCATTGTTCCGCAGAGCGAGCACCGCGTCACCTCGCGAAAGGCGGGCATCTTTGGCGCACGCATATCGCGCATATCGCGCATATCGCCCCTGGGCTGCGGTGATGGGCGCGGTCTTTCTTCTCTTTCTTCGTTTTGATAACCGCGCTGTTTGTATTTTCTATCCATGAGAATCTCCTGCTATTTCTTACAGGCAAGTGTCTGACTTACTAGCGTCCTGGGCCGGTCAGTTAGTGGTTGATTTGTCAGTCTGCAACGGTACGAGCCAGCCTATGAATCAATAACGGGCCGTTGCTCCTTAATCGATCGGAACCTTGTACGGGGTTTCCAAGAACGATAGATGTGACAGCTTTGTTATACAGCAAGACAAGCAGGGAATCAAACGTTTTCGCGCGCTCGAATGTTGTTTTTTTGTATCGAAAGCGCCCATCCGCTCCTATATACGCCGGCCGTTAGCCTGTGGCTACGATTAAAAAAGCTTGATCATCAGCCACATTAGTATCACGTGCAGCGACCATATCGTGAGAGCAAACGGCATCTGAAACTTGATCACTCCGTATTGATCTCGCATGTTGAGAAGCGCTGTGGGAACTATGTTGAAGTTCGCCGCCATCGGCGTCATCAGAGTGCCGCTCGAGCCTGCGGTGAGTGTGATAATCGCCACCATCTCCGGATTGACTCCAAACGGCTTGATGATCAATGGCGCCAGCACTCCGGTTGCGATGACCGGAAAGGCTGCAAACGAGTTCCCCATTACGATCGTGAACAGGGCCATTCCCAAACAATCGGCCAGCACAAGCAGAAAGAGATTGTTGGCGGGAATAATGTGATAGATGCCGCTTGCGATAAGATCGCCGACTTTAGCAGCAGTGAAGATTACGCCAAGAGACGCAAGCAATTGCGGAAGAATGTTGACCGCACCCATCGCGTCGTTTAGCCGCCGTCCTTCGTTCATCAGCACTCGAGCCTTGTCACCGGTGATCCTCAAGCAAGCCAACATGGCAGCGACGCCGCCGAGCCCGAGCCCGACAAGTGCCGCCCTGGTGGAATCCAGCCCGAACATTCGCTGCATATAAGGAACCAGAAAAATCAACGCGAACGCAAAAGTCACTATCGGGATTAGCAGTACCGGCCAAAAAATCCGATTGCCAACTCTGCTTGCGTGTTCGGTTTGCTCGGCTTTCGTCGATTCGTTGTAGTGACCGCGGCTCACGCCGCCGGTTCCGTCGATTGCCACCATCCCAAGAACCAGCACACCGGTGAGCCAGTGAGGCATCGCTCCGGCGAACACAAAGATGGCGCCGAGTATCGCCCAAAACAGCGCGCTGCTGATCCGTCTCTTATTGGCCCGATCACTGAGCGTCATTGCCGCAAACACCCAGAGCACAACGCCGGTCAAAACGTAAACGGAGGTGAGGCTGAACAGCTTCTGGCCAATCAAAGAAATCACCTGGTCGCCACCTTTCGCCGGTACTTTCGGTCCAGGAACCAGAACTGAATCATTCCGAGAATTACTGAGATGGTTGCAATCGGAATAGCGTACAGCACGAGCGTCCATACGCTTACGACGTATCCGAGTCCGGTTAGCGTGCTGAATACAAGTAGAACACCAGGTTGTACGGGCGAGAGGTTCTGGCCGTAGAAGTTCCCATAGTTTTCGCTCGCCGAGTTCGCTGCCTTGATTTCCTCTACGATGTCTTCGGGCAGATCGTCCGCCGTTGAAGCTTTAAGTTCCGCTTCGGCGGCGCCGACGGACATCGGGAAGATTAGCGGTCTGACAAAAGAAGGATGACCATTCAGCCTGAGTCCGAGGATTCCGGTGAGCACTCGAAATAGTTGGAACACAATGTTCAACCGGCCTACGGTCGCTGCGGCAACGCGGCGAATCAGCTTCGCCGCTTGCTCCTGGAGCCCGTATCGCTCGGCTAAGCCGATCGCTGGAAGAGTAATGATGAAGAGCGTCATCAGCCGATTATCGGCGAAGGCGCGCCCAAGCATGTTAATGATGCCTTCCTGGCCGGGCTTTGTGAGGAAGGGAAGCGCTTCAAATACTCCATCGCTTGAAAACAGGGGCAGCCCCGCCGCGAGTCCCGTCACAAGCGCCGCGGTCATCACCACAAGCGTAGTGCGCAAACGCAATGCAAGACCAACAATGACGATCGCGATCCCGCTCAACTTCAGTAAGTCTGCAACGTGCATTTTCCGACTCCTTTCGCTAAAGCGAGTCTCGCCGAGCTTTTTTCTAATTCACGCGAGATGGATTTGATAGAGCTGGACACGCTCAGGCGCGAAGACGAGCAGTTCGATTCGATTGCAACTCGATCTGTACGGGTCCGCGGACCCACCTCGTCGGCCCAGGTGAATCCGCGGTACGCCTACGCGTTTGATTTGGAGGGACAGATGCCCTCTTACCTGGCGATGCAGCGAATACTATTGGTTCGTGATCGTGGCCGTCGTGCCGTCGAACTTCGTAATGCGGATCGTAAACGGCTCATTGTACGACTTGGCGCGATCCTGCAAGATGCTGAGCGCGACCTGTTCCCCCAACAGGATCGACCAGTAAGTCGAACTGCGGAAGTGTATGCCCGCGTGAATTCCATGACCAATCGATACATTGTAAGCCAGCTTGTTCAGCTCACCGTTGAGATCCAAACTATCCCTGTCAGTGCCGGTGTAAGTGTTCAGCGATAGTCCATCGGCACTTGGTTCAGAGACATCGCGTCCGGCCCCAAGCAGCAAAGGCCGAATCTTTTGGCTGCCATTAAAGAAGAATTTCAGCAAGGTGGTGCAGGCCCCCCCGACTGTCCCGTGCCCCGTCGGATAGCACGGATGTGTTGGCGTCCCTTCCGGAAACGCCTGGGGCAGCAGATAGCTTCCATAATTCGAGAAGACTATCGGAAGCGCCGCTGAGTTTAGTACATCGCCATGCAGTGCCGCCGCCGCCTGAGGCATTGGACTGACATTGGTCTTCCGCGCGTGTACCAGCGCACCATATTCCTCTGGTCTCAGCCGCAGGTCCTTGATCCATTTGTGAAACCAGGAGGCTTTGAGCGCGCGTGTTGCCATCTCTCCAATGGTTGCCGCCGCGTCGGGCCCGCCAAGGGTGCCAAAGCCCTTTTGTGTCATCGAACCTATATATGGGTTGCCTGGATTAGGCGCCGCGCCCAGTCCTGAGAGGACGAGGAATGCAACGAAGTAGCCTTGATAAAGCACATCCACATGCGTGTAGGCGGCAAGGTCACGACCACTACGCAAATATCGAAAGGTCGGATCAAACGCTAACGTCCTTCCTGAGTTTCCACCATTTTGGACGAGCTGATACTCGCTGACTGACGTTAGGTAGTCGCTCCCGCCGGCGTCAATGGGCAGGAACGTCTGTAACTTCTGATCGAGAAGCTGCGCACCGTAGAATGTTGGCTGGATCATGAATTGCGAAATGTAAGGCCCCAGGACGTTACCGTCGCCCGGAACAAACTGTCCTCGGAAAAGATTCTGCGGCGTCACTGGATAAGGAAACTGATTGTTAGCCGAGCTATTGACGAATGAAAGACTGTTCAGATCCGCACTGGCCTGCGCCGCCAGAGAATTCGTCGCGTATTCAGTGAAAGGCACGTCGGCCAATAGAGCACCCCAGTAATGCTCAACCTGTTCGGCCGCGGTTTGCGCGCTCGCCACGCTTGGTGCTGCCGGGATGACAGTGCAATGTGAATCGATACCTTCCAGATCAAATGCAAGTGCTCCCTGCGGGCCGTTCAATTTCGAGTTCCCTCCGCCACCGGGAGTCCCAACAATAATGTGCGCGAAGTCCGTGGTACTTCCGGTATCGAAGGCATTTCTCATGCTGAGCATTGCCGCATGGTTCGGTATACCGAGGCTGTCATGTGGCAGAGCTTTGCTGTAGAGTCCGCTGAAATCTGTGAACCTCGCTGCATCGCCATTGTCTGCCTGATCACCAACATTGATCTTCTGTGCTTGTGCAGCGTTCTTGCGATAATTGAAGCAATCCTTCATCCGCTTTGAAGCAGTGCCGTCTGTGTGAAACTCCTCAGCGACTTGCTTTGTGTCGGCGAACAACGGTTCTAGCGGGACGGTCGACGCCACGGCCGCGATAGTCGCCGCCCTCCTGACGAAACTTCTCCGGCTTAAACCGCCCTTACGCTTCGAGGTTTCGGTTTGGTGCTTAGATACGGGGTCTTTCATGGGTTCCTCCTTGATAACTTCGGGTAAAGACGAAACGTCGGGTAAAAGAGAGGGCTCGTCACTGCGCGCGCAGATACTCGCCTGCTGCCGTTGATCCTTGTACCACAACCGGTGATTCCAAGAAAAGGCAATTCGTGGTGAAGTCCGATCAGATAACGCAATTGCGAATCCTAAGCTTAACGGATGGCTCAGTCAATCATGACCATAACGGAGGCCGAACCGCCGTCGGGATTTAGGATGCGAAGTTCGTGCGACCCGTGAGTGAGTTCGACAGGCTTAACAATAAAGCTTTCGCTGTCTTGATATTTTGGTTTGATTTGTAGGCCGTCAATGAGGAGGGATGCACTCAAATCAAACTTCACACCGAATATCGTCAGCTTGCGGTTACTCGGCTTGTATTTGGCGCTGGCAATCTTTGGCGGATCAATCACCATTAGCGCATACTTCCGCTCGAGTTGGTGCTCAGCGGAATCCTTTGCGCGAAGCGTAAACATAAAAGCGCCGGGCGAGCTCGGATTGCCCGACAATTTTCCATCATTTACCAAGATCAATCCGGCAGGCAGCGATCCATTAACGAGACTCCATTGGTAGGGCAGGGTTCCGCCAACAGCCTTGAATTGATAGTTGTAGTCATTAGCGATCGTTGCAGTAGGTGGCAGTCCATCCTCAATTGTAAACTCGGATGGATTAACACCTATGCTGAAAGCGCCATAAACCACCTGACTCGGATAGCCGTTTACGAATGGCGCCGAGTCTATGGCGCGAACAGTGAACGTGTTCTGACCGTAGCTGCCTGGAATACCGCTAATGATACCTAGTCGAGCGTCGAGAGCGAGGCCGGGAGGCAGTTGGCCTGCGGTCACATCCCAATTGTATGGCGCGGTGCCGCCTTCGACTTCAAGTCTTTGGGAATAATAGGCGCCCACCACCGCGTCGGGTAACGGCGGACGTGTTTTCATCCCGAGTTTTTCGGGCGGCAGAATGCCGTTTGAGTTGAAGTAGAGAAAGCCCGTTAAAGCAGCCTGCAAACCATAACAGTGATGCTCGAAGGTAACAGCGAATTTTGTGATGTGGATGAAATTCCCTGATCCTTCGTGCGCAATTTGTAACACCTTGTATGTTCCCGTGTCAGGGACGCAGCTGCGACCAAGTCCGCCGACATAGAATGCGGGAAACACACCTTCGTATTCTCCTTCGGTTATCTCGCTCCTGGTAGTGAGCGCAAGTTGCCACCTTTCGCCGTTGTAACCATTGAAGGAGAACGTAAGATGATTCAGGGAGCCGTCGCCCACCCAATCAAAGCCAAGACAGACGAACTGACCATCGCTGGCCTGATAGGACCAATCGCTCTTGTGAAAAAATGAACTCCACGGATCACCCGGCTGACTGTGAACTGCCAAGGCATACGTATCAGGCGGAAGCACCTGCGCGTCGACGGGAATTGCGCCAAAGAAGAGCAATGCCGAAAGCACCGTGCCAATCAGAAGATATCTTTTGCGGAAGCAGGCGAACCTTCCCTCTGCTTGAACTACGTGAGAGGCGTCGGAAGACATGAATTACTCCAGTCGAATGCGCTGGCAATCATAAGACTGGGCACCGATCGATGCAAGCCAAATGTCCCTTCTAACTGCACCGCGATAAGTTGTTAGTCGATGCCGCAGTACTCCGGTGGCGTCCTTTTGCGATTTCCAAGTCGACTGCGGCTGGTTAACCCGGCGAATCTGGACACTCTGAATGCGAATCCATCTGGAACAATTTGGAACCAATCGCTTCCGGAAGAGGAATCATTGTTTGATAAGAGATCTTTGCTTGAAACGCATCTTGCATCTCGCTGGAGGTTGGATCGTGGTTCTGACATGTATTTGTTCTCGCTTATTCTGTGGATTGCTCGTCGTCGTATCCTGCATTGTTCAAGTTCCACAATCGACAGTTTTGCCGGACACGCCACAGGGCCGCCTGGTGGCCGATTACGTCAAGGCTTTCAACTCCGGTGACGAGAAGGCGATGGGTGAGTTTATCACCAGCAACGTCGCCGCCAGTGCGCTCCAGCAACGCCCGCTCGACAAGAGACTGGAGGTCTATCGCGAGATGCGCGGCAATATTGGGACGCTCGACGTCAGACGCGTAGTGAGCGCGAAGGACAACGAAGTCGTCGTTCTCGCGCGAACCAAAGAAGGGGAGTGGCGTGAGCTCAGTTTTATGCTCGAGCCAACTCCTCCGCACAAGCTCATGGGAATTCGCGTCCAGGATGCCGAGGCGCCCTCGACCGGTGGCGGGGACAAGGCACCGGCCCCGGCCACGCCTGCGACAATGACCGAAGCTGAGCTGGTCGAGTCGCTTGATAAACAGCTTAGCCAGGTTGTCGCGGCCGATGAGTTTTCGGGGACGGTGCTCGTCGCCAAGAAGGACAACGTAGTGTTTCAAAAAGCCTACGGGCTTGCGAGCAAGGAATACAACGTGCCCAACCGGTTAGATACCAAGTTCAATCTCGGATCGATCAACAAGACCTTCACTCAGGTAGCGATTGGGCAACTCGCAGAGCAGGGGAAGCTCGCGTTTGATGATAAGCTCGGCAAGTACCTGCCGGATTACCCAAATCATGAAGCTGCCGAGAAGGTAACGATCCGCCAGTTGCTCGAGATGAAGTCCGGGATAGGCGATTTCTTTGGGCCTGAGTTCGAAGCGATGCCCAAGGACCGCCTCCGAACGCTGAAAGATTTCCTGCCGCTCTTTGCAAACAAGCCCCTGCAGTTCGAACCGGGAACAAAGCAGCAATACTCAAACGGCGGTTACATTGTTCTGGGCGCCATCATCGAGAAAGTCTCCGGGCAGGATTATTACGACTACGTCAGGCAACACATCTTTAAGGTCGCGGGAATGAACAATACCGACTGGTACGAAGCGGATGTCACGACGCCTAATCTGGCGAGCGGATACACGCGAGAAGGAATGGCGGATCGAGCGACGGATCTTCGAAAGAACAACTTCTACACGCGTCCAGCGAAAGGCAGTCCGGCTGGAGGAGGTTATTCCACAGCCGGCGACCTGCTCAAATATGCAGCCACTTTGCGCGATGGACGACTGAGCGTTCCTAATTTCAGGCAGCCCGCGTCAACTGATCAAAAAGGATCGGGAGACGCGAAGCGCCCACACTTCGCCGGTCTGGGCATTGCGGGTGGCGCGCCGGGAATCAACGCCGTGTTAGAAGCGAACGAAGCCACGGGCTACACAGTCGTTGTAATGTCGAACTATGATCCACCGAGCGCTGAAAAAGTGGCTAAACAAATTCGCGCCTGGATCAGCCAGATAAAAAAGTGAAAACCGAAGCGGTGGTCAGTGGTCGGTGGTCAGTGGTCGGTTCTACTTCCTTCTGACCACTGATCACTAACCACTGACCACTGACTACTTCAAATGAATAGTGACCAGTGACCTTGGATCTACGCCGTAATGATGCTATGCACCTCGCTGATCTCAGGCTCGCCCGGCTCAATCCCTAATTCCTGTAGTATCGGCATCAGCGTTTTGCCAAACTCATCGAAGGTCGCCTGTGATTCCCAGACGTCCACGACTCCAAGTTGATCCGCGCTTCCGTAACAGACGTGGTAGAGCCTCCCTGGAGGAGCCCCTGCGCCGGCCTGTTCCAGCCGTCTTATGCATTCATCGTACTTTGCTACATCCATTGATTTCGGTGAGAACCTTACTGCAATAGACATAGAGTCTCCTTTCTTCTGTGATCTCTTCGCGTCGCATTAGCCGCTTCGTTGAATCATAGAACGAGCTGCTCCTAATCTGAAACCTTCTTCGTCTCGTGAGATGCTGAAAAGGCTGGAGTGAGCTTATTGCCTGCTAACAGGTGTAGGAATAAGCTTCATTGAACTACTAAGCCGTTATTGATGATGCGTGCCGCCGGCACGAGCAGCCCGTTGCTTCGCAAGCTCGGCTCTGAAAGCCAGCTCTCTTTCGGCAACATAAGTTTTATAGCCTTCGGGATCGATGAAAGCTGCCAGTCCGCTCTCTTTCATCCGCGAGTATTTCGTTTCCAAATCGAAATAGCTCCCGTGCGCGCCGAGAAAAATGTCGCACCGCAGCGATTTCAACTCCCGGAACATCCGTTCATAGTCAGCCGCAATCTCCGGATAGCGAGCGTTGTTAACGAGCTGATATCCGGGATTCACGTTAGGGCTGCCGACAATCACAGCGTCGTAGGTTTTGCCGGCCTCCTGCACCTTCATCGTCCACGTAGTGCAACCTTTCGAATGCCCGGGGGTGAGATGCGCTACAAGCACAGCGCCACCAAACTTAACCTCATCGCCGTCGTGCAGAACTCGATCCACCTTCGTCGGCGTATAGAGCGATGTCGCCACATTGCCATACTGAAAGTCAGTTTTGCCGCCCGACTCAACGACGCCCACATCGGCATCCATCACCATGTACTTCGCGCCTGTCTGCGCTTTGATCAGGGCGCTGCCGGCGTTGTGGTCCCAGTGCGCGTGACTGATCAAAAGGATCTTGATGTCAGTGAACTTGAAGCCGAGCTTCTCGACACTCGCGCGAATTAGCGGAACGTTCGCCTCTAAATCGCTGTTGATTAGGATATGTCCTTGCGAGGTGGTGACGAGGTAATTCGCGAGACCCTTGCTGCCAACGTAATAGAGGTCCCCTGCGATTCGGAACGGCGGAAACGGTTCGGTCCAATCGCCAGGTGCCTGTGCACTCAGCGTGCCGTGTCCGGTGATCCCAACACACGCGCCCGCTAGAATTATCCACAGACAGAGCCACTTGTTCCGCATGTCGAGCGACCTCCAGTAGGACCTACATCTGTCCTAATAGCTTTTCGTAGTAGGCTTTCGTTTCCGTCAGCCATTTCTGAAGACCTTCACCCTTTGAAGCGCGCTCCGCCTCGTATCGTTTCAAATCGGAAAGCATCGCCTCCTTCGTGCGTCTCAGGCTGTCGTTCAAACGCCTCCTTACTATTTCTGTCGGCGGCGGAGGAGCCAATATTGCTGCCAATGCGGAACCGGCTTGATTATCTTGTTCACTAAGCGCTGAAACCTCTTGCCTCAACTGCGCGATTACTTTGGACTCATCTTGTTCGGGGCTTTCCAGTGCCCTCTTCAAAAGGGGAATGATTTGCGTCATCTGGAGCTGACTACCTCGCCTGTACGGGAAGGAGGTGACTGCTGCATCACCATCGCCTTCAAAGGTCCAGTCCTTAAACGCGGCGCCGCCGATCACGATTGTCGGCTGTTCCGGTCGCTCCGTGGTGGTCAGCCACGGGAGCCTAAAACCAGAGCCACCGACCGCGGCGTCTACGCGATGTATCTGGCCAACAGGAATCAGCGGTTCCAGAGGCCCTTTCCCGTCGATGTAAGTCCTTCCAGAATCTCCCTGCTTGGCGAGCGTGTAGACGCTTAAGCCGACGATGTCTTTCGAGGAGATGTTTTTTACGTCGAGGATCCATCCATCTTTGGTCACTTGAATGTTCACGACCTCGATGGATTCGGTCTTGATCTCTATCGGGGGAAGGGCGGGACCTGGCGAGTTAGATTGGACCTGCCTTGCAAAGGCGTTTGATGGGTACTGACTTGCAATGATGGAAGAGACAAAAAGAAGAACCGCAAGACAAACGTTAGGTGAGGATAATCTGCGTAAGAACATGAACTTCTCCTTTGTTGTGCAACAACTACTGGGTTCAATTTCGCCAGCGCAAGAATCCATGGTTTGCACGGATACTGCGTCTTCATGAAAGCCTTGTCGATTTCTCTTATGATTCTTTTTCCTCAGGCGGACATTCAAATCCTTCTTTTTTCCAATCAAGAAAATCCTCCTTTGTCCGTTCGACCATAGTCTTTGCGCCATCGAAAAGCCATCCTGACGACGTGGGATTACTTGAGCGTTCCTTTACTTGTGTCAGCACATCATTGGATTGATCGCATGAGTGGGAATGGACATTGGCTATCTCCTTGCCCATTGATTGGAGAAGTTTTTTTGTTAGTTCTTCTTCTTTGCTGGCTTCCATCTTGAGATCCTTAACTTCAACCTTGAACGCATCTGGCCCGAGCCGGCGAACAGCCCAGGTATCCACTGTCTTCAGCCACGGATCAGCAGACCGGACGGCATTATCCAGGATGGTTGGATAGTAGATGCTCCTGGTTGATAGTGCTGATGTATACGACTCGTCCAGCGCTTGATTCGCCCAGAGCCATGCTGAAGGCGCCAGCGCTTTTGCTTCTCGAACAATGATGCCTCCCTGCCAATCGTCAGCAACTGCCGTGAATCGCTGCCGGCCGAGACTACCCAAACCGGCTTCACGATGCCCGATCTGGTAATCCGGAATTGGCTTAGGAAAGCAAGCATCCAACGCCGCTCGCGCGTCTGACGGAGCCTGGACTTCATCCAGAGCGCGGTATTTCTTATGAAACTTCTTGAACACATCATCCTTGTGCTTGCCATCTTTGTCTAAGGAATCATCGTTCACCAGCTTGCTGATAACGATATTTCGCAGCCACCCATGATCCTCCGCCAAAATGAAAGGTTTGGGTTTTACTAGGCCTTCGACGTACCCGGCCTGAATTGCCTCGCACGCGTCTTTGAAATTCAAGCGCAACGGATTAGAGGCATCTTCCAATGCAAAAAATGCGCTAGTGGCTAGGCGAACCAGATCGTTCGTGTAGGGCAGATAACACGCCTCATCGAAATCGTTGACTCCCCAGCTCAGACGCCCTTCAGCATCTCGCCACGTCCCGAAGTTTTCTACATGCAGATCGCCAACGCCCAAGACCTTTAGGGCCGTGCATAATTCCGGACAGTGTTTCGAAAATGAATGCGCCCATCGGTAAAACGTCGCTCGCAGGAACATAAACTCGCTGCATGCCATTTTGTTATGCTTGGTATTAAGCTCCGCTTCATCGACTTTGGTAACTGAGCGCAACCAGTCTTCGTATTCCGCGGTCATCGCTTTGATACTCATTCTTTTCTCCGTCTATTTGCTCGTCCAGGCTTCGGACACTGCGCGGCCCTTGGCGATGTCGTCTACGACAAGGATCAGTTGGTGATCGTGGTCGCTATAGAGGACCTCGATGTTGACACCCGCCTCGGCCATCCTTCGAGAGACCTTGCCGAGCTGCCCTGGTTCAGTTTGGTTCAATCTTAGGACGAGGACTTCGTGTTCTTCCAGAACGTGGATGCCTGCCGCTTCGAGCGCTTTGCGAGCGGCCACCGCATCCTCGAAGAGAAAGTGAGCAACGCCCTGACCATTGACCACGAAGGCGCCTCCGCCTTCGACGCTCACTCCGGCGCGGCCCAGCGCCTCGCCCATCTCGGCAAGCGCTCCAGGTCGATTATCAAGCGCAATCGTCAGGTCTTTCATTGTTGCCTCGCTATGGTCGATCGGAGCCTGTGTTGATCCGCGAAACTCGGTTGCTTGCGCGGGCCTTCAGCGCGCTCGTTATCTCTACGTTGGTAAAATTAACGACGTCGACTGCGGGCGGGATGCGAAACACGGAAGGACAGGATCTCATCAAGTGAGGGCTTTGCACGCGCTCCGCGTCGAACCGGAGTTATGCCGTGCGCTTGCGGGGCGAAGTTCGCGATCGCGTCTGCGTCAGGCGCGCGATCGTGCGCAGTGCCTCATTTACCGCACGCGCATTAGGAAAGATCTCGGCGACATCTGGATCGAGTAGAACTACGTTAGTGCCTTCCGCATATCGTTTCGCAGTCATGCCGCGGACTGCCTTGGAGAAATCGTATTCTACCCGCAGGCTGTCTTTCTCAGACCCAAGCTGCTTTGTCTTTCCCTTAGTCTTCTTCATATTGCCTTTGCTCATGTCGAGTTGCCATTCGAGCGCTAATTATTTTTAGAGAAGGGGTCAGGCTTCACATTGTTGACATTTGAATTCACGTGTGTGCAGTTTCGAGTTGATTCAATATATCAACGAAGTGAAGCCTGGCCCCCTCGGCACTGGAGCCTGAATTGAATGGCAATCGGCAATAGGGCTATAACAATAGATGGTTCAGCGCCACCCTTGATAGTAGCCAGACATTCGCCTTCTGCTGCGACTTCGTTAGGACTTGAACGTCTATCGAGAACGGGTGGTGGGTCTGTTGTTGAGGTTCAGAGTTCCAACTTTAGTTTGCTTTTGAGGTTCTGCGTTCCAAAAATTCGCAAGCCAAAGCTTGAACTCTGAACGCTATCTTCAAAGTTGACCCACCAACCGGGAACGTCACAGATCGGCTTTTCGACCTGCTTCGCCTAATCCGGGAACATGTCGCCGCCGGGGCAATCATTCCCCCAGCAGTCTCCGCAACCTACAATTTCGACGTGGCAACTCGAGCATGCAGTGACCCCGTTGCACGACACACAACATACCCCTTCACCGGCATCATAGACGTCAAGCGGATGATAACGTCCCGCCTGAGGACTCTCGCTTGAGTTCGCCCCCAGAGTGCTTTGCTTTGGACTCTTGAATACTCTCTCCACACTCAACAGTTGAACGCTGAAATCACGATTGATGAGCGTGTCCTCTGAAGATTCATTCTCAACCTTGAGTCTTACAATCTGCTCACTATCAACCCCTCGACGCTCCACGGAGGGGCGTGAGAGAGCCAATTCCACGACCCCTCTATCTGAATCAGAGATAGAGGGTGTGATATTGAAAGTTCTCTCATGTATCTGGATCTTGATCTTGCTCCCTTCAAACGCACCGACCTTTATCAGCCGGCCATCATTGAGCGTGAACTTCAGAAAGACCCTTGTTCTCAACTTTCCAGCGACGTTTGGTTCTGTTGAGCCTGTCGAAGTAAACCCAAGAACAGCAAATAGCAACACAAGCGCGCATATGATCATTTGACATCGCTTGAACATTCTCTTTCTCCTTAGCGGCGGCTTACAGAGCATCAGCGCCGAATAGTAACCAAAGGGGAGAGTGATGGACCTCTCGAGTGCTTGCCTTTATGGACCGAGAGAGTTTGACCGCTGCTTGGCCACATTGCGCAGGCAGAGGAACACCTGCACACCCTCCTCTTCAATTCATCTGTGGTAAGAGCAATGAGCTGGTGAAAGCTCATCAGAGAAATCTGTCGCGCGATTAGTATAGCCATGCAAGTGTGATTGTCAAATGACTAAGAACGTGAGGCGTGGCAGGCTTGCCGATACCTGTCTTTAGAACTGCTTGCTTCATTGCCTTCTCACGACGGCCCCCATCATCAGATGATGCCGCCGCTCGATTTTGCTTCTCCATTGCGGCTGCTGTTAAAGGACCTCGACGTTGACGCCTCCTACAAGACAGGTTACTTATGCGGCGCTGTTCGTCCCCGTGCGACGGGTTTGACGCCAACCTTATACTCGCTCGCCCAACTGCCTTGCTGGTTCACGTTCTTTACATTGAAAAAATTCTGCAATGCAATCGCCACCTGAAATGAAAAATCTGTGGAGTAGGTTTGCGGGTTCATTGACGTAGCGCATTCAATATTCTGGAACCACTGCATCCACGCGTCCGTGCCTCCCTGGGCTGGTGGCAATAAGCCGCCATCCGGAGACGCACCGTCAGGAATAAGCGAAGTCGCCTGCGGATATTGCGCAGTGATGTGACACGACATACAAGAGACCGTGTTCAGGTCGGCCGGGCCGTTCAACCTCCCGTTCCAGCCAAGATGTTGCGGCGGCAGCATCTTGTTGTCGCTAAAAATCACGCTCTCCTTGAGGTCCTTGTTCACGATGGTCTTGGTCGGCGGGAAAGGGTTCGTCTTGTTTACTTTGTTATCGGGATCATTGCCCCACGTGAGTCCGACCGCGACGAGGTTCATGAATTTGTTCTTGTTATTCACCTTGCCGTTATAGCAAAAGGTCCCAAATACCCAACCGGTTCCCAGCGGGTTCGACGGACTTCGGTCCGCCCGCGGATCGCGAACGGCAATGTCCATCTGCAACAAGTTCACGGTGCCTACGTAGCGTGTCGGAGAATTCCAGAAGTTTTGGGTAATGTAGGCCTTCCATTGCAGTGGGTTCTCGAGGTACTCCACTTTATCAATCCCCTGCGGCGCGTCGGTGAACAACAATTTCGCGAAGACCGTTCCGGTTGGAAAGCCGCCATCGGGATAGCGTTTGTCCAGGACTCTTGGATCTGGGTTTTTGGGATCCTTCCACATCCTGCCCATCGCGTAACCGGCCATATCGTTGACCAGAGTAATTGCATAGACGGAGTAATCGCCCTCGATTCCCAAAAGGTTCGGACCCAACTGGCCGGCCGAAACCGGCGCCTCCTTGATGAGACCGTGAAAGCCTTCGGTTCCTCCGTTCGGAGGATAAGCGCCCGCCCCCGCCGCCGTGGGATGCAGCCATGGAATGTGATACCACTCGCGAATCTTGTTCTTGTAAGGATCCCAATCCGGCAGATTCCCTTCAAAGGAGTATTCACGAACCGCCTCGATGTACTTCAAAGGTTCTTTCTTATAGTCGATGCTAAGGAAGGCTGGTAAAGTTTTTGGTTTTTCGGTGGGGAAGTTCGCCTTCAAACGAAAGATCGGTTGGTCGGAATACATCGTAACGTAATCCGAGGAACTCACCATGAATCCAAAATCCGGGAAGCCGTTCTTCTCGAAGTTCTGTTTGTGGACCTCCTGCGCCGACACTGCGCGGTTCCCAGCGCCCGAATAAATCAAAAGCGCCGACAGGACGTAGCCGGCAAGAGCTAACAGGGCAAGACTTCTTTTCATGTGCATTCCTCCATTTGTGGTTACCACTACTTTTCAAGTGTAAGCGTTTCCCAGCTATTCATCTTTTGCTTTTCGCCACGGATGAGCCGTTTCCCAGATGATCCCCAGTCACCTCACAAGCGCGCTGCACTTCCTGAACCGTTGCCGGCGCGTCGAAGCGAAAGAGCGGCGCGAGCCCACGCTCGATCCGGGATGCGCGGATGGCCGACTTGACGGCGAAGAAAGCACTGTTTGCAAGCACGAGCGGCGGCTCGCCGACTTCCTTTGCGGAGAAGATATCGTTCGGATCTTCGGGGATATTCTCCACCGCTTTTTCATTCCTGGGGAAGAGGTAGGTGTTCATCCGCAGTGGAATGGTTGTAATCGCGGGGATCTTGTAGGTCCAGGTGTTTGTCGTATTGAGCCGGCCTGAATCATCGCCGTCGGGTTGGTACACAAGCTTCTCGGTGAAAAGGTAGCCGATGCCCTGGACGAAGGCCCCCTCAACTTGCCCAATGTCGAGCGCGGGATTCATGCTCCAACCCATATCGTAGATGATGTCGGAGCTGATGATCTTCACTTCGCCGGTGAGCACGTCGATCTCCGCGACTGAGCACGCCGCGGAATACGTGAAGCCGACGAACGAATCCACGCCGCCACTCAGTTGGCCCTCCTTGAGCGGGATTCGCTCGATGCCGGGAATGTTCGGCTCGTCCGCCTCCTCTTTGAACGTCATCGCCGGCACCGGAACCTCGCCGCCTCTGATTTTCGCGGTGTAGGAGGCGACGAGGTTGACTCGTTTCTGGTATGCCAACTGGATCAGGAACTGCCAGATCATTCCCGGCGGCCGGTTGGGGGGCGTCACCTTCGCAGACCAGCCACCCTGAGCCGCGTTGTAGTTCCAGAAGTCGATGCCTTGGCCCTTGCACCAATCGTTTCCCATGTCCTTCAGCATCTCGTAGCCGAACTCCATCAGCCGCGCACGCAGATCCTGGCATGTCTGCTTCACTGCCTCGCAAGAGTAGGGCGTGCCGGTTGACCCACCGGTACTTGTTGGATTCGGCGTGACGCCGGTCTTTACGTTGTCGATGAAGATCATTTCCATCGGCACGCCCAACACATACGCGGCAACCTGCTGCGCCTGCGTGTTGAGGCCTTGCCCCATCTCGACGCCACTCTGATGGATGACGATCGTACCGTCGGCCTGATTGACGACGACGATCGCCGCGGACTGCTCGAGCTGAAGCAGATTGTAGCCGGAGCCGTACTTCACCGGGATAATGGAGATCCCCCGCTTGCGCCACTTGTTTTCCTTGTTGAATTTTTCTACTTCCTTACACTTCTCCTCGAACTTGGAAACGTCCTTCACATAATCCCAGACCTGCTTCATGTAGCAGTAGGACAGAGCCTGGCCAAACGGCGTCACGTCGCCACGGTCGTAGAGATTCTTCTCGCGCAAGTCTTCGGGCCGCATCTCGAGAGCAACCGCTGCGTCGTCGATCGCGTTTTCGACAATGTTTTTGCCCTGAACATCACCGAACGCGCGCATCGCCGTGCTCGGTGCGGTGTTCGTACGGCACACGTCGATCTGGGTCTGGAAGTTCGAGACGTTGTACGCGTTGTCCGTCCGTAACTGGATGCAGTTCGAGACGATGAACGAGCAGTCGTAGAACGCGCCGCCCTCGCCCCACATTCTTGAATAGAAGCCGTGGATGATGCCTCGGTCTTCCTTTCGAATAGCGCCGCTATCAACGGCGATTTGATATTGTCCGTAGTAGGCGTGGCGCTTGCCGATCATCGCGGTGTCCTCGTCGCGCGGAACGGCGACGCGCACTGGACCTTTGATGGCTTTCGCGGCGACGGCAGTCGGGCCGGCGACGAAGCGCGCCTGTTCGGTCTTACCCCCGAAGCCTCCACCCACGGCGGCCACATCTACTTCCACCTGGTTGTATTGCAGGCCAAGCGCCATCGCGGTCGTCTGGTGCATCTCCATAGGGCTCTGCGTTGAAGGCCGCACCGTGATCCGGCCATCGTCGTGCGGAATTGCGATACACGCTTGCGTCTCCATGTAGAAGTGCGCCTGTCCGCCGTTGAGCTGCGAGGACTCGACCACGACGCAAGGAGCAGAACCCACCGTTGCATCGCGCGTGCGGATCTCTCGATCAACCGGCAATTTCTTCGCAACCCAGTCGAACTGGCTGCCGGGCCTGATGATCTTCCAGATGTGCGAAACCCAGGGGGCTGACGCCGGTACATCCGGGAAAACGCTGCCGAGCTGGACCGCGTCGAGGAGATTGACGATTGGTTTGCTCCACTTACCGACCCACGGTTTCCCAGGTTTCGTGTATGCGACGCAATGGGCCGACACGTAATCCGCAATACCGATCGCCTCCTGTTCGCTCGTTGCGAGCACCATGGCGATCGACTGGCCGACATAGCTCACCAGATCCTCGGCGAAGAGCGGCTGGTCCAGAGCCATGCCCTGCAGGTTGATACCTCCGTTCTTGATGTTGTCGTGCGTAATGAGGTCGATGAAGGAAGGCGAGTAGCTGTTCAAATGCTCGCGCAGAGCCGACGCCGAAACTCCCTTATCGCTGCCTGGAATTACGAAGCGGTAATTCGCGAGCGCACGACGGCTCTGCACGAACGCGCCGTTCGCAGTAAGCGGCGGCACCGCGAGTTCTTGCGTATAGTGGAGCTGACCCGATGTCTGATACATCGCACCGGTCTTCATGTAGGGTTGCGCGACCGGCGCCTTGAAATCCTGCGTTTGGTATTCCTGAATGCCTGTGCTCTCCGGCCAGTTGCCCCACATGTCCTCGCCGATGGATTTCACATTGGCAGGCACCGGGACGCCCTTGCCCACCAGCGCGTTGACGACCGCCTTGTAGAAGAAGGAAACCGCGAGCTGGGTGCGGTATGCAGCGGTGAAGCCTTCGTCTGGCACTTCCTTCATTCGCTTTACCCAAAAACTCAGTTCGGTCTCAACTTCACTGGCGAGGATCTTCGAGAGTGCGGGGACGCTTGCGAGCGTCAGTTCCTTTCCGGCCATCGCCGCCTCGGTCTTGCTTGCGTGCCACGGATAGGGCGCGATTCCTCCGAACACGAGCGCGGCGGTATCAACGGTGAGCTTATCGACGAACGTGAAACGCGTGGTCGCGTTGACGATACTATGTGCGTTGACTTCGCGGAGCGCGACCTTCTGTGCGAACACGGCGTCCTTCGGGTCGCCCAACGGCAGCGCATATGAGGTAATCACGATCCGGTCGGCGAGCGCCGGGTCATGCGCCACGGCGGCGACGAGGTCACCGGCGGTCGCGGTGCGTTTGTCGAACCCGCCGCTGTCCTCGAGCACAAGGTAGGTAATCTTTGCCTCGACCGCGACTAAGGCGGTGAACATATCCGACGGGAAAGGTTCGCCGGAGCCGATGGGGATATGCTTCAGCACGAGCATCGTGTTGCCGCCAAGCGACGCGGCGTTGCGTACTATGCGGCCGGCTGTGCGGCGCGCCATCAGGTCCAGCGCATCAAGCGCCGTCGTCTCGGGACCCCGTTTCTTCTGTGCGGCGATCAGGTCGATCAGCTCGCTGTAACTCGTGCCGGCGGCGACAACGATCTCATTGTCCGGCTTTCTCCGCAATCCAATCGAGAAGTTCAGTTCGGGTATCAGCCGGATGTCGACGAAGAGTGTCGTGTCCAGGTACTCGGGCTTGTAAATGCCGTACGAGGTGTTGCCGTGAACAAGTCTGATCTTTTGCTTGCGTTCGTTGTGAAGAATCTCCGCAAGTTCGTTTAGCGAGGTCGGCGTGCGCCATTGCTGGCGGCCGTCGTTGCTGGAAACCGGTTCGGCGGGGCCTCGCGCTTCCCTTGGAAAAGGAATCGCGACGGCCCCCGGCAGCTGCGCTGCGCCAACGTGGTCCTCGATGCACTTGATCTGGTGGGTCACGTCAGCTGGTTTCCAGTCCGACGCGAATGTCTTCATACCGGTGAGGATCGCCCGGTAGCCGGTGCAGCGGCAGAGATTGCCGTCGAACGCGTCCTCGATTTCCTTTTTAGTAGCCTTGGGGTGGGTGACGATGAATTCGGACATGTTCATCACAAAGCCAACGCTGCAGTAACCGCACTGGCTCCCGTTGTACAACGCGAGCTGGTGGGCGACGGGATTCATGCCCTCGTGCGAGTGTTCCGACGGGCAATCGGCGACGTCCTCGACGAGCTTCAAGAGCGCGGGAACCTCTTTGCCTCTAAGCTTCGCCGTTATGGCTTTCTGGACGGATTTGCGTTTTTCTCCTGCAGCCTGACTCGCCTCGATGAACACGGGCGATTGCTGCTCGCCGATCGGAGCGGCGGACCGCGACGCCGTGAGCGTATGTTGCAGGAACTGCGCATCGGGTTTTCGCACTGCGCCGGTGCCCTCGACCGTAGTGACGACGAGTCCACCCAGCGCGCATACCGGCCGCAGGCACGAGTTGATCGCGCGATGCTCGGCCTTGTTTTCCTTTTCGTCCCACCTTGAAAGTATGACGGTGCAGCCGCCGCAGCCTCCCTGGCCGCACGGCTTCTTGGGACCGGAGAGCGCCACGTCCGGCGACCGCAGGTAATCGATCAGCAGTAGATCGGGCGATGGGTTCTCGATCGATACGAGTTTGCCGTTAAGGTAAAAGGAGACTTTGTTGTTCATCTTAACCTCGCTGGAATTAGTTTCTCTACGTGCTGCAAAAAGTTTCAGACTTTGAGGAACTATCGACCGAAGAAAGCCAAGTGAATTTTGAGCGGGCCGATTCTTACACAAGTGTAAGGTAAACTGCAAGGTTGACCTGCAGTGCGAGTTGCAACCAAATGAGAATGCTTTAGGTTCGAAGAATGATCGCGTCGATGAGTAGGAATGGTCTCTCCTTGCGTCGGTCGGCTCTTTGGTATAAAAGCTCATTTGCTGATTTTGATTACACTCAATCAAAGGAGACCAGGACATGGCTGAAGAATTTGTGCCGTCTGAACCGATAGGAGAAACCGACGAACCCAACAGTGCGATTTACGATGAAGCGCCAGCCGGAGGCTCGCTGATGGCGTCGACTGGGGCGGGATATTGCGTCTACAACGGTCGTAAGTATGAGGAGGGGGCGCAGGTTTGCGGCAATAACCGCAAATATACCTGCAGAAACGGCAACTGGGTGATGACCGAGGCGGGGTCCTGTCCGCCGGGTATGGACATCTTTTGAAGGTCTGGTCTGAATTGGCCGCTCAAACGCACCTCTCAAACGCAAACAAAGCTGGCCGCTATACACCGTCGACCGTCTGACGAAACTCCGACGGGAGTCTTACATTGCTTTGTGAAAGCCGAGGTGCCTGCGCAAGAATTCATTCGTTGTCGTGCAGGCACCTCGCGTTGCTCTGCTTATGACGATGCCGTTCTGAACTCTCGAGCCGCCGCTGCGATGTTTTGTTATTTGAGCGCGGCGGCTTCGCGAGCGCCGGCGGTGGGATCTGTCACGCTAGTGCGAAGAGTTCAAATGTCACGAAGTAAAGCGTGACCCCTCCCTGCGCTGTTTGCTCAATGACAAGTCGTCGCTGGCTCTGGCAAATCCATTTCGCTGATGGCACGCCTTTCTATTTGAACCAAGGTGAGAGGGCCATTTCTGCCTTCGATCTGCTTTGGCGTTTCCCAAAGATCCTGTTCAGTTCCCGCGAATCGAACCCGAATCGAGTGCGAGCTCCCGTCCCTCAGGCTTGCCGGAACACGATATGTAAAAGCACAGTTGCCGTCAGCCTTACCCTCAGTCAATAGGTCCCGGCGAAACCTGTCGGCTCTCACTACGGCAACAAGGTTGTCTCCATCAAGAATTTCGACACGAATTCGCCGATTGGGATGACACGTATCCCAGGCCCAGCCATGTATCAGGTTGCGGTTCGCAATGTCGTGACAACCCTCATAGGCCGGCAGCACGTCATCATTTGGGTAATCCTCCGTGCCTTGCTCCGATGGATCGAAGCCGATGGGACCGTCACCGTCAAGCTGATCTTCGATTCCCTCCAGCGCCGCCTGGTAATACAAATAGGAACCATGTTCAACACATACTCGACAGGCCGGATGGACTCGTCCACTCGATATGTAGCTTCTGATTTCTGTCAGTCTGGGGCCTTCCCAGATCTTGCTAACGTCGCTGGCGGACGAGAATTCTCCCAGGTTTTCCTCCGCCGACATATAGCAGCAAACTTTGGTGGTCATATCAGCCGCAAGGTAGAGCGTCATCCAGGGAAACAAACAATAACGTGGTGGCAGAGTCTGTTCTCCAGCGCTTGCTGGTTCAATGCCTGGCGACTGAATGCTGGGGAGCTCAATGCTTGCAGGCTCGATGCATACAATAGCTGGCTCCGATAGATCGTGAGATTGTTCCCTCCATTCGAAATTCATATCGATATAGTTTCTGAAGCTGGTCCCTGACTCTTGAACCAAAAGGCTCGTTTCTTTTATCACCGCTTCGACTTCGGCTCTTGGCGCATTGCCGAGGCAAAACTCGCGGTAGAAGCTACTGTATGTATCTTCTCCCCCATAGAAGTGGTGCAGAGCATTAACGCCAAGAAAATATATATCCAGGTCGATTAACGTCCGGGCCAATGAGGGAAGCTCTCTAAAATTGTCCTTTTGAGCCACAAAGTTCACTACGATTCTTGGAAAGTCTGATCCTTGTCTTTCTTTTTCATCTTTTAGCATTTTGAGCGACTGAAGTATTTTGTTCAGATCAGCTCCCCGCAGCCGCTTCATGGTCTCCTGAGTCGCGCCGTCAATCGAAAAGGTCAATTGGTCGTATCGGCTTGAAACGAGCCACGAAACTTCCTTCTGGCCAATCCTCGTCCCATTGGTTATTCCGGATACTCGGCAGTTGTGTGCCTTCAACATCTGAACCAATTGAGGCAGATAGGGATAGAGGAACATTTCTCCGTAGCCGAAGGTGTGGACTTCCACGGCCGTCCGAAAGAATTCATTCATTGAATCCAAAAATGAAAAGGGTATCTTCTGAGCTTTCAAGCGAGCGGCGTCATAATTCATTCCACATTTCACGCAACGCAGATTGCACTTTGAGGTAATCTCCAGGAATAGTTGAAGCGGTTTGTTGAGAATCCCGTTGTCCGAAGTGTGAATCGTCCGCTGAAACAATTGTAGGTTCTCTCGCTTCTGACCAAGATCGCTCGTGGTGTGTTGCGTCGGCCTTGTAGAGCTCCATAGCTGGACTAGATGCTCAAACATGATGATCTCCTTTCTCAGGCTTGCTTAGCCCTGTGGTACTAACTGCGAGACAATCGCATTTGTGCGAGTTGTTACGAACGTCCACGGAAGCCGATCTGGAAGATTCAGAGAGGTTCCGTATCTGACAATGTGCGCGCTGCGATCATAAAGAAGCCAGCCAATTAGGACAAGGCCAAGGAAGTTCTTAGGGTGCACAGCTGCCATCTCTTGCGCATAAACCTCGCTCGGTTATAAGCTGATTCACCGCTATCAATCACCGAAAAGGAGCCCATCTTATGAAGGTCTATGGCACCAGGGAGATCAGAAACGTTGGCATTGTAGGTCACGGTCACGCGGGCAAAACATCGCTCGTCTCGGCGATGTTGTTTGACGCGGGGGCCACTAACCGATTAGGCCGCGTCGACGAAGGAACCACTACCACAGACTATGATGAAGATGAGATCGCAAGAAAGTTGACCATCATAAGCTCGCTCGCTTACTGCGAGTGGAATAACACCAAGATCAACATTCTGGACACTCCTGGGTTTGCCGCATTCATACTAGATGCGAAAGCCGCTTTACGCGCTTGCGACTCCGCTCTTGTAGTCGTCGATGCGGTCAGCGGCGTCGAAGTCCAAACCGAAAAAGCATGGAGCTACGCAGATGAGTTTGCCATTCCCCGGCTTATCGTCGTTTCAAAAATGGATCGTGAACGCGCCGACTTCGAGCAGGCTGTAGCCGGCATTACCGAAGCGTTCGGCCGCTCGGCGGTGCCTATTCAAATGCCTATCGGACATGAGCATGACTTCAAAGGAGTCATCGATCTGATTCATTTGCGCGCTTATACCTACGAAGCCGACGGAACCGGCAAGGCCACCCAGGGAGACATCCCTGCCGATCTGAAAGCAGCCGTGGAAGCCGCTCGCGAGAAAATAATAGACGTGGTAGCCGAGAGCTCCGAAGCATTAATGGAGAAGTATTTTAACGACGGCACTCTTAGCGACGAAGACTTGATCCCCGGCATCAAGGCCGCGGTGACCGAGCGCAGACTGTTTCCGATCCTCGTCGCATCCGGGATTCCAAACATAGGCATACAACCGCTGCTGACATCGTTAGTCGAACTGGCGCCGGCGCCCGATGAACTCGGAAACGCTAAGGGCCACCCCAACCCCGACAGCGACGAGGAGATCGAGCGGGAGATTCTCGACGTCGCTCCGTTCTCCGCATTGGTGTTCAAAACCGTTGCCGACCCGTTCGCCGGTCGCATCAACATATTCAAAATCTTCTCCGGCCATACTAAGTCCGACGCTACTGTTTACAACATAACCAAGAACACAAACGAGCGACTCGGCCCGCTACATGTGATGCAGGGCAAGGCGCTCGAGAAGATTGCCGAAGCTCACGCCGGCGATATCATCGCCGTGACCAAGCTCAGAGAGACTCACACCGGCGACACGTTTTGCGATAAAGCTTCGCCAATCGCTTATGAGACCGTTCACTTTCCGAGGCCGGCGGTCGCATTTGCCATCACGGCGAAGACGCGCAGCGACGAAGATAAACTCTCGCAAGCGCTTCATAAGATGCTCGAGGAAGATCTGGCGCTGAGGTTTGATCGCGATCCACAGACGAATGAATTCCTGCTGTCTGGCTCGGGGCAAACTCACGTTGAAGTAGCGGTGAACAAATTGAAACGCCGCTACGGTGTAGAGGTTGAGCTTCATCCTCCAAAGGTGGCTTACCTCGAAACCTTCCGGGGACGCGCCGAGATTGTCGGGCGTCACAAGAAACAAACCGGAGGCCGCGGCCAGTTCGCCGAAGCTACTTGCGTGTTCGAAGGTGTGGCTCGCGGGGAAGGGTTCCAGTTCATCGACAAGATCTTCGGCGGCGCGATTCCTCAAAACTGGAGACCGGCGGTAGAGAAGGGAATCAAGGACGCGGCCGCCCGCGGCGCCATCGCCGGTTATCCGATGGTTGACTTCAAAGTGGAGTTGATCGACGGCAAATTCCACGCGGTAGACTCGGACGATCTCTCGTTTCAGATGGCTGGACGCAAAGCTTTTAGAACCGCAATCGAGCGGGTAAAACCCGTGCTGCTCGAACCGGTGATGAACGTCGAGATCACCGCGCCCCAGGAAACCTCCGGAGATATTCTTGGCGACGTCAACTCCAGACGCGGACGGGTTTCGGGAATGGACACCAAAGGGAACCAGGCTGTCGTGAAGGCGCAGGTTCCGTTATCGGAAATGTTGTCTTATCAATCGACGTTGAACTCAATCACCGGCGCTCGCGGGTCTTACACGATGGAGCTTGATCACTACGCCGAAGTTCCTGCGCTCATAGCGACGAAGATTATTCATCAGGCGCAGGAAGAGGGAAGAATCAGACCCACAGAGGAAGAATAGGGCGCAAGAACGACGGGGCGACGGGGGCGAAAAGACAGAAGAGATTCTTGACGGAAAAGATTAGGAGCTATAAGGATCTGCGAGTCTATCAAGCCGCGATGGAGGCAGCTATGAGCATCTTCGAGCTGACGAAGACTTTTCCGGCTGAAGAGAGGTATTCGATGGTTGATCAAATGCGACGTTGCTCCGCTCGGTATGCACGAATATCGGCGAAGCCTGGCGCAAGAGACGTTATGCGGCGCACTTCATCAGCAAACTAAGCGACTCGGAAGGCGAGGCTGAAGAAACAAGGGTCTGGCTAGAGTTCGCCTGGCGCTGCGGTTACATATCATTAACTGCGCGCGACGAACTCGACGACACTTACGATAAGATTCTTGGTCAACTGGTGAGGATGATTGACCACCCCGACCAATGGACAATCCACTAAAGCTTAAGCACGAAACTGTTCCCATTCGCCCGGTCGCCCCGTCCCCCTGTCTCCCCTATTCTTCTAATATTCATAGATGGAATAGGAATCGGCACGAGAGGTGAGCACAATCCGCTGGACGGATTGGACTCTGAATTCTTCTCTATCTTCCAAGCGGAGCAGCCTCAATTCCCCTTCGACGGAGTGATGGCCGAAACCGATGCGCGACTCGGCGTCGAAGGGCTTCCCCAGAGTGCGACCGGACAAACCACAATTCTCACTGGAGTGAATGCTGCTGAGTTAATCGGGCGACATCTCAATGGCTATCCGTCGCCTCGACTCAAGCAGGCGCTTGCGGAACACTCCATCTATAAGAAGCTGATGGCGCGTGGGCGCTCGGTTACGTTCGCGAACGCTTACACGCGAAGCTACATCGACAACCCGCCTCGATTTATTTCGGCGACAACCGTAGCCGCTCAATCTGCAGGCGTCCAATTGCGCATGCTTGAAGATCTCCAGGAAGGTCGCGCAGTCAGTCACGACTTCACAAACAGATTTCTGATTGAGCGAGGACTGGATGTTAAAGAGCGCGAGCCCGAGGAAGCAGCACGCGATCTCGCGCGGCTGGCTGCGGGCTACGATTTTACCTTGTACGAACACTTCATAACCGACCGGATAGGTCACGAGCGAGATCGAGAACTTGCTAGAAGTCTCACGCGGCAGCACATCCCGCTTCTGACGCGATTCGTACGAAGTGTCCTGGAAGCCGCCGATCTCGATCGACAGACAGTTGTCATCACTAGCGACCACGGCAACATCGAGGACGCGTCGACGCGCAGCCACACGCTCAATCCCGTAGCGACGCTCGCATTCGGCGTTGCCCGCGATTACATTCGCTCTCGCGTAAATTCCCTCACTGACATTACCCCGGCTATCATCGAAGCGATCGAGTCACAACAGGCAAAAGCCGGTCGTCAGAGTGTCTTGAGAGGCTCAGGTTGACACTAGTCTCGCGTGTGAATTACGGTTTGGTCTGTTCGAATCGCGTGAAACCCATGACATCCAAAAATACCAGAAAACATCTCAGCTCTTTCTTGCTTGTCTTACTCCTCTTCGTCACGCTGGTTCCGCTCCCCAGCGCGGCGCAAAGGCAGAGCGCGCGCGGCACTCCGCAGCGGGGGACTGCAAACAAAACAAAGCTGGTTCTGGTAATTGTAGTCGACCAGTTCCGTTACGATTATCTCGAACGGTTTGGCGATTTGTTCGGCAACGGCGGATTCAAGCGCTTGATGAATCAGGGCGCCTTCTTCACTAACGCGAATTACGACTATGTGCCGACTTTCACTGCGTGCGGGCACGCGGCGATATTCACCGGCTCGATTCCGGCTCAAAACGGAATTGTCGGCAACGCCTTCTTCGATCGCGATATCGGCAAAGTCCGGGCGATGGTGACCGACGAGGCCGCCCATCTCGTAACCTCCGCCGGCCTATCGCAGAAGCCCGGCGCTCCGAGTCCGCGTGACCTTGTAGGCACGACGATCGGCGATCAGATGCGACTCGCAACTAATTTTCAATCCAAAGTGGTAACCGCCTCGCTCAAGGATCGGTCGGCCGTTCTTCCGGGAGGCCAGCGCCCCAACGGTGCGTACTGGTACAGCGACGCGACTGGCGAATTCGTTTCGAGTGATTACTACTCTAAAGAACTGCCGGCGTGGGTCAGGAAATTCGATGCTGGAAAAGGGGCAGACAAATTCTTCGGCATGAAGTGGGATCGCGTCTTGCCACCCGAAGCATACAAACGCGCGCAAGCCGAGAACCTTCCAGTACAGAAGTCGGCGCTAGGCTCAAAGTTTCCATATGTCGTAACGGGCGGCGATGAAAAGCCGGGGCCGAAATTCTACGGTGCTCTTACATACAGCCCGTTCGGATCCGAGTACCTCGAGGAGTTCGGCAAGGCAGCGATCGATGCGGAATCGCTGGGGGCGGATGAGTTTCCAGATTTGTTCTCAATAAGCTTTTCATCACCCGATCTAACCGGACATTTTTACGGACCGGATAGCCAGGAGCTCGTAGACACCTACGTGCGCCTGGACCGAGTGATCGCCGATCTGCTCAGCTTCGTCGACAAGCGAGTCGGCCTGGCCAACACGATTATCGCTGTGACTGGGGATCACGGCGTGTTGCCGGTGCCCGAGTACCTGAAGTCAAAAGGATACGATTCCGGGCGATTGAACGGTCGTGAGGTGATCGATGCCGCGAACAAGGCGCTGGGAGCCCGTTTCGGGGAAGGCAAGTGGATCATCGGCTTCGTCAACGATCAGCTCTACCTGGATCAAAAGCTGATGGCTGAAAAGAAAGCGAGCGCCGCAGAAGCGGAACGGCTGGCGGGAGAAGCAGCACTGTCGGTTTCCGGCGTGGTGAACTATTTCACGCGGACGCAGATTATGGAGGGAAGAGTTCCGGCCGGACCAATTGCGCGCCGGGTGACGAACGGCTTTTATCCGAAACGTTCGGGTGATGTGTGGATCATCACTAAGCCGCTCTACTTTTTTTCTGAGGGTGAGATTCCTACAACACACGGCTCGCCGTACAACTACGACACGCACGTGCCGATCATTTTGGTGGGCGCGGGCGTGCTGCCTGGGCGCTACAATGCGGCCTGCTCGCCCTCCGACATAGCGCCGACGCTTGCGGCGTTACTTGCCGTTGAGCAGCCTTCGAGCAGGACCGGTCGCATCTTGGTCGAGGCTCTTGTGGAGCCAGTTCAGGGGCGCGCAGAAGCGAAGTGAAATTGTCAGTTTTCAATCTAAATCATCATAAACATGTAAGGGCGTCCGTCCGTGGGCGCCCCTCTTCGGTGGGTGTTGACCTCGTGCCAAAGAGGGGCGCCCACGGAGGGACGCCCATACAGGCGTTACTCGTAATACTTCTTACGTTGATGATCGGCAATTCGAGCGCTGGTCATCAACGTCCACCTCAGAGAAAACCCGAACCCAAAAAGCCGCCCGTCGAAGAGCAAACGCTCTCGCCTCGTGAGGCATTCGACCGCGCGCGCAGCGGTGCAACACAACAGGAACGAATTGATCTGCTCGAGAAGTTTATTGCGGCCAACCGCGGCTCGGAAGTCGAGCGCGAGGCCCGCGAGCTGCTGATGCGTGAGTACGCTCTCAAAGGCGAACAGGCGCTTAGAGAAGGGAACTCTCAACTAGCAATGCAGGTCTTCAAGTCGGCATTGCGCGCCGCGCCCACGCCAATCAACGATGCGGTTTTTAGTCAGTACGTGTTTCCGCTGCCGATGGCTATGAACGCCTTCGGTTACCGGTCGGAAGCTGCCGAACTGATGAAGTCTTTTGAAGCGCGATTCGAGTCTCAAGCCAACCGGCTGGTCGAGATCGGATTTTTCTACGTCCAAATCGAGGCGCCGTTTGAAGCGGTGCGCGTGCTGGAAAAAGCGGTTGCGCTGGCGCCCGACGATCACCGCGCGCACAACAGTCTTGGGACGGCTTATCTGATCAGCTTGCGGCTTGACGATGCCGCAACGGAGTTCACTCGGGCGACCGAGTTGGATTCCAAAGATGAATTCGCCAATCTGAATCTTGGTAATCTTTCGCGCGCAATGGGAGATTACGAACGCGCGGTCTCCTATTACCGAAAGCAGATCGCAATCAAGTCCGACGACGCCGAAGCTCGCGGAGGATTAGCCATTGCGCTCCTCGCGCTCGGACGGGACGAGGACGCCGCTGCTCAGATAAAACGCGTAGGGGAGCTGGCGCCGGGAGACTATCGCTTTCTGACTCAGCTATGTTTTTTCTACGTCACTCGAAAGAAAGCGGCGCTTGCGCGACCGTTGGTCGAGCAAGCGGCGCGCATCGAGCCCCGATATGCGTGGGCGTTCATCGGAAAGGCTGAGACCGATGCGCTCGAGGGTAAATACGGAGATGCGCTTGCGACGCTCATCGGCGCGCAAACTCAAGCGGGATTCACTACGCTGACCTTCGAGTTGGCGAAGGCATTAATGTCGCTCGATGGATACGACCAGGCAACCGAAGTGATGGCGAAGTCTTTCACGGTGAACGACGATGGCGAGTTCGAAGCTCTGCTCGGCGGCGCTGTGAAAGCGAGATCACCAAAGCTTGACCTGTTGCTTGAACGAGAGCGACAGGCGGCGTTGTTCCTGAACTATGATTGGACGACGTCGTTTCAATACAGGCTGGCTGAGTCTCTGGCAAGAATCGCTCACTATTCAAAGGTCGCGCTCGGGGCTCGCAAGCCTGCTCAACAGGGCGCCGGGGCCCGACGTGGGCGTGCGGCCCAAGCGAGACCGGCGGACGCTGGAAGCGATGCAACCGGGACCACTCGACCACGTCGCGTCACGAGTGCGCCCTCACCTTCACCGGAGCTTTCAGCGGGCCGCGATGCCGGGCTGCCTGGCATTGTGGAGCTGCTTCGCGCGCTTACTACATTCACAACGCTGGATGATGGTCGCCAGGCCTTCCGGATGGTGTGGGCGTCGCGAAAATTGACAGAGAATGATCTGGCAATGGATGCGGCCGAGCAACTCGCTCGGAATGCCGTTGCGCTTGCCGACACCGCGACCGAGCCCGCGGGGTCGATGAGGGACGCGCCGATGCTCGACCGCGCCGCCCGTCGCGCGATGTTCCTCGGGCGCGCATACGATGCGCTGGGCTGGGCTCAGTTCAAGAAGGGCAACACTCGCGGCGCGCTCGACAGTTTGATTAAGTCGGTGGATATTTATCCAACAAGCCTGGATCGCAAGACTGCGATATGGCACCTCGCGGTCGCAACGCAGCAGATCGGCGATGAGAAGCGCGCACTTGATCTTTATATCGCGAGCTACGAACCTGAGTTGCCCACCGCATCCGTGAGACGATCGCAAATCGAGTTGCTCTACAGAAAGGTTCACGGCTCGCTCGCGGGTCTTGATGAGAAGCTCAAGCAACAATGACGCACAATCGCGAGATCGAAGCCGCGTGGCGATACCACAACCTTACAAAGCATTCTTATCAGAGCATTCGCGCTGACCGTCACTATCTCGATTGGTCAAATCAACCATCTCCTTTCAAGATCTATCCGAGCCTTGAACCGATAGCTCTCCCGCGTTCGCTGGTTCAGACGCTTGCGCCGGCGCTCGATGTCGTTGCGTCTGCCGGCACTGAGTTCGCGGGTGAAAAGAAACCTGACATCGCTCGGCTCGCGAGTATCCTGTATTACTCAGCCGGAGTGACTAAGCACAAAACCTATCCCGGAGGTGAACTTTACTTTCGAGCGGCGGCCTGCGCGGGCGCGCTGTATCCAACTGAGGTGTACGTCGTATGCGGCGATCTCGATGGACTGCCGGCAGGCGTGTATCACTTCAATCCCGGCGACTTCGCTTTGAGGCAATTGCGTGAGGGAGACTTTCGAGGCGTGCTGGCGCGTGCGACCGGTGATGCGCCTCGAATCGTTAACGCACCTGTGACGCTGATCTTCACGTCGATAAGCTGGCGCAGCACGTGGAAGTATCGCGATCGGGCTTATCGATATCACTTCTGGGACAACGGAATGATCGTTGCGAATGCGCTTGCGATGGCCGCCGCGCACGAGCTGCCGGCTCAAGTTGTGATGGGCTTCATCGAAGAAGACGTGAACAAGCTGATAGGAATCGACGGTCAACAAGAGCTTGCGTTAAGCTTGCTCGCCTTGGGGCACACCGATTCGCTATCGGCCGGCTCCCGGTCAATTGAAGACTTGCCCAATATCAACTACGAAGTGATTCCAATTTCGGTGGCGCCGGTTGACTACGCTTCAATACGCGAGATGCATGCTATGTCGTCACTGAACATTGGCGATGATGTTCGCAAATGGCGGAACGCGAGTATTGAATCAACTATCACCGCTGTCAAAGGAGAAGAGTTTCCACTGGCTCTGAATGCTGAGGCGAATCGGCCTGATTCGATCGAAGATGTAATTCAGCGACGTGGTTCGACCCGACGCTTCGCGCGCAAGCCAATGCCGTTTGCGGATCTATCGACCATAATCGATTGCGCGACGCGAAGCCTCAGCGCTGACTTCTTGCAGAGCGATCGGCACTCGCTCAACGACATCTACGCAATAGTCAATCGAGTCGACGGTCTGCCACCGGGCGCCTATTTCTATCAAGGAAATGAACGGGTTTTTGGGCTGCTCAAACCCGGAGAGTTCAGTGAGAAAGCCGCATACCTGGCGCTTGGGCAGGACCTTGCGGGTGATGCCTGCGTTACGTTCTTTTTCATGTCTGATCTTAAATCCGTTCTTGAAGCCTACGGCAATCGCGGCTACCGCGTCGCACAGATGGAAGCCGGAATTATCGGCGGCAAGATGTACCTTGCTGCCTATTCAGTGAAGCGCGGCGCAACAGGATTGACCTTTTTCGACGATGACGTAACTGAATTCTTCTCACCTCACGCAGCGGGGAAGGGCTGCATGCTGGTTGTCTCAGTAGGTATCCCAGGCAAGCGCCCTCTCCTATAGGCCGTGCCTCAGGTCCGCAGGTCGCTGGAATTTGGAGTGCTGCGGCAAGGTACTCCGCGACGCCGCTTTCCTTATCACGATCGATTCAATCACGAGACAAAAGCGGCGTCGCGGAGTACCTTGCCGCCGCACTCCAATAGATTAGACATCGCCGGATATGACAACTGCCGGGCTGAAGTCTATTCTCCTTTTATGCTCGGCGCGCTGATCATCGACAAACCTGAAGGCATCACCTCTCACGATGTAGTCGCGCGTGTGCGTCGCGCGATGAAGACTCGGCGTGTAGGTCACGCGGGCACGCTCGATCCGTTTGCGACGGGAGTGCTGGTTGTTTGTATCGAGCGAGCGACGAGGCTTGTTCAATTTCTCATCGGACTCGATAAGGAATACCTCGCTACGGTCAGGCTGGGCGTCGCGACTGATACTCAGGACGGCACAGGCAAACAAATCACACCGCTTCGTACATCAAATGAGCTGAGCCTCGAAGACCTTCGAACGGTCCTGGATGAATTCACCGGCCCGCAGCTCCAAACGCCGCCGATGTTCTCGGCTAAGAAAGTTGGAGGCGAGCGGCTGTACAAAGCCGCACGCGAAGGACGCGAAGTAACTCGCGAGCCGGTGAAGATCATCGTTCACAGCGTGGAGCTGATCGAAGATGTTGGTGCGGGTTTGACAATGAATGACGACGGCACACGAGACTTCCGGATACGAGTGCGCTGCTCGTCTGGGACTTATGTGAGGACGCTTGCTAACGACATTGGTGAAAGACTTGGCGTTGGCGCGCACCTTTCCGCGCTTGGCCGAACGGCGGTTGGGCACTTTGGCATCGCAGAGTCGCACACGTTATTTGAGATTGAAGCGATGTCTCGCGAGGATGCGTGCGCGTTGTTGATAAGGCCGGCCGATATGCTCTCGCATCTTCGGACGGTGTTGCTCGATGAGGATCGTATCAAACGGGTCTCGACCGGCCGTACATTTGAGCTCTCGCAGGCAGAAGCGCAGGTGCTGGGGGAAGAAGAACTGCCGCTAAAGCTATGCGACAGTGAAGGCAGGCTTGTAGCGGTGGGCGACTACGATGCACGTATGCAGGTAGTGAGTCCGCGAATCGTTCTTGAGGCAGGGGCTGGTTGAATCGGGTGTGATTAGAAGCGGACTTGAAACGGATAACGTGTGAAGTCCGGCTTTGAATCACACCCGGTTGAATCTGCCGCTGGAGAGGCTTGAACTTTAGCGGCTTGCAGCTTGTGCTATAATCCTGCCAGACGTTTAAGAATGATGGCAGATCGTTGAGTTCAGGCTTGTTTTTGGAGTTGCTTCGCTTTGATTCATCGAGGTTGAGCGTGCATCCAGTCGAACCACGAACCGCCGGTTTATTACGACCGACTGAGCGCCCACCGAGGCGCAGACTGAGTGTCGTCCTCACTCTCGCATTGAATAATCCGCAGAAGCCGTTTACATGTTGCCCCCTCAACAGGAACGGTTTCGGAGCACAACCAATGTACGCGGACGCTGTGGGTGCACCCTGCGGGTGTCTCACTGGTCACTAATTTGATTCGATTCGGAGGTAGACTATGGAAGACAAGAAGATGAACCTGAGCGACCTCCTGGAGACTCATCGCCGTGACCGCGAGCGGCTGGCCTGGGAGGGCACATTCAGAGACTACTTCGAACTGGTTACTCAGAATCCAAATATATCCAAGCTCTCGCACGCGCGTGTCTGCGACATGGTGCTTGCCTCAGGCATGGAGAAGATCAACGAGGGCTCCAGAGACGAAATCGTAAAATTCCAGTTTTTCAGCGATGAGTTGTTCGGGATCGAACGGCCGATCTCTAAAATTGTCGAGTACTTCAAATCGGCCGGCCAGCGCCTGGAAGTGCGCAAGAGAATTCTGCTGTTGATGGGACCGGTTGGCGGCGGCAAATCTACGATTGTGACGATGCTCAAACGCGGACTCGAGAAATGGTCTCGAACCCCGGATGGCGCAGTCTACGCGATCAAAGATTGCCCGATGCACGAAGAACCGCTTCACTTGATTCCACCGGAGCTTCGACCTGAGATCGAAAAACATTATGGAATCTACATCGAAGGCGAGCTGTGTCCTCAATGCCGCTACAACCTCGAACACGTCTACCGCGGACGTCACGAGGACGTTTTAGTCCACCGCATCGTCTTCTCGGAGAAAGACCGAATTGGAATCGGCACGTTCGCGCCCTCGGATCCGAAGTCCCAGGACATCACCGAGCTGACCGGTTCGATTGATCTCTCGACTATCGGCGAAGTGGGTGTCGAATCGGATCCTCGGGCTTACAGGTTCGACGGCGAGTTGAACATAGCCAATCGCGGGCTGATGGAATTCGTGGAGATGTTGAAGGTTGATGAGAAGTTTCTCTACAGCCTGTTAACGTTGAGCCAGGAACAAAACATCAAGACCGGCCGTTTCGCGCTGATCTACGCCGACGAATCGATCATCTCTCACACAAATGAGAATGAGTACGCCGCGTTCGTGGCGAATCGCAAGAGCGAAGCATTGCAGGACCGGATCATCATGATTCGCGTTCCTTACAATCTGAAGGTCTCGCAAGAGGAACGCATCTACGACAAGTTGTTGAATCAATCCGATGCCCTTCGCAACATTCACATCGCGCCGAATGCGCTCAAGATCGCGGCAATGTTTGCCGTAATGACCAGGCTGGAAGAACCGAAGAAAGCGAACATCGACATCGTGAAGAAGATGAAGCTTTATGACGGCGAAGATGTCGAAGGCTTCAAGTCGAAAGACGTGCGCGAGCTTCAGGAAGAAACGGTTCGCGAGGGGATGGACGGCATCAGCCCGCGCTACATCATTAACCGGCTTTCGGGCGCGCTGGTTAAGGACAACATAACCTGCATCAACCCGATCGACGCATTGCGCGCGGTCAAGGACGGCTTCGAACAGCACTCGGGAATCTCCGCCGACCAGCGTGATCGATATCTCAACCTCGTTTCGGTTGCGCGGCGCGAGTATGACGATCTGGCGAAGAATGAAGTTCAACGAGCCTTCGTCTATTCGTTCGAGGAGATGGCCAAGACGATATGCGACAACTACCTCGACAACGTCGAAGCATATTGCAACAAGGAGAAGCTCAAGGACGCGATCACCGAAGAAGAGATCGAGCCCGACGAGAAGCTCATGCGCTCGATCGAAGAGCAGATTGGAGTCAGTGAAAACGCGAAGAACACTTTCCGGCAGGAGATTTTGATTCGCATATCCAGTCACGCGCGAAAGGGCAAGCCGTTCGAATACAAATCGCACGAACGTCTGAAGGAAGCGATCGAGAAGAAGATCTTCTCTGACCTGAAAGACGTGGTGAAGATTACTACTTCGACAAAGACGCCTGATGCCGACCAGCTACGACGCATCAACGAGGTTATTGACCGGCTGGTTTCGCAGAACGGCTACTGCCCGGTGTGCGCTAATGAGCTGTTGACTTACGTGGGAACTCTGTTGTCACGGTAAGTGATAACTGACTCTCGAGTGCTGAGACCGCGAATTAGATTTCGCTGGGAGATAGTGATGGCGACGAGTTTTACGGAAACAGAGGTTGAACTCGACTACGCGCGCGAAAAGTCCAGACTGCTGAGACTCGCAGAAGAGAAGCCTACCTTGCGAATGATCAACGCGGACAAAGAGAAGACCATTGACGCGTGGAAGGGGCTATACCTCGGGATGGCGCTTTTTATACAGGTGACTAGCGAAGACGCCTCCCAAGTCTTTGCCGGTAAGTTGATTGCAACTGCTGAAAGCTCGATTGAGTTTCTTGATCTCGACAGAGAGTATCAACGGATTGGCGCTGTCACTTTAACGACATACGGCAAATCAATCGATCCGCGTCCGATCCCGCTTCCTCCGATATTCTGGTTGGGGACGGAATTGGAGTGAAGTTTCGTGAGGTGGTTCAATGTCGCGAAGGTGGGTTTCGTTCACTCGAAACACGGTCCCGGTCGTATTTGTTCGCTTGGGCAACCAGCGTTATGAGGCAATGATTGACACAGGTGCCTTCGTCAGTATGATCTCACCGGAGCTAACAATTAGACTCGGCTTGCCAGTACAAGGCCAACAACCGGTCATCTCGGTTCACAGTGATGTGCGTGACCGGGATATAGTGGTCTTGCCACCGATCGGCATCGACGATCTGGAGATTGTTTCTTGCAAGGCGGTGATTAGCAATCTGGATCCTCTGCGGCGCGGGCTTGATTTGCTGCTGGGCGTGAATGCACTTGCCAATCGGAAGCTGCATATTGATTTCGGCAAAGGGCGTGTCTATCTGCTGGGTGATGCAACGTAAGTTTGCGAGGTATCCATGTTTTGCCCAAGGTGCGGAACCGAAAATCCCGAAACCAATAAGTACTGCCGCAGCTGCCGAGAAAATCTTCAACTGGTCTCGCAAGCGATTAAGAACCACCTGCCAGTGGTACTTGCAAGCAAGGTCGATCAATTGCTCGACAGCAGAAGCGAACGATTTCGGCGAGACAGTCTATTGAACCTGCTGATGAGCCTGACTATTCTCTTTGGCGGCCTGATCAGTTGGCGAAAGGGATACTCCGGACCTTTTAGCACGCCATTATTCTTTCTGCCGCTGGCGCTTGTTTGGGCATGGGATGCTGCTCGTGAGTACCGCGCATACAAGCGAAGCCTCTCACCGGATTTTGACTGGATTGGATCCGATGAAGAGCTTCGCGATAGCTTGCCGCATCGTGAGGATCGCCTTCATGCTCGAAGCCTTTCTCCAGATTTTGATTGGAGGGGGAATGGTCAAGGAGATTATCGCGATAGCTTGGCATATCGCCTCGGTAGGTTTGTTGGGAGGTTCTACCATTCCAGGAGGAATTTGGTCACGGTCGGCTCGGTCGTGTCGGTGGGATCGGCTCAATTCGCTACCGGTGACAATGAGCCAAACTATGTGGGGACACGTGCTAGCCACTATGCTGATGCTCCTCCGCCGAGCGTGACCGAATCCACAACTCGACAACTCGGTTTAATCGCGACCGGTCGCAAAGAGGCTAGCGATAAAGGGGCATCCGCTACATATTCTGTGCATGCCTTTCCGCCAAGTGTGACTGAATCAAGAAATCGACAGCTCGAATCATCAGGCGCACAATCTAAGGAACACCCAAACGTTATCTATTGCACAATATGCGGTAGAGCTAGCGACCAGCGTGTTAGCTGCTGCCTTGTTTGCGGAGCAAACCTCGATCTGATCGCCAAGGCCCTCGAGCCTCCGAAACAGAATTCGCGGACGGTAAAGCTCGATCGGTTTATCAGAGGGAGAACTAATCGACTGGCTTGGAGTAAGGACTCCTCACTTCTAATGTCGGGCGGGTTGGTTGTGCTGGTCCTCCTTGTGGGCGCGTGGTCTTCGTGGTCGGCGCCTGGATGGTGGTACAGTCTGTCCCTGTCAGTCATTTTTTTGGTTGCACACGCGTGGGATCGCGTCGCCTACCGACGCATTTCTCCGGAACAAAGGTCCACTCTGCCAATTAGTGAGGGTGCTTTGCCAAAGGTCAACGCCACTCCCCCAGTGATTGACGCGGGTTGGGAGGGTTTTTCTGAGGATGGGAGGGTCTTGCGAACTGATGACGCTACTCCACCAACGATTGATGTGGCTGAGAGTAAGCCGATTCACGAATGGCAACGGCTCTACCCTGATCTTTGGCTGCTCATCGAGGTGACTCTTGAAGACGACGAATCAGGAGTGTCCGAAGGTAGGCTGGTCGCCACAGCCGAGGATCGTTCGGCGTTCCTGGAGCTTGATGAGTCGTATGACGATCGGTATATGGTTGCGATCCACGGGAGAAATTGAAATATAGCCAGGCCGATTGTAGCCTAGCTCGGAGTAAAGGATGTCTGTTCAACGAAACGATTGGTCGCTTCAACGCAAGGGTCAGATCGATCAGGATCGCCACAAAGAACGTGTGCGCGACGCGATCAAGAAGAACCTCGGATCGATCGTCTCCAATGAATCCATCATCCTCTCCGACGGCAAACGCGTAGTCAAAGTTCCAATTCGCTCGCTCGACGAATACAAGTTTCGCTTCGACTATCGCAAGAAGAAGCACGTCGGAACAGGGGACGGCGATTCCAAAGTTGGGGACGTAATCGGGCACGAGGGAGTTCCAGGAGCCGGACCGGGTGGGGGCCATGGCGCCGGCGATCAGCCCGGACAGGAATACTACGAAGCCGAAGTCGACATAGACGAGATCGCAAAGCTGATTTTCGAAGACCTGCATTTGCCCTACCTCGAAGAGAAGGCCAAACATGCGGTTCCATCAAAGACCACCCGGTTCACTGAGATTCGCCGCGCGGGCATCCTGGCAAATCTCGACAAGCGCCGCAGCATACTCGAGAACCTGAAAAGGCAGGCGCGCGAGACCGGCGAAGCCCGTATTGGCCGCTTCAAAAAGGAAGACCTTCGCTACAAGACCTGGGAAGAGCAAATGACTTACGAGTCGAACGCGGTTGTCATCGCGATGATGGACGTAAGCGGCTCGATGGGAGAGTTCAAGAAATATATCGCGCGCTCGTTTTATTTCTGGATGGTGCGGTTCCTCAAGACCAAATACGACAACGTCCAGATTGTTTTTATCAGTCATCACACCGAAGCCAAAGAAGTGTCCGAGGGTCAATTCTTCACCCAGGGTGAGTCCGGTGGCACGGTGGTGTCGTCGGCTTATCGACTGGCGTTGGACGTTATAGCCGAGCGTTTTCCGCCGCGCGATTGGAACATCTATCCTTTTCATTTCTCGGACGGTGATAATTACTACTCGGACAACGACGAGGCGGTGAAGCTCGCCGACGAGTTGACCGCGACCTGCAACCTCTTTGGTTACGGTGAAATCGGCGAAGAGGGCGCCTCGAGTTATCGGCGTTCATCGGGTGCGTTGCTTTCAATCTTCAAAGACAGGCTTAAGAGTCAGGATCGATTTGTCGGCGTGCGGATAGATGACAAAGAGGAAGTGTATCCTGCGTTGAAAGAATTCTTCGGCAAGCGCGGCGAAACCGCGTGAGGATTTTGGATTTAGATTTTGGATTTTGGATTGGCGCCGGACAGGGTGCTGGACAAACCGAAATCAAATCTCAATCCAAAATCTGAAATCTAAAATCCTATGGTTGATCGCGAAGTACAGGAACTGGAACAGGCGGTCGAGCAGATCTGGGAGATCGCAACGACAAAGTTCGGGCTCGATCCTTTTCCCGTGCGCTTCGAGATCGTGCCAGCGTCGGTGATGTACGAAGTCGGGTCTTATGCGTTGCCCGGGCGTTACTCTCATTGGACCTTCGGCAAGGCCTATCACCGAATGAAGATGATGTACGACTTCGGGCTTTCGAAGATCTACGAAGTCGTCATCAACTCGAATCCCTCTTACGCATTTCTTCTAGAGACAAACTCTCCGACTCAAAACAAACTTGTGATCGCGCACGTGCTCGGTCACATCGATTTCTTCAAGAACAACGTCTATTTCTCGAAGACCAACAGACGAATGGTTGACGAAGCCGCTCTGCACGCTCGCCGAATGGGCGAGTACGAGTTCAAATACGGGCGGAAAGTTGTTGAAGAGTTTCTCGACGCGGTGCTTTCGATAGAGGAACACATCGATCCGAACTTCTTCATCAGGAAGCTTCACGAGGATCCAGACAAGGAGGAGGAAAAGAGCCCGCGCCGCCGCGAGGGTCGTTACGATGATTTGTTCTCGGCGGAGGAGCGCGGTGAACACAACGAAGGAACCGATACTCAACCGGGCGATCGGAAACAGAAACAGCGACTCGCGCTTCCCGAGAAGGACCTTGTCTACTTCCTGATGAAGAACTCGCCTTCGCTCGAGCCTTGGCAGCGCGACATCATGGCAATGCTCCACGAAGAGATGGAATATTTCATCCCGCAGCTCCAAACGAAGATCATGAACGAGGGATGGGCGAGCATATGGCATTCGCGAATCATGCGCGAGATGGATCTTCCCACGAATGAGCATCTCGAGTTCGCTGAGCTTCATGCCGGTGTTGTGTCGCCGCACAAAGGCCAGCTCAATCCCTACTATCTCGGCTACAAGATCTTCGAAGACATCGAGAAGCGCTGGGACAATCCGACTAAGGAAGATCGCGAAAAGTTTGGAAGGCGCGGCGATGAAGGCCGCGACAAGATGTTCGAGGTGCGTGAGCTGGACAACGATATTTCGTTCCTGCGCAACTACCTCACCGAAGAGCTTTGCGAAGAGCTTGATCTGTTTGTCTACCAGCTTGTGGATGAAGAAGACTGGACGGTCACGGAAAAGAAATGGGAACGAGTGCGGGATCAGCTTGTAGCGAACATGACCAACTTCGGCTTTCCCTACATCGAAGTCGTCGACGGCGACTATGATGGCAATCGCGAACTCTATCTTATGCATCGCTACGAGGGGGTCGAGCTGGACATGAAGTATGCCCGCCGGACTCTCGAGCACGTCCATAAGCTGTGGGGACGTGATGTGCATCTCGAAACCCAGGTCGACGAAGAGCCGGTGGTGATGCACTACGACGGCCACGAACACGATGAAGAGTGACGGTCCGACCACTTGAGTCCGACAAACTTCAGTTTGTCGACGCGGCTAATTCGACAAACTGAAGTTTGTCGGACAGGCAACTTGAATCGCCGACCCTCGCCCGCGTATTGTTTACCTGCTATTCAATTCAAGTCTGTGAGGATCGCAATGCACCACGTCAAGCGCTTTGGAGCTTTGTTTGGTCTGGCGGTGTGTCTGGTCTTTGTTATGTCACCCCTGGCGGGGGCCTGGGGCGAGGATGGTCATCGTTTTGTCAATCGTGTAGCGGCCGAGCATCTGCCCGAAGATATGCCTGCTTTCTTTCGCAAGGCCGGCGTGCGTCTCGCCTTTCTCGGTCCGGAGCCGGATCGCTGGCGCGACAGTAAGGAGCTTTTCAAAGCGCTAGGCGAGGTGAATGGCCCCGATCACTTCATCGACATGGATAAACCCGAGAATTTCGAAGCGCTTCCAAACGACCGTTACCTGTATGCCGACTGGCTGCGTGCCCAGGGCAAGGACCCTAAAGACATCGGCTTTCTGCCTTACTCGATACTCGAGGGCTTTCAAAAGGTCGAGGTGTTGTTTCGCATGTGGCGCGAGCCGCAGCACGAAGCTGAGCGCGATCAGATCGAGCAGAATATCGTCTACTATGCGGGCGTGCTCGGGCATTACGTCGCCGACGGTTCGCAGCCGCTTCACACGTCGATTCATTTCAACGGATGGACTACGAGTTCCAATCCTCAACTCTTCACACGCGAGGGGCTGCACGGGAGGTTCGAGAGCGAATACGTGAAGGCGAATATCAACCCCGACGACTTCACCGGTCTTGTGAAGACCGCAACCAGACTTCAGGATCCGTTCGCCGATATCGTGAAGTATCTGATCGATTCGTGCAATCAGGCGCCAGAACTCTATAGATTAGAAAAGACTGACCGATGGGTGGCGAGCAATCGAAACGGCGCGTCGAAGAAATTCGTGGCCGAGCGGCTGGCCGCAGGCTCGCAGATGTTGGCGAATCTCTGGTATACGGCGTGGGTGGGCTCCGGTGGTTCAAGGCCCAACGGTCAATAAGAGTGACGCATTCGCGGATCGGTGTTAGTGAGCTGGATTGGCTTACGACGCGAGCCCGATGCGCTGCAACAGGTCGTCGAATCGCGGATCCCCGCGCAGCGAGTCGAGGAACGGAAGCACCTTTAAATAAGCCATGTAGTTGGACCGTTCCTGGTATGCCTTTTCCAGCCAGAAGAACGCTTGATCCTTATTGCCAAGGCCGACATATACGTTTGCCATAGCTGCAGTTGGTACGTAGCGGTGACGGTTGAGCTCGAGCAATTCATCCAATATCTTGTTGGCCTCCCCTGTGCGCCCAGCAAAGCCATAACACATTCCCAGAATTCCGAGTGCTCCCGGGGTCCGCGACAGGGCAGCGGCTTTCTCACATGACTGGATGGATTCGGCAAACCGCCCACTGACAGCATAGGTATGACCCAGTAGCCAGTACGCATAAAAATTGTATTGATCCATCTCGATGACTCTACGAAGTTGTTCGATGGCCTCGTCGTAGCGGCGCGCGTTCTCGAGTATGTATCCTCTTTGCGCGCTGATCGCGAGTGAGAGTGGATCTAACTCCTGCGCTCGATTCGCCTCTGCGATCGCTTCTTCTGCTCGTCCGAGCGAGCTAAGAAAGCTGCCATAGCGGTCGTGAGCGAACGCGTAGTTAGGGTTGAGCTCGATCGCAAGTTTGAGCTCTTGCTCGGCCGCCGCCCAGTCCCAGTTGTATTGCTTCACGAAGCCAAGTGCGACGTGAGCCTCGGCCATTTCGTTATCAATCTCAAGGGCTTTCCTGGCTGCCTCCTCCGCCTGGCGTCTCGCGTCCATGGGCGGCAGCGAGCCGATCTGGACCGTGCCGAGAAAATTGTAACAGTCAGCCAATCCCACGTATGCCGGAGCGTAGCCGGGGTCTTCTTTGACTGAGCTTTGGAAGAAACTGATCGCCTTATACAGATTCTCATCTGTGCGTCTGTTCCAAAACAGAAAGCGACCCTGTAGATAGTCATCGAGTGCCTTGCGGTTAACCGGGCGATTAGGCGCCAGGCGCGCTCGCTCGGCAGGCATAATCTTGATCTGAATCTCCCGGACGACTGCCCCCGCTATCTCGCTCTGCAACGCCAACACGTCTCGCAAGTCACGCTCATATGTTTCTGCCCATAAATGGCGGTCAGTGGCTGCCTGGATCAATTGTGCGCGAACCTGGACACGGTCACCTGAACGTTGGACCGTGCCTTCAAGGATCGCATCAACTTTCAATTCGCTGGCGATCTCCTTCAGAGGTTTGTTGGCGCCCTTGTAGTGCATGGCTGAAGTACGGGAAATCACCTGGAGCCCCCTGATTTTGGCGAGATCGCCAATGAGCGCGTCGGTCATTCCGTCGGCGAAGTATTCCTGCGAGGGGTCGCCGGAAAGATTCTCCAGTGGCAGTACTGCAAGCGACTTGATATCTCCCGCTAAGAGCGACGATGTTCCGCGGCGCAGTTGCAGAGAAGAAACCCACAAGCCAAGGCCGACGAGAAGCGCCAGCCCAAGCAGGGTCACTGCCCACATCCAGTGCTTTGCCGCACGTTTCCCAAGCGGCACATAGGGAATTACCGCCCCTTGAGAATCACTCGCGCCCAATAGACCAATTCCGCGGCCCACCTGCCGCAGATCCAGCAGCATCTCTCCCATGCTCTGATACCTGTTAGCAGGGTCTTTAGACAACGCCCGATCGATCGCCGCAGACAATCCCGCAGGTACCTCCTGATTTAACTCGATCACTGGTGTATGAGGCTCGTTGATCACAGCATTCATAGTCTCGGCGTGAGACCTTCTTTTGAATGGCACCGCTCCGCTTGCCATCTCGTAGATCACCACTCCAAATGAGAAGATGTCGCTGCGGTGATCAACACCCTCGCCGCGCGCCTGCTCGGGTGACATATAGCTGGGCGTGCCCATTACCGCGCCTGTCTTTGTTAATTGGGAGGTCAACTCCGACTCAGCCTTGCGGCCGCTGCCATACATCAGCTTGGCCAGTCCGAAGTCCAGTACCTTCAATTGTCCGCGAGGAGTGATGATGATGTTGTTTGATTTGATATCTCTATGGATGATTCCCTGGTCGTGGGCCGCTGCAAGAGCGTCTGCCGCCTGAAGGCTGATCGACAGCAGCGCGTCCAGCTTCAACGGGCGAGAGCCAATGATTTGCTTGAGGGTGACGCCCTCGACGTACTGCATTGCTATAAACAGAAAGCTCGAAGCCTGTCCCACCTCGTGGATGGTGCAGATGTTGGGGTGATCGAGCGCCGACGCGAGTTGAGCCTCCCTGAAAAATCGTGCTCGCAATTGCGCGTCGGCGGTAAGTGAGGCTGGCAGCAGCTTGAGGGCGACTTTGCGACCCAACCCGATGTCTCGAGCAAGGTAGACTTCCCCCATCCCGCCCGACCCAATTTGCGACAGGACCTCGTAATGGGCGATGCGCTGGCCAATGGATGGTTTGGGTTGATTCTCGGTTAGTAAGTCCGCGGCTACTCGTGCAGGAGGCGATTCGATGAAGCCCGCCTGACCATCAGAAATCAGCAAAGACTCGAGCTCGTGGCGCAGTTCTTCATCACCTGAGCAAACCCGGTCGAGGAACGAAGCCCGCTCGGTCGCCGGACAGTCAAGAGCGGCTTCGAGCAATTCGTCTACTTGTTTCCACCGCTCAGGCTTCATTCGGCTCACCTTTGCTGATCGCACGGTTCAACCAAGCCTTTGCTTTGCGCCACTCTCGCTCGACGGTTCGGGATGTAACGTTCAGTACTTCGGCCACCTCTTCAGTAGTTAATCCGCCAAAGAACTTCATCTCAACGATCTGGCTCTTGCGCGGGTCCATTTCAGCCAGATTCTTCAACGCATCGTCGAGGGCTATCACATCTGCGAGTTCCTGAGATATGACCGCTTGCTCAGCAAGCGGCACCATTTGCACCCCGCCGCCTCGTTTCGCCCGCGAGCGACTCCGTGCGTGATCTACGAGTATGCGCCGCATCAGTTGCGCAGCCACTCCGAAGAAGTGCGCCCGGTTCTGCCACTTTACGTTCTGCTGATCAACCAGCCGCAAGTAGGCCTCGTTGACAAGGGCCGAGGTCTGCAGGGTGTGGCCCTCGCTTTCGCGCCGCATGTAGCGGCCGGCCAACCGGCGCAGTTCGTCATATACCAGGGGGATCAACTCGTCCAGGGCCGCCTGATCGCCATTGCCCCAGTCGACCAGCAGCCGGGTAACTTCTTTTGGTGAGGGCGCAGCCATATATCCCATCACACGGAGCGATTTAGTCTTATGGTCGGCTGATTATACCAGTGATAGGAGCAGGGCAAGTAGTCTAAGAAAAGATTCGGACGGTTTGTCGGGTTTTTCATGAAATTGACGCGTTAACAGATGAAGCCTAGTGGACACCGGCTGCTGATACGGGAAAGGAGATCGACTATGAAACCAAGACTCACTGTCGTCGACACTTTCTTTAGATCGATATCAAGATGAAGTTACCGAAGCAGTAAACGCCGCCGCGAACCTGGCACCAAAGACCAGGCGCTAATCTGCGCAAACGGCGATTTATTCGCCGCCGCCTCACGTATCGTCCTGCCCGATCGGTCCTCCCCTGAGGCATCAGACTGTCGACTAAGGAGTACCACATCAACATTACTCGGAAAAGGAGATTCAAATGAAAGACTCTACTCGAACTGTCGCCCAAAATTTTATCTGTCGGCTTATGGCGCTGATGCTGATGGGTTTCGCCATAGTTGGCCAGATCCCAAATGCTGCCGGCCATCAATACGTAGCTGGCACGCAACAACAACCTGTCACTCAGGCTGACAATCAAACGGATATGGTGCTCGATTGGAACGCCCACGCGGCCAATGCAATAGTGGGCGTCGCGGGACAGGGGCCCCCGCGGGGCCTGATCCGTCTCGCAATGGTTCACATCGCAATATACAACGCGGTCAATGCGATCAACGGAAATCCGTTCGAATCCTACGGAGTGGCTCCAAACGTGGTATCTCCCGCATCCCCGGAAGCCGCGACCGCAGCCGCTGCTCACGACGTGCTTGTGGCGCTATTTCCTGCACAGCAAGCGGATCTCGATGCTAAGTACACGGTGTCGCTTGCTGTGATTGGCGATGGTCCGTCCAAGACCAACGGAGTCTCAACCGGACAGCAGGCTGCCGCGGGAATTCTCGGTATGCGTGCCAATGACGGGCGCGACGCCGTAGTCCCATATACGCCGGGCAGCGGCCCCGGAGTGTGGACGCCGACGCCTCCAGCGTTCTTACCCGCAGCATCGCCTGAGACTGCACACGTTCAACCTTTCGCGCTTGACAGCCCCTCGCAATTTCGCGCAGAGCCGCCTCCAGAACTTACCGGTAAGACGTGGACGCGCGATTACAATGAAGTTAAACGTCTGGGGGCCGCGACTGGGAGCACGCGAACGCCCGAACAGACCGACATCGGACGCTTCTGGTCAGATCAGCCCATACTGCAATGGAACCGCGCATGGCGCAATATCTCAGTCGCTCATGGCCTCTCACTTTCAGATAACGCTCGTTTCTTCGCGATGCTTTCCACCGCGTCCGCTGACTCGATAATCGCGTGCTGGGACTCCAAGTACTTTTACAACTTCTGGCGGCCGGTGACTGCGATCCGCGCCGGAGACACGGACGGCAACCCCGGTACCGAAGCTGACCCGAATTGGACAGGGCAGGTGACGACGCCCAACCATCCGGAGTATCCGGCGGCTCATGGTTGCTTCAGCGGTGCTTCGACTAACACTCTGAGAGTCTTCTTCGGAACGGATAGCTTTGACTTCACGATAGACAGCAAGGTCGCGGACCTGACAAGTCCAGTGCGCTCGTTCGGCAGCTTCTCGCAGGCACTTGCCGAAGTGCTCGATGCTCGCGTTTATGGCGGAATGCACTACAGAAACTCGACCACCGCAGGAGCGACGATCGGCAAGCAGGTCGCGAAATATGTAACGCGGCATTTCTTCCTGCCCTCGAGAGGTCGCAGCAATTAGGCACGTTGCGGCTATAAGTGGGAAGACAACCAGCACCGAGTAGGCGGCCAAACCGTCCACCTCATCGATACGTCGAGGTCAAGGGCAGTCACAGCGACACACGGACTTGATTGGAAGTCTATTGAATTTCACCTACACGGCCGCTGAAGAAAACACCGAAGTCCGTGAACTTCGAACGAGGCTTGAAACTGTTCCAGTGAAAAAAAAGGAGGCGTCATGAAAACGAACAAGTCTGATCGCACCGAGAGCAAACCGGCAAGGGTCGATACAAGCAAGAGAAGGAATTTCCTGAAACTCACTGGGGCTGCGCTCGCTGCTGCCGCGGTTCCTTCCATAGCGGCCGCAGCGCCGGATGGCAACCAGAGGAGCATCTATCTGCAAGGCTGCGGGTGGAACCACCAACTGCCGGGGGTCTTCGGACAGATGTGTCTGACCCTTGATGTGAGGGCGCAATTGGGGAGCACCGGCCTAGGTACCTTCCGCGACGATGTTCACCCGGAGGTCAACTCACAGTTTCAGATAGACTCACTGACCAGAAGGGGGGAAGTGTACACCTTTCAGGGAGCGGTTCTCTCGTCTCGTAATCCTGATCTGGTAGGTCAAGCCGTAAGGATCGTCGCCGAGGCGGACGGTGACAGGGCGACCGGTACGATCGTTGTGGGACCAACCAGCCAGCCTTTGGTAGTGATAGCGATCATCGCGATTATGATCAGTCTGCTTTTGCCAGCGTGCTTAGACGACCATAGTTGCTGATCATATCTCTCAACTGATCTGCGCGAGTGCGTTCCTGCCTTTCAAGATGAAAGTAGCTGACGCTGGCTCGGTTATGTGTCACGTCCCCAAAGCGATCAACAGGAGGCTTCGATGTCTACACTGAACCTTAATCTAATAAGAGGCGTCGTGTTGACGCTTGCGGTGTTGTTGAGCAGCGAAGCGCACGCGCAAACCACAGCGTTCAGCTATCAAGGCAAGCTTACCGACAACGGCAGTCCGGCGAACGGCCAGTACGATTTCCAGTTCAAGCTGTTCGACACGGCTACCGTGGGCGCTGGCACTCAACAAGGCTCGACCTTCCCAGTCTCTAACCTGATGGTGACGGAGGGCACCTTCACCGTGCAGTTGGATTTCGGCGCGGCGGTATTTTCGGGACCCGCTCGCTTCCTCGAGATCGCTGTCAAGAAGATAAGCGACCCCAACTTCACGGCGCTCAGCCCTCGCCAGCAAGTGGCTGCGAGTCCCTATGCGATTCACACTCTCAACGCCGACGGCTTGTCAGTCGCTTGTGTGGGTTGCATCACCAGCAGCCAGATTCAAAGTGTTCAAGGCTCGCAGGTCGCCGGCAATATTTCAGGCAATCAGATAAGCGGAGCAATTCCTGTTGCGAGCCTTCCCGCTGGGAGCGCCAGCTACATTCAGAACGGCACGGGCCAACAAGCCGCGACCAACTTCAACATCAGCGGGAACGGGACAATCGGCGGCAACCTCAATGTGAATGGGGCGCTGTCACTAAACATCGTCAACGCGCAGACGCAGTTCAACCTGGCAGGCAATCGTGTGCTCGCCGCGCCAGGGACAAGCAATCTGTTCGCAGGGATCAACGCCGGAGCAGCCAACACGACGGGGGACAGCAATTCATTGTTCGGAGTGAATGCGGGCCAAATGAACACGACCGGCGTCGCCAGCACGTTTATCGGCAGCAACGCGGGACAGAATAATACAGCCAGCTTCAATACGTTCGTGGGCAGCTCTGCCGGCTTGAACAATACGACGGGCGGAGCGAATTCATTCTTCGGACAAGGAGCCGGTCTTTTCAACACCTCAGGGAATTTCAACTCCCTCTTTGGAACGAACGCAGGCAACAGAAACACGACAGGACACGACAATGCGTTCTATGGAAATGATGCGGGCTTCAACAATACGACTGGGCTCAGCAACGCGTTCTTTGGACGCAGCGCAGGCGTGAGCAACACAACAGGAAGGGACAATTCATTTTTCGGATTCAACGCGGGTTCAAGCAATACAACGAGCAGCGCCAACTCCTTCTTCGGATCGGGGGTAGGTGCAGTGACCACCGGCTCTGCCAACGCCTTCTTCGGCGCGAGTACAGGATTAAGCAACACGACGGGTAACCACAACTCCTTCTTTGGATTTGGAGCGGGCTTTGCCAACACGACGGGAGACGAAAATTCTTTCTTCGGAACTGGGGCGGGACAATCAAATACGACCGGTCGTATCAATTCCTTTGTCGGGCAGGCCGCAGGAACGAACAACACGACGGGTGGCGGCAACTCATTCTTCGGATCTTTCGCGGGCTCGAGTAATACAACCGGCTCTAACAACACTTTCATCGGGGGTGGCGCCGGAACTCCGGACTTTTCAACCCAGGTAAATTTTTCAACCGCAATCGGCGCCGGCGCGAGGGTTTCTACAAGCAATACCATCGTCCTCGGCACGACCTCGGAAAAGACACTGATTCCCGGCAAGGTAGTAATGGGCGGCGGCGGTGGTGCCATAGGAGGCGGTGATGCGGAGGTATTCAATACCGGCGTTATCGAGGGCATATTCACGGGAAATGTAGTCTTATACCAATTAAGTACGCTTACGCCCTCGCCGGTCCATGTATGTACGATCGCAACGCAGGTTGGAAACGGATTTGGCGGAGATGCACTAACTCGCTGTACGTCTTCTTCATCGTCAGTGAAGAACAAAACCAATGCGCAACCCTTTTCTAGCGGGCTCGATGTTATCAATCGCTTGAAGCCGATTGCTTTCAAATGGAAAGGCGGCGGCAGCGATTTCGGTCTGAATGCCGAAGAGGTTGCCGAAGTCGAGCCACTGTTTGTCACGCGCAACGACAAAGGCGAAGTTGAAGATGTGAAGGAAGGCAGCCTGGATCTTCTCTTCATCAACGCTTTCAAAGAACAGCAAGCGCAAATCAAACAACAGCACCAAGAGATTGAAACGCTCAAGAAACGACAACAGGACTTTGATGTGTTGAAAGCGCTCGTCTGCTCGGATCATCCCGATGTAGCTCCCTGCAAATCAAATTGAGGAGAGCAAGTCATGACACAGCATACTCACACTCAGCATCGAATCGGCTATCGCTTGGTGCTCGCTTGCTCGATGATGGCATTGCTTATTGTCGGCAGCGCATCGGCGCAGACGACGGTGTTCAGCTATCAGGGCAAACTTACCGACAACGGCACTCCGGCAAACGGCCAGTACGATTTCCAGTTCAAACTGTTCGACACGGCTACAGTAGGCATCGGCACTCAGCAAGGTTCGACTATCCCTGTTTCGAACGTGACGGTTACGGAGGGTACTTTCACCGTGCAGCTGGATTTCGGTGCGTCGGTATTTCCGGGCGCGCCGCGCTTCCTCGAGATGGCTGTCAAGAAAACTAGCGACTCTACATTCACAACACTCGGCCCGCGCCAGCCAGTGGCGTCTAACCCTTATGCGATTCACACGCTCAACGCAGACGGTTTGTCTGTAGCTTGCGTGAGTTGCATCACCAGCAGCCAGATTCAAAGCGTTCAAGGCTCACAGGTCGCGGGGAATATCTCAGGCAGTCAGATCAGCGGAGCAATACCCGTTGCGAGCGTTCCCGCGGGGAGCGCCAGCTATATTCAGAACGGCACAAGCCAACAAGCCGCAACGAGTTTCAACATTAGCGGCAACGGGACAATCGGGGGCAACCTCAATGTGAGTGGGGCGCTGTCACTAAACATCGTCAACGCGCAGACGCAGTTCAACCTGTCGGGGAACCGCGTGCTCGGCGCGCCTGGGACAAGCAATCTGTTCGCGGGAATCAACGCCGGGGCGGGAAACACGAGCGGCGACAGCAACTCATTCTTTGGAGCAAATTCGGGCCAGAGCAACACGACCGGAGTCGCCAGCACGTTTATCGGCAGCAACGCAGGAAAGAATAACACGGTGAGCTTCAATACGTTCGTGGGCAGCTCTTCCGGGTTGAACAATACGACGGGCGGGGCCAATTCATTCTTCGGACAAGGAGCCGGTCTTTTCAACACCTCAGGGAGTTTCAATTCCTTCTTTGGAACGAACGCAGGCCACGGTAACGCAACAGGCCAACAGAACGCGTTTTTCGGAAATGATGCGGGCTTTAACAACACGACCGAGCACGACAACACCTTCATCGGTAAGGGCGCGGGGCAGAACAACGGAACGAACGATACGAGCGGCTCTGCCAACTTCAACACCTTCGTCGGCAGCTCTGCCGGACTCAACAACACGACGGGCGGCGCCAACGCTTTCTTCGGGTCTCAGGCAGGCAAGAGCAACACATTTGGCGGCCGAAACTCCTTCTTCGGATTCAGCGCAGGTGAGCTTAGCACCGGAAGCTGTTGCAACTCCTTCTTCGGCGCTTTCGCAGGCTCCGTCAACACGTCGGGCATCTTCAACACTTTCGTAGGCAGTTCCAGCGGCGAAAGGAACACAACTGGGGAAGACAACGTCTTCATCGGAGATGCCGCAGGTTCCAGCAACACGACGGGCAGCGACAACGCCTTCTTCGGGAGGTTCGCTGGCGCAAGCAACACGGCGGCCTTCGGCAACACATTTATAGGCACGGGTGCGGGTTTCGACTTCCTTGCGATGAACCCGACGGGAGACCGCAACACGCTGCTTGGGGCAGTTTCAAAAGTTGACTCAGGTGTGAACCACTCCACTGCCATCGGCGCCGACGCGGTGGTCTCGACCTCTAACACCATCGTCCTCGGTACTTCATCCGAAACCGTGCGAATCCCCGGCAATCTCAATGTGACCGGCTCAAAGAACTTCAAGATAGACCACCCGCTCGACCCTGAAAACAAATATCTCTACCACGCCGCTATCGAATCATCCGAAGTGCTCAACCTCTACAGCGGCAATGTCACGACTGATGCGAATGGAGATGCCGTAGTCAAGCTGCCCGATTGGTTCGAGGCCATCAATCGCGATTTTCGCTATCAACTAACCGTCATCGGAAGTTTCGCCCAGGCCATCGTCGCCCGGAAGGTCAGCCACAATCACTTCACAATCAAGACCAGCGCGCCAAATGTAGAAGTCTCGTGGCAGGTGACGGGCATTCGCTCAGACGCAGGCTTGCTCAAGCATCCTTTCAAATTGGAGGAAGACAAACCTGAAAGCGAACGAGGACGCTATCTGAACCCGGAAGGCTTCGGCCAACCCGAAGAAAAGAGCGTCGAGTGGATCGGCAGCCCCGAGAGAATTGAGCGACTCAAGCAGCAAAGGGCTGAAGCCGTTCGGACGCGCAACAAGAGTCAGCGATGATTTTTGAGAAGTCGTGGGATGGGCGGCACTCAGTATCGACCTAGCCAAGCGATAAGGGAAATGTCATGAAAACACGAACAGGCAAGGATGCCCGCTCAGTGATAGCAGCCATCTGCTTCTTATTCTTATTAGCCCTTGTCAGGCCGGCATTCGGACAGTCCGGAGGCGGCTTCACCATTAATCTATCGGTCGTTCCTGGCGGCGGCGGGGCGAGCACCAGCGCAACCTTTCACGTAGAAGGGTCAATCGGGCAACACCTCGCCGATAGTTCTACGGGTGGCAACTACTCGCTTGACGGAGGCTTTTGGAATGCTGCGTCTCCGTGTCTGACGCTCGCTCGAATGTATCAATCATTCCCGGCGAGCGGCGGCGCGGGCAGCATAAACCTCAGCGGCTTGTCGGCGTGTGGGTGGACCGCGGTCAGCAACAATCCAAGCTTCATTACCATCAATTCGGGCAGCAGCGGCGGCGGAGACGGCGTGGTTCAGTTTTCAGTAGCCGCTAACGCCGGCACCAGCATTCGCAACGGCACGATCACCGTAGCCGGACAGATCTTTACGGTGCATCAAGGAATCGACTTCCTCGATGTGCCGGTGAACCATCTCTTCTACACCGAGATCGGCAAGCTCTCGGCGAGAGGAGTGACGCTTGGATGTGGGAACGGGAACTTCTGTCCCAACGATCCGGTGACTCGCGAGCAGATGGCGGCATTCATCATTCGCGCAACCGGAGTGTTCGATCCACCGACGCCTCCGGGCCAGCGCTTCACTGATGTGCCGCCGGAGAATGTTTTCTACAACTTTATTGACCGATTGGCGGAGTTGCAGATCACCCTGGGATGTACTCCTGATCACCTGATGTACTGTCCGTCTGATCCGGTAAAACGGGAGCAGATGGCGGCATTCATCTTGAGAGGGTTGGGCGAGTTCAATCCGCCGGCGCCCGCGAGTCAGCGATTCGGAGACGTGCCGCCACAAAATGTTTTCTACAACTTCATAGACCGACTAGCGGTGGTGCAGATCACGTTGGGATGCACGCCCGATCACCTTTTGTACTGCCCTAACGATTCGGTGACGCGAGCGCAAATGGCGGCGTTTCTGGTCAGGGCTTTTCGCTTATAGGAAGATCGATTGTTGAGCCTGCCGAAGCGCTTATTACAGAACGGAGAAGGAGCAAGAATGAATATGACTATACGCAACAAAGCATTGTTGCTCGCCGCAGCAATGTTGGTGCTCACATCAGCTTCAACACGACTGAGTGCAGACAGCGGCACTTGTGGCGGAGCAAGTATAACGTTGCCATTCTCAGACGTGCCGGCAACCAACATATTCTTCTGCTCTATCGCCGAAGCATACTTGTCAGGACTCACCAACGGCACGGGAGTAACTACCTACGGCCCATCAGCAAGCGTACCACGCGAGCAGATGGCTGCGTTCATCACTCGAACTATGGATCAGTCGGTTAAGCGGAGCAGTAAACGCGCCGCGCTTAATCAATTCTGGACCAACCAGGGCGGAAGCAACCTCTCTCTTACTTATGCCGGCAACGGGCCGAGGCTAGTAGCGTCGGACGGGGAAGACATATGGGTGGCCAGCGAAGGGAGCAACCTGGTCACGCAGGTGCACGCTGCCAACGGCAAGCTGGTCGGCTATTGGACCGGAGCCACCACCGCCTTCGGCGTGCTGGTCGCGAGGGGAAAGGTATTCGTCACCGGGCAAACAAATCCAGGAAGCCTATTCCAGATAGACCCGGCCCAGACGCCGGGTCCGGTCGCCACTTTGACCACCAGTCTAGGGGCTGTTCCACTCCAATTAGCCTTCGACGGGCAGCGCATTTGGACAGCGAACCAGGGGCCTCCGGGGTCGATATCGATAGTCTTGCTTGGTCCGCCGCTCTTGATTGTGACTACAGTCACCACTGGTTTCATCCAGCCCTTCGGAATCATCTATGACGGAGCGAACGTCTGGGTAACTGACTCAGGAGACAGCAAACTAAAACAATTGGATTCGACCGGCACCGTCCTGATGTCCGCTTCGGTCGGCGCGGTCCCTCTTTATCCAGGGTTCGACGGAACAAACATCTGGGTGCCAAATCACGGTTCGGACACAGTGAGTGTCGTGAGGGCGACTGGTGCTTTTACTGGAACGGTGCTGGCTACGCTTACCGGTAATGGACTGGATGGTCCTCAGCAGGCTGCGTTTGATGGAGAACGCATCCTTGTGACTAACAACGACGGGAACAGTGTCTCACTGTGGAATGCATCAGACCTGACTCCGATCGGCAACTTCTCTACCGGCGCCAATCCCTTTGGCGCGTTTGGAGCCTGCAGTGACGGATTGAACTTCTGGATCACGATTTTCAACGCGAACAACCTTGCGCGCTTCTAGGGTTAACCACAGGCCTTGTCGGTGAGAACGCACTCGGCGAAGGTCGTTCGAATGAGGAAACAACCGTGATCGGAAACCAGGGTGAACTCATAGTTGTAGCTGAAGCGCTTATAGACCGGCTGGACGTATGCGAGTGTATTCTCCAAGGTCTGAAGCTCGCAGAGCGAAGCTAGGAAAAAAGTTGGCAAACCTTGCGGGCTTACCCGTTCATACATTGGCGGAGGCGCTCAAGCCAGAGCACGGGCTGGAAACGTTAGCGATTTGAAAAATCTTGGGCCGCCTCCGCAGTTTGCTTGTCCTCGTGGTAAAATCACGCCGCGATGAAAACACTTGTCGCCGCCGCGACCGTATTTGCGATTCTCTCACTCCCATCTCGCGCAGCGGACAAATCAAATATCGAAACAGCGCTCGAGGCAGCGCGTTGGATTCAGGCGTCGGCAGATTACACTGCACAGGGCAAGGTGTGGCGCGCTGATCCAGCCGATCCGAAATCGGCAAACGAGACTCTGTACTCGGGCACTCCCGGCATCGTTCTCTTTTTCATCGAAGCTTACAGGTCAACCGGCAATCAAGATCTCTTGAAGGAAGCGCGCGACGGAGCCGACCATCTTCTTGCTGTGTTCGGTCGGGAGAAAGAATCCGGATTGTACGAAGGCGTCGCTGGAATCGGGTTCGCCCTCCTCGAAACCTACAGGGCCACCGGTAACGAGAAGTACCGGCAAGGAGCGTGGCAATGTGCCGCTCTGCTAAAGGCTAGAGCCGCAAAAGCCGGGAAGGGAATTGAGTGGAATGACACCACCGACATAATCTCCGGCGGCGCAGGGATCGGACTCTTTCTGATCTACGCCGCGCGCGAGTTGAAGGAGCCTTCGCTTCGTGATCTCGCGGTTCAGGACGCTCGCAGGTTGGTCGAGTTGGGGCGACCCGAGAAGAGTGGCCGGAAGTGGGCGATGAATCCTACCTTCCAACGTTTGATGCCCAACTTTTCTCATGGCACAGCGGGGATCGCATATTTTCTGGCTACCATCTATCAGGAAACGAAGAATGGCGAATTCCTTGACGCCGCGCTCGAGGGCGCGAGTTATCTCCTGGCCGTCGCGAAAACTGACGGCGATGCCTGTTTCATATTTCACAACGAGCCGGACGGCAAAGACCTGTATTATCTGGGTTGGTGTCACGGCCCGGTCGGTACTGCTCGACTGTTCTATCGCCTCTATGAAGTGACGCGCGACAAGAAGTGGATGGGTTGGGTCAAGAGATCGGCGCGCGGCATCCTGCTGAGTGGAATTCCGGAAAAACAGACGCCGGGCTTCTGGAACAACGTTAGCCAGTGTTGCGGTTCGGCTGGTGTCGCGGAGTTCTTTCTGAGTTTGTATCAGATCACTCGCGACGGCGCCTATCTGGATTTCGCAAAACGAGTCACCGAGCAAATGCGCGCAAAGGCGACCCGCGATCGAGACACGCTCAGGTGGATTCAAGCCGAACATCGCGTCAAACCCGAGCTGCTTGTTGCGCAGACCGGCTACATGCAAGGCGCCGCCGGAATTGGAATGCTCTTTCTTCACCTGGACGCCGTCGAGCGCGGCAGGAAAGCTTCGATAGTGTTTCCGGACTCGCCCTTTTGATAAAACCTCGAATCAATCTTCCGCCGGACGCTCATCGTTTAATCGATGAGTTCATGCCGGCCTACGACGTCAGCGAGTACCACGAGACCAGAATCCGTGCGCCGATTCGGAGAGTTTACGATTCGCTTCGAACGACTGATCTTGACGCGTCGTTCATTGTCCGCCTGCTTCTAAGACTGCGCTCGCTGCCCGATCTGTTTTCACGCAGCCGTCGCCGTCGTGAATCTCGCATCGATCTCGAGAGTTTGCTGAAAAACGGGTTTGTGTTGTTGGGCGAGAACCCACCGAACGAAATCGCGCTCGGACTGGTCGGGAGATTCTGGACGGCAGCCGGCGGGACTTGCAGGTTGAGCGGCGCGAAGGAGTTCAAAGCCTTCGAACAGGCGGGTTATGCAAAAGCGGTATGGAATTTTTCTCTTGTTGAAGAGGGCGCGGATGCTACTCGCCTCGCAACCGAGACGAGAGTACGCTGCGTGGACGATGGAAGCCGATGGCTATTTCGTTTGTACTGGTCGATCATAGCTCCTTTCAGCGGATTGATCCGCCGCGAAGTATTGCGCGCGATTCGGAACGGGTCAGAAGGAAGAAGATAGAAGGCAGAAGGCGGAAGGCAGAAGGCGGAAGGCAGAAGGCAGAAGGCGGAAGGCGGAAGGCAGAAGGCAGAAGGCGGAAGGCAGAAGGCAGAAGGCGGAAGGCGGAAGGCAGAAGGCAGAAGGCAGAAAGCAGAGGTCAGAGGTCAAATCGTGAATCGTGAAACCAGGGCATACGCCATCCACGTTCACGACTCACGATTCACGACTGACGATCTGCCTTCTGCCTTCTGCCTTCTGCCTTCTGCCTTCTGCCTTCTGCCTTCTGCCTTCTGCCTTCTGCCTTCTGCCTTCTGCCCTCTGCCCTTCTGCCTTCTGCCTTCTCCCTTCTGCCTTCTGCCTTCTGCCTTCTGCCTTCTGCCTTCTTGATACTACCTCCGCTTCATCGCTAGACTCTGAACTCTATGCAAAATCGATCGGCGGAAATCGCGATCATCGGAGCGGGTCCCGCGGGCGCTCATCTAGCCTCACGGCTCGCAGCCGTCGGTCGCGATGTAGTTCTGTTCGACCCTAAGGGCGCGTGGGAAAAGCCATGCGGGGGCGGAGTCCCGACTCGTGCCATTCGCGAATTCGCTTTTCTGTTGGAGAACTCCAACTACCCGCACAAACTTGTGCGCCGGATTACCATGATCTCGCCGCTCGATCGCCGGGTAACAGTAACGCTCGATGAACCATTCGCGGTGTACTCGCGAGAAGTCCTGAACCGCATAGTGCTCGATCGGGCCATAGCGTCCGGCGCCCTGTTTGTTAGAGACGCGGTGTCGGAGTTTACGCGAGAGCCCGAAGGCTGGTTGATTTCCACCAATAGCGGCGAACAGTGGCGCTGCGACTTCCTCGTTGGAGCTGATGGCGCGGCAAGCTTCACCAGGCGGCGCCTCATCGGGATCTTTCCAAAGCAGGACCTTGCGCTTGCCTTCGGATACAACATTGAATGCGTAAACGGGAGCGGATCAAAGAACGGCGGACCCGACCCGGATGAAGTAGTCGTGCGATTCCCGAGGGACTTTACCGGCTATCTCTGGGCATTCCCGCGGCCGGGTGTGATGAACTTTGGCGTCGCTTCCAAATTGGGTGAACGCACTTCCGATGAACTGCGCACGCTCCTCACGGATTTCGTTCGCGGATATTATGGCGGGAAGATGCCCGAACCGGAACAAACAAGTTTTTTTGGAGCAAAGATTCCGACACTCGACGTGGCAAGCTGGAAAGACCTTCGAGCAACTGGGGACGGTTGGGCGTTAATTGGCGATGCAGCCGGGTTTGCGGACCCGATCACCGGAGAAGGGATCTACTACGCGTTCAAATCCGCTGATCTTCTGGCGGACGCTTTGTGTGAGTCTAAGGGGCAACGCCTGTCCGGCAATGGATCGCAGAATGCCTATGCCTGCAATGAAGCCGCTGCTTCATACGAATCGCGGTGGCGCGAAGTCTTTGGCCGCGATCTTGAGCATGCCTCTTACAGACTTCCGCACTTTTATCACGGGAGCTTTTTCGGCCGTATTTTTACGGACGCGATGATCATGCTTGCGCGCCATCATCGTGGCGTCCGTACGATTCTCGGTCGGGCACTCGTTGGCGAACAGAGTTACGTGACTCTCAAACGTGACCTGCTGCGTCGGGCGTGGCAAGTATTCTGAGTTTCAACCCTATGAAGAGCTATCGCAAAGAATTGTCGCTCAATGTCCCATCCCGCCGGGGTTTCATAAACATCACGCCTCAGGTTAAAGACTGCTTGCGCGAGAGCGGGATTCGAGAAGGTCTAATTTTGGTGAATGCGATGCACATAACCGCTTCGGTGTTCATCAACGATGATGAAAGCGGACTGCATCACGACTACGAAGTGTGGCTGGAGAGGCTCGCGCCTCATGAGCCGGTTGATGGCTACCATCACAATCGAACCGGCGAAGACAACGCCGACGCTCACATGAAAAGACAGGTAATGGGCCGCGAAGTCGTTGTAGCGGTGACCGCCGGCAAACTCGACTTCGGACCCTGGGAACAGATCTTCTACGGTGAGTTCGACGGCCGGCGTAAGAAGCGAGTCCTGGTCAAGATCATCGGCGAGTAGTTCGAGCGTGCAGGCGCAAATCAATATTCTGGACTAATATTCATTCAGGCTTAGCGGGGATGAAGCAGAGACTATGAGGTTCGATCTATGCACACGTTAGCAGCAGGTCTCTGCACATTCGCGCTGGTTGTTGTTTCTTTCCAGGCTCCGGCTGCAATGCACGCTCAGCAGTCGCAACCGGCACGCCCTGAAAACCCAAGCTTCCAGCAGAAGCAACCCGTCACCAAAGGCCAGAACCCGAACGGCCAGATTCAGCTGCAGGCGCACCTCGTCAGCATGACCGTGACTGTTTTGGATCCGTTCGGCAGATTTGTAACCGGGTTGACGAAGAGGAATTTCGAAGTCTTCGACGACGGCGTCAAACAGGAGATCGCCCACTTCTGCGATGAAGATGCGCCGGTCACGCTCGGAATAATCTATGACGTGTCGGGCTCGATGGGCGACCTGACTTCGCGCTCTTTCCAGGCGTTGAGCAGGCTGTTTGAAACGTCTCATAGGGAAGACGAGTACTTCATCATCGCATTCAACGATCGGGCAAAGCTTGTTCAGGATTTTACAACCTCGCCGAGCGAAATCATGAGCCGTGTGATATTCGTCAAAGCGAAGGGAAGCACCGCGCTGTACGATGGCGTATACCTCGGATTGGAGAAAGCCCGGCAGGGGAGGCACGCCAAGAAAGCGTTGTTGATTATTTCCGACGGCGAAGAGAACAACAGCCGCTACAGCGGACGCGATCTTCGAGAAATGCTCACGGAGTCGGATGTCCCAGTTTACAGTATCGCCATAAGCCAGTTGTACGCTGGGATGGGGACACTCCAGAGTTTATCTGCCTGGAGCGGGGGCATGGTCTTCGCGCCGGAAGACGAACCGCAGACACGCGATATCTACACCAGGATTGCGCTGATGCTGCGGCATCAATACGCGATCGGGTTTTACCCGACCGACGCAGCGAGCAACATCGACTGGCATAAGATACGGATCAGTATCAATGCGCCGAAAGGTCTTGGGAGGTTGTCGCTGAACTACAAGAAAGGGTACCGATCGTTTGGCAAGTAACGCCCAATGGTCGAGTGCGAGAGGAAGAATTGCAAATTGAAAATTGAAAGTTGAAAACCGCAAATTGTCCGAAGCTAAACGATGCGCATTTCCAATTTGCAATTTTCAATTTGCAATTCTCAATTTTCAATGGCTGAATTCAATATCTCCGATCCAACACAATGCCAAAGAGCCGCTCACCTCTGGTAATCATCTTCATAACCATCTTCATCGACCTCGTTGGGTTCGGAATCGTCATACCCGTTTTGCCGCTGTACGCCGAACGGTACGGAGCATCTGAAACTACAATAGGAATTCTGCTCGCCACTTACTCGGCGATGCAGTTCGTGTTCGCGCCGATTCTCGGCAAGCTCTCCGATCGAGTCGGGCGCAGACCGGTACTTCTTGTCAGCTTGATCGGAACGTCGATTGGATTTCTGATCATGGGCTTCGCGCCGAGCATGCCCGTTGGCTTGGCGCTATTTGGACTGGCGCCAACGCTCGTCTGGTTGTTCGTTGCTCGCATGATCGACGGAATCAGCGGCGGTAATATCTCGACCGCGCAGGCCTACATCGCCGATGTTACTCCGCCCGAGGAGCGGTCGAAGGGAATGGGTTTGATTGGGGCGGCATTCGGACTCGGCTTTGTTTTCGGACCGATGATTGGCGGGATGATGAGTTACATCTCGCCAGCGGCGCCGTTTTTCTTTGCGTCGGCGATGGCGGCGGCTAACGCGACCGCACTTTATTTCCTCCTGCCGGAGAGTCTCTCGCACGAGCATCGAAGCGAGGCGCGCCGGCGCGGCGGCATCATTCGGATCCTCGAAGAGTCAGGGAGCTGGCAACTCGTCGCAGTGATAGGCACTTACTTTCTTGCGACCGTTGCTTTCGCGATGATGACCGCAACCTTCGCGCTGTTCGCGGCGCATAGATTCAAGTTCGATGCGTGGCATACCGGTTTCTTGTTCGGATACGTTGGAATTATCGGCGCGGTGATACAAGGCGGCTTGCTTGGGCGACTGGTGAAAATGTTTGGCGATAAGCCGCTGACTGTGATCGGCACGGCGCTCTTCGCCGTAAGCGTGTTCGGCTTTACGCTCAGCGGGACCGTTGTGCTTCTCATAATAGCCAGCACCGGTATAGCGATCGGCAACAGCCTGATGACCCCGACGCTGAACGCGCTGGCTTCCAAGAGTGTGAACGCATCCTTGCAAGGCCGGGTGCTTGGCGTGATGGCATCGGTCGCGAGCCTCGCGCGAATCATTGGGCCGGTGGTGGGCGGACTGCTGCTGAGTCGCGATCCGGATTATAGTTCGCATTATGGGCGAACGCTTTACGGGGTCAGCTCGGCGATAATGCTTGTCGCGCTCGGAGTAGCTCTTACGATCAAGCCGCAGTCGCATGCAAAGTCCGAGGAGGTTGTCGGAATACAGGGCTAGCCTGCGATCAAAGATGGAGGCCGAACACAAATGTACTTTCTAAACGTTTGGATTCACATTCTTGCGGCGGCGGTATGGACGGGCGGCCTGATTTACACCGCTGCGGTGGCTGTTCCGTTTGCGCTCACGCATCCGGTTGACGAGCGTCAGCGAATACTTCGCGGGCTGGCAAGGCGATTCAGGTGGATAGGATGGGGCTCGATCATTGTGTTGATCATCACCGGGATCGGGAATCTTGTTTTTCGGTTGACTCCGATCAAGCTGGCACAAATCTTCAACGGCGATGTGTTCAATCCGGAGAAGGTCGAGCGCTTGATCGCGATTTGGCTTCCGTGGAAGTTGATGCTGGTAATCGTGATGATAGCGCTGATGGCCTTCCACGACATCACGAGCATCCGAGCCGCAAAGCGTCACGAAGGCTCGCCCGACAGCGCACCTGGCAACCGCATGGGATCTCGCGCAGCGGCACTCGCGACGCTGATAGCGATACTTATTTTGTATGTGTCGGTTCGATTGGTACGAGGATGACTAGAATCCAATCTTCCTCCGCGGCTCCGCCGGTGGAAGCTCGACGAAGAACGGCTTGCAGAGACCGCATGGTTCGAGTCGCAGAACCACAGCCTCTTGCCAATTCCTAAGTTTTTTGCGGTTCTTTGCAGCGATGTTTTGTATCAGGTGGCAAACTGTTCGGTGATACTTGTAGGTACTGCCGATCACGTTTTCGTCAAGATAGTACTGCTCGTCGGATGTCGCTTAGTTCATAACATATTCTCCTGCCTAGTTACTCTAAGCAGCAATCTCAACATAATCTACTTGACTCGACGGATCTGGAATTGGAAGGCCGACTTCGCGCATACCGCGGATGTGAAACTCGATAGCTTCTCTTATTTGTTGCTCGGTTTCATCTACCGTTTTCCCGGTTGCCACGCACCCTGGCAAGTCGGGAGCGTAAGCGGCGAAGTTGTTGTCGGCCTTCTCGATGACTATTGCGTAGCGCATTCTTTCGTCTCCTATTTCTTCAATCCAGCCTGCCTCATTATGCTGTTAATAGAGCCCTTCGCAAAACCATGGTTCGTCTGCCACCTCGAAATGTGTGAATAAAGTGGGACTTGTAGTTTTCAAACATTTGAGTTCCGCAGAGGCTCGGTAGTTTGGACTTCCGCGCTCCGTCAGGAGGGCCATGTTTATAGAAACCGAGGCGGCGAGCGCACGAACTCCGTCAGGAGTTCCATGTGCCCTGAGAACATTGCTACATTTCACCTCTGACGGGGTGAGCAGCACGCGCGCTGACTTTACTATAAACATGGCCCTCCTGACGGAGGGCGGAAGCCCAATCATCGATTTCAGTCAAGCGATGCGCTTACCGTGGCTCCAATTCTAGTCACACCACCTTGAAAAGCCTTTCCTCGAATGTTAATGGTATTTGTCCTGTTACAAGCATTCTTATGATCAAACACCTCCGGGATCACGAGCCGGAGATCCAGGTCCAAACGGAACTTATCGATGAACATTCTTGGCATCTCCGGACAGGAGCGCGACGCAGCCGCAGCTTTGCTTCAAGACGGTCGCGTTGTCGCCGCAATCGAGGAAGAGAAACTCGCGCGCATCAGGCACATCGGCATGAACTACGCCGGCGGGCTGCCCTTCCGCGCGATTGAGTTCTGTCTCGAGCGCGCGGGCATCGGCTTTGACAAGATTGATTGTGTGGCATATTACATCGAGCCCCACAAGCGATTTCATAGAGAGATCGCGTTCAATTCGTCTCGAGCGATCAAGGCCGCCGACACCATCGAAGAGTTCCCGCCCTACTTTGTCGAAGGACTAAATGCGCTCAAGCAGCGGCTGAAGACCAGACGGCTCGCCCAAGCGCGGCTCTCCAAAGACGGTCAGTTCATTGAGGTCCCGCATCAACTAGCGCACGGCGCCAGCGCGTTCTACTCGTCGGGCTTCGAAAGAGCTGCAGTAATCTCGGTCGACAACAAAGGCGATATGACATCGGCCGCGCTTATGACCGGCTCGGGTGAGCGGCTTCGCGTCGATGCCGAAGCGCAGTTTCCCAACTCGATCGGCATGGTCTATAGCGCGGTGACTGCGGCGTTGGGCTTTGACCCCGATGGTGATTGGCACAAGACGATGTGGCTCGCGCCCACCGGCGAGCCCGAATTCCCCGAAGTTTTTGCTGACCTCCTAAGCGTTGACGACTACGGTCTGCCGGTTGTGAATACGGGCTACTTCGATCTTCCTTTCGGCGGAACGCCTTCGCTGTCCGGTCATTTCTTCGAACACACAAAGCTTTCGCCCAGAAGCAAGAACGAACCAATCTCGCAAACTCATCGCAACGTAGCGGCCAGCGCCCAGAGAAGAATCGAGGATGTGTTGTGCCAAATGGCCCGCGTTCACCGCGAGCGCACCCGTGAGGACAACCTGTGTTTAGCCGGGGGCGTTGCGCTAAACAGTTTTGCAAACTCCGCGGTTGAAAGAGGCGCAGGATTCAAACGGCTCTTTGTTCAGCCGGCCGCTGGCAACGCCGGCTGCTCGATTGGAGCAGCGCTCTACGTTTGGCATCAAGTGATGGGCAACCGTGAGCGGGTATATGAAATGGAGCACGCGTTTCTTGGCCCGCGATTCAGCGATGACGAAATCAAAGGCGTGCTCGACAACTGTAAGCTTGCTTATGAATATTTTCCTACCGAAGACAAACTGACCGGCGAAGTTGCACGGCAGCTTGCCCAGGGGAAAATCGTGGGATGGTTCAGGGGCGCGATGGAGTTTGGCCCTCGCAGTCTCGGCGCCCGCAGCATATTGGCTTCGCCGACGACTGAAATGATGCGCGACAATCTGAATGCCTTCATAAAGCATCGCGAGGAGTTCCGGCCTTTTTGCGCGGCGGTGCCGGAAGAGCGGACCGAAGAGTTCTTTGAGGCGAGCGCGTTGAACAACTTTCTTCAGGGCGTCAGCAGGATCAAAGCAGGCAAGCAGCAGTTGATCCCGGCCGCCGTGTTTGGCGACGGGCTTGTCCGAGTTCATAGCGTGAGCCGCAAGACCAATGCCTCGTTCTGGAAGCTGCTTTCGAAGTTTGGCGAGGCGAGCGGTGTGCCGGTCCTCCTGAATACCTCGTTCAACCTTTTCGGCGAACCGGTTGTGTCAACCCCCCGCGAAGCGGTGCGAGGGTTTTATTGCTCCGGGATCGATTGTCTCGCCATTGAAAACTTCTTGATCAAGAAATGAATGTCGATAGTGGGCCAGTTTGAGGTTCAGAGTTCAAGCTTTAGCTTGCTGTTTTTCGATGCATAAGCTCAGGAGCAAGCTAAAGCTTGAACTCTGAACCTCAAACTGACCCCCTACCTGAATTTCCAGCCCCTTTGTGTCTTTACTTGAATAGTGGTTCGCGAAAAACTGTGAGAGGCAAAGACGATAAGGAATCAATCGGGACACACATGCCTAAACGCGTTTACCTGGTAACCGGAGGCGCCGGCTTCATCGGCAGCCACATCGTTGAGCGGCTTGTTCGTGAGGGGCAGCAAGTGCGAGTGCTGGACGACCTCAGCTCGGGCAGGGAATCGAACCTGGAGTCATTCCGAAACGAAGTCGAGTTCATCAAAGGCGACATCCGGGACGCGAGCCTCGTCAGCCATTCGATGAAAGGCGTCGACATCGTGTTTCATGAAGCCGCGCTCGGATCGGTCCCCCGCTCGGTGGCCGACCCGCTCACAACTCACGAAGTGAACATGACCGGAACTCTGAATGTCCTGCTCGGCGCGCGCGAAGCCGGAGTGAAGCGGGTGGTCTATGCTTCGAGCTCGTCGGTCTACGGCGAAACTCCAGTGCTTCCGAAGAGCGAAGAAATGACGCCACAGCCGCTGTCGCCGTATGCCTTGTCGAAACTCGTCGGCGAGCACTACGCGAGCGTCTTCAAACACGTTTATGGCTTCGAGGTTGTCGCCTTACGATACTTCAACATCTTTGGGCCGCGACAGGATCCGGAGTCTCAATACGCGGCAGTCATACCACGGTTCATAACTGCCCTGCTGGAAGGGAAGTCCCCTGTCGTTTATGGCGACGGACTTCAATCGCGCGATTTTACCTACGTCGACAACGTGGTAGACGCGAACCTGTTGGCATCTGAAGCCGGCGGCGTGGCGGGCCAGGCCTTCAATGTCGCGTGTGGCGGACGCTACACATTGCTCGATCTGTTGGCGAGGCTCAAAGAGATACTCGGAAGCGATATCGAACCCATTCACGAAGCCGCGCGTGCGGGCGACGTCAAAGACTCACAGGCTTCAATCGAAGCCGCCCAACGTGCGTTGAGTTACAAAGTGTTAGTGGGTTTCGAAGAAGGTCTTAGCAAGACGGCGGCGTGGTATCGGGATCAACCGCGCTAAAGTGATTGCCGTCAACTCTGAACGCACACCGAATACCCGCAATCACAGTACAGACACCCGCCGTTGTGGCGTAGCGGCTGCCCGCACTCCGGACAAATGTTCCTGGCCAGAAGCTGGTTTTCCGGCCGCTCCATTTCCGCATGACCTGCCGAGGCCAGAGTCAGAGGCTCGGTCATATCTTCAAGCTCCGTGCTCAGCACCTGTTTCTCACGCGAGCCGTCTCGATAAACGGTGATCCCTTTGCAGCCAAGCTCGTGAGCCAGCAAGTAAGCGCGCTTCACATCTTGAACCGCGGCACTCGCCGGAAAATTGATTGTCTTTGAGACGGCCGCGTCTATGTGACGCTGAAACGCAGCTTGCATCCTGACGTGCCACTCCGGAGCGATCTCATGTGTGGTCACGAATACCTGCCGCGCTTCGGCGGGGATTCCCGGAACATCGTGCAACGAGCCCGTCTCCGCTACTCGCTTCATCAAATCCTCGCTGTAGAACCCGCGTTCGCGCGCATAACTCTCGAAGAGCGGATGAACAAACTTCATCTGCTCCGATTCAAAAGAAAGCCGCCGGTACGCAATCGAGTAAACCGGTTCGATGCCGCTCGAACAATTCGCGATGAGGCTGATCGTTCCTGTCGGCGCTACGGTGGTCACTGTAGCGTTGCGGCGCGGCTGGGAGCGCAGGCTTCCAGCCTGCTCCTGGTCGCCCTTCTTGGAGAGGCTCTCCTGGGACCAACGCGGAAACGAGCCGCGTTTCTTCGCCAGCTCAATCGAAGCACTCATCGCCTCGCGTGAAATGAACGCCATAACTTCTTCGCCGAGCTTGATCGCTTCTTCGGAGTCATACGGAATGCCGAGCAGGATCAGCAAGTCAGCCCAACCCATCACGCCGAGCCCGATTTTCCTGTTCAGCCTGGTGATGTTCGCGATAGCCGGTATCGGGTATTCGCTTACGTCGATAATGTTGTCGAGGAAATGAACACCTAACCTGACGACCTCCTGAAGGCGGTCGTAATCAACCGCGCCGTTGCGCTGAAACTTCGCCACGTTGATCGAACCCAGCACGCACGATTCATAAGGAAGCAGCGGTTGTTCGCCGCACGGGTTCGTGCTTTCGATCGGCCCGAGGTCTGGTGTTGGATTGTCGCGATTGATCCTGTCGATGAAGATCACGCCGGGCTCGCCGTTGCGCCACGCGGACTCGACTATTCGATCCAGAACCTCGCGAGCATCCAATTGCTTTGCCACTTCGCCAGTGCGCGGATTGATGAGATCGTACTTCTCGCCGGCCTCTACCTTCCTCATGAACTCGTCGGTCACCGCAACGGAGATGTTGAAGGTGTTCAGCTCGAGAGGGTTCGTCTTGGCTGAGATGAATTCTTCGATGTCCGGATGATCGATGCGAAGGATAGCCATGTTCGCGCCGGCACGTTTGCCTCCGAGTTTGGTGACCTCGGTCGCGAAGTTATACAGACGCATGAAAGAGACCGGGCCGCTCGACACTCCGTGCGTAGACTCGACGGTGTCTTCTCGCGGGCGAAGGCGTGAGAATGAGAACCCGGTTCCGCCACCGCTCTTCTGAATCAGCGCGGTGTCTCGAAGCGTCTCAAAGATGCCTTCCATCGAGTCTTCAATCGGTAAAACAAAGCAAGCCGAGAGCTGAGCGAGATTCCTTCCGGCGTTCATCAAAGTAGGCGAGTTTGGCAGGAACTCGAGGTTGCTCATGATCGCGAAGAATGTGTCTTCATTATGGCCGGCATCTGAAGGAGCACTGTATTGCAAGTCAGCGGAAGCAACGCTACGGGCGACGCGTCGAAACATCTCTTCGGGAGTCTCTATCACACGCCCGCTTTGGTCGCGTGATAAGATCCGTTTCCCCAGAACTCGAAGCGCGTTTTCTGAAAGATCAGAATTCATGGTCAGAGATCCGCAACAACTTTTTGAGCTAGTCATCTCAAGGCCGAGGTATTTGTAAGTCCCGACAGATCTTCCGCGCAAGGAAATCGTTGATCGTCGTTTTTCTCGGAATTGTAGATGTTATCCCTGCGGCGAAATTGACATATACGGTGTGATCGCTGCCTTCGCCCAAAAACTCACAGCCGTGCGCTTCAAGGTAACGAATGAGTTCGCGACGTTTCATGCGGCTGAGATACTGAGTGGCTCTCGAATGACTTTCTGGCCCTCCAGAGATTCCTGAGCGAGTGCGCGATTAGCTTTCAGCACCAATGCGACGGATTCTTCCAGGTTCGTTCTCGCCTCTTCCAGAGTCCATCCTTGAGTGTTCGCTCCCGGTAGTTCCTCGACAAACCCGACGTAGCCCTCGGGGACTTTGAGAAAAACAGCCGTCAGATTCATGTTCATTCTCATATCCAGTCCTTTCCTGCATTATACGGAACGAGGCCCCGGGAAAGATAGATGGCGGTCACGACGCCAGCGCCGCAACGTGCGTCCTTACCGTTTCCCCAAGCGTGTCCAAATTGTAGCCGCCTTCCAGGACCGAGATCACTCTTCCGCCTCCGTCGCGTTCCGCCATTTCCATAACTCGTTTGGTCATCTCGGCGAAGTCCTCGTCTTCGAGCATCAACCCCCCGAGCGGATCGCCTCGCCGTGAATCGAATCCCGCCGAGACGATTATCAGGTCGGGCGGAAAACGCTTTTCGATTGACTTGAGCGCGTCGAAGAATGCTTCACGGTGGGCGTTTCTCGATGTTCCTTCGGCAAGAGGAATGTTGAGCGTCGTTCCCGTTCCCTTGTCCAGGCCTCGCTCGTCCCCCGCTCCTGTGCCTGGATAGTACGGATACTGATGCGTCGAAAAATAATAGACCGACGGGTCGCGATAGAAGATCTCCTGAGTTCCGTTGCCGTGATGAACGTCCCAATCGATGATCAACACACGGTCCGCACCGTAGTGAACCTGAGCGTACCTGGCGGCTATCGCGACGTTGTTGAAGAGGCAGAAGCCCATCGCTCGATTCGACATCGCGTGATGACCGGGCGGTCTGACAAGCGCGATCGCATTGGCGGCGTCGCCGTTGAACACTTGATCGACCGCGACCGCCGCGGCGCCGGCTGCCAGCTTCGCGACCTCGAATGACTTCGCGCAAATCGCAGTGTCGAGATCGACGAATGGCACTCCGGTTTCGCAAAGGTTCCGAACCTGCTCGATTAGCCTGTAACTGTGACACCTCATGATGTCTTCATCGGAGACTCCTCTGGGCGACAGGTGCTGGAGGCTGGTCCAGAGACGCTCGTCCTGCTGAAGAGCCGACAATATGACTCTGAGCCGATCGGGGCTCTCCGGATGGTGTCGAGTTTCGTGTTCGAGGAAAACGGGGTCATAGACCAGGGCGGTAGCCATGCGGGGGATTATAGATGAAGGAAGAAGATGCGTGTAGGGGAGCCCTCCGTGGCCGCCCCTGTTCGGTTCTCGAAACACCGTATATGGCAAACAGGGGCGGCCACGGAGGGCCGCCCTTACATGTATTATTCGTAACGCAGCGCGATCATCGGATCGACCCTAGTCGCGCGGCGAGCAGGTATGAAGCTAGCGATTAACGCGACTGCGCCCAGCAGCACTGAGATGCCTGCGAAGGTCAGCGGGTCGTGTGTGCCCACTCCAAACAGCAGGCTTGCCATCACTTGAGTTGCGGCGAACGCTCCGATCAGTCCGATGCCCACGCCGATCACTGCCATCAGCATCCCCTGCCGCACTACAAGCGCGAGGACATCCTTCTGTTGGGCTCCCAGAGCCATTCTTATGCCAACCTCGTGCGTTCGCTGCGTCACCGCGTAAGACATCACTCCATAGATGCCAACCGCGGCCAGCAGCAATGCAACCGCCGCGAAGACGCCGAGCAGAAACATTGAAAATCGCTTCTGCGATGTCGAGTTCGCGACCATCTGTTCGAGCGTGGTCACCTTGTAGATCGGTTGATCCTTGTCGATGGAATCGAGCGCTTCGCGGATCGCTGCAACCATTGCTTTGGGATCCGAGGCAGTCCGAACAATCAGATGCATATCGTTCTGCGAGCTTTGGGTTTGCGGAAAGTAGTACTGCACTTTCGACTTCCCGTCCAACCCGTACTGCTTGACGTGGCCGACCACGCCTACGATCTCGCGCCAGTTCGGCTGGCTCCTGGGCCCTTCGAAGAACGCGGCTATGCGCTTGCCAATCGGATCCTGATCGGGCCAATACTGGTCAGCGAGTGTTTGATCGATAATCGCTACCGGAAGCGAGTCTTTTGAATCGGCGTCGGTGAAAGCCCGGCCCCTCAGCAGAGGTATCCCCATCGCCGCGAAGTAATTCGAAGAGATCCTATGGGGATCGCCGTGCGGGCTCGGTTCGTCCGGCCCGACTTGCAGATTCTCGACCGCGAACGAAGCGTTCCACCCGTCGTTGGCCATCGGCAGATTGGTCCCGACCGCGGCAGACTGAACGCCGGGCAGGGTGCTCACACGTTGTACCAGTTGATCAAAGAAAGTCGCGATCTGCGGTTTATCAGCGTACTTCGAACGCGGCAAAGAGAGCTGCATCGTCAGCACGTTCGCGGGATTGAATCCCGGACTCACTTGCTGCAACCGCATGAAGCTCCTGATTAGCAGACCCGCGCCGACCAGCAACACCATTGCGATAGCCACCTCTGCAACTACGAGCGACGAGCGAATAAGATTGCGCTGCCGCCCTTCGGTGCCGCCTCGGCCCCCTTCTTTGAGGGATTCATTTAGATCGGGCTTGGAGGCATGAAGAGCCGGGACCAGTCCGAATACGATGCCTGTCAGCATGGAAACTGCAAAGGTGAAACCCAACACCGGAGTACTGATGCTAATGTCCTTCCACCCTACGATGAACCCGGTGATGTCCTCGGGGACGCCAAGCACAAGGAGCCGTATTCCGGCAAACGCAAGCAGCAACCCGAGCGCTCCGCCCAAAGCTGCAAGCAACACGCTCTCGGTTAACAACTGCCGAACGATTCTCGACCGGCTGGCGCCGAGCGCGGTTCTGACCGCGATTTCTTTATGGCGAGCGGACGCGCGAGCCAGCAGAAGGTTGGCGACATTTGCGCATGCAATCAGCAATACGCAACCCACGGCGCCGAGCAGAATATAGAGCGCGGTTCGAAGGCTTCCGATCAGTTGTTCTCGTAGAGGGATGACCGTGATGCCCCAGTTTGGACCGTAGAACTCCGGACGCAGTTGATCGGCGACCGAGTTCATCTCGGCAGAAGCACCTGCGTATGAGACGCCCGGCTTCATTCGCGCTACACAGATGAGGTATTCATTACCGTGATTATTCGCGGCGAGCTGTTCCGGTGTGAACGCGATCGGAGTGAACAGGTCGACCTCGATCATGAACACAAAACCCTTGGGCATGATTCCTACAACGTCATAACTACTCCCATCCAGCATGATGGTTCGGCCGACGAGCCCCGGGTCGCCGCCGAATCGCCGCTGCCATAGCCCGCAGCTCAATACCACTACGCGGTTCTTGCCCGGCTGATCTTCATCAGGGAGGAAACTGCGTCCGGCAACCGGCAGCACTCCAAGCGTTGAGAACAAATTGTAGGAAACTCGCGCGCCTTGAAGGCGTTCGGGTTCGCCGGCGCCGGTGAGATTCACGCTCCACTGGGTTGCGGTTGCGACCTCGTCGAACGATTTGGTCATATCACGATACTCGACATAGCTTGGCGCGGACACCGAAGCCTGATCGAGTTTCAGTTTGGGATAGGTATGCCAGATCAGGACCAGCCGCTCGGCGTCTTTGTAGGGAAGCGGCTTAAGGAGCAGGGCATTGACGACGCTGAAGATCGCGGTGTTAGCACCGATTCCCATCGCGAGCGCGATCACCGCAACCGCGGTGAAGCCGGGAGACTTTCGCATTGTGCGAAGCCCGTACCGAATATCATGAATGAGTGTTTCCATCAAAGCCTCCGGTCTCCGGTGTTTGGTTTCCGGTCTCTAGTTTCCGTTTCTAGTTTCCGGTTTTTGGCTTCTGGTTTCTCGCTCTCCTCTATTGGTCTCAGCGCGCAGTTGAACCCAGAACTAAAGCCCGGAAACCGGAAACCAGAAACCGGAAACCAGAGTGTTATTCGTACCTCAGCGCCACCATCGGGTCGACCCTTGTGGCGCGAAGGGCGGGCACGAAACAGGCTACCAGAGCCACTCCTGTCAGCAGCAGCGCTATGACGCCGAAGGTCATCGGGTCGGTTGGGCTAACGCCGTAAAGCAGGCTCGTGATCAAACGGGTCAGTCCCAGCGCGGCCGCAACACCTAAGGCGACCCCAACCAAGGCGAGCGACATTCCGTTCCTCAACACCAGACTCAAGACGCTTGATCTCGAGGCGCCCAACGCCATTCGTATGCCGATTTCATGCGTCTGCTGGCTGACTGAGTAGGCAATCACTCCGTACAAACCAATCGCGGCCATGACCAGCGCAACGCCGGCGAAGATCGTCATCAGGATCATGTTGAATTTTGAAGATGCCATTGAATCGTCAACTACCTGCGCCATCGTTTTCACCCGGGTGACCGGCGCGTCGTGAGTCACTTCGCTGATGGCGCTGCGAACCGAGCTCGTCAGAGCCGCGGGGTCTCCGTCGGCTCGAACGACCAGGGTCGCTTCCTGGCCGAGCGACAGTTGAGAGAACGAGAAATAAATCTCGGCAGACGCCTGTTGGTCCAATCCCCATTGTTTGGCGTCTCCGACCACTCCTATTATCTCGTGATACTCTGCGTCCAGCGCTTTCACGCGTTTTCCAATCGGATCCTCATCGCCGATAAAGGATTTCGCGAAAGTCTCGTTGACCAGGACGTACTCGGGTTTCTTTGAGAGGTCGGTTTCATTGAGTGTGCGGCCCTGGATCACTGGGATGCCGATCGCTTCAAAGTAGCGGGGAGTAACCAGGCAAAACTCGGCGACCGGTTCTTCGCCGCGATTGAATGGTGGCTTGCCTTCTACGTTGAAGTCTCCATTGGTCCCGCCTCGTCCGGTGACCGGCAACGAGTTGATCGCGCCCACTTCGCGGACACCGGGTGTCTCGGCGATCTTGCGTCGCGCCTCCGCCAGAAAACCGGATGCGCCCTGAGCTGCGGCGGTCTGAAAATCGACCCCTTTGGGCGGCGGTGGCGTAAACGGAAACGATACGTCGACGGCGAGCGATTTGGCCGGATCGAACCCCGGACTCACCTGCGTGAGCCGCTTTATGCTCTCGATCAAAAGCCCGGCGCTTACGAGCAAGACCAGGGACAACGCGATCTCGACAACGACAAGCCCGCGGCGCAGTAACGTTCTATGTCCCTCTGAACTGCCGCGCGAACCTTCCTTGAGCGCTTCATTCAGATCCGGCTTCGAAACCTGCAGCGCCGGCACCAGCCCGAAGATCACTCCTGTGAGCAAGGAAACGCCGAACGTGAATCCCAGCACCCAGCGGTCTACGCTCACCTCGTTGATGCGCGGCAGATTGGCGGGCGCGAGTCTGACTAACAGGCCGATTCCCACGATCGAAAACACGACGCCCATCGCGCCGCCGATGAGCGCGAGAACCAGACTCTCGGTCAGCAACTGCCGCACTATTCGCGTCCGGCTAGCGCCAAGCGAGGTGCGAATCGCGAACTCGCGAGTGCGAGCGGCGGCGCGAGCTAGTGAGAGGTTGGCTACATTGGCGCAGGCGATCAACAATACGAACCCAACGGTTCCCAGCAGAATGAGAAGAACTCCGCGGAGGTTTCGGACCTGTTCCTCCAGCAACGGCACAATCTTGACCGTAAGATTGCTATCGTTCGCGGGGTACTTCTCGGCGAGTGCCGCCGCGATCTGATTCATCTGCGCTTCAGCCTGCGGCAGAGAAGTTCCGTCCATGAGGCGCGCGATAATCTTTAGATAGTTGGACCCGCGAGTTGATTTCTTTTCAGCAAGCGTCGCCGGTTTCCAAAGGTCAACGCGCCGAGGGAACTCAAAACCCGGCGCCGCGACGCCGATCACTGTGTAGGAGTCCCCGTTGAGCGTCAAATTCTGTCCGATCAGATTGGGCAGGCCGCCGAAGCGCCGCTGCCATGAGCCGAAGCTGATTACGGCAACGCGGCTTGCGCCGGGCTCATCGTCGTCGGCGCTGATCAACCGCCCGGCTGCCGGCGGGATGTCGAATAGCTCGAAGAACTTTCCGGTTACCCGCGCGGCCAGCAATCGTTCGGCTTGATCGCGACCGGTCAGATTCAGGGTCTGATAGTCGTAGGCACTTATGCCGGAGAACACTTCCTGCTTGTCTCGCCATTCAAAGAAGTCGGGTCGCGAAATCGGTCCGCGTTCGATTGGGGGTTGCATACGGTGCACGTGAACCAGATGGTCGGGATCCTTATACGGAAGAGGCCGCAGCAACACCGCGTTAACGACGCTGAAGATCGCGGTGTTGGCGCCGATGCCAAGAGCCAACGCGATTATGGCGACGCCGGTGAACCCGGGAGTCTTGAGCATCGTGCGAATTGCGTAGCGGGTATCGTGAAGAAGGGTGCCCATGAAAATCTCCGGTTTCTGGTTTCTGGTTTCCGGTTTCTGGTTTCCAGGTTCTGGTCAGTCATCTGCCGCCGAGGTTAACCAGAATCCAGAAACCAGAAACCGGAAACCAGTAGCCTATTCGTATCTTAGAGCCACCATCGGATCGACTCGGGTCGCGCGGCGCGCCGGCACGAAACAAGCTGCCAGAGCCACTCCTGTCAGGATCACCGCGATGGCGGCGAACGTGAGCGGATCGGTTGCGCTGACGCCAAACAACAAGCTGGCCATCAATCTGGTAAGGCCAATCGCCGCGCCCAGCCCGACGACTACGCCGATGAGAGCGAGCGACATTCCTTGCCAGACGACCAGACCGAGCACATTGCGCTGCCGCGCGCCAAGCGCCATACGAATTCCTATTTCGTGAGTGCGCTGCGTTACTGAGTACGACATCACCCCGTAGATTCCGACCGCGGCCAGGATCAGCGCGATGCCCGAGAAGGACGCGAACAAAATCATGTTGAGTTGGCGCTGTGCAAGCGAGGTCGAGGCGAGCTGGTCCATCGTCTTCACGTCGTAGATTGGCTGGCTTGGATCGAGCGAGAGAACTTCGCTTCGCACCGCGTTGGTCAAGCTGACCGGATCAATGCTTGACTTGATTGCGACGTACATCTCGCTCACAGGAAACGGGGCCTGCGAGTAAGGATAGTAAAACTCTTCGCGACCCTGCGGTGTGAGCCCGTATTTCTTAACTTCATCGATGCCGTAGTGATTGACGTGAGACACGACGCCCACAACCTGGCCCCACTGAATGTTCGTACCGTTGTTGAAGCGATAAACGAAGCGCTTGCCTACGGCGCCGGTCTCCGGCCAGAAGCGTTTCGCGAAGGCTTCATCGACCACCGCTACAGGCGGCGAGTTCTCATTGTCGGCTTCAGTAAGCAGCCGTCCCTCCTTGAGCGCTATCCCAAGCGTGTTGAAGTAATCGGCTGAAACGGTGCGCCTGTCAGCTTCGATGTAGGAAACGCCGCGAAACTTCTTAAAGCTCTCATCGTTGTCCGGGTGTTCGACGCCGGTTGTTCCTGATGAGTAGGCGCCGCTGAGCGGAAGAGCCGATATTGCGCCGGCGGATTCCACACCGGGCAGCGCTTTGATCTTATCGAGCAACTGGCGATAGAAGGAGTTGACCTGCGTGGTGTCCTTGTACCTGGTCGAGGCCAGCGCGAGATGCATTGTTAGGGTCCGGTCAGTGCGGAAGCCCATGTTGACCTGGAGTAATCGCTGGAAACTCTTGATCATCAAACCCGCGCCGATCAGCAGCACAAGCGCGATTGCAACTTCTGAAACCACCAGCGCGCCGCGAAGACGTTGTCTCGCGCCAGTCGAGCCGCGAGCTCCTTCCTTGAGTGAATTGTGCAGTCTTGGATTCGAGATTTGCAGCGCAGGCGCTAGCCCGAAAGCGATTCCGGTGACTACCGCAATCAACACGCTGAAGCCAACGACTCTCGCGTCAAGGGCGATCTCGTCAATGCGAGGAATATCACGAGGGCCGAGCACAGCGAACAGCTTCACACCGAGATAAGCGAGCGCGAGTCCAGCCGCGGTTCCAATCACCGCCAATACGACGCTCTCGGTAAGCAACTGCCTGATCAATCGGCCCCGCCGCGCTCCAAGCGCCGCGCGAATCGCGACTTCTTTTTCTCGCGCCGCCGCTCGGGCGAGAAGCAGGTTGGCGACGTTAGCGCATGCGATCAGCAGCACAAACCCCACCGCGCCCAGCAGAATGAACAGCGCGGGGCGAATGTTGCCCACTATTTCATCGAGCATCGAAACGTCGTAGAACCCAAAACCACTGTTCCCGTAGTTGTTCGGATATCGCTGCTCCAGTGTAGCGCTGATGTTCGTCAGGTCTGTTTGGGCTTGTCCGGGAGTAATATCGGGCTTGAGACGCGCGACTACCTCGAGCCCGTGGTTGCCGCGGTTCCCCGGGTTCGCCTTGTCGATCGCAAGCGGTATCCACAGATCAGCCTGATCCGGGAAATGAAACCCCGGCGGCATGATTCCAATCACTGTGTAAGTGTTACCACTCAGTCCAAGCGTTTGGCCGACTAACGCGGAATCAGAAGCGAAGCGATTTCGCCAGAGTGCGTCGCTTATCAAGGCGACTCTTTCACGGCCCGGTTGATCCTCTTCTTCGGTGAAACCGCGTCCCTGCTTTGGCCCAACGCCGAGTATCGAGAAAAAGCCCGCGTTGACCGACGCGCTCTTGACTCGCACCGGATCGCCGATGCCGGTTAGATTTTCGCCGTCTGACTGATACGCGGCGATGTCTTCGAAGGGCTGGCCCTGTTCTTTCAGATCAAGAAGCTCGGGGCCCGAGATCCAGTTTTTTGGAATGCCCTGCGCATCGTACTTGCCCCAGATCCTCACGAGGCGTGCGGGGTCTTTGAAAGGCAGCGGTCTCAGCAGCACCGCGTGCACGACGCTGAAGATCGCGCTGGTGGCGCCGATCCCCAAAGCCAGCGCTATGACCGCTACTGCAGTGAAGCTCGGGCTCTTGCGAAGCATGCGAAGGCTGTAGCGAATATCCTGAAGCAGGGTTTCCATCGGGTCCTCCCAAAGACCGTTTCCATCAATCGCCTCGATAAATCAAATCGCCTCGATGAACCTGCAGGGGCGGTCCTCCGTGGCCGCCCCTCTCCGTTGGATGACCTTTGCGTTCGATCGAGGGGCGGCCACGGAGGACCGCCCTTACATGATTGCCTTAGTGCATCGCGAGAGCCTTCTCTCGTGACTCTTCTTCCTGGATGACCTGGCCGTCGAACAAGTGAACGCTGCGATCAGCATGCGCAGCGTAGCGCTGGTCATGAGTGACCATACATATTGTCGCGCCCTGGCCATGCAGTTCGCGCAGCAGGTCCATGACCGCTTCGCCGTTTGAGGAATCCAAATTGCCGGTTGGCTCGTCGGCCAGGAGAATCAGCGGATCGCCGGCCACCGCTCGCGCGACTGCGACTCGCTGTTGCTGGCCGCCGGAAAGCTGGCTTGGAAGATGCTTGCCTCGGTGAGCCATGCCCACACGTTCGAGAGCTTCAGTCACTCGCTTCTTGCGTTCAATGGACCTCAAACCACGATATGTCAGCGGAAGCTCAACGTTTTCGAAGACCGTGAGGTCGCCGATCAGATTGAAGCTCTGAAAGATGAAGCCGACTTCGCGATTTCGAATGCGCGCGCGTTCGGCAAGCGGGAGGTCGGCGACCGGCTTGCCAGCCAGCCAGTAACCTCCGTCAGACGGCGAGTCCAATAACCCCAGGATCGACAGCAGCGTCGATTTGCCGCAACCCGAGGGTCCGTTGATCGAGATGAATTCGCCTCGCTCGATCTCGAGATGTATTCCCGAGAGCGCGTGCGTTTCAACTTCGTCGGTGAGAAAGACCTTGGTAACGCCGTCCATACGCAGCAGCGGTTGATCCGATGAACTCATTTACTATCCCTCCTGAATTTTGTTAGCGCAGAGCGCTTCACAAGTCCTGTCGTGTGAACTCAAATCGATTTTTCACGCTTTGCGAAAGCGATAGAGCCTTCGCCTTATTAACGTCCCCGGTGACCAGGCCGGGTGCAGACAAGTTGAGTCCGCGCGGGGCTCTGCGACATTTGAGGTGCAACGCAGGACACGGAGACAGACTCAGGGCACGACGGTTAGTGTCGAATGAGGGAAAAAGGTTTCAGGGAAATGGCGTGGAAGGCGGAAGGCCGAGGGTTCTCTGCGAGCTTTGCGGTTCTTTGCGTCTTTGCGTTGGGAATTCGAATTCGCTGGTAAATGGCAGGAATTCTCAGCGCAAAGACGCAAAGGACCGCAAAGCTCGCAAAGGTCTCTGATTCTAAGAGCAGATTTCTACTGCGCTAATCCTCTCTATGTTCGCTGACTGAGAGGACGTTTCCATCGGGGTCCTTGAACCAGGCCACCTTGTCACCCGACGGCGCGGTCCAGATTCCCTCCGGATCCTCGACGAAGGGGTATTTCTCAAACACGACTCCTCGCTCCTTCAACCACGCGACCATGGCTTCAATGTCCTCCACTTCCCAGCCAAGAACCGTGCCTTGAAGCGGGGTAAAGCTCGCGGCCTTCGAGATTCGAATCATGTTTCCGCCCGACTTCATCACCAGCGCAAACTGATCGACGCTGACAAATCGAAGCTCGAGCTTCTGTTCATAAAACTCTCTCGCTTTGTCGTAATCGGTGGTGATCACAAAGCCGACCAATCTGCCTGACTCAAGCATGTTCAACCTCCCTTGCTTGTCTTCTGAGCGTGATCATAGCACTTGCTTCGCTACATTCCTCTCGCTAATGTGACAACCAATGTCGGAAAAATGTCATAGCATTCTCATGAATCGACAAGGTCAGATGGTAGCCCAGGTCGTCGGTCTTTCAGTTCAACTCGACAACGGTCACGTCATTCCCGAGCATCTCCACCCTGAGGACCAATTGCTGTTCGCGTCTCAGGGTGTGATGACCGTGAGGACCAGGCAGGGCATTTGGGTTGTGCCTCCGCTGCGCGCGGTTTGGATTCCCGCCAACACCCTGCACACGGTTTCCATGTCGGGCCGGGTCTCGATGCGAACATTGTACCTGCTCCCCAGCCTCGCGCGAGCCTTACCGGGAAAGTGTTTTGTAATTAACGTATCGTCGCTTCTCAGAGAGCTGATACTTCACGCCTGCGCCTTTGGGAAGCTGAATAAGAGAATCCCCGTGCAGAAGCGAATCATCGAGATCATTGTTGATCAACTGAAGGCATCGAAGTCGATCCCGCTTCAACTGCCTCATCCATCGGACTCGCGAGCGATGAGAATCGTCGACGCTCTCGTGGCTGAACCTGCCGGGCAAAAGACGCTCGAGCGGTTGTGCAAGGACTGCGGAGCAAGCAAGCGGACGATCGAGCGGCTTTTTGTTGCGGAGACTAAGATGACTTTCAGCAAGTGGCGGCAGCAACTGCGGCTGCTTCACGCTATGCAACTCCTCGCGTCGGGCGAGAAGGTCACCGGAGCAGCTCTTGAAGCCGGCTACAGCAGCACCAGCGCCTTCATATCGATGTTCCGGAAACAGCTCGGCACAACTCCGACGCGATTTTTCGAGAGTTAGTGGAAGAAGGAAGAAGGCAGAAGGCAGAAGGCGCGATTTCCCATTTTCCATTTGCCATTTTTCATTTGCCATCCTTCAGTTGGCATCCTTCAGTTGCCTCCTTCAGTTGGCATTTTCGGATTAGCCTCTTAATCAATGACAAATGAAAAATGGAAAATGACAATTGGAAAATGTCAGTTCCGATTCACCTTCTGCCTTCCGCCTTGCGCCTTCTGCCTTCCGCCTTCTGCATCTTGCGTATCACAACTTCATCGACTTACCATGCCGGCCATGCTGGCCAAAAGAGTAACTCCTATCTTGAACGTCTCCAATATTCGAGAGAGCTTTGAATGGTTCGAGAAGATTGGGTGGAAGAAGGCCTGGGACTGGGGTGATCCGCCGGACTTTGGCGCAGTCTGCTCCGGCGCATGCGAGATCTTCCTCTGCGAGAACGGGCAGGGAGGTCGCGGCAGAGGCGACTCAAAGACCTTCGGTCCCGAAGGCGACCAATCCTCAGACAAAGGTGTATGGCTGTGTATCCTGGTCGATGATGTGGACGCCGTATACCAGCATTGCCTGGCTCAGGGGCTCGAGGTCACGTGGCCTCCGGCCGACACGCCGTGGGGCTTGCGAGAGATGCACGTGCGACATCCGGACGGGCACATCTTTCGAATCGGCCACGGCCTCGAAGATGACGATGACGATCTACACCATGAACATACGAATGCCTGAAGCCGCGCGCGAGTCTCATTCAGAAGCAGAGCGCGGAGGTAAGGGCTGACACCTATGCGAGCAGGCCAGGCGATCACGCTCGACGATCTGCGCAGCTTCGCAGTCACACACAGCCTCTTCAAGCCGACCACGCTAAGACGCGCGCTTGAAAGAATGGGCTTTGTGCAGGCCGACCCAATTCGCGCACCGGCTCGCGCGCAGGATCTGATCTTGCGGCATCGCGTCAAGGACTACCGTGCGGGCGATCTCGAACGCAGATATTCAAAGCTCGGCGTGGAAGAGGACTTCTTCGTCACTTACGGCTTCGTGACAAGTTCAGTGCAGAGGCTGATGCATCCGCGTTCAGAGAGCCGCGTCCCAGCCGACAACGTAGGTCACCCCTGGCCTGCTGCCCGCGCGGAGCAGACGCAACTCCTGCTGGAGTTCGTTCGTGAACGCGGTGAGGTGCACCCTCGCGAAGTAGATGATCATTTCTCGCATGGCAAGGTTAGAAATTACTGGGGCGGCTCATCGAACGCTACGACTCAGTTGCTTGAGGCGATGCACTATCGCGGAATGCTCCGTGTAGCCCGACGCGAGCAAGGCATCCGAATCTACGCCGCACACGAGCACGGCCCCGCGCCGGCTGATCCAGACGAGCGTCGTTCGCGCATCGACGAGTTAGTCGATGCAGTCGTTGGCATCTACGGGCCACTACCTGCTGCGAGCCTTTCTGTTTTTGTGCGCCGGCTACGTTTTGCCTGTCCGCAGTGGCACGGTGAGTTGAACGGTGCACTGGATCGGGTAAGGCAGCGGCTGTCACGCGCGCGCGTAGACGGCGTGGACTGGTACTGGACGTCCGATGAAAAGGCGCTGCGGCAGGAGCCACTTGACACTGTGCGATTATTGGCTCCCTTTGACCCGGTGGTGCGCGACCGTGCACGTTTCGAGCTTCTCTGGGGTTGGGTTTATCGCTTTGAAGCTTACACGCCTGCGCCGAAACGCAAACTCGGCTATTACGCTTTGCCGCTGCTCTGGCGCGACCGGGTAATAGGTTGGGGCAACCTCTCAGTGAAGAATGGCGAGCTCGGGTCTGAGATTGGCTACATAGAATCACAGGCGCCGCGCGAGCGGATCTTTGGGCGCGAACTCGAAGCTGAGTTGGATCGTGTGCATGCGTTTCTGGGGCTTGAATCCTGAGAGTGTTTTCTATTGTGCTCGGATGGATTGCCTCCTTCCCAACCTGCAATTCCCATACCCGCTCCTGTCCTTTGTGAGGTTGATCCACACAAGCCCGCAATGAATCGCAGAGACGCACGCGATTGTGACGAGCAGCGAACCGACTACCTGATGAGACAACTTGCGGTTGAGAATGTTAGCCTGTTCTTTGTGAAAAAGGATGATTCAGCCGAGGTCCTCTCAATCGCTGGACGCGAAGTCGTCGTGACTCATCCTGACAAACCGTACTTCTCGAAAGAGATCAAACTCTCAAAACTCGATCTCGTTCATTACTACCTGTCGATCGCCCCGGGAGCGCTTGCCGGCATCAGCAATCGTCCCATTGTCCTGAAGCGCTTCGTCAACGGCGCCGAGGCAGAAGCCTTCTATCAGAAGCGTGCGCCCGAATCGCGGCCGGAATGGTTGCGCACCGTCACGTTGTCATTTCCCTCCGGCCGTAAAGCGGAGGAAATCGTAGTCGATGACCCGGCGGGTCTCGCGTGGGTCGTCAATCTCGGCTGCATCGAGTTGCATCCGCATGCGGTTAGCGCCGGTGACCTTGATCACCCGGACGAGTTGCGCGTCGATCTCGATCCGGGTCCTGGAGTGAGTTGGGAAGATGTGCGCCGCGTATCGCTCGAAGTCAGATCGCTCCTCGAAGAGATGGGGCTTTGCGGCTGGCCAAAGACGAGCGGCTCACGCGGTATGCATATCAACGTTCGGATCGAACCGCGCTGGACATTCGTCGAGGTGCGCCGAGCCGCGCTTGCATTGTCGCGCGCGGTAGAGCGGCGCGCGCCGGCTATCGCCAGTTCCAAGTGGTGGAAGGAAGAACGTCACGGCGTTTTCCTCGACTATAATCAGAACGCAAAGGACCGGACAACCTGCTCCGCGTATTCGGTTCGGCCCGTTGTTGACGCGCGCGTGTCGACGCCGCTTCATTGGCACGAGGTCTCCGATTGCGACCCGGCTGACTTTACTGTGCTCACGGTTCCGCATCGATTTGAGAAGCTCGGCGATCCGCACAGAGATATGGATGAGCAGCCGGGTTCGCTCGAAAAGCTGCTCGAGCTTGCGGCGAGAGATGAAGCCGAAGGCTTGGGCGATGCGCCCTGGCCTCCACACTTTCGCAAGATGGAGGGCGAGCCGTCTCGCGTTGCTCCGTCGCGCGCTCGGGCGTCGACTAACCAAACCGCGGCAAAGAAGAGCAAGGCAATAAAGCCGCGCACAAAGATGCCGCTTATTGTGATTGCGAATTCGCCGAAGAAAGACGCGGCGCTTGCGGGACTCGAAAGATGGAAGCGCAAGCATCCCAAAGTTGCCGAGCTTCTGGCGGTGGACGACGTGCTGGTCGATTCGATGCGGGGCAGATCGTCTACGTGGACGCGCATTCGGGTGAACCTGCGTCACGTCCCTGAAGAGTTACGGCCGCGGCAGGAGACTCCGGATCCCGACGACGATCCAACGCGTGAATGGCGCGAGTGGCATGCGGCGAGAAGGAAAGCCAGGGAGAAGAAGTAGCGAGTTCAGAGTCCAGGCTTTAGCTTGCTCTCCAAATCGCGTGACCGCCACAAGCAAGCTAAAGCTTTAACTCTAAACTCCGATCCTATCAATCACGACCGAAGATCTCAGCCAGCTCCTGCGGAGCAACTACCTCGAGCTGATCATACGTGCAGTCGACGGGCTTCTTGTCTTTGCGCCATCTTCGAAACTGCGCCGTGTGACGAAACCGGCTGCCCTGCATATGATCGTATGCGACTTCGACTACCAGCTCCACACGCAGCGGCTCCCACGAAAGATCTTTGCCCGCGCTCCAGCGACTCTGGCCGCCCGGAATTCGATGTCCTGATTCAGAGTGCTCGGCCCACTCCTTCCACGGATGTTTAGCGAGCGCATTCTTACGATACGGCGCTAGGAACGCGACAAGATCTCGTCGAACCTTGTCCGTGAAGCTCGCACACACGCCTACATGCTGGAGCGCGCCCGATTCATCAAACAGCCCCAGCAGCAGCGAGCCGACAGCCGAGTCCTTCGCGTTCTTGTGCCATCGAAATCCGGCGACTACACAATCGCAATCGCGCTCGTGCTTGACCTTGAGCATCACTCGTTTGTTGGGCTCGTAGATTCCCGAGGCGGGTTTGGCAATCACGCCGTCGAGACCCGCGCCCTCGAATCGGCTAAACCAATCCGCCGCGACAGCGAGGTCCCTGGTTGCGGGAGTCAGGTGTATCGGCGGCTCGGCAGATGAGAGCAAGGATTCAAGCTCACGGCGGCGGTCTTCGAAAGGAGTATTCCGCAGGTCCCGGTCTCCCTCCGAAAGCAGATCGAAGAACACAATCGAAGCGGGAATCTGTTTTGAAAGCATCTTCACACGCGACGCGGCCGGATGTAGCCGCAGCTGCAGCGCATTGAAGTCGAGCCCTCCGTCTCGAGCAATCACAATCTCGCCATCGAGAACTGATCGAACAGGGAGTTGCGACCGAATAGGATCGAGCAACTCTGGAAAGTAGCGATCGAGCGGTTTTGAATCGCGGCTCTGAATGAAGATCTCATCGCCGTCTCGAAAGATCAGCGCTCGGAAGCCATCCCACTTCGGTTCAAAGATCCAGTCGCCACTCGCCGGAAGTTCGCCGACTCGTTTAGCAAGCATAGGCAGAACCGGCGGGCTCACAGGAAGATTCATGGTTGGATCTTATACTGGAGGTGCTCCAGACAGAAGGCAGAAGGCGGAAGGCGGAAGGCGGAAGGCGGAAGGCGGAAGGCGGATCGGAACTGGCATTTTCCAATTGTCATTTTCCATTTTCATTTGTCATTGATTATGAGGCAGGTCCGCAAATGCCAACTGAAGGATGGCAAATGAAAAATGGCAAATGAAATATGGGAAATCGAGCCGGCGCCGCCTTCTGCCTTCCGCCTTCTGACTAACGCGCGCCCCTTATCGGCCGGCCCGGATTGCCTGCCGCTACCAGCTTTCCGTCTTTCACAATGAGCACTCCGCTGACCAGCACGTGCTTGATCCCGTCCGAATACTTGGCCGGGTCTTCAAAAGTAGATTTGTCGATCACCGTAGCCGGATCGAATATAGTGAGATCAGCATCAGCGCCGACGCGGACCCGGCCTTTCTTCTTCATCATTGGAGCAACCTGCTCCAGTCGCCGGGCGGGCATCACCGTCATCTTCTTGATCGCTTCGGTCAGAGTCAGAGACTTTAACTCCCGGACATAATGGCCAAGAACGCGGGCGTACGTACCCGACCCGCGAGGATGACCTTTGCCGTTTTGCAAACCGCCGTCGCTTGCGATCATCGTCAACGGGCTGGCAACCGAAAGCCTCGCAATCTCCTCGGGGATTGCATGACCTATAACGGCGCCGCCCGTCTTCCGGTATCTGGCGAAACTATCCGCGGTGAGTCGCTCGCCGGTCGCCACCCATTGCAGGTCTTTGAAGTCGATGCCCAGCGCTTCCTTCCATCCTTCGTCGTAGATTGCCGATTCGATATTCGTCTGCGTAGCCGTATATGGATAGCACTCGGTTGTCACGTCGAGGCCGCGTGACTGCGCTTCAGCGATCATCTGAAGCAGGAGGGGAGTCGCGCGCAAGCCGCTGCTGCTGATGTGAACAACGTGCAGCGGGGCGCCGGTCACTGCCGTCGCTGACACCACTTCTTCGAGCGCCGTGATGCTGTCGGGTTCTTTCAAGCCGGCGTACCGCATATGAACGAAGCAAGGTGCGTGAAACCGCGCGGCTATGCGAAACATCTCCAGGATCTCCCAGTGTGAAGCCGCGGCGGTATAGTTGATTCCAAAGCCGACGCCTAATGCGCCCTGCTTCAAACCTTGATCCAATCGCCGCTTCAATTCTTCGATCTCGGAATCCGAAGCAGCTTTGTGAGCGGCATCACCACTCGGAAGAAATACGCCCGGATCATGCATCACCGCTATGCGAGCCGGAATGTGACCCACGCTTGCGCCGTAGTTGATCAGCGCCTTGCCCTGGCGCGCGTCGTACCACTTGTCCACGTCTCCGGTTCCGACTTCAAGCTCCAGCGCGGTAGTAACTCCGTCCATCGCCTTGAAGCGATAGTTCTCCTGATCCTGTCCGTGCGAATGCAGGTCAATGAACCCGGGCGAGACGACCAGCCCGGTTGCAAGAACAGTAGAGCGGCCGCTCAGGCTCTTCTCGCTGATGACTTGAATCGTGCCGTTAGTGATACCAATGTTACGAATCGCATCGAGCCCTGACTCGGGATCAATTACGCGGCCGTTGAGTATCACTAAGTCGTACTCGGGTTCTGTCGACGATGATGCAAAGTTGATTGGCACGAGTGCGCACAATGCCGCCAAGCAGAGGATTACGCTGACACGAGGCACGATGATATGGCTCCTGCGACAACCAACACGGTGAGTCATTTGATTTTTCTCCTCTTTGAACTGTCGGGCTTGAGCGGGCACCTCGAGAATCGAAGGCGCAATATAGCATGGAAATTTGAGTGTCGCCGTCTTTCCGCACCGGACAGCTACATTGGAGACGAGCAGGGCGCGCAATCTCCAGGGGAGTTGCATAGCTAGCCCAGGGTTGCGTGACTCCGCTACGTTAGGTGCGTTGGGGCCACGATGCGAACTCTCACCGAGTAACTCTTAGGTTGCCCAATCGAGGGCACACAAACACTTACTCGCGGCGGGTTGTTGGTCCTCCACGTAACGTCCTCGTTTGTGGATCGCGCTCGGTCAGCGCGGAAGGATTTGGAGAACGTGCTCCAGGTGATGCTCGAGCTGATTGAGTTTGGGGAGCGTCTCCGTGAGGCTGTGCTTCAGGTCGAGATAAGCCTCGAGTTCGCCCGGAACGTGGTGTCTCGCCGGGTTCTGGAGGTCCGCAAGCTCCTGCGCGAGTTCTGCGTCTGCGTGCTGGAGGTCCCGCAATAACCGTGAGACCTCATCGGGATCCGGAAGCTGGCCAGCTTGCACGCCGTCGACAAGCTCCTGCACCCGATTGAGCGTCTCCTGGAGCGGAGATTCTATGTCTGCCGAGCGGAGTACGCGCACCGCGACATCGTGCAGGTTAGGGAACTGAGAGGCTCGAGCCGCTGCCTCGCGGACCTTTTGAACCGCTGGTAGCAACAGTCCGATCAGGATCGCGATGATCGCAATCACGACGAGCAGTTCGATCAACGTGAAGCCGGATGAGCGAGAGGGCTCACTTCGTAGTCTGTACCTTGGTGTTGTCAGCATGGATTGCCTCCCTGAAAAACCCACTTTGTGAAAACCAATGGTACCCGGTGGGAGGTCCCTGGCGAATGGAAGCAGGGCGAGCTTACACCTGCGCGCGGATCTCGTCAAACACTCGCGTTGGTAATGAGAGCTGCAGTTCCTTTAAGGCAAAGGACGAAGGAGCCCTTGGTTATGCCGTTATCAACTGCGCCGGACAACTTCGGTGCCGAGTAAAACTCATAACGCTGATCACCTCTGCCCCTGAACTGGGACCGTGTAGTTGACTTCACAAACGTTCGTGAAGTGCTTGCCGCAGCATTAGCGAACGGCATATATTACGCCGCACATAGGGAGGAAGTATGTATAAGTCCCGGCTGCTCGATCCTCACCGTTAATGGCCGGCTAAATGAAGCGACGGAGGTTGTGTCTTGAAGGTAAATATAGAATCAAACAAGAGCTTCGCCGTCGAATTCGACAGTGAAGAGGAGCTTCGACACGAGTTCGAAGCAAACCTCCGCGCGGGCGGGTTGCTTCTCGCTTCAACCGAGAAACCTGCGGAAATGTCCACGATTCAACTCAACCTCAGGCTGAGCGAAGGCGGTTCTTTCGCAACCAGCGCAACAGTCGTGCGACTCTTCGACGGAGCGTTTGCAGTCTCGATTGAAGCGAACCCGGGAGAGATTCTTTCGAGTCTGACGGCTAAGTCCGGTGCACGCGATGAAAAGAAACTCGATGAAAAGGCGGAAGTCGCGAGCGGGAAACCAACAAGCGTGTGGGATCGGGTTCGCGCGCTGACCTATGCTGAGAAAATCATTCTCGCCACCAAAACGGACCGAAGCGAGAGGGCGGTGTTGATACAGGAAAACGATCCGCAGATTTTGTATTACCTGCTCAAGAATCCCCGAATAACTACAGAAGAAGTCTTGCGCATAGCGAGGATGACTTCGATGTCGCCGATGGTCGCCGATCAGATTGCGAAGACGACTCAATGGTCAACCAATCAGGAGATACGATCAGCTCTGGTGAACAATCCCCGCACAGCGCCGGCGCTCGCGTTGCGGCTCCTGGCTACGCTTTCCGAGCCTGAGATTCGGCAGATAGCCAAAAGCACCGCAGTGAGCCAGGCCCTCAAGCAATCGGCGATGAGAATACTAATGAGCCGAACTTAACAGGATTTTGCGATCGCTTTCGAAGCACTCAGTCGGGGCGCTCCGCTGTCCTGAGTATTGGGTCTTACTACTTCAATACCCATCGTGAGTGTCCACCGTGCTTTCATCGAAGAGCTATCGCTTTGAAAAGGACCAGGGGTAAGACATACCTAACTGTGAGCCGAATGCGTCTTGTCCGGTCCCCGACATCCGCCGACCGTCGGGCGAGAGCTCTCCCTTGTTTTCACCCAGGCTCCATCCATCGCCGCCGCTTATCACTTCGGTCTCTTTGAAGGTCAACTTTCGCGACCCGGCTTCAATGGCGCCGGTGAAAGCGACCCGCGTTCTTCCTTGCTCCAAGACCCCGCTCCAAGTGTTGCCTTTGTGTTCCCTTATCAAGAGCGTCGCCGGAGTGCCCAGCGGACCATAAGTTCCGGTCCACGTCCCAGTCAGATCTTGTCCTCCGGCTGACGCAGCTTTAGTCTCCGTTGCGGTGTTCGGCACGAAGGCAGTGTTGTCAATCGACAGCGCCCTGTTCGCATTATTGTTGTTAGTAGCTTCATTCTTCGTCAGGTATGTGATGGCAACAACAGTGATGACCGCAGCAATCAGCAGGGTAAGCAACCCGCCTGCGATCCATTTTGTGCGATTGGATTTTGGCTCATGCGAAGACTCCCGTTGCGACTGGATGGAAGGGCCTGGAGGGATGCTTTGTTGCTCGGTGAAGGGGGCGCCCCATTGCGCGATCGGCGGTCCCGAAATGGGAGGCTTGGTGATGGGACGCTGGGTGATCGCGGGCGTTGCCATAGCTGCTTGAAGCTCGCGGCTCAGTTCGGCTGCATCCTTTTGCCTCCCGTCGGGAGTTTTCGAGAGCGCTCTTCGACAGACGGTTTCCAGGACTGGCGATATCTGTAAGTTCGCCTCCAGAAGCGGCGGCTCTTCATTGAGGTGCTTTACCATCAACGCCGCCGCGCTCGTGGATTTAAAAGGCGGAGAGGCGCTCAGCATTTCATAGAGCATCGCGCCGAGGCTGTAGACATCAGCCCTTGCGTCGAGATCTTCGCCCCGCCACTGTTCCGGAGACATGTAATAAGGAGTACCCATCACCATCCCCGTCTGCGTAAGCGTCATCTCCGCGGCATTATCGCGGAGTTTTGCGAGACCGAAGTCAAGGACCTTGGCCGTCTCACGTTCGCCCTCAACCTCAGGCGGCACGACAATGATGTTGTCCGGCTTGAGATCGCGATGCACGATCCCCTGGCGATGAGCGACAGCGACCCCGGCGCAGACGTCTCGCATGAGCGCGACCGCGCGATCCGAGTCGAGTCTCAATTCTCGTCTCAAGATGTCGCGCAGAGACGTTCCCCGCACCAGCTCCATCACGATATAAGCCGCCGCGCCGTCTGCGTGCGCATCACTGAAATCATGAATGGCTACAACATTGGAGTGGCGGATAAGAGCGGCAGACCTTGCCTCTCGCCGGAAGCGTTCAATCCCGCCGCTCTCGCGAAGGAACTGCGGGTGGAGCACCTTGACGGCGACTTCATCCCCGATGTGGAGACGGCGCGCGCGATAGACCGTGCCCATTCCGCCTTCTCCGAGGCGCGCGCTGAGCTCGTACTTGGAGTCGAGCACGCGTCCAATGAGAGGGTCAGTCGCGGCACCTGAGGACTTGACGGTAATCTGCGGGTTTACAATCTCAGTCGTTGCGTTGGTGTGATCAGTTGCGTTGCTGTAATCAGTTGCGTTGTTGTGATCAGTTGCGTTGTTGTAGTAATCAGTTGCGAGGCCACAACCGGTGCAGAAGCGCATGCCTTCGCGTAGAGCTTGTTGGCATCGGGGACAATTCATCGTCTGGCCCCTCACTTGTCGTCATTATTAAGGAAGTCATTGGAATGTTCAATGAAGCGGCTTTAGCCATGCGGCGGCTCTGCCGTTCGAGAAGGGAATCGCGATGCTTCCGAGTGGAACCCGCGAAGCGGGTGACTAGGCCGTTCTGCGCTCGGCTCGCGCCGGCCTCCCCGGTGTCGATTGAGCACGGGTCACAAAGAAATAAGGAGCTGAAGTGCTACCAGCACCCTCAGCTCCTACTTTAGTCAACCGGCCGTTGAACTAATCGCACGGATTATTAGACCGGTAGTGTCGACACAGTTAGCGGTGGTGTCCGTGGTTTGTGACTGACCTGGTAATCCTGGCTGCAGACGCCGCCGTCGTAATTTTCATCGGGCGCATCATGTCGTTGTCTTCGTGATCAAGAATATGGCAGTGCCATACGTAACCGGGTCCGGCGGTCGGGTCAAACTGGAACGGATTGACTCCGGGAACCAGTTGCGAGTTTTTCGAGTACTGCGGGGCAAATCGGATCTGGACCCGAGTGACCTGTCCCGGCGGGCAGACGAAGGTATCCTTCCATCCGCTCTCCCGAGGCGAGGGCGGTTCCGACGGGCCCGTGAGGAAATCGTGGACCGTATTGGTCGCCGGGTCGAATACCGGCGTTTCGACATTGGCTCGGATCGTCGGGTGATCGAGCGGAAGCGTCGAGCCGTTCAGGCTTTCCCAGTAAGCCTTAAAACGATCGACGTCGATGTTCTGTCGATCCTCCAACAGAAACTCGACCAAATGAACGTGTATGGGGTGGGCGTCTTCGGAGAGATTCTGGAAATACCACGCCTCGGTCGTGCCTACCCTTGGGACTTCGGTGACTTCCGCATCGAAGTGTTGTCCGTCGAGAAGAACCGCCACGGGCTCACCGACGTCGCTCTCCTGCTCGTTGAGAGTAAAGAGTTTCGGATTTCCGATACCCTCGGTCTCGACGAACGTCGGAACGTTGATCAAAGTGCCGGGCAAGGAATTCGGATGCACCGCCGGAGTGTTCAACACCTCGAATTGCATAACCGTGCCCGTCGTAGCCGGATCGATCGGATCTCCGCCTGGGAAGGGAGCATTCGCGGTGTTCTGCAGGACGATTTTGGTTCCAGCCGGCAGGTTTGAGAAGTCGATCAGAATATCGGCTCGCTCGGCAGGCGCGATAAGCGCCTCCGTCAATGTTGCAGGCCTGGGCAAGTAGCTGCCGTCGGCGCCGATCTGGATGAACGACATGCCGTTTGACAGCTTCAAATTGTAAAAGCGCGCGTTCGAACCGTCGACAATGCGAAACCGATACTGCCGGCGTTCTACCTTTAGGTTCGGCCACACCTTGCCATTTACCAGGATTGTGTCGCCAAAGTACTCCGGGTCCCAATACGGGTGGATGTCTGGATTGTCCCCGACCTGCGTAAAATGGATTGAGCCATCGCTGTTGAACGCTCGATCCGACAGCATGAGGGGTATCTCGAACTTGCCCGATGGAAGGAACGGCGCGACGGAATCGTTGTTTTCCCGGATAATGTAAGTGCCTTCGAGGCCTGCGGCCACCAACAGGCGAGTCATCCCCAGAGTGTGGTCGTGATACCAGAGGGTTGTCGCAAGCTGCGAGTTGAAGTATTCGAAAGTGGAGGACGTGAATGCCGGCCCCCTCTTTGATTCATTCTTTGTGAACCAGGACTCCGGAAAGCCGTCTGAATCGGACGGCGTGACGCCTCCGTGCAAGTGCACCACGGTCGGAATTGGCGACTGAAACTTCTGATACCCCGGAGGGAATTGCTTGAACGGGGCGGTGGGTATCGGTTGGTCATTGACATTGGCGCCCATGATCGTCGGATCGTTAGGGAAGATAAGGGCGCCGTCGAGTTGATTCTGATAGTGAACAAAGAAGCGCTGGTCGCGGACCGCTTCGAAGGTCGGACCGGGCATAGTGAACGCCGTCCGAATGTCGGGGTGGGGGTCTCCGGCCTCGCTGAAGTTGACCCTGCCGCCGTAAGCATAGACCGTAGTCGTTGGGAATCCCGGCGGCAAGACCTGCTGCTGAATAGCCAGTTGCGAGACCTCGTAGAGGGGAAGAATCCTGCCGGTCGACGGTTCGAGCTTGGTTCCCACGGCCACATGCACCGGAGGCTTGGTCAACTGGTTCACAAACTGCGGAACCGTCGTGGGATTCAAAGAAGACACGCCGGGGATTCCGGTCGGCTCCAGCGCCCAGTTCTTCATATGCATATGACGCCGGTCCCGGTGGCTCATTTGCGTTTGGCTCTGCGTGGTCTTCGCCATGTTGGCGTGCTGAGCAGAAGCCTTTTTGGCGAACCGCGAAGTCCACATTGGCAAAGTGAGCACCACGGCGAGCAGGAATAGACTGAGAACTCTCACAAGTTTCGTCATTTGAGTTTCACCTCCTTAGGAAGAAACACTCTCTTGAGGAGAACGCACTTTCGTGCAAGAGAGACCCTGACAGTTTGCCAGGACTGCACTTTGTTGTTCTGAAACCGGTTGTATTTACCGCGTGAGGAGCGTTGTTATGTGTCTTACCTGAGGGCGCTATCCTACTATCATCCCCTTCTTCGGTCAATAGTATCTTTATTACAAAAGTCTTCTAGTCGTCACGCAGCTATTGGGTAGCGAATCGAGAAGCCGGTGATGGCGCGTAGCCACGTTTCGCGCGCAAACGCGGGTGATCGAAGCCGCAGGGCAGTGACGCCCATCCATCTCAGGTTTGTGCTCGCTGATGGTTTTCTACTCGGGTCCCTCACCCAATTCGCGGGTTCGTGTCTGAACTCGATCCCTCTGCGGGTTCGCGGACTCACCCAAGGCTAACAAGTCACCCGCTTCGCGGGTTCGCGACTATGCACCCGCAATTATTTGCAGATGAACCTTCCTTGCCGGTCAACGCCTGATCTATGATCTCGGTACGCAATGAAATACTGTCCCCAATGCCAGCAGCAGTATTCGGGCACGCATCGTTTTTGTCGCACTGACGGCAGCAAACTTCTGCCCGTTGCTTATCACGATGGTGACCAGGATCTCGATACTAATCCCACTCTCGTAATGCCGGGGGAGTTACTGCAGGAGGCGCAGGACCAGGGCATCGATTCGGAAAGAGACGGGCTGACTGAATTAGAACCTTTTGGCGAAGCCGATTGTGAGTCGGAGCTCAAGGTAATGGGATCAAGTGAATACAGTAAGTACTATTTCGATCATACCCGCTTTAATCGCGAAGCCCTTAGCCCAAAGGTGTTTCTGATTATCGGGAGGCGAGGCGCCGGAAAAACTGCTCTCTCTCAATTCTTTTCTTTTCAGCAACTGATGCCCAATGTCACCACTATTGAAGTTGATGAACCGGCGGCGTTTCAGCAGCTAATGTCAAAGATCGCCGAGAGCGCCGCAAGCACTCGCGAAGTCGCCATCCCCAGACTCGTCAAAATATGGGAATTCGTGATCTGGTCAACCATCTTCTGGCAGCTCCAGGACAAGGACCCCAGAATCAAGGCAGCCGTCTTCTTTACGGAACAGAGTAACCAGGTCTCCACCTTCATTCGACAGGTGCTGAAGTTTCTTGTTTCGAAATTCCTGGAGGCCAATAACGACCTCGCCGACGAGCTTGAAGATTTCATAAGCAATGAAAGGATTCAGAGAGCGAAGAAGGCGGTATTGGAGGTCGTTAAGGGGAACAAAGTCATCATCGCCTTAGACACGATGGAGAACTACGCGGTGAGAGACGAGTCGATGATGCGATCGATGGGCGCGTTGATACAGTGCGCTTCACGCTTCAGCAGGAATCATGCGCGGCATGGCATTTACTTGAAGGTCTTCATCATGGCTGAGATTTTCCCCCACTTGAAAGAGGAAGTCTCGCTGAATCCGCTCAAGTTCATCCACGATGAAATATATTTGCAGTGGCGGCCCAAGGATTTGATGAGGCTGATAAGCTGGAGGTACGACCGATACCTGAAGCAAAACAACTTACTAATCCCGGCGGCCGGTAACGTCGACTGGGATAATCATCACGACGTGCTGAGAGAGAAATGGGAGCCTTATTGGGGCGAGAAGCTGAAGTCCAGACAGGGCATAGTGGAACAGACTTTTCCTTATGTTCTTCGCCATACGCAGCTCCGGCCTCGCCAGTTAATCGTTCTGTGCAACTCAATAGCCCGGCACTCCCAGGACGGAGACACATTCCCGAAGTTTGAGCCGGACAGTATTATCGAAGGCATTCAGCGCGCAGAGAAACGATTAGCCGAAGAAGTGATGAATTCATACAGCTCTGTATATCCGGGCGCGGCCAGAATCGCTGAAGCACTGTCGGGACTTCCGTTGATATTCAAAGGTAATGAACTCGACAAGCGCGCTCCACAAACTGCCTCGCAGTGGCCCGCGGGCGAATACTCGTCTTACGCCTTCAGGCAATTTGTTTCTGAGCTTGGTATCGTGGGCCGCGTAAGAAACGTGAGCGAAAAGACGGGAATCGTTGAAGCGGATTTTGAATACGCCGGCGAAAGCCGTATTTCATTATTGGTAAACGATCAGTGCGTGATACATCCAATGTTCTATAAGAAGCTGAACATCAGGATGACCAAAAACTTGTGCGTGTATCCTTTTCCCGATCACGAAGAATTCAAGTTTGAAGTTTCTCAGGCGCTGTGACTGATGGGATGACTTCATTTGGAGTGCGGCGGCAAGGTACTCCGCGACGCCGCTTTTGTCTCGTGATTGAATCGATCGGGAAAGGAAAGCGGCGCCGCGGAGTACCTGCCGCCGCACTCCAAATCAATTAAGACACTCACTGTGACTGATGTTCTGACGTCAAGCGAAAATCAAATAATCGCAGCGCGATTACTTAATCCCGACGGCTGATTGTTCTGCCTGGACAGTGCAGTGCTGGTCAAAAGCGTCCCGGAGTAACGCCGCAATCTCCGGTGCGTCTCTTCGTTCGATCTGGTGCCGCTCAAGCAAAAACAGCAGCTCCCCGTTCCTAAGCAGACCGATTGAAGGGGAAGACGGACTGTAGCCCTTGAAGTAGCTTCGGGCCCTTTCGGTCGCTTCGATGTCCGCACCTGCAAAAACGGTAATCATTTCCTGTGGGCGGGCTTCATTCTGAAGCGCAAGCGCCACGCCGGGTCGCGCGCGCCCTGCAGCGCAGCCGCAGACCGAGTTGACTATCACCATAAGCGTGCCGGTTGCGGCGGACACCGCGGCATCGACCTCCTCAGGGGTTCTGGTTTCTCGGATTCCCAGGTTTGTCAGGTCCTCTCTCATCGGTTTGATCAGCAGTTCTGAGTATGGCAAAGCTTTTCTCCTTCTCTCTATTATTGTCGTTCGCGCTTTAGTATACAGGCACAGGTGATTATTAAGAATGACCTTTCGTCTCGCACGGTCCATTTCAACAAAGGGGATTTGTCCCTCGGCCCAATTCCTTTCACGCAAAGCTCGCCAAGGACCGCAAAGCTCCCTACGCTTCATTCCTCGACAGGACGGTTTCGATCCGCCGGTCCGGAATCAACCAGATCAGAGCCACCGCCACGTAGAGCGCCTCGGAGATCCATGTCGAAAACGGCGCCGCAACAATCGCTCCTATATAAAGCAGCGGCGAGAGCTTTCCCTTCAAGTCGCGCCCGACCGCTTTTTTCAGGATCGATTCCGGACCTTGCGCGCGGATAATCGCCTGCTCGAGTACGTAGTAAGCGATCGCGGCCATCAGCAGCACAACACCGTAGAGCGCGGTGGGCATCGCGGCGAAATGGTTCTCGCCCATCCATCCGGTGGCAAACGGAAATAACGAGATCCAGAACAACAGGTGCAGGTTTGCCCAGAGCATCGCGCCCGTGACCGTAGTGGAGGCGTGCAACATGTGATGATGGTTGTTCCAGTAGATGCCTACATAAACAAAACTCAGAACGTAGCTGAGGAACACCGGCACTAGCGGCAATAGGTCGTGCACGCTGGCGCTGTGCGGCACCTTCATCTCCAGCACCATTATCGTGATGATGATCGCGAGCACCCCGTCGCTGAATGCCTCCAACCGTCCCTTGCCCATCTCCCCTCCGTTGAACTTCCTCTACGCTGCTTCGCCACCGGCCTTTCCCGCCGCTATGCCGGATCGGGCCAGGGTCGCATCGGCAAACGCAGCCGCTCGTACGAGTGCGCCAGCATCATAACGCCTGCGTCGTCGAAACGATGCCCGACGATTTGCAGTCCGATCGGCAAACCGCCATCGTCGTAGCCCGCACATATCGAGGCGGCCGGTTGCTCGGACATATTGAAGGGCGCGGTGAATAAAATGTGATCGAACGGACGCAGTGGATCACTGCCCGGCGCAGGCTCGTCGACCGCGTAAGCAGTGATGGGAGAGGTCGGGCTGATCAGGAAATCATAACCCTGGATCGTCGCCACCGCCTTCTCGCGCATTAGCATGATCTGTGCAAGCGCGCGAATCGCTTCAACCGCGGTGCGGCCCTCGGCCCGCCGGCACCATGCGAGTATGAAAGGCAAAACCTTGCTCTGACGTTCCGAGGGGAGTCGCTCGATATCAGCCAACACACGCGACTGAAAGAAAAGATCGAGACCATCGAGCATTTCATCGGTGACAAAGGGCCCAACCGGCTCGACAACTGCGCCGGCTTCTTCGAATGTTTTGGCCGCCGCCTCGATCGCTCGACGAACCGCTGGTTGCGGCTTAGTGCCGGCGCCGATTTCCATGAGGAGACCGAGCCTCTTGCCGCGCACCTCGCCGACAAGCGCCTCGGTCCAGTCGCGCGCATCATAAGGCAGAGCCATGTAGTCGCGTGCATCCGGCCTGGTCAGGACATTCATAAGTAACGCCGCGTCGGTAACGGTGCGGGTCATCGGCCCGGTGACCCGGCCCAGATACGGCGGGTAGATCGGAACCCGGCCCAGGCTGGGTTTCAATGCGAATATGCCGTTATAAGCCGCGGGCAGCCGCACCGAGCCTCCGATGTCGGTGCCGAGCGCGAGCGGACCATAGCCAGCCGCGATCGCCGCACCGGCGCCGGAGCTTGATCCGCTTGTGTTGCGTTGGGTGTTCCAGGGATTGCAGGTCGTACCGTGCAGACTGGAAACGCCTGAAGCCAACATCCCAAAATCCGGCATTGTAGTTTTTCCGAGTATGACGCAACCGGCTTCTTTCACCCTGGCAACCGGCGGGTGATCCACAGCAGCGGGTGTGAAGTCCGCAGCCGCAGTGCCGACCGGAACCGGGTCACCCTTGGTGGCAATGAGATCTTTGATAGTAATCGGAACGCCGTCGAGTTGAGCAAAGGGGGCTCCTTCGCTCCATCGCTTCTCCGATGCGGCAGCCTGTGCGAGCGCCCGCTCCGCATCGGTGATATACATCGCATTCAGCCGAGGTTCCCAGGTTTCGATACGCCCCAACACCGCGCGCGTCACCTCGACCGGTGAGAGCTCTTTCGCTCGGTAGGCATGCGACAACTCAAATGCAGTGAGGTCGTAAAGCTCGCGAGTCATATTGTTTCCCCCGACGTTCGATTTGTTTCCCCCGAAGTGTGGCTCGGTCGTTATGCGCGAATCAGAAGCTGCCCGCGAGCATTCAGTTGAGCGTTCATAGGATGAGCAGCCTACTATCCCATTTTGATTGGGGCAAGGCCGGCGGGCGGCCAATACCGTCGCGGTCACTCCGTAGGAGTGACCTCCTGGGACATTCCGACATTGTCCAGAGCCAGACACGGTAACTCCTAAGGAGTCAGGAGTGTTCATGCGCGCTGGAGTCTATAGCAAGCAACTCCTACGCAAGGCTCACGCGCAGGGTAAGCTGGCGGATTATCATGCGGTTCGTTACATCCCGACTGTTCGGCTGAGTTGTGGAGACTTGAACCTCGCGCGAGACTCCTTTCCAGGTTTACCTGGCAAATCCGCTCGTGCTCGCACCCATTGAACTGGTCTCGCGCGTTTGAAATCCAGGAGACCAGTGGAACACACCTGGGCTATGCGAGGTATGAAATGAATATACGAAGCTTGTTGATTCTTCTTTGCGCGGGAGTCTTTGCGGTACTGCTGGGGGATCAATTCAGCGCCGCGAAAACAAATCAAGAAGAGACACGCCGGGCGACCAATGGATCGACTTCGGGGTTCGCTCTGGAAACCTCCTGGGACGTGACAGGCCGGGTGTACCAGACATTCAGTGAAGTGCCCGGTACGGGAGCTGCTCACTCGGTGTGCGCCCCTTCGATGGTTTCGGGATATACGGGGAGGCATTCCCAACTTGATTTCTGGTTCGGAGTTGAAGCTGAGGCAGTGAGAGTGACGATAGCCCTGACCTATATAGGCTCTGGAGTTAGATTCCAAACAAACGACGCAGAGCGAAACGTGAGGCAGTTGCTACAAACAAATGCAGTACCGCACGTGAGCTATCTCTTACAACCGGATCAGAAAACCGACGTGAACGACTTTTCCCAATTTGGAGTGATGCCGTTCGAAATCAAAATCGTGAAGGTCAAGCATGTAGACCAGCCTTTACCTTCCTTTAGTAGCTGCACCGACACGATCCAACTCGTTAGCGTCGAGCGCATGGAGGGCGAGTTCCCCTCCTACACGTTCACGGTCAGGAATGCCGGGTCCAGGCGCATAAGCTACCTGCAGGGAAAGCGCAATACCGGGGGAACCTTGTTTACCGCCGGTGAACGACCCGTGGCGGAGGCCGGGCAGCAGTTCACGATCCAAATGACTGCAGGCTTTGAGGGACGGTTAACGGGTGACGCGTACCGTCCCGATACTTTCGCCAGTTTCAGAGTCACAGGAGTGGTGTTCGGCGATGGCGACTTCGCCGGGGATCGCCAACACGCCTTCGATTCGCTTCACTCCGGGATCTGCAATCGGCTGACGGAGGAGCTGATTGTTGCGCTGTTGAGCGAACGGATCGAATCGGGCGCAACTGATCTCGGGGAGCTCCGGTCTAAAGTCCTTGCGGTGTGCAAGGATGTTGGCGTTGACGAGATGAGACAGTTGGCGGCGAGATTCCCCGAGTCTGCGCGCAACCCGGAAGCGGTTTCCTGCGCCGAGAACTCTGATTCTATGGCAAAGGCATTGCTGAAACGCATCGATGAATTTGAACGCGATCATTCCGGATCAGCAACCAAAAAACAAATGATCGACTTTTTGATTTCCCAGCGTGAACCCTATTTGGAAAGACTATCCCGGTGGAAACCCCTATGAACATGCCCCTCCTGCCGGAGGGCAAAACCGACCATGAATAGCGACAAAGGGCACCCCTGTATGGGCGGTCCGTGGCCGCCCCTCCTTCGATGAAGAGCTTCCTCATTAAGGAGCCGCCGCGTCATGTTTGCGCAAAGCCCACCCTCATCTGCTGCCCATAGGTTACTGCCCAATAGGTTTCACAGGCGCAGGATAAATACCGGCGTCCGCCAACTCCTTTAGCAAAGCCGGCAATGCGTTAATCAGCGCGTTTGCTTCTTGCACGGCTTTGTCGAGTACCGGCCGAATTTCAGTAGCCTGTCTCATCTGCGTGTCTGTAGGCCTCGAGGTCGAACCCATAATCCCGCCTTTCAGACCGCCAAAACGGAAACGCAAATTCTCATTGAGGCGCTCAAAATTCCCTGTCTCAAATGGATTCTCCGCGCCGACGCCAAATCGTCTGCCAACGGGCTCAAACTTCTTGGCGAAATCCTCAACCTTCGTTTTTATCGCAGCGGGCGCACTCGCATTGTCCTTCAATGCCTGTTGAATGGCTTTGAGTTTTTCATTCACGTCGTTCAAGCGATCGAATGCTTCGTTCATCGTCTTCTGCAACCCGTGCAGTTGAAGCGCCGTGTCGAACAAGACTTTGCGATCCTCAGCCGAGATTTGAATTTCCGGGTCGCCTTGCACGATGAATGAATTGGTAGCCGCTTCTTTGTCCTCAACTTTCAAAGTCACTTGATACGTGCCGGGTAAAACCAATGGCCCATCAAGACCGCCGCCACCAAAGCCACCTCCGCCGCCTCCCCCACCGGCGCCGCCAGCTTGAGGTCGCGGACGCGGCAAAGGTTTAACGCGCAAATTCCAGATGACCGTATTGATCCCCGCCGCGGTTTTGTCTTTGACGTCGTCGCCCGCAAGCTCACGCACAACGCTGCCTGTAGAATCTTTCACTGTCAGCGTCAATTTTTTGGCTGCTGATTTTAAGTAATAAGTGAACGCCGCGCCGACATCCGAGTTCTTCCCCAGAAACTGCATGTCGCCTTCAAACTCGCGCGAGCGGTCTCCTGCCGCATTCATCTCGGTCGCCGGGCGAATATCAAACAGATGAGCATCAGCTGAACGCGCTTTGACGAATTGTTGAAGCGGAGTCATATCATCGAGAATCCATAAGCTGCGCCCGTGCGTCGCCAGGATCATGGCGTTGTCGCGCGGATGCAGGGTGATTTCGTAAATCGGCACGGTAGGCAGATTCGCTTTCACGCGCATCCATTGTTTACCGCTATCAAATGTCACGAACAACCCGCTCTCCGTTCCGAGATAAAGCACGTCGGGGTTTTTCAAATCTTCGGTGATCGTGCGCGCCACCTGGCCCTTCGGCAAATCACCGGCGATGGACTTCCAGTGCTGCCCATAGTCGGTGCTCGAATAAACGTAGTTACTGAAATCATTCAGGCGATGACCATCGAAGGTTGCATAAACCGTCCCGTCTTCGAAACGCGAAGGCGCGACTCGTGACACATATGCATTCTTTCCCAAGCCGGGAACCTTCGATGTAACGTTAGACCAATTCGCGCCGTCATCACGAGACACACTGATCACACCATCATCCGACCCGGTGTAATAGACACCGGCTTTTTTCGGCGACTCATTAAAGGTCACGAGGTTACCGTAAGAGCTGACGCCGTCGTGCTTGGCAAGCGTGATGTCTTTGCCTTTGGCAGACATTAGTTCAAGCGTTTCGCGATCGGTATTAGTTGTTAAGTCGCCGCTGATCGCTTTCCATGACTGCCCTCGATCGGTTGATTTGAACAAGCGATTGGCGGCAACGAAAACCGTCGCGGGGTTATGCGGCGAAATCACCATCGGCGTATCCCAATTCCAACGATCTGGTTTTTCGCCTTCGGGCGGTTCGGGTCGAATTGTCTTGCGTTCATTGGTGGTGCGATCGATCCGGCTCATGCGTCCGTCCTGCGATTCACCGTAGAGAATGCGAGGATCAGACGGGTCTATTTGCGCCTGGAACCCGTCTCCGCCCTGTATGACAAACCACTCATCATTGCCGATGCCGCTTGCCGAACGCACGCTGCTTGGACCGCACCATGTGTTGTTGTCCTGCAAACCGCCGCACACCGTAAACGGCGTCTTCATGTCGAAAGCGACATGATAGAACTGACCGAGCGGCATGTTCTTGAGCCACACATACGTTTTGCTCTTATCGTAAGAGATGCCCACGCCGCCATCGCCTCCGATCATCGTGTGATTCGAGTTCGCCGGGTTTATCCACATCGCATGAAAGTCGACGTGGATCTTCTGTGCTCCGTCGTTGCGAAAGGTTTTGCCTCCATCATCAGAGATGTGCAGTTGTACGCCGAGCACATAAATGCGCTGGTCGTTATTCGGGTCAATGCGAATCTGACTGAAATACATCGGGCGCGGATTGGTGGCGCCCATCTTCGTCCAGGTAGCTCCGGCATCTTCCGAACGAAACACGCCGCTCTCTTTCGCGTGTTCGATTCGCGCATAAACGATGTTTGGATTGCGGCGATAGACATCAAGCCCTATGCGCCCCTTTGGCCCTTCGGGAATGCCTTTTGTTAGTTTCGTCCACGTGCGCCCGCCATCCGCGGTTTTGTAAATCGCGCTGCCATTGCCGCCGCCGTTGAATCCAAAAGTCGCGCGGCGACGTTGATAAGTTGCCGCGTAAATGACTTTGTTATTCTGTGGGTCCATCACCAGTTCAGTCGCGCCAGTGTCCGCATCTGTCTTTAAGACATTCGCCCACGTCAATCCTCCGTCCGTCGTTTTGAACACGCCGCGTTCGCCGCCCGCGCCCCAGAGGCTGCCAAGAGCAGCGACATAAACGACATCACTGTCTACGGGATCGACGATGATGCGAGCGATATGTTTGGAATCTCGGAGTCCCCCGTTCTTCCAGCTCTTGCCGCCATCAACCGACTTATAAACGCCGTCGCCCCACGATGAGCTTTGTCGATTGTTGTTTTCCCCTGAGCCTACCCAGACGAGGTTTGCGTCTGTTGGCGCAATCGCGACATCGCCGATTGATGAAGTCGGCTCATTGTCAAACACGGTTGTAAACGTTGTCCCTTGATTGACGGTCTTCCACAAACCTCCGGTAGCTGTTGCTACATAGAAGATCGCGGGGTTGCTTTCGAGCACCGCGAAATCGTCTATGCGACCGGCAGGCGACGCGGGCCCGATTTCACGAAACCTCAATCCGCCAAACGGCGAAGTCGAAGCGCCTTCACCGTCCTGCGAAAACCCGATCGGTGACCATAAGAAAGCCAAGAATAGGATCGAAAGAAAACCGAGAACGCGGATTACAAATCGTGTGTCTCGGATCACAAAGCGCGTGTCAGGCATCGCATTTCCTCCTGATAGGAACTGGATAGTCGATGAATCCACTGAAGGTTAAGAGGCGAGCAGCAAACTTATCAACGTCGCTACTGTCTGGCAAGCCTCAACAACTGACGATCTGAACGAATGACTGAGATTATGCAGCGTCATGGTATGGCCGATCCGCCCGTTAGTTCAAAACTAGAGGATCTGCTTAGTGGCCGCGTATCGGCTCGATGGCATTGCACTCAAGGAGCATTGACAACCTTCCCGATGCACGTGAAGAATGAGCCTTCGGTCCTTGGCCGGGCATGGAGAACGCGCTTGTCCAGCGAGTTTCTATATAATCAATCTGAGATACTAATCCTTCTGATCTTAATCGCCCTAATGCTGACGGCGGGAGAAACTGGATATCGGATCGGCCGGCGAACTCAAGGGAACGCAAGCGAAGCGACAAAGTCCCATATCAATATTGTTCAAGGAACTATTCTTGGATTGCTCAGTCTTCTGCTGAGTTTTACGCTCGCAATGGCAGTCTCGAGATTCGAAACACGCAAGCAACTCGTGGTCGAAGAAGCGAACTCAATCGGCACCGCGTTGCTGCGTGCGCGGCTACTTCAGGAACCCAGCCGCGCTCAGGCAATTGATCTGCTTCGTCTCTATGTCGATACGCGGCTCGAGGCTACCCAGGCGGGACAAGATGAGGCGCGGAGTAAGGCGCTACAGGAACGCGCCGCCCAGCTACAAGACCAACTCTGGACTCTGGGCGTCGATGCGGCCGCGAAGGACGAGCATTCGATAACCGCTGGACTGTTCATTCAAGCTTTGAACGATGTGATTGACGAACGAGAGAAACGGACGATAGCGCTTAGCAATCACGTACCGGAGAGCGTCGTGATTCTCTTGATCATCGGCGCGGTGCTCGGGGCGAGTACGGTCGGCTTCACGTGCGGGCTGGCTGGGAGCCGGAGGACGGCTCTACAGTGGGCCTTATCTCTGTTGATCGTTCTGGTGATTTTTGTGATCCTCGATCTCGATCGGCCGCGGCTTGGGCTAATCAGGATCAATCAGAAGAGCATGATTGATCTCAAGGATAGCCTGCACAACCCGTGATGAAGGCGCACCCGGTCCGTGGCCAAAGTTGAAAACCCCTTCAGAAAGTGATCTCGCGGAACCGCCGCAACTATCCTTGATTTCAAACTGCTTTGCTGATGTCGCGGGAGATGTCAGAGGCAACCCGTTTGCGGGATTCCAGGAGCATTAGCCGCGCCGGCTCTTTATTTGAGCATCCAGTTGCGCAATAGAAATAGCTCGATCTGGATTTGCTTCAAGCTCCGCGTCACGACGCAACGCGTCTGCAATGCCCTCATCTTCGTCGGACAAAACGCCGGGAAGAGATTCGAGAAGATTCGCGGCAAGGGTTGCTCGTTCCTTCTCAGGCAAGGTGAGCGCGAGTTTCTCTATGTCAATTATGGTAGCGATGTCCGGAGAATACCTCTCAGCTCCACCGGTTGAACAACGGCTTTCTGGGTATGGCGAGGAGGAAGTTTGTTTAGACATGCGTTTGCGATCACCCACGGGGGACTTCTCTCTCCGCGCCTTCCGGGCGTCGGGTGCAAGGGCATCAACGAGCCATTCATCTCGTCGTTTCAGCAGCAGGCGCTACGTGCTTCACTCCAATCAGACCGTCAATGGACAAATCTTCATCGACATCCGGCCAATGAAGCCCATATCCGGCCGGTGACACCTCGAATCGCTCCCTCTGGGCCTGCGTCGCCATCGCGAGTCGTTCCGACCATTCTGAAATCTCAATTTCATATTTCTTGCCGTCGACCTGGAGGAGCATGGTCGTACCAATGAACTCAACCTTCTGAATGTCGTGTGCCTTATCCATGTTTCTTCACCTCGAATTTATTCCACTCCGACACGATGTAGTCGAAATGCTCAAAGATGATCCTACGCACGGTTCGCTTATCCGCTGGACTCATATTGAAGGCGTGGGCTTCGAGAACCTGGAAACCCGCGACTTCGAGCCAGTACTTGGCTTCGGCGTCTCCCTTTCGGCAATGGATGTGTATCGGTTCGTTCCTTTCATTAGCGTAAAAGAAGAAGCGCCAGCCGAGAATCATTAGAATCGTAGGCAATCTTTCGCCCTCTCTTTCCGTTGCCATTGTGCCACCCGCCCGATACCAAGTCACGCTCCATGTCCCGAGGCAGGCGTAAGATGCTGCGCAATTCTCTCCGGCTAAATTGTGATTTATGACGGGCCTGCGTCCGGGTCGAGCCAGAACTTACGCGGTGCAATTCTATCGGTCGGCGTGCGTGTGTCGCGGCTCACCGCTGTCGTAGGAGTAGGAATAGAAGCAAGACGGTCTCCACTCTCAGAATCGTCAGCAACGTCGTCGTTCTATCCCAACAGCGGCAGTTGACAAATCTCACCCGAATTCAAAACTACGCGCCGCGTGGTGCTTTCGCTACGATTGGCCGAATGCCAGCAATGTCAAGACTGACACCTCCTTGCGCTGTTGCGCGTCCTCTGGGCAGGCCGAATCGTTGCACCGCGTACCTGTGCGGACATAGTATTGCGACGATGTGCGAATGTCGCAATCTGAAGCTGAGTCCTGCTCACCGCTGCGCACGGCGAGCCCCCATTGTGTAAGATCGCCCCGAGGGTTGAGTCTAAGCTAAGTCGAGCGCAAACGATCGGAACGGTATGACGCTTAATAGTGGGTTGCCTTTCGAATTGATTAACCGGGAGATATTCTCAATTCTGATTAACCAGGATTCCGTCCGTAACATTGAAGTCAATCACGACGTTGTTTTGCAAGGGATCACCGCCACACACCAAGTCGACGTCTATTGGGAATTCGAGATGGGGGGCATCACTTATAAGACCGTGGTGCAATCGAAGGATTGGGCGAAGCGGATCGACCAAGGGGAGTTGCTAAAGTTCCGTTCCGTGCTCGACGATTTGCCCGGGCAACCACGAGGCATCGTTGTCACAAGTTATGGCTATCAAAGCGGGGCCAGGGAATACGCCAAGGCGCATGGCATTCTAATATTTGAACTGACTGAGAAGCCGGGCCCTCCACCTATTGAGATGGTAGAAGGTTCCTTTGGGACAGGCGAGCTACGCTCGATGCGCTCAGGAGTTAGCGAGAGGATTTCAGGACCTATTGGGGAGCACCTAGACACGCTTGTTATGAGATTTGTTGGATACGATCCATCCTTTTCGTTTATTCGTTTTGAGTTCGATTCGGATTGGTTTGCGAAACAGAGGCAACGCTACGGAGCCGATGCGCTTTTAGAATTCGTTAACTTTCGCCTTACCGCAAGGCCACGAGACATCACACTGTACGACGCAGCCGAAAACCCAATTGGGAGCGTGCAGGATATTCTTACGCCAGCAGTTCACGCGATGAGCGGAACGGGTGACATGACAAAGCCACTCGTCGAGGTCTTCGCTTCACCGACGTTCTTGCGGACCAAATCCTCTGTTCTTCCATACATCAAGATAACCGGAATAACTACTACTATCACTCTGACAAAGCGAGAGCCAATCGAAAGACCTCTTAGAATGGCTAACATCGTTAGCTTCGTCCTCAAGAATATGAATGAAGGTACCGAGCGAGTCATTGAAATCGAGAAACCACCGACAATCGGGAGGATCCCGGAATGAGCAGCTTAGAGAGGCGTTCGCCGCTTGCAAAGGACGGCAAGGAAAGAGTCTAGAAGACGCCATCCAGAGTGTGTTGTAGTAGAATGCCCGGCGGAGGACGGCTGGAATGAGTAATACTACTTTGTTCGTTGCACAGATTGTCTCCGTCTTAACGTATGTTGGTATCGCGGTTGGCCTCTATGCCCTGGTGATTAAGCAGAAAGATGCAACGATAGAATTCTTACAAAACAATTGGACGCAGCGAAGGAAACTTCTACGGATAATCTACTAAAGCAATTGGACCAAAGGGCCAAAATATTTGAGGCAGAATTAGAACGTCTTTCAAAAGACAAAGATACTACTGAGGCGCGTTTGAAACAAAAGGAGCAAGAACTTCAGGCGTTACGTACAAAAGTACAACACTCGATAGAGAACTTTCAGACAATCGTGCGGGCTCTTAATGAAACAAGTGAGGCACTCGGCAAAATAAAGTTGCCAGGCAAGAAGTGATAATCTCATCGACTTATCCAGCGACTACGCCATGCGGACATAGTCACAGGCAATTACTTTGATGATGATGGGGGTCCCTCAATGCGGCGCGAGCATACGCCTGACGTCCTCAGGCAGCTCGCCCGTCAGTTCCCATCGAAGCAAAGATGCCGGGACTAGACCGGCCGCATTGAACGAGTCCATAAATTGTCTCATACGGAAGCTGTCGCCAAGCTGCTTCTTGCGCGCCGCTAACAACATTTCGATCTGCTTCTTTCCGATGAGATAGCTCGTCCCGTAGCCGGGCTGCTGTAGATAGAGATGCTGCTCTGAACGCACTAAGCTTCCCTTCAAACTGAGCCAACCACGTGGTGTGTTCTGTGAAGTAAACTCCGCTGCGCGTTCGAGCGTGAATTCGCCGCTGGTCATCCGAAGGTCGCCTAACGCCCGCGCCGCTCGTTCGGCGACTAAGATATAAATCAACTCTCGAGACCGCGGCTTCGCTTCGAACATCCCAGCCTGCATCATCAGCTCTTCCCAGGCTGTGGCGTGTCCCTCGGTGCGCGTGTTGAAGATATTGTAGAGCAGCGGGCCTCGGCGGATCGGGTCCGCGTGCGGCTCGTGTTCCATCTGCGCCAGGTCGAACCAGTGATACCCGTGGGTGCGCATCACCTCGGGGTCTCGGTAATCGACTTCACTGAAGAATTCGCGGGGACCCGGATTGAACTTGCCGATCTGCTCACGCAACGCCGGATCCATGTAGTCTTTTATTGTCAGAATCTCCTTCGCTTTTAAGAAGAACATGTACTCGGTCACCGCGGCGTTGAACTGTCGTGTATGTTCGGTCTCGCTTGCAACGACAGATTGTTGCGGAAGGTGTTTGTTTTTTTCTTCTTCGATCGCCAGAAAAGCATGAGCTCGCGCCAGCTCACTCTCCATCAGAGCGACCTCTTGCTGCCACGTGTAAGGCACGAGCTGAACGTTCTTCAGGTACCAATCATAGTTCTCGACGCCGATCCCGGATGGCGCAGTCTTTGAAGGGGCCGCATGCTCCAGCCACGCAACAAACTGATCGGTGGCTTGCTTGGCCAGCGCAACATCAGACTTGAGCTCCGGTGAGGTGTTGCCGATGAGGCTTGCCAGACGAGTCAGGGATGAGTTCTGTTCTCTTACCTCCCTGGTTCCATAGATCCAAAGGTCTCTCCCGTTTCCGACGAGATTCTTGCGAGCTTGTTCAAGGAGCTTTGGGATAATTTGCAGAGCCGCGTGCATTTCAGCGGCCCGTTCAGCCAGTAATGGGAATTTGTCTTTCCACGTCTCGATTGCGCCGTATGCGTGCGGGCCCTCTCGCGCTGGTTGGTCGCTGCGATCCAGGAAGACAGTCACATAAAAAGCGGGGTTGTTGGCCCATGGTCTGAGCACGCGGTGGTCGAAATCGAGCCCGTTCATCTCGGCGCGCACGACATGCCAATCAACCTGCTGGTTGATTGGCCAGCCGCCGGTATCAACAGCGGCGAGGCGGCGTTGAAACGCAGCGAGTTCTCGATGCTGAGCGGACATCGCAGGCGCGGAATAATCCGGAACGCCGTCGATGAGCTTAGGCGGTTGAAACGCTCGCCATTCACCAAAAAGTTTTGTCAGATCCGCAAACGAGAATTTCTTCTGTTGAGCCATAGCATGAGGGATGACAGTAAACGAGGAGATGACAAGAGCAAGCGCAAAGACCAATCTCAGCGATGACTGATTTGAGCACGGTCGAATGATCCGCACCAGTTCGTTGATTCTCGCGCGCCTCTTCGGTTTCATGGGGTCTAGTGTGATGCGAGACTTCAACTTGTGCAAATTCGATTCGTGGTGCTGGGCCTGCAATTCTGCAATTCTTTGACAAATGGTCACTGGCAATTACTTTGATGTATTGGTGAGACCGACGGCGGGCCTTTAGAATGTCACGCGACATCGAGCAATGCCTTCGGATTGCGCTCGGCGATCAAGAGCAGTGTGCGAGCGGCGCCAGACGGGGCTCGGCGGCCTTGCTCCCAGTCCTGTAGTGTTCGTATCGATACGCCGAGCAATGTTGCAAAGCGCTCTTGTGAGAGCCCCGTTTTTTCGCGGACGCTCGCCACACTCGGAAGGTTCACAACTCGTCCGTGGCGACCGCTCTTGATCTCTCGTAGCCCTTCAAGAATTTCGCGACCAATATCCCGTTTCCTCTTAGGCATTCTCAATCTCCTCTCGAATCTGCCGAAGCACGTGCGCCGGAATGTCTTCGATGACATTCTTCGGATAGATAGTCAGCATCCAGATCACACCGTCGACACGCTTCAAATAGTAGATGACGCGGTAGCCGCCCCGCTTGCCTCGACCAGGCGCCCGCCATCGAGGGTTGCGAACTCCGCCAGTGCCCGGAATGACAGGACCACTTTCCGGCGCGCCTGCAAGAAACCACTGAAGCTCGCTGTACTCATCGTCCGTCAGATACTCCTGGACCAGACGAGTGAAGAGCTTCGTCTCTATGAAGCTGAACACTTCTTGAGTGTACGGCAATGCCGTATGTAGTCAAGGCCGCGAAGCGGGCGAAAGCATGGAGCCAGAGCGAGGTTCCGCTACGTGGCAGCCGATTCTTGAAGCAGCAACTCCAGCTCTTTGGATAATCTTTCAATGGTGCGCTCAGCGTCTTCCACACCCTGCGCAGCCTCTTTCGCCTCGGCAGAGATGCGTTCCGCGCGATGTGCGGCATCTTGCGAAGCGGCGCTTGCCTTGTTGAAGCGCTGCTCTGCGTCGCGCAAATGCTTCTCGGCCTGCTTTGCCTCTGCATCGGCCTTCTTCGCTTCTGCGTGCGCCTTTCTCTGCGCCGCCTCCGAGCGCTGTGCCCTGCGTTGCGCTTCAGTCAGCGATCTCCTGGCTACTTGCAATGAAGCTTTCGCGGCAGCAATTCCAGCCCGACGCGTCTCTTCATTCTTGGAGACCTTTTGTGCTTTGTCAGTTGGTGTGGCTTGACGCGTTTTCGCGGAGGCGCCGCCTGACTTTTCTGATGGAGTGACCGTAGCAAGTTCCTCATTGCGTTTCGTAGTGTCGGTGCTCGGAATCAATGAGGCCAGCGATGCGAAACTCGGCGGGTCTACGTCCTGAGTGAGCCGTCCGGGAGTTGGACCCCCTGAAAGTGTTGCGTGGGCGGAGAGCGCCTCGAGCGTAGTAGTTATGCGGTGTATCATATCGGGCGTTGGGTTGTGACCTGCCTTACGCAGCAATACAGTCGCCAGGTCCGACAACTGGGAGAGCGCTTCGCGTCGCGCGTCGAGCGATCCGCGCAAGTCGGCCATCCTCGTGGCGGTGTCCGAAGTCTGAGATTGCCGAAAGCGTTGACTGGTTGAGAGCAGCCGATCGAATGCCTCTCGATGATTCCAGTGGAGCTGGTTGATAGCCCACACTGAGATTGAAGGCTTCGGCAATTTCTTGACGAGATTCGAGTCGTCAGCACGCCCCTCCCGCTTCAGCCGAGCCGTGAGCTCATTGCGTGCGCCAGTGAACTCGGCTAACGGAAGCTTGAACAGGGCATCCACATCATCGTCGAGGTTCCCGCTCTTCTCGCTCTCGATGGCGTCACTATCCGTCTCACGACTTCCGCGGTTTACTTTCTGTTTAGGCCGGGTCATAGGGTTGACCTTTGCGGTCCTTGGCGAGCTTTGCGTGAAAGGAATCGGTTCTTAGAAACAGAGATACATTTACGCTAGCTCGCCAAGGACCGCAAAGCTCGCAAAGAGGCAAAAGCGGTTGCTTCTCTGATCAGCTTTCTTCAGACCCTGCCTAAGGACAACTGCCCACGACGGTGTAGTGCGGGCCATCATCGATCGCGGGTGTCCCGTTCTGCGACTTGGGCACAGTGACTTTCGCGGTAGCCGTGCCCACGTTGCCCGAAGCGTCCGTTGCCTTGAAGGTGATTGTGTAAACACGTCCGTTTCCGTTGCCCGACCGCTCAGATCGCAGTTGCACCGACTTGCAGTCCGCCGCAATCACGATGTCATTGTTTGTGTTGCCGTCTCCACCGCTGTTGTTCGCCTCGTCACTCGTGACCATTGCAATCTTCACGCTGCTCAGACTGATACTGGGATCACAAAGGTCACTGGCGCTCGTAACAAAGTCGCTTACTGTAAAGGTTTCGTACTTGTGGTTGGGTGGCCACAACGTGATCGTTTGCCCATTGGTGGTGATGACCGGCGGTTCAACATCCTTGACGGTCACTGAAAAGCTGCAACTCTTCGAATGGCCGGCGGAGTCGGTAGCCGTAGCGTTAACGGTCGTAGTGCCCAGCGCAAATACCGAACCCGACGCCGGAGAACTGACTACCGTTACACCCGGGCAGTTGTCAGTAGCCGTGACTGTAAAGGTGACTGAAGCGGAACACGTGCCCGGGCTTGCGTTGACAGTGATGTTGGCCGGGCATGTTATGGTCGGGTCTTGCGTGTCATTGACGGTGACTTTGAAGGAGCACGTCGGACCAACCGAGCTGGTGCAGGTGACCGTCGTGTCCCCCACCGGGAAGAAAGATCCAGAAGAGTGGTCACACGTAACTGTGCCGCAGCCTGCTCCGGAAGGAGGCGCGTAATTCACAATCGCACCACACTGATCGGTGTCATTCGGCACGCTTATGTCGGTCGGACATGTGAGGCTGCAAAGAGGCTGGAGTTCAGAGGCGCCGATGTCGGTGCCGTCGCTGGTTGCAGCGTTAGCAACGCCAGGGTCGTCGTAGGTGCGCGGCTTGCCTCGTTGATCAAATGTAGAGCCAGCCGCAACGCCCGCGTCGATCGCGGGGCTGCCGGGCGTGAGCGCCATCGTCTGAGTTGGGCCGCCGTTGTCTGCCAGCGCCGCCAGCATCGGGTTTGCTCCGGTCAGGTCACCGGTGCCGCTGAAGCCCGTTGCTTCGGTGGCGATGCCGAGAAGATTGTGGCCGTTGCTGGTGACTGCGCCGTCCACATTTGGTCCGGGAGTCGGAGCGCCGGTTGTGTCGCCGAGACCGTTGGCTGCGGTGTTACCGGCAATGATTGTGTCTTCCAAAGTCACGCTGGCGGGACCCACGCGGATGCCGCCGCCAGTGCCTTCGGCAACAAGGCGCGCCGGCGCATTGGCTCCACCCTGGTTAACACCGCTGTTGCCGGCTTGAGCGTTGTTACCGCTAATCGTTCCGTGCTTGATATTGACAGTGGCCGCATTGTTATTAGTAATCGCGCCGCCGTAAGCAAGGCCGCCGGCGCCGTGTTGGCTCGAACCAGCGCAGCCCCCGCCGTTGGTTTCTCCGCCATCGCCGCCGTTGCCACCATTGGCAAAGTTGTTTGCGAACGTCGCGGTGTCGATGATTAAGCTGCCGCCGTCGGCGAGGATCGCGCCTCCGCGAGCGGCCCCCCCGTCAAACGATTCGTGAGCGCCAAAGCAGTCGGGGCCAAAGGAATCGCCGCCGCGGCCGCCAGAGGAGTTATTTAGATGAAAGGTGGAGTTGGTCACCGTAGCGCTACCAAGAGTGTAGAGGCCTCCGCCAGCGCTTTCCCCGCCGGCGTTGCCGCTGTTCTGACCTGTGCCGGCATTGCCGCCGGTAGCTGCGCAGCTCTCGAAGGTGGAGTTGTTGATGCTAACCGTGCCGCCGCCGATCCAGGCGCCGCCACCCTGGGCGCCGCCGCCCCCTCCTCCGTTTTGTTGGTTACCTGGACTGTTGCCGCCAATCCCGCCGTTGGCGCTGCTTAGTAAGATTCGCGAGTCGCTGATACTGAGCGTGCCGCCTTCGAAATAGATCGAGCCGCCTTTGGCATTGGAGCCGTAACCGTTATTGAAGTTGCCGCCGTTTCCGCCTAGGGCGGAGTCGCCCGTGAACGTGCTACCCGTAATAATCACATTGCCTGTCACGCCGAGACTGGCGATGCCGCCGCCCAGTGCATCGAGGGTCGTGTGATCGTTTACGACGGTGTCACCCTTGCCCAGCGCCTGGCAAGATTGGATGACGACGTTTGTTAGCGTGACGCTACCGCCGCTATTAAGGATGCCCCCGCCGAAGCGGTTGGTATTTTGTGACGCGGGGTTGGTGCTCGCGCCGCTTGTACCGTCGTCGGCGGCCTTGCCGTTTTGAATGACCAGATCCTGGAAGATGGCGGTGACACCTGGTCCGGTAATATGAAACGCGCGGTCGCGGACGCTGCCGGTATTCAGTCCGGCGGCATCGATAATGGTCGCACCCGGCCCTGACGAACCGCCACCCGCGATGGTAACCGTGTGAAGGGTCGTGGTGATGTCGAGGTCACCAGACGCCGCCGCGTTCTCTTGCGTGGCATTGGCCAGGGTCAAGTTGTAGGAGCCCGGAATAGTCAGATTGATGATGGTCGGGTTAGCGCTGACATCTGCGTTGGCGGCAGCTATAGCGGAACGCAGAGTGACCACACCAGCGGGCGGGCTAAGAATGTCGGCTGTGCTGTTGACGTTGAGGGTTAGCGGCGGCGCCATGTTTGTAGCGCGTGAACTCGAAGATACGCTTTGGTTGTACTTTAGAAATGCACCAGCCAGAACGATGAGCGTTAACAGCGACCAGGCGACTTTTCTTTTCATTGTTTTATCTCCAACCTGTTTAGCTTTAGCCAGGGGGCGAACCCAATCTCTGAGCCGATCGTCTTATGACCGGCAGTGAGCGAACTGCTGCACTTGTAGTTTGAGAATGGCGCCGCACGGGTGAGCCCGGTGTTGCCAAGCGGCGAACTTACCACGCTGATCCGTGTAATAGCAATGCAGTGGCATTGGCGCTCGCAAGTTCGTAGAAGACCTCCAACACAATGTTCTCTCCGAGGCTCCGGTTTTGGTGCGTCGGTACAAAAACCTGGAAATCAAACGGTGGCGGTTGGAAATTGGGGATTGTCCGCCCACGGCTCCTTGACGATTTATCGGATTCCCACCAAGCCTTGCACCGATTGGATCAGCTTTTCTGAGTCGTAGCCCACTCCATCCTTGAAGACGATTTCGACTTTTTCTATCTCGCTGATATTCGCGGCCGGGTTTCCTTTCACAATCAACAAGTCCGCTTGCTTGCCCACTGCGATCGAGCCGATGTGTGCGTCTTCGCCGAGAAACTTTGCGCCGTTGAAGGTGGCTATCTTGATCGCTTCGAGCGGAGTGAAACCCGCTTCGACCAGAAGCTCTACTTCGCGCAAATCACCGAAGCCCGCTACGATGCCGCCGTTGCCGGTCGGGTCGAGACCCGCTATCAGCATACCGCCGGCCTTCACGAATGCTCGCTCGAAATCCATTGCTTTACGCAGCAGTGTTACGGACGCCGGATCAGACGAGACACGGGCTCGAGCTGTCAGATAACGCACTCGCGCATCCGTCGACATCACGTTGAGCACCCGGGTATTGAGCAACGCCGAGGATGCGCCGATGCCGCTTTGAGTCAACGGCGCGCTCCCGGCTTCGAAGACAGGAAGCGTGGAAGTTATCGCTACGTTCTTCGCGACAAGAGTTCGGATCGTGTCTTGTACGGCGGGGCTATTCAGATCCAGTTGGCGGAGACTCGCGCTGACTGCGACGCCCGGACATTGATCGGGCTGTTTGTTAGGAACAAACTCTGAATCCACTAACAACCCGTGCTCGAGATTGTCGATGCCTAGTTCCGCCGCTTCACGGAAGCCGATCGAGCAAAGATGTCCGGTCACCTTGAGTCCGCGTTTGTGCGCTTCTTCGACGGCCGCCCGCAATTCGTCACGAGTGATGTTCATGTAAGCTTTGAAAGAAGTAGCGCCTTCGTCAGCCCAAAAGTTGACCATCTTCCGCGCGTCGTCCGCGCCGGTCAGTTCGTGCATTACGGGTGTGAAGGAGCCTCGGCCTTCGAGATACGGAGCGGTGATATGCATCTTGGGTCCGATCATCTTGCCTGAGTCGATCAAGCGCTTGATTTCAAGATCGGTGAACGGCGCTACGCTGCCGGCGGTGCGAATAGTTGTGACGCCAAGGGCCAGATAAAGACGAGGGAAGCTCGTGCCCATATTGGAGTACATCGGCGGAGATCCGCCCATCGGGAAGAACATGTGATCGTGCATGCCTACGAGGCCGGGCAATGCGGTGAAGCCTCTCAGATCAACGGTCTGGGCGTTCGTAGGAAGATTGGTTGGCGGGGTTGCGCCGATAGATTGGATCTTGCCGTCTGCGATCACGATCGTCTGATCATCCAGAGGCGCGGCGCCTGTGCCATCGATTATTCGCACGTGGGTGAGTACTACCACCGGAGCTTCGACTCGAATGAATTGTTGCCGATCAGAGGCGGGTTGTTGTGCGATTGAGCCGGTGGCAATAGCAATCAAGAGAAGAAAGGCGGTTGCGATTTTCATAGGTCTCCGTGATGAGTGTCTTGAAGCCATTGGTGCGGGCGGAAAGGTCGGTGACTGAATTAAAAGTCGAAGAAAACTCAAACCGTTTGGCGCAAAGACGCCAAGAACCGCAAAGCACGCAAAGGGCACCGTAACCTACGAGCCTACAAGATCACAAGTAACATTCAACTGCAACGAAGCGGTCACAATGTGCACTCACTCGCGTGTTGCGTCACGTAGAATGTGAATGAACGCTATTGCGAGCGAAGCAAAAAGAGGGCAAAGAACATGAACAGACTTTGGCAGGACCTGCGATACGCGGCTCGAGTGCTGGGAAAGAGTCCCGGCGCTACCGCTGTAATGGTATTCACTCTCGCGCTGGCGATTGGCGCGACGACGGCGATCTTCAGCGTAGTCTACGGAGTCTTGCTGCGGCCGCTGCCTTATTCCGGCGCTGACCGCATCATGGCTGTCTCTGAAGTGAACTCAAACGGCAGACCCTCGCGGCTCGCGGATCCGAACTTTGACGACTTTCGCGATCAGAGCCGCAGCTTTCAAGCCATCGCGAAGTACTCGGCCAACACTGCTTCAGTTTCAGGAGCTTCGCAGCCGACGCGCACTAGAGTAGCGGCGGTGACGCATGAGTTTCTCGCGGTATTCGACACCCGGCCGATAGCCGGGCGGGACTTCACCGACAGCGATGACAACAAAGGAGCGGCCCCGGTCGCGCTGGTGAGCTACGGTTACTGGAAGCAATATCTCGGAGGGGCGCAGGACCTTTCTCAATCGCATCTGAAGATTAACAACGCGTTGTACTCCGTGATTGGCGTGCTGGATTCCGGATTTCGATTTCCGAATGACGTAGACGTGTGGCTTGCTGCCGATACGGACGGCGAGAATCGAAGCCGCACATCTCACAACTATTATGGCGTCGGCCGCCTGAAAGACGGCGTAAGCGTCACTCAGGCTCGCGAAGATATCAGCGCGATTGCGCGAAGGATCTATCAGGAGTCGAGTGAGAAAACCAATTACTTGCTCAGGGATGGAACGGTGGTTCCGCTACAGGATTCGATCACGGGTGCGGTGCGATCGCCCTTGCTGATTCTGCTTGGCGCGGTCGGGTTTTTGTTGTTAGTCGCGTGCGCGAATGTAGCGAACCTGCTGCTCGCGCAAGCTTCGGTGCGCGAGCGCGAGCTTTCAATTCGCAGCGCGCTCGGCGCATCGCGCGGACGACTGGTGCGTCAGTTCCTGACCGAGGCATTTTTGCTTTCGCTGATTGGCGGAGGTCTTGGGGTACTGGCGGCTGTGTCCGGCGTGGCTGGATTGGTAAGCCTCGCGCCGGAGAATTTGCCGCGGCTCGACAACGTTTCGGTAAGCGTGCCGGTGCTGCTGTTTACGTTGTTGCTTACAACTACGGTGGCGGCCGGGCTCGGCGCCTTCACAGCCGCCCGAGCTACCCGCGATTTGAGGAAGGGCATTGTCGAAGGCGGGCGCGGACAGGTCGGTTCGCAAAGCGGCGCGCGCATCGGCCGAGTGATCGTCGCGGCGCAAGTAGCCATCACGTTGGTGCTGGTGATCGGCGCCGGGTTGCTGGGACGCAGCTTGATGAAAGTCCTCGAGGTGAATCCGGGGTTCCGCGTGGACAAGGTGCTGGCGATGGATGTCTCGCTGCCGTGGGTGCAGGATGCAAAAGCGAAACCGGCTCAGGGAGTCTTCTTTTCGAACTTGATTGACCGGCTCAAACAAATTCCTGGTGTGCGAAGCGTGGGCGCCGCGAGCGCGCTGCCGATGACCGGCGGATTGCCCGACGGAATGTTTTTGCTGATGACGCAGAATGAAGTTCCCAAGACGTTCGACGGGTTCGGCGCATACTTCAATCAGAAGGAACGGATCGGCAACGCGGATTTTTGTGTGGCGACGGACGGGTATTTTCAGGTGCTGGGGATCCCGCTGATCCGCGGAAGAGTATTCGACGAGCATGACGGCGCTAACGCTCCTCACGTGGCGGTCATCAGCGAGTCGCTTGCCGATGACCGCTGGCCCGGTCAGGACCCTATCGGACACACAATTGAATTTGGAAATATGGATGGCGATCTGCGGTTGCTGACGATTGTGGGAATCGTGGGCGACACGCACGAGTACGGACTCGATCAGCCGCCGCGCCCAACGGTTTATGTGGATTTGATCCAGCGCCCGAGGGCGATGATGACGATGGCGATGCTCGTCGACACAGACACGCGTTCAATAAGCTCCGCCGCGCGAGGAATCTTGCAGGATCTTGATCCGGAGATTCCGGCGAACTTTAAAACATTTCAGCAAGTGTATGCCGCCTCGATGGGTTCGAGAAAATTCAATGTGATACTGATCGGCTTCTTCGGAATCACCGCGCTGCTGCTGGCGACCGCCGGCGTGTTTGGCGTGATGGCGTATTCGGTGCGCCGCCGAACGCGCGAATTCGGTGTGCGCATTGCGCTGGGCGCGACATCGGGAAACGTTCTGCGAATGGTTATGGGGCAGGGAATGCGTACGATCCTGGCCGGCGTGGCGATTGGAATTGCGGGGTCGTTCGCGCTAACGAAGACGGTGTCGTCGCTGCTCTTCGGCGTGACGGCTACAGATCCGCTTACGTTTGGAGGAGTGACGCTTTTGCTGATCGCGGTTGCGCTGCTGGCTTGCTACATTCCGGCGAGGCGCGCGACGAAAGTTGATCCGATGGTGGCGTTGCGGTCGGAGTAGCGGGAATAGGAAGTCCCTCTCAGAGTCGGCACAGTGATCAATCATCGGATAAAGACGCTGTGTTATGCGATTGAAAAAGCACACTATGAGCAGATTGATGTGGCTAAGCCGGCGCCAGTTTCGCCACGCGGAGTTGTTTTCGCCGTCGCTCCGCATGCCAGAGGTCATACTGTGTCTGTTGGTTCAGCCAGCTCTCAGACGAAGTGCCGAAAGCGATCGATAGGCGTACCGCCATCTCTGGCGTTATCCCGGCACGGCCATTCAAAATAGCCGAAAGGGTCTTGCGACTTACTCCCAAACCTTCGGCCGCTTGCGTGACCGTGAGGCCGAGCGGCTCGAGACAAAGAGCTTTGATAATCTCGCCCGGATGGGGTGGATTGTGCATTCGCATGATTGTTCCTCTCAGTTCCTTCGACGCTACGGCGCACTCTCCAGTTTCTTCAGCTTCTCGGCCGCGCCGGCGTTCCTCGGGTTCAACTCCAGCGACTTTTTGTAGTTTTGAATCGCAAGATTTTTGTCGCCGTTCTCCACGTAGGCTTCGGCCAGGCTGTCGTAGGTATTGGAGCCTTGCGGAAACATCTCAACGTTCAGCTTGAAAATCTCAAGCGCGTCTTTGACACGTTTCATCTGCATCAGCCGGTAGCCGAGAGTATTCAGTTGCGGCTCGCTAAAGTCATAAGCGTCCTGCTGAGTCGCCTTCAGCTCACGATACTGCTTGATCGCTGCCTGGACATCCCTCTCCGTGACAGTCGTGAAGAGAGTGTCGGCGATATCGCGCGGCGGTAGCTTGTAAGGCTTGCCGAACAGGATCGCTGAAATCTTCTGGGACATTTCCCCGAGCTTTGTGCCGCCAGTGTTATTGAGAAGCACGATCAGGCTTTTGCTTTCGGGTAAACGCATGATGTTTGTGTTGAAGCCGTTGATGCCGCCGCCGTGCTCAATTATCGCGACCGGCTCGCCCTGCGCGCCGAGCGGGGCCTTTCGCACAACCCAGCCGTATGCATAGTTCATCAGTCCCGGCTTGAACAGCGATTCCTTTAGCTGCGGCGAGAGCAGCTTGTCGACGTAGAGCGCCTGATCCCAAAGGTAGAGATCCTCTACGGTGGAGTAGAGCGACCCCGCGGCATAAGGCAGAGACATATCGAGATACGGGGCATTGATGAAACCACCGGGCCGCTTTTCGTAGCCCGAGGCGCGCTTGGCGAGAATGGTTTCGTGGTGGTCGTAGCCGGTGTTCTTCATGCCAACCGGATCGAAGATTCGCTCCTTCAGTACTTGTTCGTAAGGCTTGCCGGCCACGCGTTCGACGATGGCGCCGAGAAGAAAATAGCCCGAGTTGTTGTAATTCCATTTCGTGCCCGGCTCAAACTCGAGGTCGCCGCTTGCGTACTTCTTTACAAAGTCGGAGACGCTGTAGGGATTGCGGCTTATCTCCTGGAAGAAGTTAGGCAAGCCGGTATAGCTGGGGATGCCGGACGTATGATTCAGAAGCTGATGGACGGTTATTCGATCGCCGGTGTCCTTGCGATAGTCGGGCAGATAATCCGTGAGCTTGCCCTCCAGCTTGATCTTGCCCTCCTGGACGAGTTGGAGGATCAGCATTGAAGTGAACTGCTTGGTGATCGAGCCCAAACGGAACTTGGTGTCAGTCTCTATCGGAATGTTCCACTCCATGTTGGCCATCCCATAGCCCTTCTTGAAGATGACCTTGCCGTTCTCGGCCACCAACACAGCGCCGTTGAATTGCTGGTAGCTGCTGTAGAGCTTCATCAACTCATCGATCTTCGCCGCTTTGTCTTGTGCAAGCACGTGTGTTTGTGCCGCGAGCAGCCAGGCAACCAAAAGCAAAAGGGAAGGGATTCGAGGGCCAAGAAAATGCTTTCTCATGCTGGTTCTCTCCTTCAGGATTTCTTGATGCAATGTTGAAGATGCCCCTTTTAACCTTTCGGTTTTAAGAGACCTGTCCGCCTGACCGCTATTCTCTCTCAACTCGCGCGATAGACAAAGGGTTGAACCGAGAAAGATGCAGCAAGCCTTAAAGGTAGTGTTCCGGATTCTGCGTTGCTTAATAACCGAACACTACTGTTCATTTTTTGACGGACGCGGAACAATGCTAGTATTCATTGCGGTAGCTCTCCTCTCAGCATATTCACAGGAGCACAACATGGCTTACAACACACCCCTTAATCGACTGTGCATTGCACTCACGATCTTCTCGATGTTCATTGCGGTCTCGGTTTCAAACGCGCAATCGATTGCCTCTCAGAACGCCGGTGTGTCGCAGGCCGCTCAGAGCAAGTTTCGACTGATACGATCCGTTTCAGGGAGTAAGGGCCACGAACAAGGCGGCAGATACGTAATGGACGACGCGAGAACCGTCTTCAAAGTTCCGGATGATCGTCAGGTGCTTGTGTACTGTGAATGGGAGGGTGTGGCCGGCATGCACGAATTCGAAGGTCAGTGGAAAAACCCCGCTGATAAGCTTGTTGCCGTTTCAGATTTCAAACTTGAAGTTAGGGAGAGACACTGTTCGGGGTACTTCACGCTGCTGCTATCGGAGACTACTGAAACCGGAATCTGGACGCTCGAGGCACGCGTTGACGGAGAGACCACCGGGCAGCATAAGTTTCAAGTTGTTTCTTCGCTTGAACCGGCCGCTCAGACTGCGGTCGGTGTTTCCCAGAACGCTGCGAGCTCAACAAAGCCGGCAAACGCCCCGGAACAGCCTCGGCAGCCGTTGACGGAGTCACAGGTTTATGAACTCGCTAACGCGGCGACTGTTCTTATCGAGAAACTGGATGCGAATGGCATTCGCATCGACAGTGGATCAGGCTTCCTGGTCGATCAGGATGTGCTGCTGACTGCGTTTCAAATCATCGACGGAGCTTCCAGGTTACGAGTCTCACTACACGATGGACGCAAGATCGAAATTCAGGATGCACTCAGTTGGGATAAGTGGAAGGATTGGGCTTTCTTGAAGGTAGCATCGCCGCAAAAGAGTTTCATAAAGACGCTTCCTAACACGGAAGCGCCGGTCGGGAGTCGAGTGTTCGCGCTCGCGGTATCGCCGACCGGGAGCCGCGTAATTGTCCGCTGCGACATTGTGGGGAAGAACACGTTTCCTCAAAACGGTGAGCGCATCAATTTGAACTGCACTCACCCGGATGTGATTGGGTCGCCGCTGCTGAATGAGTACGGGGACTTGATTGGAGTCGTAGGCGGCAATCTGATTCCGGGATTGCCTTCGGCGAAGTCTATCCCCGGACTCTATGCCGGCGCGGCAGTGATCGCGAATTCGACTCCGGGAACATTAGCGGTGCCGGTCAACTCATCCTCTAAACCGGCTTCGACAACTGCTACTAATTTTCAGCAGCTTGCGAGTGACGGCACGTTCACACCTGCGCTTACGAAATTTGGGAACATCGAGTGGGGAACGCTTGCGAGACGAATGGAGCCGAAACCTTTCCCGAGACCGCTGGACGAGACTTATGAATTCCGCGCTAACGACAAAGCACTTGTCGTATTTCTGAGCTGGAAGCCTAAGGAGAAGATTAAAGGCGCGGCTTTGATACGGATTTATGATCTCTCGGGGAACGCATTAATAGAGACGAAGCCGGCGAAGCTGGATATGAAACCGGGTACCTCGCCGGTGTATTCGTGGTGGAAGACGGAGATAACGACGTTGAAACCGGCGGTCTATCGAGTGGACGTTTTACTTGATGCCAGTCCAGTGTGGCGGGCGTTTTTCAAAGTTAGAGAGTGATGACGTTGTCAAGAATTGCCAGGGGACTTAATTTGGAGAGCGGCGGCAAGGTACTCCGCGACGCCGCTTTCCTTGCGCGATTCTGAACATCAAGAAGTGGAATGCGCGTCGCGGAGTACCTTGCCGCCGCATTCCAAAATTAAGGCACCGGCCGAATTCCAACGCACTCGCTACGCCGGGTCCCAGTTGCACCTCTAAAGTTGAGCAGTCGTCTCTGTCGCGCGCTAACGGTCGCGCTGCTGCTTGAATTCCTCAATCACGGTTTTCTCCCAATCTGAAAACTCTTCGAATACCGCATCGAACGCTTCGCGATTTGACGCAATGGCTGCGGCAACCGTTGACTCGCTCTTGGCCTGCTCGAATGCTTTCGCACGCTCGTTGATCAACTGGATCAGCCGAGCTTTGATCGGGCTGGCGCGGTCGTCAGGCACCTGCGCCTTGTCCAACTCACCGGCGATGCGCCGCAGCTCGCCTGCAGTCTTAACGGCGAACTCTTGCGTGGCGCTGCCGGGTTTGCGGTTTACATCGAAAGAATCGTCAATTGCGTCGCCCGCACGTTCGACGATCTGGGCGAACTCATAATCGTTTTGATATCTGCGAGCCACCGTGGCGCTTTGAATTTCTTTCTCCTGCTGTGACCCGTACGCGCGGCCGGCCATCACGAAACTGATCGCGACCAGTCCAATGCAGGCGATCGCGGTCGCGTTCCAGCGCGCAGCCGAACCTACTGTCGAAGGAGCATCGGGCTTAAGTACGAATCCCAACGCGGCGCCGGCGACAAAACCTCCAACGTGAGCGACGTTGTTCGCTCCAAGAAAGAAGCCGAACATTATTCCGATCCCGGCCCAAATCAACATCTGTCTCATCAGCCCGCGGCCGAAACTTCCGCCCAGGCGATAGCCGTAGACCGCCATCAATCCGATCAAACCGAATATCGCGCCAGACGCGCCCGCGCTGCCGTTGGGAAGAAACAGGTAGGATGTGAACGCGCTCGCGGTGCCGGTGCCGACGTATGCGAAGACGAATTTCTGCGACCCGTAGGTGCCTTCCACCTGCGGGCCGATCGAGTACAACGCCGAGCTGTTGAACATCAAATGCATCAATCCGATGTGCAGAAAGTTGAAGGTGACCAGCCTCCACCATTGTCCTGCTCGAACGAGAGAAGGAACCAGGGCGCCGAAGTCGTCGAGCACACCGTTGCTTGCGCTCTTGACGAATGCCTCGCCGCCGCCGCCGTTGCGCACTTCTACGATTGACATCAGCACGAAGAGCACGATGTTGATGGTGAGTATCACCAGCGAGAAGAAATTATGGCTTTCGGTTAACTTGTCGAAGGAGATTCGAGCCGGAGGAACGGACTCTCGCCCGCACAATGGGCAGGTTTTTTCGGAGGCTTCGATCAAGCCCCGGCAAACCTGGCACATCACGAGTTTCTTTCGGTCAGTGAACATCAAGACTTGAACTAGAGACGAAGAGCGGCGGTCGAGTCAAGTCCGAGCAGATTCTCAGCGCGAAGGCGCAAAGAACCGCAAAGAACGCGAAGACGATAAGATTCGCGAAACTCTCGCTCGATCTAGGGCGCGGATGGGGGCGGAACTCGACGCTTTGTTGCTTGCTCAAACGCGTATGCGAGCTCGATCAGGCGAGGCTCGCTGCAAGACATGCCAGTGAAGCCCACGCCGTACGGAGAAGGTTTCGCGGCAAAGCCCTCAGGAAACGGCTGTGCCGGCGCAGGCGGCGCGTTAGGCACCAGGCCAAACGGAACGATCACAGTCGGGTAGCCCGGCTTAGCCGCGATTGCCGCACTGCTCGGACCAGGGAATAGGAGCGCGTCGAGCTGATACTTCTTCATCGCCGCATCGATCCCGTTAGTAGCAGACAGACGCAGGTCCTTTTCTCGATCCGCCCGATAACGCGCGGCGTCCGTCTCAACATTCATTTCGTCGGATATGTCGAGCAGCGCTTGTCCATACTTGATCGAGCCCGCTCTTTGGTGAGCGATGTTCCACTGACGAAGTTCGGTGAGAGACTTCACCGGCGCTGCGCTTCCTAAAGACGCGAGCCACTTGTTGAAGTCGCGCTTCATTCCGTATTTGAAAACTGTCGAACACGCGGCGTCCTTGCCCTTTGAATTGTCCAGACCGGAACAGGTATTCCAGAGCAGAAAGTTTTCCTGCGGATCGGTAGACACGATGCTCGGAATCTCAACCGGATCGACGATGATCGCTCCCTGTTGTTTGAGGATTGTGATGGCCTCTTCCATGACTTTCGTCTGAGCCGGGTCGAGTCCGCCGCGCGGCTCCTTTGCGCCGGGCGGTGTGAACTTTTCATAGAAGAATGCGCGAGGAATCCCGATGCGCGCGCCCTTCAAACCTCCAGCGTTGAGAAACCTTGTGTAGTCATTGCCCGGTACTCGGGTGCACTTCGAGGTTGCAGGATCGTTGGGATCGGCTGCCGCGCCTTCGAGCGCTCCGAGCATAATCGCGGCGTCGGCGACGGTCCTCGCCATCGGGCCGGGTGTGTCCTGATCCGCGGTGATGGGAATCACACCGTAGCGACTGACGCGGCCGAGTGTCGGCTTGATGCCCACGAGCATGTTCTGGTTTGAAGGGCTCAGAATGGAACCCGATGTTTCGGTGCCTACGTTGGCCGCCCAAAAGTTCGCCGCGGTTCCTACGCCTGAACTCGAGCCGCCGGTAAAGAGTGCCGGCCTTCCGTCGAATGTCGCTTCGCGAGGGTCGCGGCGCGGATCGTAAGGGTTGAACCCGTGGCCCGCAATAGCGTTGTAATTGGCGGGCATGCCGGTCGCGACCCAGTTGGCCAGCTCGGTCATGTTGGTCTTGGCGATGATGATGGCGCCGGCTTCTCGGAGGTTCTTAGTCAGGGTCGCTTCATAAGGCGGAACCAGCCCGTCAAACGCGAGTGCGCCTCCGGTGGTCGGCATATCGGTTGTGTGGATGTTGTCTTTGAGAGCGACGGGAATGCCGTGCAAAGGTCCTCGAATCTTGCCCGCGGCTCGCTCACGATCGCGAGCGTCGGCTTCTTCGAGCGCGTGAGGATTAACGGCGATGATCGCATTCAGCTTGTCTTCGTAGGTCGCGATGCGGGCAAGGTACTGGACGACGATCTCATGCGAAGTGATCCGGCCTTCTCGCATAGCGGTTTGCATCTCGCGGATGCTCGATTCGACTACGGTGAATGTTTGCTTGCTCGAGGGAGGGGCGCTCTGGGCAAGAAGCAGAGCTACGGTTGCGAAAACGAGAGTATGTGTCATCGCGATTCTTCCTTTGGATAAAAATGGAAGGGAAGGGTATCACGTTGTTGGGTTGGAGACTACTTCGACAAGAGGATCGATTCATCGCTGAAAGTAATCAGTTCGGTGGAGCGTCGGGAGGCAGTGATCAAGCCGCGTGGACTTCAATAGGTGAAACATGAATATCGGCAGAGCGTTGTCGCGTTTGCCAAAGGTCGTAGGCGTTCTGCAGCCTGAGCCAGTGGGCGGCGTTCGGCTTACCGAAAGTCATCTCGAGTCGCACGGCCATCTCCGGCGTGACACACCGCCACGCCCCTTAAGAATCCTGGACAGCGACGTGCGGCTCACCCCCAGACGACCGGCGGCCTCTGTTACCGACAATCCTAACGGCTCAATCACCAGTTCCTTTAGAATCTCGCCCGGATGGGCGGGGTTATGCATGGTCATCAAAACACCTGGTCAGTGATAATCTCCGTAGTGCGGGCTGGCTATTGATGACTGGTCTTCCAGGCCGTAACTTGATAGTGGATTTCATCTATGCTGGCATCTCCCCAGTAGTCGTTTATCTCTTGGACTGAGTCTCCCTTTCCTCGTTCCAGCAGCATGACAAATTGCGTAGCTTTTTGAATACCTAACTGTTCGACAAGAACTCTCCAGCCTTCTTCGACAACATGTGAATCAATCTGAGTCGTGGTGCTCATTCATTTTCTCCCGTCTTCATCTTCTCAACGAAGAGGATCGGATTCATCGCTGAAAAATAACTACTTCGATGGGCTTTCGCCAAGCGGCGGTAACATCTCGCTTGGCGCATCTCTGTAACTTTTCTATCGCATGACAGAAAATACCTCGCTTGCCCGAGAATGGCCGAAGCAATGTGCAAAGCGTCGCGGGCGCGAATGTGACAATTGCTTTGAATGCCTTTCGCGAGATTTACCACCGCGTCCAAATTCTCGATATGCTTGTTGCACATCCCAAGATAGTACTTCACGTTGGTACGTTTTTCTTCGCTGAGAATGTTTTGAACCTCAAAACTTAAAATATCCGAACCAAGCAGAGCCAATCTGTTAGCCTCCACTTCTGCGATGATTTTGAGAAAGGCATCGGCTTCCTCTTGAATCTCGATTTTCGTTTGATCGTCAAACGGGCGCGAATAGACATTAGTGTCAAGATATATCAGCGTTACATCACTGCCTCCCAAGCCTTCCCCTTTCGCAGGGAACCAACAATGTCAGGACTCCGCGAAACCGATTCTATCATAGAGAGTCCTTTGGGATTGGCTTCTGGGGGAGCGGTATCTTGGAGGACACGTGAAAGAACTGACGTTTGAAGAACACTTCGATCTACCAGATGGGAGTCAACGCGGTTCTGCCTTTGAGAAGACACACTGGTCGCGTGAGGTAATGTTGCACCAGACTCAGGCACCCTTTCCACTTTCCTTGGTTTCCTTGTCATCGTAGAGCGGATGCTGTCGCGGGAAGAGCCGTGGGAGTAGCGTCAGGGTGTGTTAGAACGCCGTTCCGCTCTGGAGCTTGAATCTGTCATGAAACGTAAGGGCCAGTTGTATTGATCCGCGAGTCAGCTATTCTTCGCGCTATGCATTAGCCGCTCGCCGCCATTTTCGCGCGCCCAATACTTTCACAGGTTCGAATCTGGAAGAATAGTTTCGGCAGCTGGTGCGACTTGCTGAGGGGTTGCATGCCATGAAAGAAGAGCCTGGCCCTACAGATGAGATATCTAGACTGCCGGTGACGGGCGAGCACGAGGCGGATGTCCCGGCGCGGACGTCGCGGTTTACTTCGCCTCGACATCCTTTCAATGGGGGGAACTCAAACGAAAAGGGGAAAAGACGCCGGCTATGGGTCCCTCTGAGTGTGTGGGCTGGCCTGACGGCGTCCGCCCTTTGGCCCTTGGTCGCCTACGGAATCGTTGGCAAGCCCTCAAGTCGGTTTCTCTCTGACAACGTCGGCGTGTTGTCTTTGGGAGCATGCCTTCCATTGGGCGTCCTTTGGGTCGTAGGTATTCTCTACGCAAGAGAGTCGAGAAAATCTTCCTCGGGAAAGGTGCTGATCAAAACATGGCACGGCTGTATCGCTATACCGCTCTCGTTGCTGTTGTTGTTTAGCACTTTTATTTTGTTGGTCATACTACGGGCAGATTGGTCAGTTCGGAAGGGGCAAGTAGTTGCCGACTATGTGCTCGATGCCGTGTCCAGTTCCATGAAGCCTGGATACTTCTTTAGCGCGATTCCTGAGGCAGCCTTCTATTCGGAGACTCGCGGAATCCACAAATTGGTCGCAGTCGATGTGTCCCGAGAACACGGCCACAGGCACGAATGGGGCAAGGTCCTGCCCGAGAGTTGGGCACCCGACAGTCTTTCACAGTTGGAACTAGTTCTGTGGGTACGCGACACCTCTCACAGCAAGCGGGCCGACTATGGAGTCTTTGAAGGAGGCAAATACAAGGGGCCTGCGGGAAGCATCGATGTTATCCAGCATTCAGTTACATGTTATCTAAGGGAGGCCAAAACAGGGCATACTGTGGCCTCGCGTGATTTTGGTGCCGCCGCGGTAACTTTCCCGACCTCTAAAGAAGATGCTTATGATAACAATTTCGAGAGCGGCGAGGTTAGCTGGGAGTCAGTTCGAAGCTGGTTGATGGCGTATGTAGAGCGTTGATGAATCGAAGCCCGCGATGTCCTGCACAATGTGTCAAACGACGGCGGTGAACCTGAGCGAACTCAAGCCTGACTGCCCTTCACATCACCTTAAATTAGGTCGTGACCGGTTCCGGCGCTATTCCTTCACCGTGATACTAACTCCGACGGAATGGCGAGTGATGCGCGGCATCGTGCGCGATCACCGCTTCCGACTCGTCGTAGCTCTGCCCACCGGAGCCCATGTTCGAGCAAAGCGCAGCGAAGAGGCGCGAAGGATACTCGGTAGGTGGAGCATCCCGCAAAGTGATCCAAAAGGCGGCACGCAGAGGCGGTGAAAAAGAGGAAGGGGTGAACTCGAAGAACCTCCGTTCTTTCTGATACCGACGATGCTTGATGCGCAGCAAGTGTGCTGGCGCTGGCATTCGATACGTGGGTGACATCTGAAACGAGTCTCTTTGCATCACGCCCTACTTCACAACGGCTGAGGGAATATTCGGACTGTTGGGATTCACTGTAACGGTTTGCCCGGAAGGTGAGACAACCAGGTCCATGTCTTCCATTGGAACTGCGCCCATTAGCACCGACTCTCGGATGACAAGAGCGCCGGTGAAGCACGTGCGATTTGCAAACTGGATCTGAACCGGGCCGACATACGGCACGACATGACGACGTTCGTCCGCTGTCGTGACTTCTCGCTTCTCGATTTCCTGTAACTGCAACTGGATCGCGATGTGTTCGGGAATACACAGCGTCATGGCGCCTGTATCTACCAGCGCATTGACGGTAATGGACTTGAGCGAGCCATTCTTTTGATTAGCCAATTCTATGTCTGCATAGATCAAACCCATTAGCGACCTCCGCGTCTCGTTCTGCTGCTATCGTGAACGTGCAGATTATGCGCGCCTCGCGCAGCACGCATCAAGTAAGACGACCAGCGCACGCGCAGACAGCTATGCACTGGCAGCTCTGAATCACTTGAAACGCCGGCGGCTCGGGGCGCGTTAATCCAACACTGAGCTACCTGCTAAGATACCGGGAAAGAATTGCGCTAGACGGCTTTCGAGTGAAACCTTTTCGACACACGCGCCACTAACTGGTGGGACTTAGGATGAGCCGTCTATGATGGAGGCAGTCAGCCTAGTGGGCCAGTTAAGCGGGCGCGCCGGGGCCTTGATGAACAGTTCGGAGGAACTAATAGCGCGCGCCCGGCGCGGCGAGGACGAGGCATTTCGCCTGATCTTCGATCGCTATGGACGACCCATAATCAGTTTTATCTATGATATGGTCGGGCGCCGCGACCTGGCCGAAGAGCTGACTCAGGAGACTTTCGTGCGCGCGTACAAGAACCTCAAGGCGCTGCGAGACGATACCAAACTCTCGACCTGGCTGTTTGGAATAGCCAAAAACGTAGCGCGCGAATCGTTGAGGTACAAGCATCGCGAGACGGACAAAGTTGGAATCGATGACGATCACGTGATCGAGCTGAGCGATGGAAAGCGGGCGCCCGATAGCGAACTCCTGGACAAAGAATTGAACGGCGTCATACGCGACGCGCTTGGGGCATTGGACGAAGACAAGCGCTTGGTCTTCACGCTGAAGATTTTTCAGCAGCGCAGCTACGAAGAGATCTCGGCGATCACCGGTTCTTCTATTCCTAAGCTGAAGACTGATCTGCACAGGGCAAGGGCGGAAATGCGCCGCCGCATTCAGCCATATCTTGGCGCCTCCGCGGAGAGTTAGTTATGAAGTGTGAAGAGTGTCGAACACTGATTGAAGATTACGTTGACGGAGCGCTCGGTGAGAAAGCCGGTGCGCTTGTCCGCACACACGTCGCGGCATGCCCGGGGTGCGCGAGCTTTCGAGAAGGCGTAAGTCGCGAACAGGCGATCTACGCTCGATACGAACGCGACGTCGAAGTGACGCCGATGTTGTGGTCTTCGATCGAAGCTAGAATCAAACAGGAACGAGCGGCTGAACCTGCGGGCTGGCTGTCGCGTCTGCGAGAACAGATGGTCGGCATGTTCGCAGCGCCGCGGCTGAGCCCGGCGCTCGCATTCGCGATAGTGCTGGTTGCGATAGCAGTCACTGTAATCGTGATGACTCGTTTGAACCCGGGCGTTCGGGAGGTCGCAAACAACAACGCCAACTTCGCGGTCCCGGATGCGGCCGGCGCCAATTCCAATCGCGGTCCTGTTCCGCCGGCTACACAAGGTGGCGACCTAGCTAACGAGGTTGCGAAGTCAGACGGAACCGCTGCTCCGAAGGCTCCTATTGCTGTTAAGGCGGCCGTTCCTCGCAAGAATCCCACTGCGAGTGCGCTGACTCCTACACAGCTTGTGCGCGAAGCCGAACAGAAGTACCTTACGGCAATCGCGATGCTTGCTCGCGATGTGAATCGCAAGAGGTCTCAGCTTGATCCTATAATGCTGGCGAGATTTGATTCCGCGCTCGGCGATATTGATCGCACTATCAAGGATACGCGCCGCGTCGTTCGAGATAATCCGGAGGACCCGATAGCGCTGCAGTATTTGCTGGCGGCTTATTCGAAGAAGGTTGATGTTCTGAGAGGAATGTCTGCCGCGTCAACCGACTGAGGTTGGATAATCGCGGTAATCGGTATTCAAGATTACTATGACTAAGAAAGCTCTTATCAAGCTTACACTGGTGATTTTGGTTGTGGGAAGCTCGGCAGCTCTGGGCCAGGAGACGCCTAAGGCGTCAAACAGCCCGGTGATTAGTCCGGTCGTCGGTCCGGCGGTTCGAGTAATTCAAAAGACGAAACCACCCAAGATAAAGCCAGGAAAGGCTCCAGAAGCCGATTCCACGCCCGAGGCCGAACCTGACGAGGTTAAGGTTGAGCCCGTGATTGTGAAGCTCCCTCGCGGAGGAAAGGTTGCAATTAGCAGCCGGGCAGCTCGCATTGTCGTCGTTGGTTGGGACCGCGACGTTGTTCAAGCCACCGCCAAGGGCGCTCGCGGGCCAGCACAGATCGGAACGCAAACGACCGGGGATCCGTCGAAGCCTCGGCTGCTTGTAACAACGACCTCGCGAGATTACGGCAGAGATATAAGCATCGAGCTGAAGGTTCCCCGCTACGCCGACGTAGAGACGCTCGATGGATCTCGCGGCGACGTCGAAGTCTCGGACATCGAAGGCGCTGCATTGATCGATGCCGGCGAGGGTGATGTTCACATCACTCGCGTGGGCTCGCTAAAGGCTACGCGGCGCAGAGGAGACATCACCGCAAAAGAAGTGAAGGGAGACCTGACCGCGCGAACTTTTCAAGGCGACATAATTGTAGAAAACACCGGCGGCTCGGTTGACGTCGCGGCAACCAACGGCGACCTGCAAGTTCGAAACGCGGGCGCGGATGTGCGAGCGAATTCGGCTACCGGCGAGATCGGGATTCATTGCGCAAAAGGACGAGTTGATGCGGCCAGCGCAAGCGGGTCGATAACGCTGGTTGGAATCGGCGGAGATGCTGAAGCGTCAACCGCCAGCGGCAGCGTGACATTCACCGGCGCGATTCGAGATGGCAGCTACCGTTTCAAGTCGCTTTCGGGCGAAGTCTCAATGACAATCCAACCGGACGCGCCCGGCTTCACCGCGACGCTCACCACTTACAATGGGAACATCGAAACTGATTTTCCTCTTAAGGTCGAGTCGCCGCTTCAGGGACCGATAAATCGGCGCATCTCGGGACGCTTCGGCGACGGACGCGCAAAGCTGGCGCTCGATTCATTCAATGGCACGGTGAAGATCGCGAAAGGCACGGCGGCGGCTTTGAAGCAATGTAAGTGAGGGCTGAACTTTTTTCGCCGGCCGTGAAACCTAAAGCGCTTCCGAAGCACTTACCCAACGAGCCCAGCAACACTGAGCAACATCTCGTGGGGAATTTTTGGAGGAGATCAGAATGAAAATGAAACTGTTTGTCTTATCCTTAGTAGCGGTCTTCGTCTTCGCGCTTTCGCTGCCGCTCGGTTCAGCAGCGCAGCAGCGCGAACGTAAACACACTGAAACCATTACCCGCGTCAATCCGCCCGACAACAATTCCGATTCGGATCTGCCGGAGAAGGACGAGTTTCATCAAAGCTATCAGCTTGCGGCGGGCGCCAGGGTCGAGGTGCAGGGGATCAACGGTTCGGTTGAAATCGAAAGCGCTCCAGGCAGCACTGCGCAAGTAAATGTGTACCGCTCGGCGCGGACGCGTGAGGATCTTGAATTTCGAAAAGTGCTTGTCGAACAGACTGCGACCAGCCTCGTGGTGCGCGGCGAAAAGGACCAGAACGGAGTGGGGCGCAATCGGGACGTTCGTCAGCGAGTGACGCTTTCTTTGCCTCGTCAAATAGACCTCGGCGTAAGCGGAGTCAACGGTCGTGTAGGAGTCGGCGAGATTGATGGACCGGTCAAGCTCAGCGGGATCAACGGAAAGGTAGAAGTCGCCCAGGCCATGGGTTATTCGAATATTTCCGGGATCAACGGCCGAGTCAAAATTACGCTTGCGCGGCTTGGCGAACAGGGCATTCACGTTAGCGGAGTAAACGGGGGAGTCGAGTTGTTCTTCGCCGAGGACCTGAACGCTGATCTGGATGTGACCGGAATAAACGGCAGCGTGAACGCGGATGTGGCGAACGTTACTATTTTTGGAAAGGTCGATCGTCAAAACTTCCACGCGAAGATCGGATCAGGCGGCTCGCCTATCAAGGTCAGTGGAATCAACGGTCACGTTAAGCTCTCGCGCGTAGGCGCACCTGGCTAAGCGGCTAGTCCGACAAGCTGCCGGCTTGTCGTGAAAGAGATTCTTGATTGTCGTGTTTGGAACCAGCGCTTCATTGAGGTGAATCCTTTCCTGAAAGCCGGGGCAGGTTATCGCTCCTGCCCGGCTTTCATTTTTCTTATTTTTGGTCTCCTTGTGCACGCGAAGGCTATTAAGCAACGCAGGATCCGAACACTACCTAAAGATTTGGAACTGTCGGCGCTGTGCAGCGATGAATCAGGCAAGAGGCGAGTTCTCGGTTAGGAGGGACGATTAGAATGAAACGTTCAATACTTGGTTTGGCGGTGTTGCTGGCTGCAGTGTCGTCTGTGTCGTACGTATGCTCGGTGCAGGCCGGAAGCCTCCCTTACGATTCCGATCAACAGACTGTCGAGCGCCCGAGACGAGTGCAGATCTCGGCGGGCGGCTTCCTGGGTGTCGAGCTCGGCGAGGTGAACAGTGCAGTAGTACAGCGCCTCAAGCTCCGAGGAGAACGCGGCGCCTTGATCGAAGGCGTCACTTCCGGCAGCAGCGCCGCTCAGGCCGGGCTTCAGAAGGACGACGTGATAGTGAAGTGGGACGGCGAATCGATCGAGAGCGCTCGCGAGTTGTCGCGTCACATACGTGAGACTCCCGCCGGCCGCGCCGTTCGCCTGGGAGTGCTTCGCGGCGGACGCGAGATCGAAGTCAACGCTAAGATGGGCGAGCGTTCTTCAATCGTGAACACAGTGAGAGTGCCGCGACCAACACCGGTTGCGCGCGTCAGAGTGAGACCCGCCGAGATTGCGGCTGTTCGCGTCCGAGATGGTGTTCGCCTGGGCGCGCAGCTTCAGACGATGACAACGCAGCTTGCTGAGTACTTCGGTCTTTCGAAGCGCACAGGCGCGCTGGTCGTTTTCGTATTCGCGGATTCACCGGCGTCGAAGGCCGGTCTCAAGGCGGGCGATGTGATTCTTTCAATCGCCGGTGAGACGGTAGAGAACCCAATGGACCTTCGTCGAATCCTCACGACCAAATCGGAGGGGTCGGTTGAGGTGAGGGTGCTTCGCGACAAACAGGAGCAGACGCTGACGGTTCACGTCGAGAAGGGAACGAACTCCTGGTTGTTGCAACCCGAGGACTCAGATGAAGTTGTCGCGGTGACCACGCCGTTCACGGTCGCCCTGCCAAAGATTGAAGTTCGTGCGGCGGTGATAAACGTGCCGAGGGTCAAATTGGAGCCGATGACGATCCAGATGCCGAGAGTGCATATCGCTCCAATTGTCGTGCCCTCGATGAACATTCAAGTGCCGAAGGTCGACATTGAGCCGATGAAGATCGAGATTCCGAAGATCGATCTCGAACCGATGAGAATCGAGATTCCGAAGATCGATATCGCGCCGATGAAGATCCAGATTCTTCCGAGACGAATAATCGTCTAGTGGCTTGTAGTATGTGTTCTGCCGGTGATCAACTAACCAGGAATTCGGTTCACACATAATACGTCTATCATTAGTACCGCCCCACGAGAAATATGAGGCGCGGCTTACAGCTCGAAGTTGAACGTCGGCGTTCCCGCTACTTTTACAGCCTCACCAGAGAGAGTCGTAGGCGAAAACTGCCATTGCCGCGCGGCATCGACCGCCGCCGCTTTCAATAGCGGTTTGACCAGAGACGGCTCGCGCCGATATCACGTTTCCCGTTTCATCTATCGTGATTTCCACCTGCACCGTGCCGCTGACATTCGCGGCCTTCGCCATCGCCGGATACCCGCTTCTACTCATAGGCTGTCAAGAAAAAAACTGTGCGAGGTGAATTAGGGAGTCAAGGTTGACCTGACCAGTCGGGGCACATAGAATCAGCGACTCCGTTACGACTCAGAAGATCTAAGGCTTGAAGGGGTGACACAGTGCGGCTACTTCCTCGAGAAGAAAAATACTTTGCAATGCTCAATCAGCTCGCCGCTCAAGTGAGACAGGGGGGCGCTCTGTTCGTGAAATTGTTTGGCGACTATGAGCATCACTCGCGGTACGCCGAACAAATCAAGGAGATTGAAGTGATCTGCGATGACTTGTCGGCGAACATCATACAAAAGCTGAACTCCACCTTCATAACGCCAATCGATCGCGAAGACATTTACCTGTTGGTAACCGAGCTGGACGATGTGATCGATATGATAAATGATCTGGCGCGGAGGCTCGAGATCTACGGCGTGACTACGCCGCGGCCGGAGGCAAGCGAGATAGCCAGCTTGCTTGGCAAAGCGACGGAAGAGATCGAAGTAGCCTTTGGTATGCTTGAGCAACACGAGGCGCTGGGCGAACACATCGGCATGATCTCTCAACTCGAGAAAAGCGCGGATACCCTTTATCAAGATGCAATCAGGCGACTGTTCCGTGAAGAGAAGGACCCAATAGAAGTAATCAAGTGGATGTCGATCTACGAGGAATTGGAGAACTCTATTGACCGGTGCAAAGACGTTGCCGAAGCGCTCGAAGCAGTGATCGTCAAGAACAAGTGACCTGCGAATGAGTTGAATGGCCGGTGCCAATGAATACGCAGTCACGGGAGAGCGCCGGAGAATGATTTGCTACGCAAGCCACGTTTACATTTGTCACTGCTGCTTACTGCTGCTTTCTGCGGGGAGGTCCCTCTGAATGACGACGCCTCTCGCGTTTGTCCTGTTTATCATCGCAGTTGCGCTTATATTCGATTTCGCCAACGGCTGGCACGATGCTGCCAACTCGATTGCCACGGTCGTATCGACGCGTGTGCTCTCTCCCGGGATCGCAGTAGTCTGGGCTGCTGTCTTCAACTTCATCGCATTTGCGGTTTTCGGAACTCGCGTAGCCAAGACTATCGGTGGAGACTTGATCGAGATCAGTCTGATCGGGAAAGACTGGCAGCTTTGGGTGCTGCTGAGCGGATTGATTGGTGCAATTGCCTGGGACGTAATCACCTGGTACTACGGCTTGCCGTCCAGCTCTTCTCATGCGTTGGTAGGAGGATATGCGGGGGCCGCGCTGGCGGCGCGACTAGTTGCCGGAGGTGGGATTGCGGGATTGCTAAAGGCGGAAGGTTGGATCAAGACTTTAGCGTTTATCGTGGTTTCGCCAGTGTTGGGAATGTTGCTTGGGTTTTCGATAATGGTTGCGCTGCTGTGGATAATCCGTGGCTTCTCGCCTGACAAGGTCGATCGAATATTTCGAAAGGGACAGCTTGTGTCGGCAGCACTGTACAGTCTTGGTCATGGCGGCAATGACGCGCAGAAGACGATGGGGATTGTTACCGCCGTGCTGGTCTCGGGAGGACTGCTGGCGTCGACCAGTGACGGTAAGCTCCCGGCCATTCCTTTGTGGGTCGTTCTCAGTTGTCACGCCGCGATAGCAGTGGGGACGATGTCGGGTGGCTGGCGAATAGTTCACACCATGGGCTCGCGCCTTACGAAGCTCAAGCCAGTCGGAGGGTTTGCGGCGGAGACTGCAGGGGCAATAACGCTCGCAATGGCGACTTACGGAGGTATTCCTGTAAGCACTACTCACACGATCACCGGGGCGATTGTGGGTGTTGGATCAACGCGACGATGGTCAGCTGTCCGATGGGGCGTAGCCAGGACGGTTGTTTGGGCTTGGGTCCTGACAATTCCGCTTTCCGCGCTGATAGCCGCGATAACCTTTCTCCTTGTTCGGTTAGCACATCAGTTCTAGGCGACATCATTATTATTGACTTCATTTTTCCGCGATGTTAAAAGGGCATCGTTGAAGAGGTTCAATTTCCCGCAGCCGCCCTGTGGATCATTGGATCAAGTAGCAAGTTGCCCCTCGTAGAAGTTCCGTTCCCGGTTTATTGTTGCTCTTCTCTCAGGTAGTTTCCCTCGACCCCCCAAACGCGCGCGTACTTCTCTTGAGTCGCTTTCCCCCGAGTCTCGATCGGTTCAAGAGAAAGCATTGGCTGGAGTGTTAAGCGCGCTCTTGAACGAAATCGATTCTGGGTAAGGACCGAGAGACTATGTCGGCGAAACTGGGCGAATCGCTTCTCAAGGACAACCTCATAACTCCTCAGCAACTCAAGGAAGCGCTTGACTACCAGAGGGTCAATGGCGGCCGGCTCGCGTCCACGCTTGTAAAGCTCTGCATGCTTTCAGATGAGGAAGTGACTGCGGTGCTGAGCCGCCAATACGGAGTGCCATCGGTCAACCTCGATCTTTTCGAAGTAGATCCGGCGGCCGTAGCTCTTGTCCCGCAAGAAACCGCCGAACGTTCCTGCGTATTGCCACTGTCCCGAGTCGGTGCGACTCTCACACTGGCAATGGTCGATCCCACAAACGTCTTTGCCATTGACGATATAAAGTTCATGACCGGGCTGTCCGTAGAACCCGTAGTGGTGAGCGAGACGGCGCTGAACACCGCGATCAGAAAACACTACGGCAGCACGCGGGAGATGGAGCTCGCGAAGGTCATGGAAGACCTGGTTGCCGAGACGACCAACCTGTCGGATTTCGACGACGATGTCGATCAGTTGGAATTTGAAAACGGCGACGAGGAGATAAATCTAGAGAACCTCGAGCGAATGTCCGAAGACGCACCGGTAGTAAAACTGGTGAACGTCATTCTCGTCGACGCGTTGCGTCGCGGCGCCTCGGACATCCATATCGAGCCCTATGAAAAAGAGTTTCGTGTGCGGTTTCGCATGGACGGAATTCTTTACAACATAATGGCGCCGCCGATGAAGATGCGAGACGCGCTGACGTCTCGGCTGAAGATCATGGCGAGACTGGATATTGCAGAGAAGCGGTTACCTCAGGATGGAAGAATAAAAATTCGAGTGCGACTGGATAATCGCTCGCGCGAACTGGACTTCCGGGTGTCAACTCTCCCGACGATCTATGGAGAGAAGATGGTCTTGCGCTTGCTCGATAAGGAAAACCTTCGACTCGACATGGCGCAGCTTGGGTTTGAGCCCGAAAGCCTCGAAAAATTCAAGAGGAACATAAACAGACCTTACGGAATGGTGTTGGTAACCGGACCCACCGGTTCCGGAAAGACTTCGACACTGTATTCGGCACTTCAGAGTTTGAACACACCTGAGACGAACATCATGACCGCGGAAGATCCTGTCGAGTTCAATCTGATGGGCGTCAATCAGGTGCAGATGAAGGAATCGATAGGGCTGAACTTTGCCGCGGCGCTCCGGTCCTTTCTTCGACAGGACCCGAACATCATCCTGGTTGGTGAAATCCGCGACTTCGAGACTGCGGAGATTGCCGTCAAGGCTGCGTTGACCGGTCACCTTGTGTTATCGACTCTGCATACCAACGACGCGCCGTCGACCATCAGCCGCTTGATGAATATGGGAATAGAACCCTTCCTGGTCGCAACATCAGTGAATCTTATCCAGGCGCAAAGGCTTGTAAGGCGAATCTGTAAGGAATGCAAGATTGAAGTGCGGAATCCGGAAGAGGCGCTGATCGACGTGGGATTCCCGGCGAGCGAGGTCAAGGAGATAAAGACATTCAAGGGCGGCGGCTGCACGAATTGCAACGGCACCGGATACAAGGGACGTGTCGGTTTGTATGAGGTAATGGAGATAACCGAAGAGCTTCGTGAGCTGATATTGGTAGGAGCTTCGGGGCTGGAGCTTCGCCGGAAGTCGATCGAAGAAGGAATGCTCACGCTGAGACACAGTGGGTTGGAGAAAATCAGACAGGGAATGACAACCCTCGAAGAAGTAGTTAGAGAAACGGTGAAGTAGTACTGGAGGAGTTTATGCCGGAGATTGCTCTAAGCGAGCTGTTGCGAAAAATGATCGAGCACGGTGGGTCGGATCTTCACATAACAACCAACTCTGCTCCAATGGTGCGAGTGCACGGAGTATTGAGGCCGTTGGAGTATCCGGAACTATCACCGGCGGAAACAAAGCAGCTCGCGTATTCAGTGCTTACTGATGCGCAGAAGCACCGCTTTGAAGAGTCATTGGAGCTGGATTTCTCATTTGGAATAAAGGGGCTCTCACGGTTCCGGGCGAACATATTCAATCAGCGCGGCGCGGTTGGAGCGGTCTTTCGTTCGATTCCTTACGAGATCAGGTCGTTTGAGGAACTCAGTCTTCCTTCGGTGATCGACAAGCTCTGCGAGAAGCCTCGCGGGTTGATTCTGGTGACCGGCCCGACTGGATCCGGGAAGTCGACAACGCTGGCGGCAATGGTTGATAAGGTAAACCGCGATCGGCACGAGCACATCATTACCGTCGAAGATCCGATCGAATACCTCCACGGTCACAAGGGCTGCATAGTAAATCAGCGCGAGGTGCACGCGGACACTCACAATTTTGCCAACGCGCTTCGTGCGGCGTTGCGCCAGGATCCGGATGTTGTGCTGATCGGTGAAATGCGCGACCTTGAAACGACTGAGACCGCGCTCCGCATAGCCGAGACGGGCCATCTGACTTTCGCCACGCTGCATACGAACTCGGCTGCATCGTCGATAAACCGCATCATCGATATCTTCCCATCGGGACAACAAGCGCAGATTCGGACGCAGTTATCCATGGTGCTCGAAGGCATTGTGACGCAGGCACTGCTGCCGAAAGCTAACGGGCAAGGGCGAGCGCTTGCGATGGAGATACTTGTGCCGAACGCGGCTATCCGCAATCTGGTTCGCGAGGACAAGATCCACCAGATCTATTCGATGATGCAAACCGGCCAGGATAAATATGGAATGCAGACTTTCAATCAATCCCTGGCGAGTCTTTATTTCAAGAAGCAGATCACCCTGGAGATGGCGCTTGCGCGTTCATCAAACCAGGACGAGCTTCAGGATTTGATTAATCGAGGCGCCGCGGCTCTTCAAGCCCCGCCGCCGCGTGCGCCGGGCTATCCAGCACAAGGTGCGAGGCCTCAAGCCCCGCTCGGAAGAGTGGGAAGGTGAACGTAGTGATCGTGTAGGGACGGTCCTCCGTGGCCGCCCTGCTTAGTGCGGCGAAGCGGTGTTAGGAAGAGGCGCGGCCACGGAGGACCGCCCTTACAGGACAGGTTTATGCCCCCGGTACTGAGGACTGCAACAACTGAAGGTGGGAGATAGAAATGCCGACTTATGTTTTTAAGGGTCGCAATCGCCTGAACGAAATCGTCGTCGGCGAGCGAGTCGCAGCGGATCGTGCCGCGCTTGAATCAATGCTTCGGCGCGAGCAGGTTATCCTGACAAACGCGAGAGAGAAAGGCCGCGAGATCAGTCTGCCGAAGCTCGGGCGAGAGAAGATCAAGAGCAAGGATCTCGCCTTGTTTACAAGACAGTTCTCGGTGATGCTCGATGCCGGCTTGCCGCTTGTCCAGTGCCTCGAGATTCTGGGTCAACAGCAGGACAACAAGTTCTTTCAAAAAGTAATCTTTCAAACGCGCGCCGACGTTGAAGCGGGAATGACCCTGGCAGATGCGATGGCAAAGCATCCGCGCGCATTCGAAGTGCTCTATACGAATATGGTTGCCGCTGGTGAGACTGGCGGTATCCTTGACGTGATCCTGCAACGTCTCTCGACCTACCTCGAGAAGATGGTTAAGTTGAAGGGCGACGTCAAGAGCGCGCTGATTTATCCGATAGCGGTGATTGTCATCTCGATCATTGTGATCTCGATCATAATGATAGTCGTCATACCGGCCTTCAAGAATATTTTCGAAGGCTTGCTGGGTCCGGGTGAGCGGCTGCCGTGGTTAACCGAAGTCGTAGTATCGCTATCGCAATTCTTGGCGAGCTATTGGTGGCTGATCGCGATTGTGGTAAGCATCGTTGTCTTTGGTGCGAAGGCCTGGTACAAGACCGACAAGGGACTGCACTTCATCGACGGAATGACTTTGAAGCTGCCGATTCTCGGGCAGATCCTTCGCAAGATTGCCGTTGCGCGCTTCAGCAGAACGCTTTCAACGCTGCTGAGTTCCGGCGTTCCGATCCTTGAGTCGCTCGAGATAACCGCGCGCACCGCGGGCAATGTGATCGTTTCAGAGGCGATTCAAAAGGTTCGCGCAGGAGTCGAGCAGGGCCAGACATTCGTGGAGCCGTTGAAGGCGAGCGGTGTCTTTCCCATAATGGTCTCGCAGATGATTGGAGTCGGCGAACAGACGGGCGCGCTGGATGCGATGTTATCAAAGATCGCGGACTTCTATGAGCAGGAAGTCGACGCTGCTATCGCTAACCTCCTGAGCTTGATGGAGCCGGCGATGATTATGTTTCTGGGCGTGACTATCGGCACGATCGTGATAGCGATGTACTTGCCACTGTTCACGCTAATTGGAAAACTAGCAGGAGCACATTGATCCCATAGCGGGCGATCTCCGATTGCTCGCGAAGCAGTTAGTTTAGTCGTTTGCGTATTCTCTCAATCGCCGTTCACCGCTAAGGAGCGTTCAACGGCGATTCCTTTTGCAACCCGTACAGATTTTGTATCTTCACCATGACTTAATAATTAGATGTGACGCCGGGACTAATTTCATTGAGTAAGACATAGTGACGGCGATACAATTGGTCGCGCAAGATAATTGGAGCATCGCGATGCCCGCACTGGATATCTTTCACAATCAGGTGAAGAGCGCGCTCATAAAGGACGGTTGGACGATTACAGATGACCCGCTGACAATCAGGTATGGGAAGAAGATTCTGTATGTCGATCTAGGCGCTCAAAGATTGTTGGGTGCTGAAAGGGCGGGCTCGAAGATTGCCGTCGAAATCAAGAGCTTCGTTGGCAAATCGGATGTTCTCGATTTGGAACAAGCCCTTGGTCAGTTTATCTTGTATACAGAACTCTTGGGAGAGACAGACGCCGATCGGATTCTGTATCTCGCGGTTGAGGAAGCTGCGTACGAGGCAGTATTTGAAGAACCTATTGGAGAGTTGCTGCTGCTCAAGAAACGGCTACGGGTGATTGTGTTCGATTCAGATACTGAGGAGATTCGGCGATGGATAAGCTAGACCGTTATCGCGACGTGATTGAAAGAATACTGACGGAATATGCCCAGATCCGTTATTCGTATGGCAACCTCGAAAACCGGGTTCTCTTCGACCGGCAACGAGATCAGTATGCGCTTATTTCTCTGGGCTGGAATGAAAAGCATCGCGAGCATGGAGTGGTTGCACACCTTGAAATCAAGGACGAAAAAGTCTGGATTCAGGAAGACAACACGGAAAGCGGGATTGCTACAGACCTTGAAGCTGCGTGCATACCAAAGCAAGACATCGTCCTAGGATTTCGACACCCTCAACTCAGGCCTTACACAGAGTACGCCGTCAGGTAGTCTGGATCGCAATTACACGAACGAACCCGCTTCGAGGCGGTACAACGATTAGCGAACCCTCAAAACTGATAGGGACGGTCACGATATATGTGGCGCACGCAGAAGGAGTTTGATCTCTATACCTTCGTTGCTGAAGACGCGTTGGAAGGCGGGGAGCCCTTTCCGCTCGAGTGCAATTGCGGGGGAATCGTGACGATCATGCCGCCCTTCCAGGACGAATACGTAGTCTGCCCACGTTGCGAGTCGATGATAAGGATGCTGGTCATCGAAGGTGACCCTGGCTACATCATCGGCGCGGATCCCGGCGGGACGCCGAAGCTTCTTCCCGTCCAGGGCAGTTCTAAGCAACATCCAAGCAAGCTATCCGCTGAGGAACAAGAGGCCATACTCGCGAAGATTCTATTGCAGTTCGGGACGGGGTAGTCATGGGAATTCCAGCGGAGCAATTGATCTTGGTCGACAGCGATGGTCAACGCGTGGACGTCGATGCTCTCGTTGACCAGTTGCGGCGAGAACCAAAACGGATACTGGCGGACGATGAGGTGGGCCTCGTCCTATTTGTCGCGGACCTGGGCATCTACAATTTGAAGCCCACGGATAGCGGAGATTTCCTCGCGCAGCCGGTTACGGAGATCTCTCGGCCACGATTCTCTACTCGTGTATTGCGAAAGCAGATAGGTGCAACCGTGCTCTCTGTGACGGCGGACGCGGTCTTCGTAATTCGGGATGGGAGTACATTGAAGAAGGTGAGAGCCGAGAAACTTGAACCCGGGATGGTGTTAGCGTCGGGTGAGACGGTGTACAGATGACTTTCAAGAACGAGTTGGAGCGTCGATGCTTTGAAGTCGCAGAGCGTGCCTTGGGCGGAGGGGTCACCGTCGTGCACAATAAGAGGATCGAGATCGAGAGCGCGCTATTCCCAGAAGTCGCATCCTTCAGGGGTCCGCCTGCCAAGGAGGTCGATGTTCTTGTCGCTCAACTGATCGGCCAGCCGAAGGTAATGCTGCTCATAAGCTGCAAAATGCTCTCACGTCGTGCAGAACCAGCGCACGTGCAGGAGTGGTGTGCTGTTGTCCAGACCATGAACAAATACGCAGACGGCACGCTGTACTTTGGACTGGTGGTGTCGTCGACCGGCTTCAGTAGCGGTTGTGAGGCGTGGGCAACGTCTCATAACGTGGGCATCATTCCACCGCTCAAAGGACGGCGTTTCGTTTTTGGCCAGGACACAATCCTTCGGATGTTTGAGCGAGTGCTGATTGCCTTGCGGGCTCGGGCGCGCCTTCAGATCGATGATCTCAAGACAGCACCGTCCTTTTTCGAGTTCGTGTACCGTCTTGTTGCAGACTTTGAGGGACATCAAGCGGCTGCTGTGCAGGGTCGTTACTTTATCGCTCCCGAGGGATGGGTATCCTCATTCGCGGAGATGTACTCCATGATCGCCGGACGAGTGGTCAGGGATCTTTTCGCTGTCGAGGGTGCTACAGTGGTTTCTCTGTCAGATGGGACCGCGCTGCAGTTCAGCGGAGCTCGTGTGGTCTTTGGTCAGGATCAGAAAATAGTGCAAGGAACTCCTGCTGCCGCCCAATGCAGCAAGAACATTGACATGGAGCGGTGCACGATCGACTTCATCAAGGCGATCGCCATAGGTAAGTCGATAAGCAGTGCCGGAGATTTCGGTAACTACGTCGAACTTGGTTTGGAGGGTCGCTTCAATCTCGGACTCCATCCGACCGGCTTTCATCTAATATCGACTGAGAGTCCGATTGAGGATCACCGACTGTAGAGGCTTGTCGAAGGCGGCCAACCACTCGGTATGAGAGAGGAACTTGGAATCTCGAATTATCGGTCCACACGAGAAGTTGTGTCACCGGTATTCGTTGTTGATTCGATACTGCCACAGAACCAATCCGACTGAACCGTGCTTCGGCGTGACGATAAATCAGTTGCGATAATATCTGCTACCATTTTGGTGGACCTACAACTTTCAGCTTGCAACGTTTGTGTTCTCTGATACAATGCGACGCGGCAAACAGATACTAAGTCGCCGCGAGAGCGACCAGTAGTAATAGACCAGCAGTAATAATTGTCCTGTTCGCTTAGGCTTTGTATCTAAGCATTAGAAGCAGCACAGCCAAAACCAAAAGCGTCTCTGATCCTAAACCGATAGGTGCATCTTGCTTAGACTGATCCGGCTTGGAATCTTCCGGCACACTGCGCGTGCTCTGATTGCCACCCTGTTCTCCAGGGTCGCAGATGCAGCCGGCGAAGCCACCACATTGGCACCAGTCACCCGGTATTGTATGCCCCGCAAATGCAGGAAAGGACAGGCACAACATGAGCACAACAACAAAGAGTAGTCTTTTCATGTTCTCTCCTTTACCAAAATATGCCGGATTCTATCAGGAGTTGCTGAGTGGCACGGTAAACTATTCGCAACTGGCTAATCGCCTGATCCAACTAGGCGAACGGGCGCACTCATTCCGGCAATTCGATATGGTAAGAGAAGTAGGTCTCATCCTCTCCAACATTCCGGTCAAACACTATCGAGCCATTGGCTGGTACTTCCTGGCGGTCGCAGCGAACAGTGTCGGGAACGGCGATCAAGACGAAGCTAAGAGACTGTTTGAACTCGTTGCTGACAACGCGCCCGATTCATACAAAGCAAAAGCGACTCTCTCGCTGGGAGCTTTAGCGGTTCATAGAAATGACTTTGATTCTGCCTCTCTCTATTTCCCAGAGGCTATCAAAGCGGAGAAGATAGGAACGGCTAGCTTGCAGGCAATCAGAGGCGTGTCACTCCTGAAATCTATCGAAGGGTTTCACAAATCCGCGATCGCCGATCTCGAGAGTATCTTGCCTCTCGTAAAGCTTGCGCCGTTGAAGGTGCGCCTTGATTGCTTGAACTCCTACGCAGTTGAGTTGTCAGAAGTCGGTCGGTTACAAGAAGCAGAGAATGTCTCGACGCTAGTGATCGCGTCACCTCTCGCGCGCTTCTATCCCGAGTGGCAAGAAACGCTCTCGGATGTCAGATCAAAACGGAGGCGGCGCTCTGTGGTCACGATCTTGCGGCCGCGGACTGAGCAAGAAGACGAAGCAGACTCGGGAGCAGAATCAGAAGTTCAGGAGAACGCGCTTCAGACTGCAAGAATCCAGACTGTGATCGACTTCATGAATATTAATCTCCATCGGAAGATTCCTTTGATCGAATTAGCGGAGATAGCTAGTGTCTCCCAGTCTCACCTCTCCCGCCTCTTCAATCTTCACACGGGACTCTCGCCGGGGGATTATCTGATAAAGCTGAGAATGGAAAAGGCCCGTCACCTTCTCGTGACAAGCTTCCTTAGCATCAAGCAAGTAATGGCAACATTAGGCTACGGCCCCAGCAGTAGAGCCAACTTTGTCGAGCAGTTCAAGAGATACTTTGATCACACCCCTTCTGAATACAGGAAGCGCTTCTTTACTCGCTCAATCGAACAGAATCGGAAGATAGGGTAACAAATAGCAAGATAGATCACTCTTTTGTTATTGCGCTGATGCAGGTGTGGGGCGATACTGGCCATTCCTGAGAGGTCCGCGAGTTCTTGCAGAACTTAATCGCAGATGACGCTAGCCCGGAGGCGATTCACCCATGAGTCGCGAAGGGATTCTAGATCGATAGCGGCGTTCGTCGCCGGGCTGTTTGATTACCGAAGTTCCGAAGGTCCTTTGTGTTGGTGAGCGCTTTGTCGCGTGAGCGCAAGGTCTCAAGCAGGTCGGTCGCATCTGTGAGGAATAAACCCGAACACCTCGGTGTGTGACATGGAGAACAAAGTAGGACGATTTGCCACCGAAAGTAAGTTTCGCCACTACTTTTTCTTGCATGCGGAGGTGGTTTGGAGGATACTGGGCGCGCATCGTAGCCGTAGCACACTGTTATCCGTTGCATTACGAGTTCCCCCGGGGCTCTGACAATGCGGTTTACAAGAAATCATCGCCTCACGATAGTGGCAGTTCTATCATTGCTGATAGTCAATGCGGTCGCTCTGCGCTGGTCCTCGCGGTTCTTCCTCAAACCAAGCGTTGATCGTCTCATAAGATACGGCGACCGAATGCCGGCGATAAAGGGTGCGAGTCTATCTGGGGTCAATACTATTGCGATCACGAATGGAATAACAAACCTTGTCCTCTACCTATCCCCGTCGCAGTCGCGAAGCCGCACCATCGAGATTGCAAAAGACGCGGAGCTACTATGGCGGCGGTATGCAAAGGACGGTCTAGGCGTAACCGCGATAACGCGAAGTAACATGCCTGATCTAAACAGCCTGATCGCGCACACACTAATAAACTACGACATCATAATGGATTCGAACGGACAGATAGGGCAGCGGCTCGGCGTAGGAGAAAACGAAAGCGCCGTATTTCTCTTTAGCCCGGATGGGGACTGTCGATTCTCGACGCGTAATCCGATAAAGGGCGAAGACCTGCGACAGCTTCTCACGGCGGACTTTCTGCTAGCGGACCCTTTTGACAAGGCGCTATTCAAAAAGAATATCATTGAACAGGGACAGCCTTTCATAACCAAGTCTCTGCTGGATGTACGAACGCTGGAACAGACAACTATTGATGACGTTCGCAAGAACACTTCCGGGCTCTTCGTGTTCTTTACAGCCGATTGTTCTGTGTGCAGCCTGCCAGATTATCTCAAGTCTTTCGTGGAATTCGATCTCAAACGAAGAGGGAAGCCAAATCAGGAAAGAGACGCGGCATTGATCTTTGACTTCAATTTTTCACACACCGATGTGCTTGATCAAATCAACCAGGCGGGCATCAAGTCGCCGGTCTATATAGCGGGTGAGGAGCTAACCGAAATGAATAGTTTGGCTCTTATGAACCCGGCGAGCTTCGGGCAGGTAGTAGCTGTTGAGATCAATAAACAAGGATTAGTCGAACGAATCTCTTCGCTCGGTGATCTCAATGGAGATAAACCCGCGACGGTCTCGGCAACAGTTCAACCTAACGTTGCAATGTCAGAGAAGTCTAGCGGTGTATTAGAAGAGATATTTCAAAACATCGCATATAGCATCTACGGTGTTGCGTCTCACAAAGGCGGATATTACGTTTCCGATATCAAAGGTAACCGTGTCCTTGTCCTTAACGAACGCGGAGAAATATTAAGGGAAATTGGCGGAATTGGATCGGGGCCAGGCCGGCTTCTCCATCCAGGATCGGTTGGGGTTGCCGACGATGGTATGGTCTATGTGCAAGATGGTGGTAATGAGCGAATACAGCGATTTGGTCCAGACGGTAGCTACGCTGGCGAGTTCCGCACAAGTCTCTATGAAGGGTTTGCGGTCAGCCCGCAGAACGAGATTTACTTGGGTCAACCGGAGAAAGGCTATCTAGTCACCGCGTACTCGAGCTCTGGACAAAAGTTGCGATCATTCGGACAGCTAAAGAAATTCTCTGGAGTATATGGACCGAGATTCTCATACAAAGACGATCTCTACGAACTGGCAATCAATCGAGTTCGCATATCTATTGATAGAGAAGGATACGTGTATGTGAGCTTCATGCTTGCGCCCGTAATACAGAAGTACGACCCGACTGGAAGGCTCTTGTTCGAACGTAACTTGGAAGGTGCGGAGATTGAGCACCTGACCCGGATACTCCTGACAGACACTCCGGATAAGTACCTCTCAATATCGATGGATGGATTTGAAGAACGGTTGATTGCGGTTGATCCAGTGGTTGAGCCGTCAAGTGGAAACATCTATGTCGTGTTGGTTGATGGCTCAGTCTACGTCGCAGACAAGGACGGGAGAAGAATCAGGTTTCTTCGCCCACGAACGCCGGGTAATTTCACCCCGTATGCCGCCGGCCTTGGCGCTAACGGTGAAGTGCTAGTTGTTTCCTTCTTCTACTGGCGGTGCTATCGGCTGAGCAGCGCGAGTATTGGAATGAACCCAGTCACGACTGTTGATTGGAAGCGGATGGGGTACCCTGTGATCGCAATACTGCGACTCTCTCAAATCGGAAGAAGACACAAGAAAAATCAGCTACTAATAGGGAGAAAACATGATGAAGAGAGTTTTGTTGGTTGCTCTGCTCCTATTGACGGTGGGCAACGTGGCGTTTGGGATCGTGTTTGGGTGCCAATGCTATCAGACTAACACTATGTATTGCTGTGGGAACATCTGTACTGTTAATGCGAATGGCACTTGCACCTGCCGCGGGGCCTGCACCAATTGACGTGCGAGACTTGCACGTACTGAAAGTTCACTGATGATGAAAGGAGGCTGATGATGAAGAGAATTCTGTTGGTCTGTTGTCTGTTACTGACCCTCTGCAACGTGTCATTCGGTATCTCGTACTGCTGTAGCTGTGGGCCCACCCCAGGTGGTTCAAAGTGCTGCGGCACACGTTGCGTTAATAACCCCAATGGTAGTTGCACCTGTTCGGGACCCTGCACACAGTAAAAGGAGAATAGGAATGAAGAGAATACTGTTGATCATGTGCCTTCTATTGACGGTATGCAACGTCTCGCTAGGCATTGCTTACAGCTGTACATGCACGGGTGGCGGCGGTGGGTGGTGCTGCGGAACTACTTGCACGGCTAATGCAAACGGCACTTGTACGTGCTCCGGCAAATGTATCAAGGAACAATGATCCAACTTATTGGGTTCGTAGTCGCCTTGTTCAACGCCGGCAGTACCTTATCTGCATGCTCAGACTCGCTGGAATATTGGTCCTAATGGAGACATTGTTTCAGGATCTCCGATATGGAAGCCGCGCGTTGCTGAAGACGCCGGTCCTGGTCGCATCCGTAACAATCACGCTGGCGCTCGGAATTGGGCTTAATGCCACTGCCTTTAGTGTGATCCATGCGATTCTGATTAACCCGCTACGGTTCAAGGACCCGAGCCTCCTGGTGATGATCTGGAAGAGCAACCCTGCGTTTGGACTCAAACACGGGGAAGCATCCCTACCAGAATATCTAGACTGGAAGCAACTTGACAGTACTTTTGACGACATTGCGGCATTCCGTGAAGAAGACCTCAATGTTTCGGGCGGACGCAGCCCAGAAAGAATCGCATGCGCGGTTGTTACTGCCAGCTTCTTTTCTGTGCTGAACATTACTCCGCTTGCCGGTAGATCTTTTTCGGCGGAAGACAATGAGCCGGGCCGGAATAGCGTAGTTCTGCTGAGCCATGGTCTATCGGTTCGTGGGTTCGGTGATGATCTGAGCGCTATAGGAAAGATTATCGCAATTGACGAAAAGCCCTATACTGTTGTCGGCGTTATGCCGGCGAGTTTCAAACTCCGTGGCAGAGCAACCGACGCATGGATACCTGTCGCCTTCGACCACGCGAGCATGAATCGCCGATTGGAGTCCTTCAAGGTAATCGCTCGTCTTGGGCCCAGAGTTAGTTTGGGACAAGCGCAGTCCGATATGACCTTAACTGCTCGGCATCTAGCAGAGAATAATCAGACAAGTCGGGACTTAGCAGTTACTGTCGTACCTCTGCATGAAGAGATTGTTGGCAGGATAAAGTCACCTCTGCTTATTCTGTTTTGGTCCGCTGGTTTAGTGTTACTGATAGCATGCGCAAACGTGGTCAATCTTCTTCTGTCCCGGACTTCGGTTCGTGAGAAAGAGATGAGCATTCGTGCGGCTCTTGGGGCTAGCCGTCTGCGCATAACTCGCCAATTTGTTACTGAGGGAGTGTTACTAGCTCTGTATGGTGGTGGCTTAGGCCTACTGCTATCGTTTTGGACGCTTGGTTCGCTCACCGCTCTTAACCCGGAGAAAATACCGAGGCTAGAAGAAGTTGGTGTTGGCGGTTGGACCATAGCTTTCACTTTGGCAGTATCCGTTCTAATCGGTGTAGTGTGCGGATTGTTATCGGCCAAGCAAGTTTCCAAACCAGAAATGAATGATTTGCTCAAAGCAGAAGGCCGAACCGCAACTTCCGGTCGCGGAGGCCGTGTTCGTGCTCTTCTGTTAATCTCCGAGGTTGCTTTGTCTTTGATGCTGTTAATAAGTGCCGGCTTATTGGTCAAAAGCTTCGAGCGGCTCTGGAATACGAAATCGGGTTTCAATCCGGAAAACGTTCTCACAATGGAGATTTCTCTATCTTCCGGAAGCTACGCAGACGCGAGCCAACAAACCTCTTTCTTCCGGCAGGCGCTCGATCGGATCGTTCGCGTACCCGGTGTCCAGTCTTCTGCGGTCGCTTCGAGCTTGCCGATAATGGGAGTAGAAGCGTATAGCTTTGACGTGGGGGGCCAAGAGGCCTTGCCGGGAACTAAGAAGCCGACTGCTAGCCGACAAGCAGTGAGTCCGGACTACTTCGGCGCTATGGGCATTCCCTTGCTAGCGGGACGAGTCTTCAGCGAGAAGGATATTGCCGGTGAACCTGGGGTCGCAATAATCAATAGAGCCATGGCGCGGCTATATTGGGGTGATGAAAACCCGATCGGCAAGAGGATAAAGACGGCAAGTATAGACGCAAAAGCGCCTGGGCTATTGATCGTCGGGGTAGTCGGAGACGTGAGAGAGTCTGGATTGGACAGTCCTCCGGAAGCCGAATTCTATGTGCCTTACTTCCAAGATCCAACGGCTGAGGGAGTCTTGGTTGTTCGTGGTAACTCGAATGTCCTGAGTCTTGCGAGCGGTATACATGAGGCGATATCAGCGGTTGACAAGAATCAACCCATCGCTAATGTTCGTACCATGGAAAATATCCTTGCTGAATCAGTTGACCAGCAGCGCTTTATTATGTCGCTTCTCGGTATCTTCGCTGCGCTTGCATTCATTCTTTCGACGGTCGGGGTTTATGGTGTGATTTCCTATTCTCTTAGTCAACGTACCCGCGAGATAGGTATTCGTATCGCGCTTGGCGCTCAGCCTCGACACGTCCTCAAACTCGCGATGGGACAAAGTATGACCTACGTTATATTAGGTACGGTCTTGGGCTTGATTGGAGCCCTTGCATCGGGGCACTTGATATCGGCCTTGCTTTATGAAGTGAGTCCCACTGACCTGCCGACATTTTTCTTCGCGTCCGCGCTCATTGTTGGCGTGTCGCTAACAGCCAGTTATATACCGGCACGTAGGGCTACAAAGCTGCCTCCGGTAGTCGCCCTTCGACACGAATAGGCTCATTAGAAACTCGGCCTGATGTGGGCGTAGCGCGGAGTCCCCAAGTAGGAGACTCACACGCCACGCTCCGGTTGAGAGCCACGAAAGCATAAAAGATAGGTCTAGCCTATCGTTCAAGGAGCGATCTTGGTTGCTGGATCGCTCCAGCTGCTCTGACCGCTGCTCATCACAGTCGCGACGCGGAACCAGTAACGTGTCCCGCTCACCAATCCGCTGACCGTTGCCGAAGACTTGGACGAGACCGCCTCATGCACCCACGAAGACGCCGTAGGCGGGTCCGGGCTCCGTTCGATGACGAAGCTCTTCGCACCTTTCACCGTATCCCAGCTCAGATCGATTTCGCCCTCGTGATCACCCTCGGTTGCACTGAGTGCCCTTGGCGTCTCGGGTGCCTGAGTCCCGGGCGTCGTTGTCCTGACGCTGATCCCAGTACTGAGGATCTTAGATTCATCGTCGCCGGCGATGCTCTCGATGTAGCCGGCGAGCTGGCGTAGCAGACCCTCGAGCGCTGCTTCCTTCTCGTGCATGATGCTGGTCACGGTCACGGCGGTCTGCCGTGCGGTTTGCACATCGCCGTGGGCTGTTTCGAGTTCATTGGCGGCCGTCGTTATCGCCGCCAATGGGGGTTGAGGTGTGGTGAAATCGCCATTACCGGTCAGTGCCTTGATGATCTGCCTCGTTTTGGCGACCTTCTCGGTAGTGGATAAGCTTCTGATGTTGAGTTTGACCTTTGCCATGAGGATAACCTCCCGGATGGACATTGTGGGCTGGAACGGGAACCGTCCTTTACAATAAGAACGAACCAAAAAGAAAAATGATGCAAATTCAATATGACCAATCTTTTGGAGGAGTAGTTGAGCCTCGACTGTGGCGAAGGGCAACGCAGCTAAACTTCTTAATTCCTGGTATTAACTCGTCCTCGAACGAGCAAACGAACGAAGACAGTCACCGTGAAACGTCGCAAACCCAATCTGTTTTGCCGTCGGACCAAATTGTATTGCGCCCAAAGCATATTGCTTCGGGACGAAACCAACTGGTTCTGTGGTCAGAGCACATCGTTCCGGAGCAAAACATATTGTCTTACCGTCAGAGCATTTTGTTTTGTCATCAAACAAGTTTGTTCGATCATCAAAGCATATTGTTTCTGGACTAAACTATATTGTTTTGTGACCAAACAATATTGTTTCCGTGATCAAACTATTTAGTTGGGCTCTGGAACCATGATGATCTTGAAAATGCGCGTTATTGCCAGCGAATATGATGACAAAGAAAGGTTGGCGCTGGGCGGTACAGCGCTTGAGTACTTTGTTGATGGATCGTGTAATGGCGCGATCATGAAAAAAAGTAGGCGCAGCGGTTGACACGGCGGCTCAATTAGGTATAATCAACGTTTGCTCGCGACTCGCGAAAGCAGACAAGCGATCTTTGAAAACTAGATAGGTAGTAAAACGAACCAGACGTTCTGAGAGTTTTGAGCGGAAGAGACCAACAGTAGAACGGTCATCGTTAGCTACGGTTTAGGCTTCGGCTTAGACTTTGGTTTTAGATGATCAGTATTTTAACTGAGAGTTTGATCCTGGCTCAGAATCAACGCTGGCGGCGTGCCTAACACATGCAAGTCGAACGCGAAAGCCCCTTCGGGGGGAAGTAGAGTGGCGTCCGGGTGAGTAACACGTGGGTAATCTGCCTTCGGGTGGGGAATAACCAGTCGAAAGATTGGCTAATACCGCATAATGCAGCGGCACCTAATGGTGATTAGTTGTTAAAGCGGGGGATCGCAAGACCTCGCGCCTGAAGAGGAGCCTGCGGCAGATTAGCTAGTTGGTGAGGTAACGGCTCACCAAGGCTTCGATCTGTAGCTGGTCTGAGAGGACGGCCAGCCACACTGGCACTGACACACGGGCCAGACTCCTACGGGAGGCAGCAGTGGGGAATTTTGGGCAATGGGCGAAAGCCTGACCCAGCAACGCCGC
>WNFR01000049.1_pt1 | contig 173849 bp, 135 predicted proteins | sample 5400221 | NCBI WGS metagenome assembly WNFR01 (sample SAMN13153357, study PRJNA577476) | soil metagenome | isolation source: 40 cm soil under Madrone tree | place: USA:California | collected 2016-06-14
ATACGCTCGGCGCGACACTGTGGCCGGTGGCCTGACCGGGTCTTCGAATCTTAAGCCGTTGTCCTCTTATGTCGAAGGCTGAAATATTTCGCGTGGTAATGGTTGTCGCTACCGGCGCAGTCGGAGAAATGCTTCGCACATTGTAGCCTCGGATGTCTTGTTCTCCCCCCAGGAAGAACCGCGAGAACAACGGCGTGCCTCCAATGAACGAAAGGGAATTAGACTCGAATGGCGTTCCAAACGGGCTCAAGTGTCCGAAGAGGAATCGGAAGCCAAGCGTGCGAGTGGGCTTACCGGCGTCGAGCCGCGCGCGCGCCTCACGTCCAGCGAAAAATGGACGAAACGATTTGTATTCGAAGCTGGGTTGTACGAGGTTTACTTTTCCGCCGATTGGGCCGCCTGAAAACGACGCGGCCAACGTCACCGCAGTGCCTTTCGTCGGATCCAGCGAAGAATTGAGCGTGTTGTAGGACGTCGACTGCGTAATAGTCGACTGCGTCACGCCGCTCTGACGGAATGTAACAAGAATATCATTACTCGTATCGGCGTCGCGGTTTACAGCTGGATCCAGAATGTTCGTAGTTGAGAAGGAATAAGAAAGACCAAGCCTGATGAATCTTCCCATTCGGAAGCGTTTGGCAAAGTAACTGAGCGGCGCGCTTGCGGTCACCGAGGCGCCCTTTGTTTGCTGGGTGAACAACGAACTGCCGCTGAAGGACCCGAGTATGTCTTGAGTAGTCAACGCTCCAAATCCCTGACCGAGGAACTGGTAGTCCTGATAAAAGACATTGAAGCCGAGACTGATCGGCCGCCCCTTCAGATACGGTTCCGTAAAGCCAAACGAAATGACCTTCTGAAGATTGCCGGTGGACACGTTAAACGACAACGCCTCGCCGTAGCCCAACAGGTTATTGGTCGAGTACTGAATGCCGATGTAAGAGCCGCCGATTCCCGACACGCCTCCACTAAAGCTGATCTGCTGCCGGCCTTTCTCCTCGAGCTTTACAGTGAGGTCCACCTGGCCCTCTTTTTCGTTGGTGTTGACCGTCGCGTCTTCCTTCTTCACCTGGTTGAAGTAGCCAAGCTGATTCAGTCGCAACAGGCTGAGGTCCCACAACTGTTCGTTATATCGCTCACCCTCGTTGAGTAGCACCTCGCGCCGGATTACGTTATCCCGCGTGAATGTATTACCGATGAACTCCAGCCTTCGAAGCGTATACTGCTTGCCTTCCTCAACACTGTAAGTAATGTCCGCTGTCCCTTTACCGGGATCGTTCGGATCGTCCTTGAAGTCGGGCAGGAATCCGGAGTTGAATTGAATGTAACCTCGCGAACCGTACAGCTTCTTCAGATTCTCCAGTCCCTTTTGAACGACGCTATAGCCCTTGATCACATCACCCGTTTTCAAGCCGACTACACCCTTGATCTCGTCAGCGGTGAATTCGGTGTTATCTTCGACTTTGATCTCGCCTGCCTTGTACTGTCTGCCTTCGTCGACCGGTATGATGATCTTGATGCCACGACCCTTGTGCCCGACGAGGGGTACCCACGTGCCCACCTTGCCCACCTCTTCAACTTGAGGGTCACCAAAGTGAGCCTTTAGATAGCCGTGGTCCGCGTAGACCAGAACTCGCAGCCGATCCAGATCGGACTCGAGCTTCTCTTTGTGATAGATGTCTTTTGAGCTGAAGGTGGTGAAGAGGCCGAGTTCCTTAACAAGCTTCATCTGACCTCGAAGGTACGCAGTGGAAAAAACCTTGTTGCCCTGAAACTCTATCGTGGCAACGCGGAAGCGCGGGCCTTCGTTGATCCTGAAGATCAGCGCGACAGCGGTTTTGGAGATCTCTTCACGAATCGGATCAACGGTCGCTTCGGGGTGACCTTCGTTGGCCAGTAATTCCTTGATTACAGAAGCTGCCCTCTTGGCCTTAACCGCGTCGTATTGGGATTCCTTTGAAAGCCCGACTGATCGTTTGCGAAACTCCTCAAGGAGAGTGGATGTTGTTACGGATTTGAGCCCTTCATATTTGATGTCGAGTAGCAGCGGACGCTCTACGACTTCAAACGTGATGATCTTTCCCCCGCGCGTTCCTTCTTCAGCGAAGACCTTAACGTCTTCGAAGTGGCCCTGAGCGTACAACGCGCGGACATCACGATCGAGCTGAACCGGACTATAGGGGTCGCCTTCACGCGTGCCGATCCAAATCTTGATGGTCGATTCCGGTATGCGGCGATTGCCGCGTATCAAGACTTGTTCGACGGTGACGTTTTGAACGCGGCTCGCGAGCGCCAATGGCTGAATGAAAGCAACCCGTTCACTGATAGGCCAACCGATTACTGCTACGAGCGCTGCTACGACCCAAACAACACGCTTACTCATAGACAAATGCACGCTCCCTGGAAATGCTGAGTTCGTTTGATTTCTGTTCCGTAGACTTCTTTAGTCACCTGAGCGAGTCGCCGGCTATTATTATCTTGATTTACGCTGATTCCATGGCTGCCGGACTGGCGTCTGATTTCGAACTACAGTCTTGCGTTTGCAGACTCACGGATCGCGTCTTTCTTCCTCAACGAATATAGAACGCTGGGTTGATCGCTTATTGTAACAAAAATGCGAAGCGCAAAGCCAACTGCCAAAAGTCTTTTATTGCGCGTGCTTCGGAGCTGGCCGGGGCGCTTGTGGTCCGTGAAAACTGTAGCCATCGGGCGGAGGGGGAGAAACGGAAAATTCACTGAGGGGAGAAGGTCGTCGCGGTTCTCAATAACCGGAACCGCCAAATTCAGAAGCTACTGAACCAGCAACTCGTCGTTCAGTTCTTCAAGCTCGACGGGACGGTAGCCAAGCGAGTCGCCGTCTAAATAAACCTCGATCACCGAGGCCTCGCGGAACCTCCCGCCAATCAGTGCTTCCGAAAGCGGATCTTCGACGTGTTTCTGCAAGGCCCGTCGCAAAGGGCGAGCGCCATAAGTGCGGTCGGCGCAGGTTTTTTCGACAACCCATCGCTTTGCCCCTTCGGCCATCTGTACCTGAAGCTTGCGACGAATCAGCGTGCGATTGAGCTGCGCTACCAGCAGTCCAATAATTTCAAACAGGTCGGCGTCCGTTAGCGGCTCGAATACTATGATCTCATCAAGACGATTGATGAACTCCGGATTGAAAGTCTGCTTGACCGCTTGCAGCACTCCCTCTTCAACTGTCGCCTGCTGTGTCCGCGCCGACGCCTGGAATCCCATATGCCCGCGTTTCTGGATGAATCGCGCTCCGATATTCGACGTCATGATGAGAATCGTGTTCTTAAAATCGATAGTATTGCCAAGCGAGTCAGTAAGCGTGCCATCCTCCAGCACCTGGAGCAGGATGTTGAACAAATCCGGATGCGCCTTTTCTATCTCGTCCAGAAGCAACACTGAGTAAGGGTTGCGCTTGACCTTCTCCGTGAGTTGGCCGCCTTCTTCGTGTCCCACATAGCCGGGCGGGCTGCCGATCAGCTTCGAGACAGCGTGTTTCTCCATGTACTCGGACATATCGAAACGCAACAGGGCTCGCTCAGAGCCGAATAAGAATCCCGCCAATGAACGCGCGACTTCTGTTTTTCCGACGCCCGTCGGTCCGAGAAAGAGGAATGAGCCGACCGGTCGATTTGGATTCTTCAGCCCCGCCCTACTGCGACGGATTGCGCGAGAGAGAGCTGAGATAGCGCGGCTCTGGCTGACGATTCGTTTATGCAGTTCGGCTTCGATGCGCAGGAGCTTCTGCGACTCTTCTTCCTTGAGTGAAGTGATCGGAATGCCAGTCCAGCGCGAAATGACTTCTTCGACATCGTCGCGCGTGACGACGGGAATGTGCTCCGCGATCAGGTTATGCGATTCGCGAAGCGTCGTCAGGCGATCGAGCTCTTCCTGTTCCTTCTGCTTGAATATCTTCGCGCGTTCGAAATCGCGCTCCGCAGTGGCGCGGTCAAAAGCAGCGGTGTGACGGCGCAGCTTCCGCTGACAATCGAGTATCTCGGCCGGCAGATTTGTCTCGCGCAATTTCACACGCGCTCCGGCTTCATCGACGATGTCGATTGCCTTGTCCGGAAGAAATCGATCGGGAATGTAGCGCTGTGAGCCGTAGACTGCGGTCTCGACTGCGTCGTCTGTGTACCGCACCTGGTGAAAGGTCTCGTATCGCTCCTTTATTCCTTCCAGTATCTTTACGGTTTCCTCTTCAGTTGGCGGCGGGACCTTCACCGCCTGGAAGCGTCGCTCGAGCGAGCGGTCCTTCTCGATCGTTTTGCGAAACTCTGCGGGCGTTGTTGCGCCTATGCATTGAATGTCGCCGCGTGAAAGCGCGGGCTTAAGGATATTCGCCGCGTCAAGCGAGCCTTCCGCCGAGCCTGCGCCGACAAGCGTGTGAAGCTCGTCAATAAAAATGATGTAGTGCGGGTTCTCGATCAACTCGCGCATGATCGTTTTCAGCCGTTCCTCAAACTGGCCCCGATACTTGGTGCCGGCAACGACCAAAGAAAGATCGAGCGCGAGAATTCGTTTGTCACGCAGGAACGGCGGTACATCGCCGGCAATGATTCGCTGCGCCAGGCCTTCTACGATGGCGGTCTTCCCAACGCCCGGCTCACCGATCAGCACTGGATTATTTTTGGTGCGCCTGCAGAGTATCTGAATTACCCGTTCAGTCTCCGATTGCCGGCCAATCAAAGGATCCAGAATATCATTATGAGCTGCTTCGGTGAGGTCGCGGCTGAATTCGGCAAGATGAGGAGCGTCTTTCTTTTGAGCCGACAGCCGTTCGTTGTGTTGGGCGCGATTGAGGTCGTCACGAATCTGATTGAGCCGCAAGCCGCGTTCGTACAATATCTCGGCTGCCGAAGATTTATCTTCACGAAGAATCCCGAGCAGCAGATGTTCGGTGCCGATGTGCCGATGTCCGAGCCGCTCGCTCTCGTCGACCGCATAGCTGAGCACCCGCTTGGCGCTCGATGATAGAGGCAGATCAACTGAAGCCGACACCTTGTCACGCAATGGTGTCCGGGTCTCGATTTCCCGCCGAATTGATTCGACGGTGGAATGCGGGCTGCGAAAGAATTTTTGTGTTAGCTGTTTGTCCTCTCGAAGCAAACCAAGCAGTATGTGCTCGGCTTCGATGGCCTGAGCGCCGAACTGGCTAGCTTCATACCGGGCGAAGAATATTACGCGGCGAGCCTTCTCGGTGTAACGTTCGAACATACTATTGAAGCCGTCCGTCCTCGAGGTGAAGCACACGATCGCAGATTGAAGCAAAACGCTCGTTGTGTGTGACGATAACCGAGGTCAGCTTCTGCGATCGGTGGACCTCCTTGAGGAGAGTATGAATGCTTTCACTTGTTTTGCTATCGAGATCGCCGGTTGGCTCGTCCGCCAGCAGTAAGCGTGGCTGAGCAACAAGCGCCCTCGCCAATGCCACTCTTGCCTGCTCACCTCCGGACAACTCTCCGGGCCGGTGCGTTGTCCGATTGGCGAGACCGACGCTTTGCAGAATCGATTCCGCTCGCGCTCGCGCCGCTTGATGCGGGCTCCGCCCGATCAGAAGCGGCATCATTGTATTTTCAACGGCGGTGAACTCAGGCAGCAGGTGATGAAATTGGAAGATGAACCCAATCTCCCCGTTCCGAAACCGCGCCAAGTCTACATCACCGAGTTTAAAGATGTCAAATTCGGCCACTTTTACCGTCCCAGACGTCGGACGGTCTAGTCCTCCTAAGAGATGTAATAGGGTTGATTTTCCAGCGCCCGACGGTCCGATGATCGCCACCATCTCTCCTTCGGAGATCTGAAGACTCAAGTCTCGGAACACGACCACGCGGCTCCTCCCTGACTCATAGGTTTTCGTCAGTCCCTCGACCCGAACCAGCGACGGGGCGACGGGGCGACGGGGCGACGGGGCGACATTCTCGCTCGCCTTCGTCGTTTCCACGGTCGCGGGTTCGTCATTAGTCATGTCGGTCATGTCGCTTTTGTCGCCCCGTCTCCCAGTCGCCGCTTCGCCCCGTCTCATTCAAACCTCAACGCTTCGACCGGATCCAGCCGCGCTGCGCTCAACGAAGGAAAGATTGTCGATAAGAAACTGATTGCGATCGTTACCGCCGACACGATCACGACGTCAAACGCGGTTGTGTGGAAAGGCAAATAGTCGAGCGCGTAGACGCCGACCGGCAACTTGATCAATTGGTGGCCGTTTGCGAAGTAGCAAAAACCCGTCCCAGCCAACACACCGATGATGATTCCGACTATGCCGATCGATACGCCTTGCGCCATGAACAGATACATCACACTGCGGCTGGTTGCGCCCATCGATTTCAGGATCGCAATGTCGCGATGCTTTTCCATCACGATCATTATCAGTACGGTGATGATGTTCAGCGCCGCGATGCCAATGACTATCAAGAGCGCGACACCTGTAAGATACTTCTCATAACTGAGCGCGCTGTAGATCGGTGCGTTCAGTTGCTGCCAGTCCTGCACTTCGTAATCGTCGCCTACCGCTGCCAGTACCTCGTCGCCGATTTGTTTGACCGCATCCACGTCGTCGACCTTCATCTGTATGATCTCGGCCACATCCTGCGCGCCAGACAACCGCTGCGCCGCATCCAGCGAAATGTACGCCCACGTTTCATCGTAATCGCTCAGACCCGATGCGAAGATCCCCGCAACCTTGAAGTCTCTATAGCGCGGCGCGAGTCCCACCGGTGTCAGGTGACCCTGAGGAGAAATGATCGTGGCGACGTCGCCCGGCTTCAGACCGACGGTGCGGGCGAGATCGCGACCAAGGACTATTTGATCGATCTTCGCGCCGGTGTCGGGATCAGTTTCAGGTTCGGCGAGGGATTGCGCGTTACCTTCAACCGTGAAGCCGAAGACTTCGTTTGAGCTCGGCGGCGCACCCATGTCGACGCCCTTGAGGATCGCGCCTTCGGTGTCTTTCTCTCCCTGGATGAGCACTCGCTGATACAGCGTTGCCGCCGCCGAGCGAATGTGAGGCAGCGCGCTCAAACGGCTGACCAATTCGCGATAATTCTCAATCGGCCTTCGCTCTTTGTGGTTTAGATTCAGGTGGGCGGTGCCCGAGAGGATCTTGGTTTGAAACTCCTGGCGGAACCCGGTCATCATCGCCAGCACAATGATCAGCGATGCAACGCCCATGGAAACGGCGGCGATCGCGATTATCGTTATGACCGAGATCATTACCTGCTTGCGTTTTGCCCGCAGGTAACGAAGCGCGATGAAGAGTTCGTAGGGCATGAAACGGTGGTCAGTGGTCAGAGTCGTCATCTCCCGAGTCGCGATTACTGGCCACCGGCCACTGGCCACTGGATTGACCGGCATGAAACAGTAGTCGGTGGTCAGTCTCGGGCCGCATGTGAGGAAAAAGAATCACATCGCGAATCGATTGCTGTTTTGTCAGAATCATCACCAGGCGATCTATTCCGACACCTTCTCCCGCCGTGGGAGGCATTCCGTACGAAAGCGCTCGAATGTAGTCCCGATCGATCACCATCGCTTCTTCATCGCCCATCTCACGTTGGAGCAACTGCGCCTCGAATCTGCGCTGCTGGTCGAGGGGGTCGTTGATCTCACAGAATCCGTTTGCGATTTCCATACCTGCGATAAACAGTTCGAATCGATCGACGAATCTCGAATCCGTCTCACTCATCTTCGATAAAGGCGACAGATCCTTCGGAAACTCGGTGATAAAAGTCGGGTCGATCAATTGCTCCTCTCCTATGAACTCAAAGAGCGCGCCCAATAAATGTCCGGCCCCGAACTTGGCCTCGATTGGGCATTTGACCATGTTCATCCAGCTCTTCAGAGCTTCAGAGTCGATGAGTTCTTCAATTGTTGGCCTATTCGCTTTGTTCGGCCAATAGTGAATCACAGCCTCTCGCATCGTTAGGCGTCTAAACGGGCGCGAAAAGTCTATCGTGTTCTCGCCATATTCGATCGCCGTCTTTCCACACACGGTTTGAACTAACCCGGAAATCAACTCTTCAGTCAGCCTGACTAGATCGTCGTATTCCGAATAGGCTTCGTACCACTCAAGCATCGTGAACTCTGGGTTGTGCGAGCGGTCGATCCCTTCATTTCGAAAGTTGCGGTTGATCTCGTAGACCTTTTCGAATCCGCCCACAACCAAACGCTTAAGGTAAAGCTCGGGCGCGATCCGTGCGTACAAGTCGATATCCAGCGCGTTGTGATGAGTCGTGAACGGCCGCGCCGCCGCGCCCGTTGGCAGAGACGTCAGCATTGGCGTCTCGACTTCGATGTAACCGCGCTCGTCGAAGAAGCGGCGGATCGAACGGATGATTTGAGAACGCGTCTCAAACACGCGGCGAACATCGCGGTTTGCAATCAGATCGGCGTAGCGCTGCCGGTAGCGCAACTCGATGTCGTGCAAACCGTAATATTTATCTGGCGGCGGAACGAGAGCCTTTGCAAGAAAGGTCAGCGACTCGGCATGAATTGACAGCTCTCCCGTGCGAGTGCGAAACAAGCGACCTTCGGTTCCGATGAAATCGCCGAGATCAAGCAGTTTGAACAGTTCCCATGTTTGCTCATCAAGCTCGTTGGACTTGAGGTAGATTTGAAGAAGCTCAGCGCCGTCGGTGAAGCGAACAAACGCAGCCTTGCCCATTTTGTTTATCGCGTGAACGCGACCGGCAACTCGAACGCGAGGGTGCTCGGCTTCAAGTTCTTCACCCGTCTTCGTTTCGAACTGCCCGACGATCTGGCCGACCGAGTGGGTGCGGTCAAACTTGTGAGGATAGAGATCGATGCCGAGCGTAACGAGCTTAGACAAGGATCGCTTGCGCTCCTGAGACCGAATAGCGTCAGACAGTCCCGGTACGTCTAAGTCATAGACGAGATCTTCGAGCGTTCGATCCCAGTTCTGAAGGGCCTCACCTAACCGGCTCAGCTCCATTTGCAAGCCGTTTCTCTGTTCAGATTCAGCGGGAGTTGTTTCTAAATGCAGTGAGAACATGGCGAGCCTGACCGAGGTGCCAGATGGGTTCAGATGTGCGTAGCTTTGTCTTATGTATTCCTTCAGCGTTTTGATTTGCGAAGGCTCTCCAGCTGGCGCATGATTCTTTGCCAACGCCGAAGTCGAAATCAACGCATCAGTGACCTCCGCGAGGCTATGCGATTTGTGCCTGATGTGGGCAATTGATTGCGGGTTGGCGCCATCAGTTTCGAATGAGTTTAGCGAAGTAAGAAACTCGTACTGCAACTTGAGATACTCAGCAAGGAGCCTCTCCAATTTTCCGATTGCGTCATTGCTCTGGTTTGAAGACAGGTTTTGGTTTTCCATCACTCGCTCAACAGTCTCTCGTTTTCGTCGATGATAATCTAAGGCAATTGCAATGGTAGCAGATTATAGAAATGCGTTTTGAAGAGTGTCAACGAAGACCGGTTGCAAATAATAGATCAACGTCCGCTGATTCCATTCACGGGCGGCGGGTAGCGCGCTTAGAACGTCGTTCTTTCGCATCCGCAACTCGCGGTCCCGATTGCCGTCTTGTATTGAGGCTTCAACTGGTTCGCAACTCAGCGATCGCTCCGATCGACCGTACTGCACGCCGTACACTGAAGGATCATGTGAAACTCGCTCGCGCGGGTACGGTCGAATCGGTTGTTAGCCAGCGCACAGGTCGCTACGTCTCATTCGATTCGCCTCCCAAGATGTTCTTGTCCCCGTTGGCTTCCGCATCAGACTTCGAGTGCACGACATTTTCGTCGTCATCAAGTATGACGTATTGAAGGAGGTCATCAGGGAGAGACGCAAGGAGGTCGGGCGAAGCAACTCGTAGAAATGGCCGCTGGACGATAGAGATATTCTTGAGTGACTCAAGTCGTCTCTTCTGTGCCTCGTGTGATCGTCGGCGTTCCTGATCTCGCAAGATCTCGAGCATTTCTTCGAACAACTGCCGATCAGGTCTAGAGTCATCTGTCGTAGTAGGAGCAGATGCGCGGATGTTCTCAAACCGTTCAGCAATCCGGGGCCAATTATTTTCAAATACCTCACTAAGTACGGCTTCACTCAATCCTTTTTCACCATTAGCGCGGACTGCTTGATTGATTGTCTGAAGCAGGCGGCGTATGTCTTCCTTGTCGGTCTCAGTATGCTGGAATTGTGACAAGGGCTCCTCCACATCAGACGGCTTGACGCCCAGAAGCAACGTGCATACGTAAGCGTCCTTTGTCTTCGACAGTGCTCCCGCTTCAAAAAGGATCCACCTTGCGTCTAGGTTTTCCCGGGTTAGGCATACAATCCCGACCTTCGTTTTCTCAAGTCGATCCCCGACTTCGGGCCCCCACCGCGTCCCTTTAGCGATGTCACGCGATAACCACGGTTCGGCCGCTTGAATGACTTGGCTAAGCCATACGGAAAGAGCGTCCGCAACGGCCTTACTCCGTTCACCAGACCAACTCAGAAAAACCAACATGGTCTCCTCGCTTTGCTTCTTGCCTGACGCCGAAGGTAACCGGCGCCAAAGGCGTCCGGTCTGAGGCATTGTTAGCCCACGATCGTCCTGCCTAGTTCCGGAAAACGTTTTCAGGCCACAAGAACTCAGGCAAATACTGTCTAATCAATACGGATGCCCACTCATATCCTCTCGCTTCCAGTTCTCTAACAAAATAGGGCCACGGCGGAATGTTGCTTCTATAGACGTTGCTAGAGGACGTGGACATCCCCCCGCCCTGGGACGTCGACAGGCCACCATACTGAGAAGTTGATAATCCTCCATATTGTGAGGTCGACAAGCCACCATACTGAGAACTTGAAAGGCCGCCGTATTGAGACGTAGACAATCCTCCATATTGAGAAGTGGACATTCCCCCATATTGCGACGTGGACAGCCCGCCGTATTGAGAAGTAGATGCACCTCCATATTGAGAAGTGGACATGCCGCCATGCTGCGACGTGGAAAGTCCTCCGCCTTGAGTTGTGCTCAAGTTACGAGGCCATGTTCGTATATTCGGTATTTTTGGCTTACCCACGATTTGATCTCCTGCGCTGAACCCTCAGCATCCTGAGAGTCGTTATTTCTTGGCTAACAGAGTCTCGATGTCCTTGGTCTCGCCGCGCAAGTACGCTTCGTATCCCTCAGCGATCTGGTGTTTAATTCCCTCGTCTAGAAGTTCCGATTCGTCTTCCAGCTCATCTGTGTCAATCGATACCTTCTCGCCCATCGCGATACCTCCAACTAGACGCATTTAAGTATAGCGATCCGGACGCTGTCAATTCGAGTGTCAGAGCCCAGCCCTGTAGCACGAGCTCTATTGTCTTCGTGGTGAATGCCGGCTCGGTGGAGCTCATTTCAACGCGGGCGACACTGCTCCACGAAGCGGCGCAACGCTTCAAAGTAAGGCTTGCCGCCGACGATGTAGGTCGAGTTGTGAGGCGCTCCCTTCACTTCATAAAACGCTCTCGGTTCGGGAGCGGCTTCGTAGAGGCGACGACCGAGCTTGTAGGGAATAACTTCGTCGGCCGGACTGTGAACGAACAGTTTCGGGCAATGCACGCCGGCGATCTTAGTGAGCGAGTCCATCTTTGTATGCAAAAACACTGTTGGGAAGAAGGGCAGTACCACTGCGGCCATATCCGCTGCCGACGTGAAGCTCGATTGCACTACCAGTCCTGCAGGTTGAACCTGCGCTGCGAGATCAATGGCGGGCGCGCCGCCGAGCGATTTTCCAAAGACGATTATGCGATCGGGCGAAATGCCGCGCTTCTTTGTCAGATAGTCCCACGCCGCTCGCGCATCCAGATACAATCCATTTTCGCCAGGTTTGCCTTCGCTCCTACCGTAGCCTCGATAATCGATGATGAACACTTCGACCGGCAGCTCCATCATCCCGCGAATCATGTCGTACCGATAAGTGATGTTGCCGGCGTTGCCGTGAAACCACAGCAGCACCATCTCTGTTGGAAGCGCCGCCGTCACACCTCCGGTCTTGCGATGAGGCGAGCAGAACCAGCCGTGTAGCCACAGGCCGTCGCTCGTTTCAAAGTAGCAGTCTTCTATCTTTGGGATGATCGTTCCGTCACGGGCTGAATACGATTCGACATCCCACAGGCCATCGGGATATTTCGAGGGGAAGTAGATTAACTTGTCTTCGAATGCCATAACCAAAATCACGATCGCGATACAAAGCAATAGAATAATTCGAGCTAACCGCCAGATGAAACCAGTATTGAACCAGAAGTCCCTGAGAAATCGAATCAGCATATTGCTCGTTAGTCCACGCCTTCTCGAGCGCACACGCGAGCCGGGACCACTTGTTCCGCTTTCTTGCTAGTGCCGATGGCCGGCAAACTTCAGTTTGTCGTCTTAGGCGAGCGGACGACGACCTAAAGGTTGTCGGACATCGGATGCGTTGCGGCATAGTGTATATCGTGATTCAATCGAACACGATGACCAAGATCATGGGCACCGACGCTCTTATTAGTGAGAGGCAACACCTTCGCAGAGAAGGGAAGCGGTTGGTGTTCACCAACGGTTGCTTTGATCTGCTTCATCCGGGACACGTGAGTTACTTGAGGCAGGCTCGTTCACTTGGCGATGCTTTGGTTGTGGCGTTGAACAGCGATCGTTCGGTTCGCAATATCAAAGGTCCGGGCCGGCCTATCTTGAATCAGCAGGAACGCGCCGAAGTGATCGCGGCGCTTGAAGCCGTTGATTACGTGACGATCTTCGACGATGAAACACCACGCGAGTTGATTGCAGCCGTGTTGCCGGATGTTCTTGTCAAAGGAGGCGATTGGGCGCTTGATGAAATCGTCGGACGTGAAGAAGTCGAAGCAGCCGGCGGCCGGGTTCTGTCGCTGCCCTATATTGAAGGCTCATCCACTACGGACATCATTGAGAGAATCAAGAAGCAGCTTCTTTAGCGAGTCAGAAAACCTGTAAGGGCGTCCCGCCGTGGGTGCCCCTCCTTCCCAATAACGAGACCCTAACGACTGAGGGGCGCCCACGGAGGGACGCCCTTACAGGTTGATCCCAGCATTCACCTGAAACTTCATTCCTACTTCTTAGCCGCTGCCAATTTGTTCTTGAGTCTTGCCGTCTCCGCTGGCTCCGTAGAAAGCGACAGCGCTCGCTGGTATGCGGCTCGTGCCCGGTCGGGTTTACCCCAACCGTCGTAGAGATCCCCGAGGTGCTCCTGCACCTCGGCGACATCGGGGAGTTGCCGGGCTGTTTCGAGAAGCGGTTGCTCTGCCTCGGCGTATTTCCCAAGCTTGTAATAAGCGCGACCCAGACTATCAAGGTAGGCTGGATTACCCGGCTCGACCGACACCGCCCTTTGAATCAACTCGAGCGCTTCTGCCAGCCTTTCTCCTCGCTCGACCATCGCGTATCCAACGTTGTTCAGGACCAATGGGTTGTTGGGTTCAAGCGCAAGCGCCTTACGATACTCCTTGTCGCTCTCGGCGGTTTTGCCCTGGCGCTCGAGCGAAGCCGCCAGTGTCAGGTGCGCATTCGTGTTTTTTGGTGATACTTCACCCACGCCTCGAAGCAATGCCTCGGCTTCCGCGTCTCTCCCCTGTTTCGAGAGGACCGACGCAAGTCTCGTCCGCACGTCAACCGAGCCCCCGGTAATTCGCATTACCTCTCTATAGGCTTTCTCCGCTTCAGTCAGTTTGCCAAGCGCCGCATAGTTATCACCGAGCGAAATCGTGAGGACGTCGTCATTCGGGAGCATCGTGAGCCCTGTCTTTAGAACGTCGATTGCCTCCTGATAGCGGCCCATCTCGAAGTAACACCGCGCCACGTGGCAGTAGGCGTCGAGCATTCGAGGCTCGATCTCAATAGCTTTCCTGCCCGCCTGAATTGATTCATCATATCGCCGAAGTCCTTTTAGCACCTGGGAGATTTCGGTGTATGCCAGTGCGGGTCGCGAGTACGGAGGGTTTACCTCCAGCGACTGCCGGTACGCGGCAAGCGCCTCCTCAAACCGCCGAACATTGGCGTAAGCGACTCCCAGGTTGTAGTGGGCTAGCGCATACTCCGGCCGAAGCCGTATCGCTTCCTTAAGAGACGTTACGGCTTCGTCATAGTGGCGCAGGTTCATGAGCATCCAACCGAGCATTGTTCGAGCACTGGCATCATCGGGATTTAGTTCTATCAGGTGCTTCTGTATGTCGAGAGCTTCATTAACGCGTTTTAAGTGAATGAGTACACGGCTCAAACCGTCGAGAACCGGCACTGAATCGGGAAGTGCCAGCAGCGCGTTCTTATAGGCGAGGATCTCTTCCTCGTATCGCTCCATTGCCTTATACGCATCTCCAAGCTGCAGGTGCGCGGCCTCATAATCCGCCCTTAGTTGTATGGCGTGCTTGAACGATTCTATGGCTTCCTCGAAGCGCCCCGCCCGCGCATAAGCTTCGCCGAGTTGTAAACGCGCTTGCGCCGATTCAGGATTGCTATCAACGGCTTCTTTCGCGAATTTTATTGTCTGGTCGTCTGCTTGCCGTCGCAGCGTCGGCGCCTGGTTCCGTCGGGGTTCGTTTGCCAACATCGAAGCGCATAGACATACGCCAACGGCGACAGCCATCAGATACGATGTGAGACGAGGCCTGAATTCCATGTTTGTTCTCCCTAAGACTCACGCGAAAGAAATTGATTGATTCGCCTACTTCTTCATGTCCCCCGACAATTTAGCCTTGATCCTTATTGATTGCGCGGTTGAAGTCGAAAGCGACAGCGCCTTAGTCCACGACGCTCGGGCCTGCTCAGGCCTGGCCATACGATCGTAGACGTCACCGAGGTGTTCTTGTATCGTGGCCGACGACGTTATGAGTTGCGCGGCCTCGGTGAGGTAGCGTTGCGCCTCCTCAATCTTTCCCAGTTTGAAGTATGCCCAGCCGAGGCTGTCGAGAAAGTTTCCGTTGCCGGGCTCCGCGTCGGTGGCTCGCTGAATCATTTGCAATGCCTCAGTGGGATTCTCGTTTCGCTCCAACATCAAATAGCCAAGATTGTTGAGAGCGAGCGGTTTGTTCGGTTGCAACTGTAGCACGAGCCGGTATTCTGCCTCCGCTTCTGCAGGTTTGCTGGTGCGGTCCAGAATGGCGGCGAGCACCAAGTGATAGTCTGCGTTCTTGGGTTCAATCCACACTGCGTCCTTAAGCGCGACCTCGGCCTCTGCTATTCTCTGCTGTCTGTAGAGCGCATCCGCCAAGTCAAGATAGCCTTCGGCAAAGTCGGGCTTGTAGCGAATCGCATCGCGGAGTGCCTTTTCGGCCTCCGGCCACTTGCCAAGTAAAAGGTAGAGACTTCCTAGATTCCCATGCACCATGTAGTCATCAACAACCCCAACGTCCAACCCCTTCTTATACATTTCCAAAGCTTCATCGTATCGTTGCTGGAAGTAGTAAGTGTCAGCGAGTCCCGTATAACCGTAGGGATTGTTGGGGGAAAGCTGTATCGCACGCTTGCAGGCAGCAGCGGAATCCTCGTAGCGCTCCAACCGAATGTAAGCGAGACTGATGTTCGAGTATATGCGGTGGAGGTCCGAGTAACCGGGCTCGATCGCTATGACTTTTTCGTAAGCCGACAGCGCTTGCTGATAGCGCTTCAGCTTGTAATAAGCCCAGCCGAGGTTGTGATAGGCGCCTGCCGAATCGGGCTTGATGTGAATCGCGTCCTGGTTGGCCAGGACAGCTTCGTCGTAGCGTCCGAGGTCGAGATAGGCGCGACCAATCGAGATACGAAGCTCAACATCAGCAGGCTTGAACTTTACGAGTTGATTTAGGAATTCTAACGCTTCAGCCTTGTGCCCGCCTGCAAGCAATGCCTTCCCTATCGTTTGGAGTAGGTCCACATCGTCAGATAACGCATCGAACGCCTGCCTGTAGATGGCAGTCTCTTCTTCGTGGCGGCCGACGTCGTGAAGTGCCAGGGCTAAACCCAAATATGCTGTTTTGTAGTCACGCTTAAGGCGTAACGCTTCGCGGAATGACGAGATCGCTTCCGGGTAACGATCGTCGTCTGCCAGGGCTTGTCCCAACGCGTAATGCGCCTCGGCGGAACTCGGATTAGCCTCGACCACCTTCCTTGCTTCCGCGACTTCATCGTCGTCGCTCTGTTCTCGGTCAGGTACGTCTGCGGACTGAAAGCTGAACGTGAGCAGGCCGATGACCTTGACCGGAACGCCGCTCAGTTTAGTCTGCTGAAAGGTCCAGCCTCGCGCGGCAGTGACTGCTGAATCTTTTAGAAATGGGTGACCCGACACGGCGCGCGCGGAGATAACGTTGCCCTCTTCGTCAACCGTTACCTCAACGACCACTGCTCCACTTACCCGTGCAGCTCTCGCAAGCGAAGGATAAACAGGTTCCACACGATTGGTCGCTGATGCTTGAAGCATGCCGCCCGACTTGCGAATCATCTTTGACGGCTGCGGATTGTCGGTCTGGGCCAATCCCACGCCGCTTAGCAGCGGGATTGTCAGCAAGACAAGAAACGACGTATAGAGGAGTTGTTTCGATCTCATACTTCACCTCGATAACTACCAGTAGGACCGTTTAAAAGCGGCACAGCAATCATATCATTCGGGCTTCAGCAAGTGTAGCACTCTTTCTGAAGCGTAAGTGCTCTTAACTCCAAGACACTTTGATTGACGCTCTGAAGTTGCGTCCTGTATCGTCACCCTCAGAGCGAGCGCCAATGAAGCACATCATCGTCGGAACGGCCGGCCACATCGACCACGGCAAAACTGCGTTGGTCAAGGCACTCACCGGCATCGACGCCGATCGCCTCAAGGAAGAAAAACAGCGCGGCATAACCATCGACATAGGCTTCGCCGACCTGGCGATCGGCGATTCTCAGTTCGGTTTTGTGGATGTGCCGGGGCACGAGCGATTCGTCAAGAACATGCTTGCGGGCGCGCACGGACTCGACCTGGTAATGCTCGTGGTCGCCGCCGATGAGTCGGTAATGCCGCAGACCCGCGAGCATTTCGACATCTGCCGGTTGCTCCACGTGAAAGCCGGATTGATCGCGCTCACCAAGTCCGATCTCGTCGATGAAGAACTGCTCGAGCTTGCGCGAGCCGAGGTCGAAGACTTCGTTGCCGGTTCGTTTCTCGAAGGCGCGCCGATTATTTCTGTAAGCTCTCGCACAGGCGCTGGCATCGATGAGCTGAAAGAAACGTTGACCGCTCTCGCCGCGCGCGTCGAACCGAAGGCGACCGCCGCCGTTCCGCGTTTGCCGATCGATCGCGCGTTCTCTATCAAGGGATTTGGAACCGTGGTTACAGGGACGCTGATAGCCGGCGAACTCTCGGTCGGCGACGAAGTTGAAGTCTTGCCCTCCGGTGTCAGGACCCGGATCCGAAATGTTCAGGTTCACGGGCACGATACAAAACAAGCACTTGCCGGCCAGCGCACCGCAATAAACCTTCAGGGCGTCAATGTCGAAAAGGTCGAGAGAGGAAGCTTGCTCGCTCCGGCTGGAAGGCTGCGGCCGAGCTCGATGTTTGACGCGCGGTTGGAACTCTTGTCGTCTGCATCGCGTCCGCTCAAGCAACGCGCCCGTGTTCGGCTTCATCACGGCACCGCCGAAGTGATGGCTCGCGTGGTGGTCCTTCAGAGTTCTGAGTTCAGGGTTCAAGGTTCAGAGTTCGGGGACTCTCAACCCGGAACTCTGAATCCGCAACGCGGGGCGATCTCCCCGGGTGAAAGTGCGATCGTTCAGCTGCGGCTCGAAGAGCCGATCACTGCGCTCCCAGGCGATCGCTTCATTGTGCGAAGCTACTCTCCTCAGGTGACAATCGGAGGCGGGCTGGTCATCGATCCGCTCCCTCAGAAGCATCGCATTAGGGACAAAGCTACGCGCGCGCAGCTCGAACGCCTCGAGGGCGCCGACCTTCTCGACCGGATCGCAATCTTTGTCGAAATCGCGGGCGTCCACGGGATGAGCGCAGAAGATCTGGCCGCGCGCACCGGCGCGACCGACGAGCAGATTGCTGCGACGACACGCGAGCTTGTCCGCCAGAATCGTGTGATTGAGATCAGCAGTGCGCCGCTCTCGTTGATTTCAGCCGAGAGTTACGGGGCGTTCGCCAGTCGCGTGGTTGAGATGCTTACGGAACATCATCGTCGCGAACCGCTCTCGCTTGGGCTGAGTCGCGAGGAAGTGCGAGATCGCGTTTTTGGTCAGCTCCGGCCGGAGATTTTTCGGTCCGTCATTGCGCGTCTGGGCGAAGAAGGAAAAGTCATCGCGGAACGCGAAGCACTCCGGCTTGCCGCGCACAGGCCGGCGCTGACTGAAACGGACAGGGCCGCGAAACAGGCGCTGGAAGCCGCTTTCAAGGCCGCCGGGTTCCAAGCGGGTTCTCTGGAAGAGACCGCCGCTGCCGCCGGCATTCGTGTAGAGCTTGCTCGAAAGCTGTACAACCTCCTCACAGCCGAGCATCGACTCGTGCGAATCGGCGATTTTGTCTTTCACGCGGAATCAATCGAGGATCTCAAGGCCAGAGTGCGAGCTCACAAGGCAATCAATTCCAGGATGGATGTTGCGGTGTTCAAGGAGATGACGGGCGGGCTGTCGCGCAAGCACGCTATTCCGCTGCTCGAATACCTGGACCGCGAGCGTATCACGCGTCGTGTCGGCAACGAGCGCGAGATTCTTTGAGGTCAGGAACATGTAGGGCGACCCTCCGTGGCCGCCCCTCTTTACATACGGCGCTTCCGGGACGGAAGAGGGGCGGCCACGGAGGGCCGACCAACCGCTGCCAACCAACCGCTGCTTGACTCTGTTACGAGCGGGCAATATTCTATCAAGCCGCTCAGACGGATAATCCAAATGGCACTGAACAGAAATCAAAAACCGTATGAAGTCGTGGCCGTAGAACCGCCCGCACTCGAGGAGCTGCCTGATTCAGTCCTGAAGATTCCATATCCGCACGAGATTGCAGGCGCCGAGCTCCCGGCCGGCGAGACTCTCCGCGCGGCCTCCGCTGGCGCCGGCATCGGTGATAGCCCGGCTCAGCATGTAGAGCGATTCTTTGACCTGATAATAGACGAGCTTTCTGCGCTGCGGACCCGCTCCAATTCCGACTCAATCGAGCGCGCCGCTGACCTGATTCTCGACTGTGAATCGAAAGGCGGCCGCGTTCACGTAACCGGCATCGGCAAGAGCGAGCATATTGCGCGCTACGTTGCGTCGCTTTTATCGAGCACCGGAACGCCTGCGTATTTTTTGCACGCCACGGAGTGTGTTCACGGTTCGGCCGGGCAGGTTTGCCCGAGCGACGTGGTGATCGCAATTTCGAACAGCGGCGGAACACCGGAATTGTTATCGGCGGTAGAAATCCTTCGCGAGTTCGGCATCAAGATCGTCGGTGTGTCGGGAAATCGCGAGTCTGAACTCGCTCGAATCGCGGATGTGCTCTTAGACTCCGGAGTAGAAAATGAAGGCGGCGCGTTGAATCTTGTTCCGCGCGCGAGCATTCTCGCAAAGATCTATGTGCTGTGTTCGCTGTCGGTCGCGCTTGAAGCTCACAAGGGTCTGACTCGAGAACAGTACGCGCGCTGGCATCCGGGCGGCGCACTCGGACGACTCGCCCGCGGCGAATAATCACGCATAACTCATCGCGTCTCACTCATCACGCGACTCCTCCTCGGCTATGGATGAGCCACAATATCAAACGAGAACTTCAGCTCGTCTTTAACTTTGATCGTTCCGCCCGCCACAGAAACCGGCTTGATCTCAAAGCTGGATTGCTTTACCGCAAAGCCGCCGCGCGCGCGCAGGGTCTTGTCGCCGAATTCAAGCTGCGCGTTTATGGTGAGCGGCCTCGTCACGCCGTGCAGGTTCAGGTCGCCGGAGATTCTTGCCTGATACTGCCCGTCACCGGTTTTGTTCGCGGTGACTCCAGTGCTGTTGAAAACAATCTCGGAATACTTTGTAATCTCCAGCACTTCATCGCGCATCGTTCCCTCGATCTTCTGCCGGTCGGCGGAGCTGACCTTGTCCGTGATTGTTAGTGAGCCGGCCTTTATCGTTATTCTCAGCGAAGCAGGTCGCACCGTTCCATAAGTGAAGTCGGCTTCGCCGTTGAAGTCGCGAATCGCGATATTGTGATCGTGAGCGAACGCCGACAATAACCCGCCTGCGAATGCTTTCACTGTAAAGTGGCTCTGTCCGGCGTCGATTCTATATCGAGCGGAATCGGCGGGCGGCTCAACCGTCAGAAGCGGGCGTTCGGACATTGATAGATTACCCGGCAGACTCGACGCGTCAGTGTGCTGAAGAGCAGCCTGGTTCGACAGCGATATGAGCGCCGTTGATGCCGCGAAGACTGCCACGAAGAAGACTCTCGGCTTGACTCGATGAGTTGTCATACGGTTCATACCCCTGCATGGATCACTGTTCAGCTTCGCAGTAGGGGCCTGCTGCCGTTCCGCTTCTCACCTTCGATTCAATATCCGAAGCAGCGCCAGGAAGATATTGAACGCATCCAGGTAGAGCGACAACGCAGCCGATACATACTCGTTTGTAGGATAGCGCCGGATAATGTTGGAAGTGTCGTACAACACAAACCCAGCGAAAAGCAGCAGCGCCGCCGCTGCCAGCGCAAACCCGAGTCCCAACGAGCCGACGAAGATGTTGATAACCCCGGCGGCGATCAACACCACCAGTCCGACGGTAACCATACCGCGCAGAAAACTGAAATCGCGCTTCGAGACAAACACGTAAGCCGTCAGCCCGCCAAAAATCGCAATCGTCAACACTCCCGCCTGCAGGATCGATGCGGGATTGGTCCTGCCTATCACGTAAAGCAGCGGCGAGATGATCACTCCTGTCAGAGTGGTGAAGCCAAACAGCGCCGCGAGATTGACTCCGGGCACGTGACGAACTGCCTGCGCGCCCATCACTCCGCCGATCATCACGATGAAAATGATGAATGGATGTTGAACGGCCGCCATCATCAGAGGCGGATAGGCGAGCCCCATCAGTACGCCTCCAACTGCGAACAATATTCCGGCAAAGAACAGCCCATAGACCTTTCGAATGAAAGCAACGCGCTCCTCGACGCTCGCCTGGCCCGCGGTGAGCGGTTGGACGTTGCGGATACTCTGCGGTTGCCACGCTTCAGACTGGTAATTGTGCTTGTGAGGATCGAAGTTACTCATGACAGTCTCCTGATGGTTATTCTACTCCGTAAGACTTATGTGCTCTCATTATAGCAGAGGTCCGACGGCAGGAAATCCGAGACTCGTCATGTAAGGGCGGCCCTCCGTGGCCGCCCCTCCATGAACCATAGATGACCGAGTACGCTCCCGCTCGCTTAGGGTTTCACTCCGGTAACAATTAACACCTGACCTGGGAACTTCATCTGGCCCGATACGAAGAACCGTTTCCCGGCTTCCGCGACTTCCTGCTCCACGCGGAGTAGCTGATCTCGCGAAAGCTCGGCGACCTTCGCTCTGAGCGTGTCGCTTAGCTCGACGCGAAGAGCCCAGAACTCCGCAGGCGTAAGAGCGGCGTCGAGATCAAACTCCAAAAGCCGTTCTGTAACATCGATCGCTCCCGCATCGCCAAGCAATCGCGCGAGTTTCCCGCGCTCGGCAAATCGAAACGCGCCCGGCGCGTTGGGATCGTCAGGCGCCGACTCGATGTAACGAGATACGACATCCATAACGACATGAAAGAATGGATTTGATTCTCTAGTTGACCAGACCGCGTACGAAACCGAGCCCTTCGACTTCACGACTCTCAGTGCCTCGTGGATTGCGGCGACCGGATCTGGAAACAACATGACTCCCAGCCTGCAAACAACCGCGTCGAAGGTCTCGCTCAAGAACGGCACTGACTCGGCGATGCACTGGCTGAACTCGATGTTTGTTAGACCACGATTGCGCGCTTCCGCGCGGGCCGTTGTGATCATCTCCGCCACTGCGTCCGTGAAGATCACCGAACCGGAATCGCCAACTATCGAAGACAGAGAAATCGAGGGCTCGCCAGCGCCACCGGCTACGTCGAGCACGGCCTGGCCTTCGGTGATTCTGCCGGCTTCAATCAGGGCGCGAGTGATTGGAGCGAACATCGAGCGGACTACCTCGGCGTGCTTCGCCCAATACGGAGCGGACTCCCGCCATTCTCGCAAGACGTCTCTGTTGTTTTCGTCGGAAGACATTGGTGAGTGTGCATCTAGCGAAAATATTTCTTAAGGAGCGACCAGTAGTTGGCTTCCCAACCTTCTGCAAGATGATCGCGGAGTTCCTCCGGAAAGCCCTTGTGGTCGAAAACCAGATGAGTTCCAGACCCGCTAGCTGTGAGCTCGAACCTCGCGATGGAGTAAACGCCTTGGGGCCAGTCGACAACGCGCCATGCCTGAACGATCCTCGTATTGGGAATCAATTCAAGGTTGCGGCCGATGATGTGGCCGTTGAACAGCGAGAACTCGCCGCCGGCCTCGCGATTGATCTCGGCTGCTCTTCCGGAAAACGCGCTGAATTGCTTCGAGTCCAGAAGCGCCTCGTATACTCGCTGAGGGCTCGCGTTGAAATCGACTTCCTGGTGAATGGTAATCGACTTGAGCGGAGGTGCGGTGCTTTGATGTTCAGAGGCGGTCTCCAGTACAGTCAGGCCATAAGAAGTTCCTGCGAACAGGAGGGTAATAGCAAAGCTAAACATCGTGTAGGTCTTCATTCTTGTCGCATCAGTCATTTGCTTTTCCTTTCTTCAGGGGTTGGCTTACTCTCTGGCAGATGCTTTTTGGTTCCTTGCGGTGTACTCGATTCAATCGCCTCCGTCGTTAAGAAGTGTCGTGCTTGCGCCTGTTGCCAATCCGCATGAAGCTTACCCGCGGCGCGCCATCCGGATATTGTCTCCTCATTAAAGTTCTTTTCGTCCATGATTGCTTGCTTGAGCAGGTGTCGATACAACTCAACTGATTTACTGTACGCCTCTGAAACCTTGGTTTCCTGCTTACGAGCTTCTGATGTCTCAAGCTTGCCAATCATTGATGTAACAGTGCGACCTACCGTCAGATTTCGACTTAGGCCTTGCTCGGCTCAAACTTCTTGAACACCAGCGCTGAGTTCTTGGAGCCAAACGCTATGCAGTTGCAAAGGGCGGAGTCTATGCGTACGTCGCGGCCGGTGTTCGGGACATAATCGAGATCGCATTCGGGATCGGAGGTCTGAATGTTGATCGTCGGAGGCGCGTAGTTGTGCTTCATCGCCATCAGTGTCGCCACTACGCTGGCGGCTCCCGACGCGCCTTGCGGATGCCCGATCATCGATTTGGTTGAACTCGCCGGAATGTTTCTCGCCCGGTCGCCAAAGGCCATTCGAACCGCCGCCGATTCCGTCCGATCGTTTATCTTGGTAGCCGTGCCGTGCAGGTTGAGATAGTCGATATCGTCAATGGTGAGTCCCCCGCCTTCGACTGCCATACGCATCGCTCGCGCGGCATCGTGCCCGGTAGGCGCGATCTGGACGCGATGATAAGCGTCACAGGTCGAAGCGTAGCCTACAAGCTCGGCGTAGATCGGCGCATCGCGGTTCAGCGCGTGTTCGAGTTCTTCGAGGATCACGATCCAGGCGCCTTCGCCGAGCACGAACCCATCGCGATCCGCATTGAAGGGACGCGATGCGCGCGAGGGATCGTCGTTCGACTTTGTAGTGACAGTGCCCATTCGACAGAAGGCGGTCATCAGTCCGAATGTAATGCAGGCTTCAACACCGCCCGACACCACCGTGTCGATCTGGCCGAGCCGGATCGCGTTCCACGCGTAGCCCATCGCGTCGGTGGAGCTTGTGCATCCGGTGGAAACGACATGGCTCATGCCATGCAGCCTGTAGTTCATGTTTATTTCGCTTGATAGCATTCCGACGAATGATGCGACGATTGAATACGGGCTGACGCGCCGGTAGGCCGCGTCGTGATCGGCTCGATCGTAATATTGCTTATATTGCCGTTCGGCGAATTCAATGCCGCCGGCTCCTGTGCCGATGATGACTCCAATGTTCTCTCGCTCGGTCTCGCTCATCGATTCGAAACTCATCCCAGCGTCCTGGGCGGCTTCGTCGGCGGCAAAGAAAGCCATAGGCACCGCGCGTTGCACGCGGTCGCGATCCTTCTTTGAAACGTATCGATCGAAGTCGAACTCTTTGACTTCTGCCGCAACCTTGCAAGAGAGCTTCGATGCATCGAATAAAGTGATTGGGCCGGTGCCGCTCACGCCTCCGGCGGTCGCCCGCCAATAAGCCTCGCGGCCGATCCCGTTGGGACTAACGGCTCCCATGCCGGTTACAACAACGCGCCTTAAACCCATGAACTGTCCTCCCGATTGTGTGGATGATTCGACCGAGCCTTCGTGTTGGCCTATTGTACGACACGACCGCATTCTTATCCATGTCGGTATGAAGGTACCTTAGACTCTCCAGTCCGCGGCATGCCTGCGAGCTTTCCGTAGTGGTTAGTCTGTCGCGCCGACGAAATTAACCGCTGATATGCGCCGCCTTCGGTACGTTGATCCGCGCAGATCTGCGAAACGCAGTCAGCGAAAATCAGCGGTTGATATTTCCTAGTGATTGAAAGAGTCAGACTGAACCACTACCAACTTTTCCTCATGCGATCGCGCTCAACGCCAGCTGCCGCAGACCGGACAGTCTACGGTACCTTCGAAGGAAGTCGCTTGAGGATCGCTTGAGCGACCTCGCGGTCGCGGTTGTTCTCGAATTCCCAATCCGGATCGATTGATGATTCGAGAATCCGTTGAAGAAGCGACGTTGCGCGTTCGCGCTCGCCCGCGTCTAACGCGAGCTCAGCCGCATAGAGGAGCGTGACGCTGTTGGATGGCGCAATCACAAGCGCGCGATCGAAAAGCTCGCGACTTCGTTTCAAACTTCCGCCAAGCAGCCTTGGACTTTTGTGTTCAAGCCTGCCGAGTACTCGCAGTGGGCCCGCATCGTGATACTTGTCGCTGATGCTGACGGCTCGCTTCAGTTCGGTCCTGGCAAAACGCAGGGCTCGCAATGCTCTCAAGCCCCCGCCGCTTTCAGCAAATAAGGCGAGATTCACTCCAACCCAAAAATGGCCTTCAACGCGTTCGGAATTGAGAGCAACAGCGCGTTCACCTGCGCCGATGCCAGCCGCGTAGAGTTGCCGTGCGGAATCACGCGAGCTCGCCTGCTGGCCCAGAAAAAAGAATGCCCGAGCGAGTCGCCACTGTACTTCGTAACGATCGCTACCTCCGCGCGCGCCCGACAGCACCATAATCGATTCTCTAACCGACCCCGGCTGGCTACGATGCTGATACAACTCATCGGCGCGACCAACAATAGCGAGTAGATCGTCGGTAGGCATAATGGGGAAATGACGGGGCGAAAAGAGACGACGCGGAGACTGGGCGATTATGCGACCGGGAGACAGGGCGACGGCGAGAACTGGCGCCGGATCACCCCCTCGCCCCGTCGCACTGTCTCCCCGTCGTTGTTCCTTCACCGTGACGCAAGCTTCTTCAAATGCTCGCGGGTGAAAACTGAGTCGCTCACGTTTTGGTCGTACTTCACATCGATCGTCTCAAAATCGATCTTCCTTTGCCGGGCGCGATTGTCGATCGACCACTCTGTTCGCGTCCAGTGGCCGGCCAATTGATCCGATTTGCTCACCGTCAGGCGTCGCGCAAGCTCGTTGTGGTTGTCATAAAAGTCTGCCTGGAGCGCCATGAAATTCTGTTTAGAAATAAGCATCTCCAACCGGGGGAACTTTGACTCGGCGCCCGCTTTCAGCTTTCCATTCATTCGATCGACCGGTGTGCCGTTGTATGAGTCATCACCGATCAAAGAGAACTCATATTTCTCGGGCTGACCTTCTGCGAGTTCCTGCAGCGTCATGCCGAAGAGCGAGTCTTCGCTTGCGGGATCACTGACTGCTACAAAGCTATCGGTGCTCTGGACGTAGCGAACTCCTTCAATGCGGCCGTCGGGAAATGCGGTGATCAGACCGTCACGATCGCGCTCCTCGGTAGGTGAGGTGAACTCGATCAGCATCATTAAACGCCCGTCGGGTTCCTGCTTTCGATAAATTGTGAACTGGATCTGGCGAGGCGCCGCGAGCTCTTCCGTGCTGGACCCGGAGATTCGCGCCCGGATCCTGGTGGTCGAGTCCTTGCTGTTGTCCAGTGCTCGATAACGCTCGATGACGGAGGCCGCGCCGGGACCCGACGAACTCTTCTCCTTATTCTCGGTGGCGGCGTTCGGGTTATTAGAGTTTGATTTGTTACCGCAGGCGTCGAACACCAGGAGCGCACTGATAGCAATCAGCAGGAGTAGCAATCGCGGCTTCGACCGCGGGAAACCCCGATCAGGCGGATTCACTCTCATCCGATCCTTTTTTATCTGTCGCATCTGTTTGTCCCAGACCTTGTAAGACTATTCCGGTTTTGGAATGTCTTTTCCAAGCGCAGCTTTCGCGAAGATCCTGGACTTCATGAGCACTGGCAAGAAGATTAAGTCACCGCCCAGGCATGCGCCGATAGTCAACGCCCACAAGAGTCCCGCTATCCTCACCGGCACGAACGAAGATAGCACGAAGACCAGAAACGCAGCGATCAGCATGACATTAGCAAGGACCATTGGTTTCCCGGTTCTTAGCATAGTCAACCACATCGCCCTTCCATCGTCAGGCGTCGGAAGAATGCCAGGCGCGGCGCTGTTTTCAGTCGAGTCTCGCCGGCATTCTGCGACGCACTGGCGATAGCGGCGAATCATGTGAACCGCATTGTCGACCGCCAGTCCGAGCGCCGCGCTCGCGACAAGGCTGGTTGTTATGTCCAGCGGCGTCCCGCTCCATCCGAGGACCCCGAAGTACCACACAATCGGAATCAAGTTTGGGATGAGAGCCAGCAACCCCGTCGCAAATGAGCGGAACAAGACGACCATCATCAGGTAAATCGTGACCAGCGCGATCATCAGGCTCGAAGACTGGGAAGCCGCGACCGCATCAGAAGCATCGTTGAGCAGAATGATCGAGCCGGTCGCGCGTTGCGTGATTCCCGCTGGAAGATTGACTACCGACCACTCGTCGATCTGTCGAGTCAGTTCATGAAGCTCGTTTGAGCTGAACAGATCCGCGCGGAGGATGATCACCAGTTGTGACCGATTGGCGCTGACCAGGTGAGATAGCGACTCGTCTTGTGAAAGATAGTCGCGAAATATCGTCGAGAGCCGGGCGTCATCGGGAATCTCGTCACCAGTGGCCTGAGAATTATCAACGTCCCGGCGCGGCAGGACCGTGTTGATGCGCTTTACTATATCGACCACCGAAATAGCGGAATCGACCCCGCTCTGCTTAAGCGCGAACTGCTCTAGCGTCGATGCCGCGCGGAAAAAGTCTGCCTCGGCGCCTGACACTGGCCCGCGAGTGACAACCAACTGAATCGTAGCAGCGCCCGCCAGGCGCTCGTGAAGCTTAACGGCATCTTTGACCGTCGCGCTTCCTTTCGGGAATATCTGAAGGTAGTTGGTGTTGACTTGAAGCCACGTAGCCCCGATCCCGATCACGACTGTTATTAGTAGAGTCGCGATCAGTACGGCGCGTCTTCGAAACAGAATCAAAGCGGTCAGGCTCACCAGCACGCGGTTGAGCGAGACGGCATAGTCGGCCTGGCGCGGGCCGGTCTTGCCAAGGGCGTCTCGCGGAAGCAAGTGAAGCGTTGCTGGAATGAAGACTACAGTGAGAACGAGCAGCGCCAGTACTCCCAACGCTTCGAATATTCCCATGTCTCGCGCGGTTGGCACGGCGCTTGACGCGAGCGCGCCAAAGCCCGCCATCGTAGCGGTGCCCGATACGATCACCGCCGGACCTATGAACGACAGCCCCTTAAGCCACGCGGCATGTTCGCTTTTCAAATCTGTGTCAGGACTCAGCGCAGTCATCGACACGCGATACTGATTCAGAACATGAAAAATGTATGAGCCGCCGACTGCCATCAACATCGTCGGCAACGGCAGCGTAGCAAGCGTAAACGGACGACCCAGCAAGCTCATCAATCCGATCGTCCAGGTCAGACCGATTATCAACGCTGCCATCGGAAGCAGCGCGCCCCACAGGCTGCGGAACGCGAGAAGGAAAACTCCGAAACACAGCGCGGCGGCGATTGGGGACAGCACGAGCATGTCACGAAGCATGCTCTTGATGCCGCGGGCGTCGACGATGGCAATTCCGGAAAGAAAGACATCGTCGCCATTAGCTTCGGAGGTAGCCAGGCGTTCGAGTTGTTCGGCTACGGCGCGAGTTTGCGATTCATTCAAATTCTTCAGCAACACGTCGATCGCCGCCGTCCGGCCATCAACCGAAACGTAGTGCCGGGCGTACAAGGGGTCGCTCGTGACTTGTTGCTTGAGCGCCTCGAACTGATCGGCGTTTTCTAAGCCGGGGCTGCGAAGGTCAATCAGCCGGCCGACGCTGACGCCGGCCTGGTCGCGCCTGATTGCCTTGATAGTCGTCAGGCTCAAAGCCTGGTCGACACCCGGTACGGCCGCGAGCTTGTTCGTCAAACGGTCGAGCCGTTCGAGGAACGCCGGTGTGAAGACCGCTTCGGTAGTGATGGCTACGATGATCACTCGATCGTCGCCAAACAGTTTGCGCGTCTCGTTGTAAAAGTTAAAAGTCTCGTCTTTGCGCGCGAGAGTTTCCGGGGAACCGTTGAAGGTGATTCCGTAAATCAGAATGATCGCGACATGGACGATGGTTATCGCGAGGGTGGCGGAAATAATGGTCTTCGGATAAGAGACGACGAACTTCGCGGGCTGGATCATAGAAGCGGCTCGCGGAACTTGAATGATTGGAGCGTGCGACTATAAGTGAAGAAAGCGGAAAGAGTCAAACACGGTTCCCGGGTTGAAGAGCAGCTCCGAATCAGTTGCCTCGCGCAAGGTCTACCGAGACTCCTTGCTGAAACACTTAACCGGCCGGTTCAACACAGACGTTGTTTTGTCGAAGTGTCAACAAGTTCAAATGGGGACTCACACCTCCTTAGTGCGTTGATAAACTCAGTTGGTTATGACATGTTGTCGTCGTGGCGAAAAAGTCCAAGCCGAACGGTAAGGTGAGCGAACGAATACGAGCCGTTACCGAGACCGGATTAATAGTAATTGAAATTACGACAGTGTCCGTCTTAGCTGTTGGTGTTTGTTGCTTGTTCGTGTACGAAATTGGCTGGGTTATTTTCGCAGGTGCTGATCGACAACTACGGTTAAACGATACGCTGAAGCTCTTAAGTGACAATTGGAAAGCAGGAGTACTGTTGTTGGTACCTCTCTTTTACAGAACAATCCGCGCCTTCTTAGAGCGAGTCGAAGAAGTGGCAGGAATGAAAGCGCGTCAACCACAAGAACAGGAATCGAGACCCAACCCTGAGCAAATATGATATGGCCACTACAACTCTAGGACCGGATCATTACTTAGAATTGGAATATGAGGTTCCTTCTGGCCGTCTCGTCGAATTCGAAATTGATGCCGACAGGCCGGTAAGAAGCTACGTGTTGAGCAAGCGAGAACGGGATCGTTTTGTGCAGGGAAAACGAGACTTTGAGTACTTTGGTGGGTTTCCGTTGCCGCGGTCCTACCAACAGCAAAAGCTTGAACTGCCCTTTTCTGGTTGGTGGTATTTGGTCATTTCGAATCCGAGCAAGGATCATAGTGCCAAGGTACGCTATGACGTATTTTTCTAACGCACACTATTCATTAATAAATGAGCACGGCCAGTCACGAGGCCGGTGGTCTACATACCTCCGTCAGCAGTGAAGTGTCGTCGTCGGTCGCTGGCGCATTGAACTCCTGACGGAGGTCCTGGCAGCACTAATTCGAATGTCCAAACTCAACAACGGGACTCTCGAATCTGGTCACGGTGTTCCTCGTAGAGCTTGAGCGCGCAGTCCCTCATCTCATCGACGGGGGTATGCCTGCAGACGTTCCGCTCTCATCAACGATTAGTTCCCCCAGAGGACCAAACGGTTCTAGCCCAGAATAAGAGAGCCATACGGGAATTCGCCAACCGTGAAGGCTGTGATCGTATTCGGGTATTCCGGCAGCTAAGCGATCCGGCAAATGAGCAATAAGCCACTCGTTCGCAATGATCCGAGCTTCCCGTACATTTGTAGTAGCAACTGTCGACATTTGTTCTGTTCGCATTCCAATTGCCAGAGTCGATGCGGATCAACCGCCGCATCATCATTGTGCGTTGGCCAACTACTCAGCGCTCACCATGAAGACACATTGACACGAAGTCATCGAACGCATTATGTCGTAGGCGTTGTACTCCTTCGTGTCTTCGGGCCTTTGTGGCGATAGATCAGTTTTTCCGCATCGTGGTAGTGCCCTTTTCAATTCCATTTCAGTCCCTTGAGTTGTTGGAGGTTCACGTTACCGCCGCTCAGAACGCAAACGACTTTTGAACCGCGAGGCGCATCGACCAGGGCATTCAAAACGGCGGCGACCGGCGCCGCCGCGGCGCCTTCGACTACCAGTTTGCAGTGATGCATGATCCAGATCAGGGCATCGAAGATTTGCGAATCGGGCAGGGCAACCAGTTCGTCTACGAACTGACGGACCGCATCGAACGTCTGCTCGCCCACGCGCTTTACTCGAAGCCCATCGATTATGCAATCTACCTGGTCGAGCGTCACCAGCTCTCCACTTTCGACGCTCAACTTCATCGCCGGAGCGCCCGACGATTCGACGCCAATGATCCTGATCTTCGGGTTCAAACCCTTGAGAGCCATCGAAACCCCCGAGATCAGCCCACCGCCTCCAATTGGAACCACGACTACATCAGCCTCGGGAAAGTCTTCGTATATCTCCAAGCCAAGCGTTCCCTGGCCGGCGATCAGATGCGGATCGTCAAACGGATGAATGTAAGTCAGGCCACGTTCTTCGCAAAGCTGTTTTGCTTTCTCGTTAGCCTCATCCCAGATCATTCCGTGCAGAACCACTTCCGCGCCATATGCGCGAGTCGCTTCAATCTTCGACGGCGTAGCGTTCTCGGCCATTACTACAACAGCGCGCATTCCATTGAGCTTTGCCGCGAGTGCGACGCCCTGCGCGTGATTGCCGGCCGATGAACAGATTACGCCGCGGCTGCGTTGCTCGTCCGAGAGATGCGCGAATTTGTTTAGCGGTCCCCGGATCTTGTATGAGCCCGTTCGCTGAAAGATCTCGGCCTTCAGACGAATGTCGAAGCCGGACTCTTCGCTCAACATGCGCGAAGTCAGCAGAGGCGTATGGTAGACGTGCGGCGCGACTCGTGTCTGCGCTTCGCGGAAAACTTCCGGAGATAGATTTATCATATTGTTTTGCCGGGTTGGAGTTCTTTTAGCATTACCGCGGTGATTATCACCAAGGTGAGCGTGTCGTGCAATTGCTCCTTTGCGGATCTTAGCGGCTTTGTGCGAAACCGAATACCTCACGCAAAGACGCAAAGGACCGCAAAGAACGCTAAGAACTTGCCGGACTCTGCTTGAGTGGCAATCACGCGATAGCTTATTCTCATCGACTGCAATCTCATCGCCGGGAAAGCGAGTCTAAGGTGAACTACATCGATCTGCGAAGCGACACCGTCACGAAGCCCACCGATGAGATGAGAGAAGCCATGGCTCGCGCGGAGGTGGGCGATGATGTATACGGCGAAGACCCGACCGCTATTCGACTCCAGGAACGGGCCGCGGAGATCATGGGCAAGGAGGCCGCTCTGTTCGTCCCGTCGGGCAGCATGGGCAACCAGATCGCAGTAAGACTTCATACAGAGCCGGGCCAGGAAGTCATCATCGAAGAGCGGAGCCACATGTTCAATCTCGAGATGGCCGGGATGGCGGTCATCAGTGGCGCGCTAGCGCACCCGATTCGCTGTCAGGACGGAATGATGGATTGGGATTCGATAGCAGCGGCAATCAGACCCGGGAGTTCCTACTACGCTCAGACCGGCCTGGTTGCGGTCGAGAATACTCAAAACCTCGCTGGCGGTACGGTGATGACGTTCGGGCAAATGAAGGAGATTGCCGAGCGAGCTCATGATCGCGGCATTCCGATTCATCTCGACGGCGCACGGGTTTTCAACGCGGCGATCGTGCTAAAGCGGGAAGTCGCGGAAATCGCTTCGCTCTTTGACTCGGTGATGTTTTGTTTGTCGAAGGGCCTCGCCGCTCCCGTGGGCTCGATCATCGCCGGAACTCGAGAGTTCATCGATCGAGCGGTGCCGGTTCGCAGGATGCTCGGTGGAGGCATGAGACAAGTGGGCGTGATTGCGGCTGCGGGCCTCGTCGCTTTGGAGAAGATGACTGCGCGGCTCGAAGAGGATCACGCAAACGCGCAGTTGCTGGCGATGGGTCTCGCTGAGATTCAAGGCGTCGGTATTTATCCAGAAAGAGTGCAGACAAACATCGTGGTCTTCGATATCCGCGACAGCGGTCTGACTACCGATGAATTCTCGGCCAAGCTGAAGCAGCGCGGGGTGCTTGCAAATGGAATCAGCTCGAGTGAAATGCGAATGGTTACTCACAAGGATGTTTCGCGTAATGACTGCGAAGCGGCTCTGGGAGCCATTCGTGAGGCGCTTGATGAACGAGGAACGTGAGTTTGGTGGCCTGGACTAAATAGCCTCAAGGATGATCAACATGCTCGCGCGGACACGCCAGGGCGCAACTGGAGGTGCTATGCGCGCGGAGGAAAACCGGGTCTAAAGAGCGCATCAAGCTGCCTCTCTAGACGCTCAAACCGCTGTTCTAATGAGTCGATTCGATGATCGACAGAGTCGATTCTGTGGTCGAGGCGCTTGATTTCCACAAGCACTACGTCAAGCTTGGCCTCGAACCGTTTTTCCATTTGCTCAAGCAGCCTCTCGGTTGCGCGTTGATTAAGCCACGAGGCCCCGAAGATAGTTAGTACAAGAGTAACGACGGCGATGGTGGCAGAGAATATCGCAACGTTGGGGCTCATATTAGACAGAGTGTAACACGGGCGAGACGACGGACAAAAACATTCAAGAATGAATTCCTGTGACAACAAACTAGTCATCGCAATCGACGGACCATCCGGCTCAGGAAAGAGCACCATCGGCAAGGCTGTCGCGCGCTGGCTCGATTACCTCTACATTGACTCGGGCGCGATCTATCGAGCCATAGGCCGGAAAGCGATCGATACCGGCACTCCACTGGATGACGCAGTGTCGTTAGCGAGACTCGCCCGCGAGTCTGAGATTCAACTGATCGGTGATCCTGATCACTTGAGAATCTTGTTGGACGGATGCGACGTCAGCGATTCGATTCGCCGTCCGGAAGCCAGCCACGCATCGTCGGTTGTTGCCACGATTCCCGAAGTTCGCGACGCCGTCGTCGATAAGCTGAGAGAGATGGCTCGCTCCGGCGGAGTAGTGATGGACGGGCGCGACATCGGCACGCAAGTGTTTCCCGACGCTCAAGTGAAAGTGTTTCTCGACGCGTCGCCCGACGTGCGAGCGCGTCGCAGATTTGAAGAGGAGCGTGAGCGCGGACGCGATGTTTCCGTTGAAGCCATAAGATCCGAGCTTGAGGAACGCGATCGACGCGATCGCGAGCGCACCGCGACGCCGCTGGTGAAGGCGCCTGACGCGGTTTTCATCGACACATCGGATATGCCTCTCGATGGCGTAATCGACCATGTGCTTGAAATTGTGAGGATGCGAAGCTAGACTCTATCGCGTGTTACCGGACGCCTTGATTGATTATCAAACCTAAGCGACTCGGGTTGACGAATCCAGTGCTCGCCTTACATTCTGAATCAAAGATGGGAATCTTCACCGGGCTCATAATAGAAGTCGGCCGAGTGCGTCAGATCAGACGGCGACCCGACGGCGCCTTCATCGTCATCGAAGCAAAGAAGGTTCTGGAGGGCACTCGCCTTGGCGACTCGATTTCAATCAACGGCGTCGATCTAACCGTCATTGAAATGAATGCTGATTCTTTCGCGGCGGACGCATCTCTCGAGACACTGAGCCGCTCGACTCTGGGTGAATTGCGATCAGGGAACCGAGTGAATCTCGAACGTGCGCTTGCCGTGGGCGAGCGATTGGGTGGTCACATGGTTCAGGGCCACGTAGATGGAGCGGGGTCGTTGTTGGCGGCCACACCCGAAGGCAATGCGTATCGAATGCGTTTTGCGTTTCCGCCGGAGCTTGGTCGTTACATTGCGATGAAGGGATCGATTACCGTAGACGGCATCAGTTTGACGGTAGCTCGGCTGGGCGACACCTGGTTCGAAGTAGCAATCATTCCTCACACCTGGCGCGAGACGATCCTGAGTGGGTTGAAGATCGGCGATAGAGTTAATCTTGAAGTGGATGTTCTCGCGAAGTATGTGGAGCGGCTGATGAATCGCGACGCCGAGCCTGCTGAGAGACACCTTACAATGGAGTACTTGATCGAACGGGGATATTAACTTTACGTGCAAAGCACGCAAAGGTGATTCGGAGCAGACATGCCATTTGCAACTATTGCAGAAGCGGTCGAAGAATTCCGGGCGGGGCGGGTAGTAATAATAGTCGATGACGAAGACCGCGAGAACGAAGGCGACCTTGCTTGTCCCGCGGAAAAAGTCACGCCCGACATTATTAACTTTATGGCGCGCTACGGCCGCGGGCTAATCTGCCTCCCGTTAACCGAAGCTCGTCTCGACGAGCTTCAGATACCGTTGCAGGTTTCGGAGGCTGACAACACCGCGTCGCGAGGGACCGCTTTCTGCGTATCCATCGAGGCGAGACGCGGAGTGACCACCGGCATATCCGCCGCCGACCGAGCGACCACGATTCAAGTCGCGGTTGATCCTCGAACAAAGCCTTCCGATCTGGCGCGACCGGGTCACATCTTTCCGCTTCGCGCGCGAAACGGAGGTGTGCTCGTGCGGCCGGGACAGACCGAAGCGGTTGTCGATCTGGCTCGAATCGCCGGGATGATTCCGGCAGGCGTGATCTGCGAGGTAATGAACGACGACGGCACGATGGCGCGTATGACGCATTTGCGCGACTTCGCTTTGGAACACGGCGTAAAGATTATTACCGTTGCCGATCTGGTCAGCTATCGGATGGCCAACGAAGTTCTCGTGCATCGCGCCTGTGAAGCCCGAGTACCTTCGGTCTACGGCGAGTTTCGAGCAATCGCTTATACAAACGATATCAATCAGGACACTCACCTGGCGCTGGTGATGGGCGAGGTTGATCCCGAAGTCAGCATGCCCGTGCGCGTGCACTCGCAGTGCGTGCTCGGCGACGTGTTCGGCTCGCTGCGCGACGATACGGGCTGGCAGCTTCATCGATCGCTCGAGCTGATTCGCGCTGAAGGTCAGGGAGTGCTGCTCTATTTGAAACAGGAAGGGCGCGGGGTTGGACTAGTGAATCAACTCAAGGCGTACCGGCTGATGGATGAGCAGGATAAGGACACGGTCGAGGCTGACGCGGCGGTGGTCGGCATTCACAAGATGGACCCGCGAGACTACGGCATCGGCGCGCAAATCCTGCACGATCTTGGTGTGAGACGAATGCGACTAATAACCAATCATCCCGTGAAGCGCGCTGCCATCGAGGGATTCGGGCTCGAGATTACCGATCGGATCCCCATCGAGATTGAACCGAACGAATCGAATGAAAAAGTATTGCGCGTTAGGAAGGAAAAGCTCGGGCACCTGCTGACGAAAGTCTAGGGAATGATGTGTGAATAGTGAATCGTTAATCGTGAATTGTGAAACCAGCGTATACGCCCATCCACGAACACGATTCACGATTAACGATTCACGTTCTTTTTTACTATGCGCAGAAAATTACTAATCGGCGCTATCTCCCTCCTAAGCCTGATTCTCATTCTTCTGGTCGCCGTATTCATCTACGTTAGGAGCGGGCAACTCGACGTCTTTCTCCAACGTCAGGTCGTCGCTGCTCTTGCGGACGTTGGTATCAACGCCAGGATCGGCAGCGCGCATCTGGACATTCGCGGCTCTACCGTGACTCTTAAAAACGTCGAGCTGTACGCGGGCGATGGACAAAAGCCCTTCGGGGCAATCGAGACACTGAAAGCCCAGTTTTCCGTGCTCTCATATCTGCATCAGCGCATCCAGATCACTCAAGTCGAAATCGACCACCCGCACGCGTGGATCGAACTGGATGAGCAGGGCCGCTCCAACCTGGCTTCATTGCATGCCCCCCCGAGCAAGAAAGAAGTCAAGGAAGACCAGGTGACCTTCCTTACCTCAAACTTCGAGGTCAGCCGTGCCGAGATCACGTTCGTTGACCGCCAGCGGAACATCACCGCGCAAATCACCGATATGATTGCGCACCTGGTACCCCTGGAGAAAGAAGCAATATATGACAAGCTGAATCACCGGCTCGAATTCGGCTTCACCGGCGCTACCGCGAGTATCGAGGGCCGCGAAATTCACGACATCACCGCGAATATACTGGCACACGTCACCGATGAGAATGCCGAGATAATGGTTGACCCGGGCGGCGTTCCTCAGTTCACGATCACGTCCGACCTCGGCGACCTGAAACTCAACGGCAAAGTAGAAAGCTTCGAGCCTCTCAAATACAACTTTAGCGATGTGAGCGGCAGCGCTGCCCTTGAGCAGGTTTCGCGAGTGTTTATGCCCGACACAAAGATGACCGGGAAGGTTGGCTTCATCGGAAAGGTCAACGGGACCGGCGCGGACTACCATGCGGAAGGTGCGCTCGAGTCGAGCGGGGTCACCGCGGAAGGCTTTCGTGTGGCCGGCATTCACGTCAAGACCAATCTCAATGGCAAAGGTGATGAGTACAATGGAAAGGCGAGCCTATCTTCCTCTGAAGTCAGCGCGCGAGGTCTGACCATCAGCAAGATCACGTTCAACGATGCGACGATCAAAGGCAAGAAGCTCGACTTCGATGTTACCGGAGGGCTCAACCTGGCATCGCTCAAGAGCGGGCAGGTCACCGTCAGCTCGATTAAGACCTCTTTGTCGCTCGATCGCGACAAGGCGACGCTGTCTCATTTCTCGGCCGCGACTCTCGGTGGAGAAGTCTCGGGCTCAGCCACCGTCGCTTACGGCGGCGGATCTTCGCGCGTCAATGTCGAGTTCAAGTCGATTGACCTCGATCAGGTAGGCACGCTCGCATCGGCAAAAGACGTGAAGGTCCGCGGCACCGCCAACGGGACCGCGCAACTAACCTTTCCCCGGCTGAATTACAAGGCGGCTGCCGGCAAGATCGATGCGTCGTTTGATGCCGCCGTCTCTCCACCGGACAAGGAAGGAACGCCTGGTGCGCCTTCGCCGGCCAAGGGCGAGATAAGCCTTTTAGCCGCGGGGCGAGGCTTCAGCATTCAGCGCGCGTACGTCCGCTCGAACAACAGCGAACTGACGATTACCGGCACGGTCGATTGGGACGCGCGAGGCTCGTTGAACGTCGCTTTCAAATCCTCCGATATGTCCGAGGTTCAGCGCGCCGTCGACGCGTTCGGCCTGATCCCGGATGACGTAAAGGAACAATACGGTATCGCGCTTGAAGACACCGGGGAATTCACCGGCCGCGTAGAAGGGAAGCTCTCGGAGCCAACAGTTTCAGGACACTTGAAGCTTGCGAGTATTAAATCTCACGATGAGGAAACCGGTACGCTGGAAGGTGACATCACTTACACGCCGTCATTGGTGCGAATTGATAACGCATCGCTTGTCCGGCCCGACGGTTCACGCGCCGACTTTAGCGTAGACGTGCCGATTCCGGCTAAAGACAATATCGCAGTCAAAGCAAACGTCCAGAACTTCGATCTCGCCGCTATCGTTCACGCGGCTTCACCGGGCCTCAAGGATATTGTCAGCCGCGGTATCGTCAACGGGACGCTTGACCTCAAAGGCCTGCCGGGTCCTCGCACAATAGAAGGGACGGCGAAGCTGACTCTTGCCGCCGCCGAGTTCAACCGCCAGGATGAGGGCCAGGAAGCCAAGAAGATTTCGGTGCCTGAGTTCGCCGGGGACATCACGCTGTCAAAGAGCGTGATCAGCGTTCAGAACATGCGAATGCGAGTCGGCGACAGCGATATCACCGGTCAGGGAAGCTATAACCTTGATACCTACGACTTCTCGGTAAACGCGGACGGCAAGAACCTCGATCTCACGCAAGTGGCTGATGCGGCCGGCAGCATACAACTTTCGGGCAAGGCAGACGTGAACGTAGTTGGGCAGGGGCGCTGGGGTAAAGGTGAAGACTGGTCGGACGTTCACGTTAACGCCACTATTCAAGGACACAACGTCATCGTCGAAGGGCGAGAGTTCGGCGATGCGAAAGTGGCCGCCATTACCGAAAACGGCATTCTAAAAGTCAGCGCTTCCGGCCGACTTCTGGATCAGGATCGAACCCTTGAAGCGACAGTCGATCTCCGGGACCGGGAGCATTTTCCAATCAGCGCGTTGATTGAGTTCTCGGATACAGACATCGGCCCGTACCTCGGGTTGGTCGCGCCCGAGTTGTCAGGCATCAGCGGCAAAGCTACGGGGAGTATCAAGCTCTCGGGTCCGTTGCAGGATACCGACCGCCTTCAAGCGGTTGCCACGTTCACCAAGCTCGAAATCGGCGGGGCGATCACCGAGCAGCAGACTTACAAGATAGTCAATCAGGGTGACGTCGTGCTGACCGCTACGCCTCGAGAGGTCAGGCTCGATCACGTGGTGTTCACAGGTGAAGGAACGAGCGTTGCCCTTGAAGGAACACTTTCTCGCGACGCGGCAAGGTCGAGCCTCACGGTCAACGGTGAGATCAATCTAAAGCTCCTTTCTTCGTTTACGCCGACGATCTTCACCACTGGGGTCGCGCAGATCCAGGCTTCAATCGTTGGAAAGCTCGAGTCGCCTCAGTTGCTCGGTGTAGCAGACCTGAAGGACATCGGAATTCGCATTCTGGATTTCCCGATCTCGCTTGCGCGCGGCAATGGACAAATCCGATTTACGTCCAATCAAGCTGTGATCGAGAACTTCGCCGCTACGACTGCCGGCGGAGGGCGCGTTGAGATCGAAGGCGGCGCGGCGCTTTCGGGGCTGGCGCCCGCTCAGTGGCGCCTCGAAGTGAAGGCCGACCAGATTGGCGGCGAATACCCGAAGGACACGCAGACGGTGATGGATGCGCAGCTGACACTCGAGGGTAATCGCAAGCTTCAGGTCTTGAGCGGCAATGCCCAGGTTCGTCGGGCGTCCTATACCAAGGACATCACTATCGAAGAGTTGCTTGCTACGGGCGGGCCGTTCCAGCCGGACTTTCTCGAAGCCGGCCCGGGCGGTACGGGAGGACCTTCCGGTCTCCCGACGATTCTCGATCTTCACATCACCGCCGACAACACCCTGATTGTGAAAAACAATCTGGCCGATGCAGTGGGCAGCGCATTCATTAATCTGCGAGGGTCGATTGACACGCCGCAGGCTTCGGGACGAATCCTGCTGAGCCGAGGCACGATCAACTTCAGGAATGGACGTTACGATCTCACGCGCGGGTTGGTGACAATACCGGGCCGCCGCGGGGTTGACCCCACCATCGACTTTCAAACTGAAGCGGATATTCGCGGGTATCACATTACGATCGGCTTCAACGGGCCCATTGCGAAACTTCAGACCACTGTTATTTCGGAACCGGAGCTGCCCGAGACCGACATTATTTCTTTGATCTTGACGGGCAGCATTTCAGGTGACCGGTCGACAATTGCCTCGCTCGGGCAGACCGGGTTGGGACTGGCTCAATCGATTCTCTCGGCGTCGTTGTCGGACACGCTCGAGCGCGGCACGCAGCGGCTGTTTGGCATAAGCCGGTTTTCAATAGATCCGCTGCTCGTCGGCCGCGGCAGCGACCCCACCGCGAGGATCACCATCGGCCAGCGAATCACGAAAGACTTGACCGTCACCTATTCTCAGAATCTAACGTCCGGTGTATCGGGCATCGATCGCGTGGTGTTGGTTGAGTATCGACTGAGCAACCGGTTCTCGGTCGTCGGTATTCGAAACGAACGCGGGGAGCTTGGTTTCGACGTTCGATTCAGGAAGAAGTTTTGATGGCACAAGGAAGACGAGACAGGGAGACTGGGCGACGGGGAGACGGGGCGACCGCACGGAGCGACTGTTCGACTGGGCGACAGAGCGACGGGGCGATTCGTGCGGTGTCTCCTGGTCGGTCTGTCGTGGCGTCTTCCCGTCGCCGCGTCGCCCCGTCCCTCTGTCCCCTCTTCGTCCGGTCTCAAGGTCGCCGCGTCCCCGCGTCTTCCCGTCGCCGCGTCGCCCCGTCCCTCTGTCCCCTCTTCGTCCGGTCTCAAGGTCGCCCCGTCGCCGCATCTCCCCGTCGCCTCGTCTTCCTAAGTTTGATCCTCGCGGCGGTCCTCGCGCCTTCCGCTCTCGCGAGTGATGTGGGCGACTTCCTTGGGCGTCGCGTGACAAAAGTCGAGGTCGTCATCGATGGTGCGCCGAACGCAAGCGTCAACGAGATGAGGACGTTCCTCGACGTAGCCGCCGGGCAGGATTACTCGCCGGTTCGGATCCACGATTCAATTCTACGGCTCTATCGCTCGGGGTTGATTTCCGGAGCGAAAGTAGAAGGTGTGATTGATGGAGCGAACGGCGTCGCATTGCGTTTTCTCGTCAAGCCACAGGCCCGGATCGATAGCGTAGTCTTCGAAGGAACGCCGGTGTTCCCAGCGGCGGAACTTCGCGCGCGATTGAATCAACTTGATGCGGGCGAACGGCTCTCGGCTGGAGCGGTCGCGCGAGGGCTCGGCGATCTTACCGCTTTCTACTCGGCGCGCGGCTACTACCAGGCGAAGATCGCTTATGATATTCGGCTCGATCCGACGAGCACTCGCGCGTCGGTTGTTTACAACATCACCCCGGGTGAACAGGCGCGCGTCTCGACTTACAAGCGCGACATAAAAGGCGCGGCGGTCGATCTGTCCAAACTAAAACCTGCAATCGTAGAAGGACATCCATTCAATCAGGCGTTAGTTCAGGATGAAATGGATCATCTAAGGGACGCCTATCTCAAGCAGAACTATCTCGCGGTGAAGGTTACAAACAACATAGTTCCCGACACCAATACCAACAAGGTCGCGGTCACCATCAGCGTCGACGCGGGGCCAAAGATCGATATCGTTGTGAGCGGTCTCGACGTCAGCCCAAATCAGAAGATCAAGGTCCTGCCTTTCTACAAACAGGGCGGGGTGGATGAGTTCACGCTTGAAGAAGGCCGGCGCAGCTTGCTCGACTACGCGCAACGACAGGGTTACTTCTTCGCCGCGGTGAATCGGCCCGAGGTGCCCGACCTGACTCAGCCAAGCGTAACGCTGACCTATGCGGTTGATCCGGGCGCGCGATACAAACTGAGCGACATCGAGATCCACGGCGTGGACGCGATTCCTCATCGGACGCTCGAAGAACAGATGAAGTCAAAGCTGTCCAGGCCGCTTCCCATCTTTGGAAGCCGGGGCGTCACCAGCGACGACATGTTGCGTCAGGATGCGAATCTCATTTCGAAAAGACTGCGATCGCTTGGCTATCGCCGGACTCACGTCGAGGTGCGGCGAGGCGTTTCGCTGACCGGCAACAAACTAATTCTCACATTTGAAGTCAACCAGGGACCCCGCACCTATGTTGAAGACATTGGGTTGCGCGGCAATGAAGTGATGACCGTCGACGAACTGAGCAAGGGCTTCGTGATCAAGCCCGGCGATCCGCTGGTCGAAAATGTAGTGACGAACGATTCCGATCAGTTGCTTGCGACTTACACGCGACAAGGATTTGCCAGCGCCGAAGTCGCTTATGACGTAGCCGACCTGGGCAGCGTCGGCGGCCAGGATCGCGTTCGTTTGATCTTCAACGTTTCTGAAGGAAATCGCATTCGCATTCATGGAATAACGACTCGCGGATCGGCGATTACCAGCACCGGACGACTTGCCCGCGACTTCTATCTTTTTAAGGATGGAGATTGGCTTCGGACGGATTTACTCCAGGAAACCGAGCGGCAACTCTACGAGACTAACGCTTTCAATTCGGTGACGATCAGCTCGGCGGCCGGCGCTCAAAACGCGAATGGGATCGAAGAGCGCGACGTGACTGTCAACCTGCTGGAGGCAAAGCGGCGCGATGTTGTTTATGGTCTTGGTTACCAAACAAACACGGCTAATGCGAAGACCATTCCGGGTTTGAACTTTCTCGGCGGAGTTCGCGGACTGACTCAGCTCACTTACTACAATCTTTTCGGCGAGCTGTACACCGCAAGCACTCAGGTGCGAGTCTCGCAGAACGAGTTGTTCGGCCAGATCTCGTTCCAGAATCCGCGCCCGTTCGGCATGGACTTTCCCGCCCTGGTTTCCCTTTTTGCGCGAAGACTTGGTGAGAAGAGTTTCCGTACTGATCGTTACACAATGAACTTCCAGCTCGAGAAACGGTACTCGTTGGATTTCATCGTCTACCTCAGCTATTACTTCGAGCGCATCAGCATATTCGACCTCCCTTGCACAACGCCCAGCGCTGAGTGTCAGGGGCTAACGCTTGAAGAAATCCGGCGCGATTCACAACCGATCAGGCTTGGTAGAATCGGGCCGAGCTTCCTGCGAGACAAGCGCGATAACAAGTTCGATCCGACTTCGGGAAATCAAACGCTCGGCAGCTTCTTTGTCGCGGCTACGGCGCTGGGTGGGAACGAGCAGTTCGTCAAGCTGTATATCGAGCACGATCGCTTCTATCCTATCAAACGCTTCCGCGAGACGGTTTTTTCGTTCTCAGGAAAGCTTGGGCTTGCCGCTCCGTTCGGCGGAAAGAATTCGCTTCCGATCTCCGAACGGTTCTTCGCGGGAGGCGCGCGCGATCTCCGGGGATTCGGTTTCGAAGAAGCGGGGCCGCAGATTCTGGTGCCCGAGCGCGATTCGAATAACAACATTATTAGAGATTCGAACGGGAACGCGAGGCTGATGACCAGCCCGCTGGGCGGCAACGCCGTGCTGATCATAAACAACGAGTTGAGATTTCCGTTGTGGGGACCGATCGGCGGTTCGGTTTTCTCTGACACCGGTAACCTGTTCGAGCGCGTGCGCGACATCAAGCCGTCGAACATAACGGAAACACTCGGCGTCGGGTTGAGATTCAAGACACCTGTCGGACCCGTCCGGTTCGACATAGGATTTCTTGTTCTGAACAAGCCGCCAAATGTTTCAAGCTCACATTTTCACTTCACGATAGGGCAGACGTTCTGATGATGGATCGAACAATAAGAATAGACCACGGACAACGCGGATTGGACGGATTGGCACGGATCATATCCGTGAAGATCCGCCCAATCCGCGTCATCCGCGGCCTATTCTTCTTCGCCTGCATTATCGTCTTGATGACACCGCACACTCACGCTCAGCAGATCGTCGATCAGGTGCTCACGCAGGTCAACGACGACATCATCACTCGAATCGATCTGCTGTGGAGCATCGCCATAGACCCGAAGGCGCCCAGTCCCGTCGGTCCGGTTGGCGCGGATCTGCTGCGGCAAAAGCTCGACGTGATGATTGATGAGCGATTGATCGCGCAAGAAGCCGCGCGGATTCCAACCTCGGAAATAACCCAGGACGAGATTGACAAGAGGCGGACCGCGCTTATCGCTGGATTCAAGTCTGAAGCGGAGTTTCGCCAGCGAGCGGGTTCCGTGGGACTTACGCCGCAGAAGATCGACGAGCTGCTTCGTCAGAGAATCCTGATCGAGAGATTTGTTGATTTTAGATTCCGCTCGTTTGTGCTGGCTACGGAACAGGAGATCAAACGCTACTACGACGAGCATCTTGTGCCCGAGATTCGCAAAGCCGGACAGGTCCCTCCGCCGATCGATCAATTGAGAGACAAGATCAGCGAGGTGCTAAAGCAGGAAAAAGTAAACACTGACATCGACAAATGGCTTGCCGCCGCACGCCAACGCGCTGAAGTAGTTCAACTCGCGGAACCCTAGCGGCAGCTCCAATCATTTCTGAACCGGTTGCTTTTGTAACCAGGAAATCTCTTCAGTAAAGAATTTTGTTGACTACATTACTGATTGAGAGTATTGTCGCAGCCGTCAGTTTCCAAATCCAGCCAAGTCATAACGTAGTTGCAGGGGGTTCAGCATGCACTCCAAAACCTCACGCCGGTTTACGTCTTCCACTTTTAGGAGAAGCAATCTCTTTCGAAGAGCACTCATCAGAAGGAGTGTCTGTTTGCTGATGGTTATGATTTTACCGATCTGGCCTGGCAAGCTCGCGCTGCCATCATCGACCGCCAAAGCCTACTCGCTCGACTTCACCGGTGCTCCAATTGGTTATCTTCCGCTAGTTCTCAGATCGCTTTTCTGGCTGACTTCCAGTTCACAAGGCGCAGAAGATTCGCTGGCTGATCGGCTCTCGCAAGTTGCACACATAAGGGTTACCCCCGATAGATTTGTAGCTTACGCGGGCCAGTCTCTCATCTTCGACGCGGTCGGTACAAACGGCGCTGGGCAGACTATCCCCGGTTTGGTGTTCGATTGGGAGTCTTCAGATTCATCAAAAGTTCAAATAGACGACACCGGCCATGCGACCTTCAACGGGCCGGGCATGACAACGATCACATGCACGGCGGGCAGTATTTCCACGACCGCTCGAGTGCTCGTGAGACCGGGACGCCGGCCGATACAGACCGACGCTGAATGGAGAGCGGATCAAGAAAGCCTGCCGGCATCAGGTACGGGCGGTGTCGGTGTGCTGTTGCCTTCGCTGCTCGATAAGCTAGCTCCTACCGCTTATGCCCAGGGAGGCGGCTACACCGCACCCGATTTCGGATACGATCAATTGTGGTCAGAGCCTCGCAACCTCGTCGGCTCACCTCGCAATCGAGTAATCGAGCCGACGCAACTCGGACCGGTTCTTCCCGAAGGCAGCAACTTCAACTTCTCGGTGCCGCTGATCGCCCTAGCAGGCTGCTGAAAAACCGAGTGTAGGTAGTTTCCCTTTCTTTGATTCAAAGCTTTTGAGCTTTTGAGAGGAATTTCGTTCGAGGTGTTCGAACTTATGTTGTGCTTGTTTGATTCATTTTCGATCCGTCTTTCCGCCTCTTGGCGGGTTCCCAGACACCTCTCCCTACACCGTTACCAGATTCCTGATCCTCACAAGGTTATAAGCCGCTACCGTAAACTTGAATATCCACCTGACCTTCGCAATACCCCGATGGCGGAGCTTCCGCAGCAAGCCCACCGACTTCAGCCACCCAAATACTTCTTCTATTCGTTTACGTTTCCTCTGGCTGATTGCGTACCCGATGTGCCTCGTCGTTCGATCATCTATCGCGGACTTTCTGCCGGCCTCATTCTGCGCAACGTGTGGCGTCACATTAGCCTCGCGAAGCTTTTCCACGAAATCTTGAGTGTCGTATCCCTTATCGCCTCCCATAGTCACTCTCCGGCTGCCGCCCACCTTGCGGGCGAACTCAACACCCACATCGCGCTCTGCCGTCCCAGTTGCTCGCGTGACACTGGCATCGGTCACCAGTCCGTTTCGATTCTCCATAAGCAGATGCCCGGCATAATTGAGCTTTGCTTCCTTTCCTTTTCCCTTCTTGCTCAGCAGCGCGTCCGAATCGGTCGTCGATTGATGCGTCTGGTTCGATCGTTTCTCACCGTGAAAGTTCACCGTCGGATTCCCAGGATCGTCAGGCGGGGTTTTATCCCGCTCGCCTCCCTTTTTGAAACTCTTCAGCCCTGCCGCCGCCTCGACAAGGGTCCCATCGACTGTGAAGTGTTCATCGCTGAGCAGGCCGTATCCCGCCGCTCGCTCAAGCACTCGTGTGAAAAGCTCCTCGGCAATATTGCCCTTCAGAAGTCGTTCGCGGTTCTTAGTAAATGTCGTCGCATCCCAAACGTCGTCGTCCATACTCAACCCAACGAACCACCGGAACAGCATATTGTAGTCGAGCTGCTCCATCAGCATCCGCTCGCTTCTCACGCTGTACAGTACCTGAAGCAGCAACGCTCGAAGCAGCTTCTCGGGTGCGATGGACGGTCGCCCGGTATTGGAATACAACTTCTTAAACCGTGGCGAAAGATCAACGAGGATCTCATCCACCATCTTGCGGATCGGACGAAGCGGATGATCCTTAGGAACTCGCTGTTCGGGCGAGATGTAGCTGAACATTCCGTCTTGATTAACATCATCTCCGCGCATTTGATTCGTCTCCGTTGTTGGATTCAGGGCTTGCTTCAATGTACGCTCAAACCACCAACGGGTTACTCGTTATTTGAGTTACCAAAAACTTAGTTTTTCAGCAGCCTGCTAGGGGGGCGCGGAATAGGAGCGAATCTTACGCTGTACGGTAATACTCGCGTATGGTCGCGTCACGGAAGCGCTGTCACTTTCGGCGCGGCCGGCGGCTTTCCCCACGCAGGATTCTCCATGGGCTTTGGACGCATTCTTACATATGGGCCGTCGAACAGTACTAGTTTTGTCTGGCTTGAACCGGATGGCACGCCCCACTCGCTTGGCTCATGCGATCTTTACGCGAACGCGACCCTTCAAACAACGGACGGGACCCACATAACATTCGTTAAGACCGCGATGTACTCAGGCACGCTTTACTACAATGATGGGACTCAGGTAGCCATCACCAACTATAACAATCGATGCTTGGCGACTCAGATCAAAGACTCCAACGGCAACTACGTCGGAATCACTTACAAGTATGGACTGCCGTCGCCGCTTGCCATCGATCACGTGACCGATACACAAGGCCGGCAAATTCAGTTCAACTACGACGGTTCTGGGAATCTGATCTCGATTACGGCTCCCGGCTACGGCGGCACGGCGCAGAATCCGATCACTCGAACCGTCGCTCAGTTCGATTATCAGAGCCGCACAATCAGCTACAACTTCACTGGGCTCACGGTTGAAAATGTGCCGACGGGAGCCGTCAACGTCCTGCGTCACGTCTACTTTCCTGGAACGTCGACCGGTTCACTGTTCACATATTCGGACTACGGAATGGTTTACAACGTGTCAGCACGCCGACAGATGACGATTGACGGGAACGGAGTCATCAGCGACGGCGTTGAGAGTGCAAATGTGTCATTCAACTATCCGACCTTGGGATCTACGGCACTGACCGACTGTCCGGCGTTCACCCAGCGCACGGAGACGGTGTCGGGCGGAAGCACCGGGGTTTTTAGTTATTCGGTGTCTCCAGGCTTTCAAACTATCACTTACAATGTGACACGACCCGATTCGAGCGTGCTGGTACTCACGCGCTCAAGCAACGGCGCATCCGTAGAGAATGGACTGTTGACGCAGACGGAAATCAAGAACGGCAGTGGTGCGTCGATGTCGAAGACTGTGACGGCCTACGCTAACGATCCTGGCGGTTCTGTACAGCCGCAATCAGTGGTCGCGTACGACGAAACAAACACACCGACGAAGGTTGACTTCGATTACGATTCCTACGGGAACCCGATTAATAAGCGAGAGTATGGATTTCAGATCGCTGGCCAGTGGCAAGTGCGCAGGCGAACCGGCTTTACTTACTCGACGGACTCGAATTACACGAGTCGCTATCTACGGAGCCTCGTAACCGAAGTAAGAGTCTACGATGCATTGCAAAACACAAACGACGCCGACGATATACTGATTGCAAAGACAAGCAACACGTTCGATGACTACGCAAGCACCGGCGGTATGGAAGGGTACGGACTTGCAAAACCACCCGGTCACGATACGGCTGTTTATGGCACAAGTTTCACGTACCGTGGAAACGTTACCGGTACTACCCAATGGATTGATATCGCGGCAAACACGACGCTGCCGATAAGGCTGAAGAAGTACGACAAGTTTGGCAACCTGCTGCAAGAGATGGTGACGTGCTGCAAACAGAAAACCTACACCTATGTTGGGGACGATTACTGGGCAAATCCGGCGACTGTAACTGATGGTGATCCGCAAGTCCTTCACCTCGTCGGCAGCACGACGTATGATTTCAACACCGGGCTAGCGAATTACACCGAGTTCGCGAACATGGGAAAGCGGTACTTTTATTATGATGCGGCGTTGAGATTGTCAGAGAAGGACTCTCCGACCGGCGACAGTGAGACTGCAACCTATAATGACGGCGCGATGACCGCCTCGCTCACAAAATCTGGCTTGGGCACGACTACCAATACATTTGACGGATTTGGCCGCACAATACAGAGCGTTGACCCAAACAATGGCCAGGTGAACACGAACTACGATGCGATGGGCCGCGTTACGACCCGGACAAATCCATTCACCGCAGGAGGCTCGCCGGGCCCATCAACGGTTTACGGATATGATGCGCTCGGTCGGGTGGTTGTCGTTACATTGCCCGATAATCAGACTATTCAGACAAGCTATACCGGGCCCATCGTTACCTCTACGGATCAAGTGAACCGCAAGATTAAACGGGAGAATGAGGGCTTTGGCAGGCTGATCAGAGTTACGGAGCAAGACCCAAAAGGGAACCTCACGCAGGAAACCAACTATTCATACAATTTGCTTGACAAACTTACTCTCGTGAATCAAGGCAATCAGACGCGCGCGTTCAGCTACGACGCTCTCGGGAGGATTCTCTACGAGCGCGTCCCGGAACAGAACGCTACGATCAACGACGGCAGCGGAACCTATTGGACGACAAAGTACACCTACACCGACTTCAGCGCCGTGGCGACCAAGACGGACGCAAGAGGAGTGATCATTACCTACGGGTTCGACGCAATGAATCGGCCGTTATCGGTCATCTACAACACTTCGAATGCGCCCGGAGTAGCCGCTACCCCATCAGATGGCTACGTTTACGATAACGACAACAACAGTCCGACAAACGGGGTCCTGCTTGCGGCAGGAGTAGAAAGCTACGCTTATGATAGCTACAAACGGTTGTCGTCGATAACGCGAAGCATCGACTCGAGCACCTATCAGACTACTTACCAGTACGGTTCGGGGAACCTTCGATCGCAGATCACCTATCCAGGGTCGGGGAGAGTGCTCAACATCTCCCGCGACAGTTCTGGTCGGGTGAGTTCTCTCTATGATCAATATAGAACGTATCTTAGCAACATAACTCACAACCCGGCGGGCGCAGTCACGGCTTTGAGCCTTGGAAGCGTGGCCAATGAAAGCTATGGATACGATGTCAACCGATTGCAACTTACGTCCCAAACCGCTACTGCGGTCGGAGGGCCGGCCAACGGACTGATGAACCTAACTTACAACTATCAAGCGTCGGCTGGACAAATGGGCGTGGGTACAACTCCCGGCAACGCCGGTCAGTTGGTGTCGATCGGCGGTACTATTAACGCGTCCACTGAAAGCGCGGCATATTCTTACGACGACCTGGGCCGCGTTGTTACGTCAAATCAAAGCTCTAACGGTTCAACTGCGCAGCGCCGATTCGATTACGACCGTTGGGGTAATCGAACCGGGATGTGGGATGCAACCAGTGGCGGCAATCAGATTCAGGGCATCACACTTCAGCAATCGGGTGGAGCGCCGACTAATCAAATCGCCAGCGTCTCCGTCGGCTCGAATCTCAAATATTATGTTTGCGACAACGCAGGTAACGTCATTAACGACGGAGTTCATACTTACCAATACGACGCAGAGAATCGCCTGACGTCAGTGGATGGCGGGTCAACAGCCTCTTATGCGTATGACCAGCGCAATCGAAGGATCAAGAAAGTTGTAGGCTCGACTACAACGCACTACGTTTGGGAAGGCAGTCAGGTGATAGCCGAACACGACGGCGGCACAAGCGGAGTGATCTACAACTATGTGTACTCAGGCACCAGGATGATCGCGCGAATGGGAGGCGGAGTGATCAACTGGTACTTGAGTGACCGCTTGAGCGAACGTCTTGTGATCGATGCGAACGGAAATGTAATTGGCAGAATGGCTCACCTTCCATTCGGAGAAGATTTCGGAGAAACCGGTACGCAGGAGAAGCATCACTTCACGAGCTACGAACGAGACGGGGAGACTGTCAGCGATTACGGGGTTAACAGGCAGTATTCACCGAATACGGGGACCTTCAACCGGCCAGACCCATACGCGGGCAGTTGTAAGTACCCTAATCCCCAGAGCCTGAATAGGAATGTCTATACTCGCAATGACCCGGTCAATGCGACTGACCCACTTGGCCTCTGCGATTGGGGCCAGGTTTGGTGGGATCCCCCCGGTGGTGGTATTGCAGTTTGCACTTGCACTGAGGGCAACTGCCAGTGGGACTTCCGACTAAGGCCGATCTCTGAAAATGAACCCAAGTATAACGCTCCTCGGAATCGTCAACCTCGCGTTGATTTTAAGGTCCTTTCGAAATGTGTCAAAGATCTCTTTGGCGTGGATCTCCTTCATTTCGACCCATCCTCGGCAGGGTCAAGTGGTTCGACATCACTCTACGGCCCGGACATAGATAACCCCATCCCCGGCAACAATGATGCTTACACTATTATCAACGATACTACATCAAAGTCGAGCAGTCAGTTGCTGGCCATCGTTAATCAAGACAGAGCGGCGCGCGGAAAACCCCCTTTTGCATCGGGCTACATTATAGCCGGAGTGACGCTAAGCGGGTCGCCCAAAGCGAATTACACGGCTAATGACCTTGTAAGCCCTATGCTAATCTTAAAGACGCAGGTCCACGAACTGGGCAATTCTCTCCAATTCATAACCGGCACATCGAACGATGACAATAGAAAGGTTTTCGATTCAGATGCTGGCCAGTTGCTAGAGAACTGCGTTAATAAGGGCCATGGGTTCAAGTATTGAAGTGTATTGAGGTGCGTATGTTTACGTTTATCAGTATTCGCGCAGGTATTGTTCTTTTATGTTGCTTCGCCACATGTTCGCCACGAGCAATCTGCCGCGAAAGGTCACAGGAAAAGAAGCAGGCTTCGCCAATAGCGACTTCGCAGCCCACGGCCGTGACGTTCCATGACGAGCAAGGCGGTAACGGGCTAATCGAAGGCCGAATACCGTTCTCCTTTCACGACTACAAATCCTCAGATGGCATAGCGTTGTCTATCTTCACCGAAAAGAGAGTGTCATTCCGAGACGCGAGGAAGGCAATGCAAGCGGAGATCAGCAAGGCTGCGCGGATCGTTACAAGGGGATCCAAGTGGAACAGGAGGGGTCAGCGTATGGGCGAAAGGGCTGTCCTGATCCGGCGGACAAAAGACTCGTACCAGGGCGAGGCGGTGATTATTTGGACGGAAGGGCGCAACCTCCATCGAATCGAATCGCCGTCACTGACGCACGCGTTGTTGTTCGAGAAGATGTATTTCTAATTATGGGTCAGGGATCGAGAGTCATCCTCGACTGAATTCTGCGCGCGAAAACGATACCGGTTGGGACTTCGAGTGCTTCTAGTCCCTGGCCCCGCTCCTCGAACTATTCGATAGAAGAGAAACGTCAAACTCTACTCTCTAGATTGCTCGCCGATAGCGATCGCGCTACAATTACCTGTCTCAATCACCACAATATGCAGGACAAATTCAAAGACGAGTGTGGCGTATTTGGTATTTTCAACCATGAAGACGCCGCCAGGCTGACTTACCTCGGCCTTTACGCGTTGCAGCATCGCGGGCAGGAATCGGCGGGGATGGTATCGTCGGACGGCACGCGCTTGCACGCCTATCGCGGGATGGGCTACGTCAGCGAAATCTTTCGCCAGGAAGAACTCTCCCACTTGCCGGGCCGAGCTTGCACAGGTCACGTTCGCTACTCGACCGCCGGAAGCGTCTCGCTCCGGGAAGCGCAGCCGTTTCTCGTTGACGGATACCGAGGACAACTCGCGCTGTGTCATAACGGTAATCTCCCCTACGCCAATGAGGTCCGTGAAGAACTCGAGCTGGACGGCGCAATCTTCTCTTCGACTTCAGACACCGAGGTCGTCCTTCACAAGATCGCTCGCTCGCGAGCGGTCGATCTGGTTGGCGCCATTACAGACACGTTTACTGAAATAGAAGGCGCGTACTCGATGTTGTTTCTCACGCGGGACAGCATGATAGCGGTGCGCGACCAGCGAGGCTTTCGCCCGCTCTGTCTCGGACAACTCGGCGATGCGTACGTGATCGCTTCAGAGACTTGCGCGTTTGATTTGATTGACGCGACTTATCTGCGCGACGTGCAGCCCGGCGAGATCCTGGTCATCGATAAGGATGGGCTTCATTCTTCATTCCCGCTGCCGAAGCTAAAGCCAGCTCATTGCATCTTCGAGCACGTTTACTTTTCGCGTCCCGACTCTATTGTGTTTGGGCGTTCGGTGAACAAAAGCCGGCACAAGATGGGCCAACAACTCGCGCGCGAGTGCCCGGCAGACGCGGACATCGTTGTGCCGGTCCCCGACTCCGGTGTTTCCGCTGCGATCGGATATGCGTCAGAGTCGGGCTTGAAGTTTCGATTCGGGCTGGTCCGCAACCACTACGTTGGCCGCACGTTCATCGAGCCCAAACAGTCGATTCGCCATTTCGGCGTAAAGGTAAAACTCAATCCGGTGCGCGACCTGATCGAAGGCTTGCGTATCGTATTGATAGACGATTCGATCGTCCGCGGGACAACTTCGAAGAAAATCGTTCAGATGGTGAGGCAGGCGGGCGCTCGAGAAGTTCACGTCCGCATAAGCTGCCCGCCAACCGTCGCGCCGTGCTTTTACGGCGTCGACACGCCGGACCGTAATGAGTTGATCGGCGCGAACCTGAGCATAGAAGATATCGCGCGGCATATCGACGCCGACAGCCTGGGCTATCTCAGCCTCGACGGGTTGTTGCGCGCTTGTGGCGATGCCCCTGGTAATCGTCATTGCACCGCGTGCTATACCAACGACTATCCGATACCGGTAACCTCCGCCGCGCGAACCAAGACCGAGAGAGAAGAAGGTGCGCTCATGCCCGACGCGGTTTGGCCTCGATAACCCCCTCGATGAATAGAAGAACCAGATCGATCGCTGTTCTCGTGCTGCTTGCAGTGGGACTGGCGGCGCTCGTTCTGCTCTTTCGTCAGCGGCAAGCAGTTCCAGAACCGGGCCCGGTTTCCGGAACACTCGTGGTTAGATTTCTCGACGTAGGGCAGGGCGATTCGGAATTGATCTCGTTGCCAAACGGCGAAACGATTCTGATCGACTCCGGTGATCGCGGCTCTCCTACGGTCGACCTGCTGAAAAAATATGGTGTGAAGGAAGTCACTTTGATCCTCGCAACTCATCCGCACGCCGATCATATCGGCGAGATGCGCGACGTGATGAGAGCGTTCAAGGTGCGTGAAGTGTGGGACTCGGGGTTCAATCATCCGACAAAGACTTACGGTGACATGCTCCAGGAGATCAAGGACAAAGGGATCAAGTTCGCCACACCGAAACGCGGCGATATGCGGACGTTCGGCGACGTGTTACTCGAGATCCTGAATCCCGCTGATCAACCCCCAGACGACAATCCCAACAATGCATCATTAGTGGCGCGGCTGACGTATGGTGAAAAAGCGTTCCTGTTCACCGGTGACGCGGAGGACTACGAGAATTCGGCGAAGCATTCGGCATGGGAGCAGATGCTTGGCAGCGAGAAAGGAAAGTTACACGTTGACCTGTTAAAGGCAGCGCATCACGGCAGCTCCAACGGCACAACCAGGGAGGTGATCGACGCAGTGAGGCCGTCCATCGTGACAGTAAGCTGCGCGGCTGGAAACGATTATCACCACCCGCATCCGAAGGTGATGCGTATGCTCGAGCAGGATCGGGATCGGATCAAGCTCTATCGCACGGATCTCGAAGGCACCATCACCGCGGTCTGCGACGGCCACCAGATAGAAATGAGCACAGAGAAACAAGTCGCCGCAGAACGGCTTTACTTGACTGGTGATGAGCTGGCGGGTACGGTTGCCACCGATGACAACGGCCAGGGTTCTCGGTCAAACTCTCGCGCGGCAAAGAGGTTCAGATGAAACCAAACTACTCGTCAAAGGTCATCATAGATCGCATCGAAGGCGATCTGGCGGTGCTTGTGCTCTACGACAACGACGGGGTGAAATTCAACATGCCGGTTGCCCTTTTGCCTGACGGAGCGAACGATGGCGACCACCTGGAGATGTCTTTTGCGAAGGCCGAAGCGAGCAGAGACAGCGAAAAGAAAAGGATCGATTCTTTGTTGGCAGAACTAAAAGGTAAATAGTTTTTGCGTCTCTGCGACCTTGCGTCTTTGCGGTAAGACCTATCGCGCAAAGACGCGCAAAGACGCAAAGAAGAATTATGAGCAAGCAGATCAGTTATCGGGATGCCGGGGTTGATATCGACGCCGCGAATGATGCTAAAGAGCGCATCAAGCGCCTGGCTCGTGAGACTTTCACACCCAATGTGCTGACTGAGATCGGTTCGTTTGGAGGGATGTTTCGCGCTGACTTCTCGAGAATGAAAGAACCGGTGCTCGTCTCTTCGGCCGACGGAGTCGGCACGAAGTTGCGCATCGCTTTCATGACTGGAATTCATAATACCGTCGGCTATGATCTGGTGTGCCATTGCGTCAACGATATTCTGGTGCAGGGCGCGCGTCCGCTTTTCTTCCTCGACTATATAGCCGCGGGCAAACTGGTTCCCGACACCGTAGCCTCGGTCATCGAAGGTCTGGCTCGGGCCTGCAAGGAAACCGGCTGCGTGCTGATTGGCGGAGAGACGGCCGAGATGCCCGGTTTTTATAGCGAAGGTGAATATGACGTTGCGGGCTTCATTGTCGGAGTGCTCGATCGAGACAAGGTTATTGACGGAACCAGTATCATTCCCGGAGACGTGTTGATCGGATTGCCATCCGCCGGATTGCACACGAACGGATACAGCCTCGCTCGCAAACTATTCTTCGAGGTAGCCGGCTACAAGCCTGACACCTATGTTGACGAACTCGGGTGTACCGTCGCGGAGCAATTGCTAAAGCCGCATCGCACTTATCTCGGCGCGCTTGGAGGCTTGCTCGAAACGGGTTTGATAAAAGGGCTTGCGCACATCACTGGCGGGGGCCTGCTCGAGAACATCCCGCGGATTTTGCCTGAAGGAATTGCGGTTGAAATACGACTCGGCTCGTGGCCGGTCTTGCCCGTGTTTAATCAGCTTTCAACAATCGGCAACGTGTCTCAACAGGAGATGTACCGAACATTCAATATGGGGATAGGCATGGTCGTTGTTATTGGAGCTGACGACGCCGGGTTGGTTCGAAAACATTTCGATCAGCTTGGCGAAGCGAGCTACGATATTGGCATCGTCGTCGAGGGTTCGCGTGTGGTGACGCTGAAGTAGCACAGACTTCAGTCTGTATCTTCAGGGTCGAACAATATACAGACTGAAGTCTGTGCTACCGAGGAGACGAAGGAAACGATGGCAAGCTGGTGTCCTAGCTGTGGACGAAATGTCGAGCCCGATGAAAAGTTTTGTCGTCAATGCGGAATGCCTCAGCATCTCGAGGGCGAAGAAGCGACAACATGGATGCTGAGTCCGCTGCCTGAACCTGAATCTCAGCGCCCGACGACGCCGGTTCAGTCCGGGCCTACTTCGCCGACGACACCTCCGACCGGTGGTGCGTACATTCCTCCAACGCCGACTCCTTACTATACGCCGCCATATCCTACGCCCTATGAGCCACCGACGCGGCCAATCCAGCCTCATATCGCGTTAGGTGACTGGCTCTCGGGAGGGTGGCAAGTCTACAAAGAGAACGGGGCTTTGATGTCGACCGCAACCCTGCTGGCAGCATTGCTGGGCACGCTTTCGGTTGGGATTCTAGCCGGTCCAATGCTCATGGGACTGTTCCGAATGGCGTTCAAGACAATGCGCGGCGAGCGTCCGGAGATCGGCGATCTGTTCAACTGGCAAGGTCGATTCCTTCAGGCGTTTCTGACCTTTCTGATCTTCGCGCTGGTGCACGCGGGACTGACCGGACTTGGAAACAACTCCATGCATGGGTTATTGAGCCTGATTGTAACTCCGCTGCTCACGATGATGCTCGGGCTGACGATGTCATCGATAGCGGAGCGGGGCCTTGACGTAGCAAAAGCGATAAACGAAGTCTGGCGATTGATCTTTTCACGCGACGCGTTGATGTGGTGGGTGGCGGGGTTGGTTTTTGCCGCAATCGCCGGCGGCGGTTTTATCGTTTGCGGGATCGGCGTGCTCGTAACGTTGCCATGGATGATTTCGGCATCCGCGGTCGCATATAGAGACGTCTTCGGTGTCGACGACCCGAACCGCACGCTCCATTGATTCACAACGTCCGGCAAACTTCAGTTTGCCGAAAGTATGTGAGTACCGAAATCAACAACAGCGACAAACTGAAGTTTGTCGGACTTTCATATGGATAACAATCCCGTAGTAGAAGTTCGCCTCGGCGACTGGATAAGCGAAGGCTGGAATATGTTCACCCAGCAATGGAAGGGCTGGCTGACGATATCGGCCAGCTTCTTTGTAGTCGTCATTCTGCCCATGCTCGTGTTTCTCGGGGTGATGTATGTGGGGATGTTCGCGACCATGATGTCGCAGCAACACTCGCGCAGAGGCTCCCCGGAAATGCCGATCGCCACTATCCTCGGATTCTACTTTGGCGTTTTTGTGCTGATTATTGTGCTGCTCCCTCTGACGGTGTTTCTGATAGGCGGAGCCTATCGCGCGGCGTTTAAGCAGCTGCGGGGCGGGCGCGTGGAGTTTCGCGATCTGTTTTCAGCGCGAGATTGCTACTGGCGGCTGCTTGGAGCGACCCTGATTCATGGTGCGCTTGTATTCATCGGCGCAATACTCTGCATCATCCCTGCGTTCATCGTCGGAGGACTCATGTTCTTCACGATACCGCTCATTGTCGAGCGCAATCTCAGCATCGCTGATGCGATACGCGCCAGCCGCGAGCTTACACAGCGCCGCCTTTTCATGTTCATACTCTTCGCCTTCCTTGTGCAGTTGATCGCCTCGGCCGGAAGTTATCTCTGTTACGTTGGGTTGCTCGCCACCTGGCCGCTGATGTTTACGATCACGGCAGTCGCGTATCGAGACTGCTTTGGCGTGGAAGGCGCACAGAGCTTTGCGCAAACGCCTTCTTCGCCCCAGCAAACAGGTTATGGCCCACCGCCCGGCAAAGAAGTTCCGCCTGTCAATGAGCAGGCGACGGCCGTGTGTCCCAACTGCCAGGCCGCTTTGCCGGCGACCGCGCAATTCTGCTTTCGCTGCGGAACGAGTATCGGCGGACAATGAATCCAGTAACGGATCGGAAATCCATGGAACAAATCGCGGTGATTGGCGCGGGTTATTGGGGCGTCAATCACGTCAGGAATTTTCATGCGCTTGGCGCGCTCGGCATGGTTTGCGACACGAGCCGCCCGTCGCTCGAGAGAATTGCGGCGACGTTTCCTGGTATTCGGATTGAAAACGATTTCAGCAGCGCGCTTTCGGATGCGAATGTCCGCGGCGTGGTGATCGCGACGCCCGCCGAGTCTCATTACCGAATCGCGCGGCAAGCCATCGAAGCCGGCAAGGATGTGCTTGTCGAGAAACCTCTGACGCTTGACGTGACTGAGGGGGAACAACTGGTCGGACTCGCGCGTGAACGCGGCGCCATCCTGATGGTAGGTCATCTGCTCGAGTATCATCCGGCTGTCCTGAGGCTCCGCGAGTTGATCGAATCAAACGAAATCGGCGACTTGCAATACATATATTCTAATCGGCTGAACCTGGGAAAAGTGAGAAGGGAAGAGAACATTCTTTGGAGCTTCGCGCCTCACGACATCGCGATCATCCTGAGACTGGTCGGTGAGTGGCCGGAACGAATCGCGGCAACCGGCGGCGCTTATCTTCAACCAAGCATTGCCGACGTGACCGTCACCAACATTGAGTTTCCGACCGGCATTCGCGCTCACATATTCGTAAGCTGGCTACACCCTTACAAAGAACAGCGTCTCGTGGTGGTCGGATCGAAGCGAATGGCTGTGTTTGACGACGTGCGCCAGGAAGGCAAGCTGATGGTGTACGATCAGGGAGTCGAGTTCGTCAACGGCGAGCCGGTCGCTCGCAAGAACGAAGGAATCAGCGAACCGATTGAAGCCGGAGAACCGCTTCGCCGGCAATGCCTGGAGTTTCTCGAATGCATCGGTACGCGGCGGCGCCCGCTAACAGACGGCGAAAGCGGGCTTCGAGTGCTGCGAGTGCTTGACGCCGCCGAACGATCGCTTGCGAGCGGAGGTTCTCCGATCAATTTCGAATCTGAGATTTGAAATTTGAGATTTGAGCGTTCAGATTTGAGAGATCAACCACAAAGGCAAAGAGGCACAGAGGCACAGAGGCACAGAGGCACTAAGACCATATATTGACTTTGTTGCTTTGTGTCTTTGTGGTTGATCCCACAATTCGTTATGGAAAATAAATACATTGCTCACGAATCAAGCTACATCGACGAGCCGTGCCAGATTGGCGACGGCACAAAGATCTGGCACTTCTCGCATGTCATGGCGGGTTCGAAGATAGGAAGCCGTTGCAATATTGGCCAGAACGTAGTCATCTCTCCCCAAGTGGTGATCGGCGACAACGTCAAAATTCAGAACAACGTTTCGGTCTATACAGGAGTCGAGCTCGAGGACGATGTGTTTTGCGGGCCTTCAATGGTTTTCACGAATGTGACGAATCCTCGCAGCCATGTTTCTCGCAAGGACGAATATCGAAAGACTCTCGTTAAGCGAGGCGCGTCAATTGGGGCGAACGCGACTGTGGTTTGCGGGCATACCATCGGACGATACGCCTTCATTGGAGCCGGTGCTGTGGTGACTCGCGACGTTCCAGACTACGCAATGATCGTGGGCAATCCGGGAAGAGTTGTGGGATGGATGTGCCGGTGCGGTATGAAACTAGAGATATCGCGCGACCCGCAAAAGGCCGAGGGCGCGACCTGCTCGGCCTGCGGCGCGAGTTACTTGAAAGAGAACGGTGAAGTCTCTGCGGTTGATCGCTGATTCACGCCGCGAGATGATCGCCGTGTATCGGCGTCTGAACGTCTTCAACCGGATAGGAACGCAGCTCGATCTTCACCTCACGCTCCGCTCCGCACTCATAGCATGTTTGGATCAATCGATTGTCCCTGCTTCTGGAATGGGGAATCCCCCAATAGTGTGAGTGGTTTCTAAGGAAAGCTAGTATCTTCATTGTTGTGCCTCCCGTTTGACGGCGGCTGCTTTTCAGTTCCCTGCTATATAAGACGCCGTTCGGAACCGTTTTGCTGCAAAAAATATTCCGTGAACGGGAGCATTGGTACCAGGGCCTTTTTTCCAAAAGTATGCTGCCCCGCCGTCCATATTGAGGACAGTCCATCAGCCAATTCAGTACGGTGGAAGACTCGAGTGCGTTGGAGCTCGAAACGGCAAGCAGCCACGCGCGCCGGACCTGAGGGCTAAGCGGCGGCTTCATCCAGATGAAACAGATCGTGTACTACTCTTACGGCGCGCTCGGCGTCCTTGTCACTGACCACGCAGCTTATCCGAATCTCTGAAGTCGAGATCATTTTGATGTTGATGCCTTCGCGGCCGAGTGCCGCGAACATGCGCGCGGCGACGTCGGGTTGATCCATCAAGCCGGCCCCAACGACGCTAACCTTGGCGACGTCCTCATCAGCAAGCACGTCTTCTGCTCCGGTTTGCGCCGCCGCTTGTTCGAGTGCCGCCCGGGCGGTGTTGAGGTCGCTGCGTTTGACGGTGAAGGATATATCGTTGACCGTGCCGCCTTCGTGGAACGCCTGAATGATCATATCGACGCTTACCCGTTGCTCGGCCAACGCTCCAAATATTGCGCCGGCTGTGCCTGGGCGGTCGGGAACTTTTAGGATCGCCAGCCGTGCCTGATCACGATCGACGGTAACGCCGCTTACCTGCCGGGAGATTTCCATATCGTCAGCTCCTTTAAGAACAGTTCCCTGATGCTCGGGGTCGAACGTGTTTCTGACTCTCAGTGGAACGCGATGTTTGCGAGCCAGCTCGACCGCGCGAGGGTGAAGCACCTGCGCGCCCACTCTAGCCATCTCCAACATCTCTTCATATGAAACTTCCGCAAGCAGCCGCGCGGTCGGAACAAGATTGGGATCGGCTGTGTAGACTCCGCTCACGTCCGTAAAGATGTCGCACACCGATGCTCCAAGCGCGGCGGCGAGCGCAACCGCGGTCGTGTCCGAGCCTCCGCGTCCAAGAGTGGTAGTGTCGCCTACGGGGGTCAGGCCCTGAAATCCCGCCGCGATTACGACGTTGCCGTCATCGAGATAACCTCGAATTCGCTCGGTATCGATCTCAACGATTCGGGCGGAGGTGTGGACGCTTTCGGTGGTGATGCCGAGCTGGCCTGCCGTGACGGAAACGGCTTTGGTCCCGATTTCATTGAGAGCCATGGCAACGAGCGCGACTGAGATCTGTTCGCCGGTTGCAAGCAATGTGTCCAACTCGCGTCGGTTCGGCGAGCCGCTCACCTGATGAGCAAGCTTCATCAGGTAATCAGTCGTATCGCCCATCGCTGATACGACGGCAACTATTGGGCTGTCTTCCGCCGCCCGCGCGATTATGCTCGCGACGTTTTTGATTCGCGCGACAGACTTGACTGATGTGCCACCGAATTTTTGAACAAGCATAAGAATCAGTTTCCAGTTTCTAGTTTTCAGTTTCCGGTTTTCCAGTTTCCGGTTTCTGTCCCTGTGTGGGGGGTGTCGGGCTAAATCGCTCGGAGTCGCATAACGAACCAAGAATGGAAACCAGAAACCGGAAACCTAAAAACCAGAAACCGGAAACCTAAACCTCGAACACTCTCAGCACCACTCCTATTTCCTTCGTTGTAGGTTGGGACTCGATCTCTTTGAGGGCGCGAGCCACATTTCGTTCACTCGACCTGTGGGTCAGCAGAATAATCGTGGCAGGACCCTGGCTCGGGACGCCGCGCTGCAACAGGCTATGAACACTAACGTGATGCTCACCGAGCGCGTGTCCAATATTTCCGATCACGCCAGGCGTGTCCTCAGTCTCGAGGCGAATGTAGAACGCACTCTCCGCATCGTCGATCGAACAGAGTGGCGCTTCATTTGAGTCAATCGAGGGCTGAAAATATGGAGCGAAGTCCGGAAGCCGCAACGCGCTCGCGAGATTTATCAGGTCGCCGACGACGGCGCTCGCGGTCGGCATCTGACCCGCGCCTGGTCCGACCAGCATGACTTCACCGACGGCGCTCCCGCTGATGAAGATCGCGTTGTTGGCTCCTTCAACCGACGCCAGCGAGTGATGTATCGGCACCAGCATCGGATGCGCCCGAACATCGAGGCAACCGTCACCGCGTCGCGCAAGTCCGATCATCTTGATGCGATATCCGAACTCGCCAGCCATCGCGATGTCCAGAGCGCTGATACGGGTTATGCCTTCGCGATGAACTGAATCCGACTCGACGAAGCGTCCAAACGCGAGCGATGCCAGGATCGTGATCTTGTAAGCAACGTCGAAGCCTTCTACATCGTTTGTGGGATCAGCTTCCGCGAATCCGAGCTTTTGTGCGCCCGCCAGCGCTTCGTCAAAACTCTGACCCTGAGCCTCCATCGCGGTAAGAATGTAATTTGTCGTGCCATTCAGGATGCCCGCGACGCTCGATATCTGATTGGCCTGAAGCCCTCGTTGCAGCGTAGATATGAGCGGAATGCCGCCGCCAACCGCTGCTTCAAAAAGCACCGTGACGTTGTTCCGATGCGCGAGTTGAAAGATCTCCGAGCCGTGACGCGCGATCATTTCCTTGTTGGCGGTGACTATGTGTTTGCCGTTCGCAATAGCGTGTTTGATCGACTCATAGATGTGAGCGATGCCGCCAGCTACTTCGATTACGATTTCCACTTCGGTGTCATTGACTACATCGCTCGGCTGATCGGTCACTCTTATGGAAGTCAAATCCACATCGCGCGGCTTCGATTTGTCGCGTACGGCTACCCATTTGACTCTGAAGCGTGAGTCGCTGGCTAGAAGCTTTACGACACCGGAACCAACCGTGCCCAGGCCCAGTATTCCTAAGGTGATCTTGCTCATTTGATTCGTCCGCTCCGGATATTCGAGAGTATCCGGCGAGTCAGGCAAATGACAAATGAAAAATGTGAAATGGAAAATGGAGAATCTGAGCCCCTCATTTTCCAGTTTCCATTTCACATTTTTCATTTGTCATTTGTGGATGGTTGATGCCGGATTGCCCGTAACGCGAACTTTGACAACCCACATGCCCACGCCTAGAATGAAACAGCTTCAAACAAGCATCAATGCGAATCACAAAAGTCTATACGAAGGCGGGCGACGGGGGACAAACGTCTCTGGTCGGAGGCGCGCGAGTGAGCAAAAGTAGCACGCGAGTCGATGCTTACGGAGATGTCGACGAGTTGAGCTCGCTTATAGGTTTGGCGCGTACGATGCCGCAAGACGAAGAGGTCGACGCTGTGCTCGGCGCGCTTCAGAATGATCTGTTCACGCTGGGCGCGGATCTCGCGAGCCCTTCAGAGATCGAGGTGCCGCGCATCGATGATTCATTCATCGCGAAACTCGAAGCGTTTGCCGACCACTTTCTTTCTGAGCTCGAACCGCTCAAAGAATTTATTCTCCCTGGGGGTTCGCAGGCGGGCGCGACGCTTCATCTTGCCCGCACGGTTGCGCGACGAGCGGAGCGGCGAGCCGTGGCGCTGTCTGAGACTGAGCAGGTGAATCCTCAGACGATTGTTTATCTGAACCGGCTCTCTGACCTCTTGTTCATACTCGCGAGAGCGGTGAATCGACGCGCGGGCGTGCCGGAGAAGATGACGGACTTCAGTAAGAAGGGAAAATAAGGTTCAGGGCTTAGAGTTCAAGGTTCCGCGTTGACGAACTCTGAACTCTGAACTCGGAACTCTGAACTTAGAATTTAAGATGAGTTGGTTCAAGAAAAAAGGACAGCCTGAGCGGCCGGACGACAACGAAGAACGAACCGTCCGCACCGAAGGGCTATTCGTAAAGTGTCAGGGCTGCGAAGAAATGCTCCTCAAGCGAGAGATGGAGGAGAACCTGAGCGTATGTCCGCGTTGCGGGCATCACCACCGCATAAGCGCCGCCGAGCGATTGAGGCTGACGCTGGACGACGATGATTGGGTTGAGCTCGATGCGGAGTTATCGTCGAAGGACCCTCTTCATTTTGTGGACACCAAGAGCTATCGAGCGCGGCTTCGCCAGATGCAGGAGAGCACCAGCCTGATGGATGCGCTGATTACCGCTCAAGGTGTGATCGGCGATCGTCCGGTGATTGTTTGCGCGATGGAGCTGGCGTTCGTCGGGGGTTCTCTTGGCGCGGTGGTAGGAGAAAAGATCACGCGCGCAATAGAGCTGGCCATCAAGGAGCGTTCGGCGCTTGTTGTGTTTTCGGCTTCGGGTGGCGCGCGCATGCAAGAGGGCGCTATTTCGCTGATGCAGATGGCGAAGATTTCCGCGGCGCTGGCCCGGCTGGATGAACAAAGCCTGCCGTTTATCTCGGTGCTGACGGATCCGACCACCGGCGGAGTAACCGCGAGTTTTGCGATGCTGGGTGATATGAATATCGCAGAGCCGGGCGCACTGATCGGGTTCGCGGGACCTCGTGTAATCGAGCAGACAATTAAGCAAAAGCTACCCGAGGGATTTCAACGCGCCGAGTTCCTGCTCGAACATGGAATGCTGGACGCGGTGGTCGAGAGAAAAGACTTGAAGCAATTCATCAATCACTCGCTCGATTTTATGAGCCAGAACGGAAAGGCTCACAAAACCTAGGCGTCAGTCACTTTGATTTTAATGAACCTGTAAGGACGTGCCTCCGTGGGCGCCACTCTTTGGGAATGGAAAATTCGGCGGACAAAGACAGGTCCGTCACCTTGAGTGTGACTGAGTGCTAATCTGATTCATCACGATCCGGGATATCCCCACTGCACATGAACTACGAAGAATCGCTGCGATATTTGTACTCGCTGGGGCACGAAGTGCTTGCGGCGAAGTACGGTCTCGAGAACATCACGCTTTTGCTCGAGAAGCTGGATAATCCCGAACGCTCATTCAAGTCCGTGATTGTCGCGGGCACAAATGGTAAGGGGTCCGTCGCGGCGATGATTGACTCAATCGCGCGAGCAGCCGGACATCGATGCGCGTTATTCACTTCACCTCATCTCGTCCGAATCGAAGAGCGCGTGCAGGTCGACGGAGAGGACATCGGCGAATCGGATTTTGCCAGGCTCGCGTCTCGTGTTCGTGAGTCGAGTGAAGAACTCGTGGCTCTCGGCCGTCTCGAAGCGGCTCCCACCTTTTTCGAACAGGTCGCGGCTATCGCGCTGTCTTATTTTCAGGAGAGTGGAGCGGCGCTCGCGGTTCTGGAAGCCGGGTTGGGAGGCCGGCTCGATGCCACCAATGCCGTAGACAGAGTTCTCTCGGTTGTTACTTCCATCGATCTGGATCATCAAAATATTCTTGGTAACACGATAGAAGAAATTGCCGGTGAGAAGGCTGCGATCATTGTTCCGGGCGCGCGCGCTCTCATAGGCCGCCAGACCCATCAATCCGCCGTCGAAGTACTGATGCGGCGCTGTCTCGAAACATCCGTACTTCCGATTTTCGCAAACGCTCCGGCGCAAGTCGAAGCCGGTGAGCGCGGCCGCTTGACCTTCGACTACGAGTCTTCGCACACATTCTACGCGGGGGTGGCGCTTGGCCTGCTCGGGCGCCATCAAGTTGACAACGCGGCAGCGGCGATCGAAGCCGCTGAGATCTTAAACGAATCAGGGTTTGCCGTAACTCGTGAAAACATCATTGAAGGTTTGCGCGACGTGCGCTGGCCGGGTCGCCTGGAGATGATTGAAGATCATCCCGCAATCCTGCTCGACGGCGCTCACAACCCGGCGGGCGCTCGCGCGCTCAGGGCTTACCTCGACGAGTTTTGGTCAGGAGCGATCACGCTTGTCTTTGGAGCAATGGGGGACAAGGACGTTGACCGAATGGCTGCCGAGCTATTCGATGCGGCGCGAACGGTGGTCCTGACCCGGGTAAGAGACAGCCGTGCGGCCGGCAATACGCGGCTGGGAGAAGCAGCGCTCAATCGAGCTCGCAACGTGATCTTTACCGAGACAGTCAAGCAAGCGCTCTCGTGGGCCCGCAGCGTGAGTCCTCGCGACGGATTAGTTTGTGTCGCAGGTTCCCTTCATCTCGTGGGCGAAGTAAAAAGACTGATGGAAGAAGAGGACTCACAGAGCGCGATGTTGAAGGAAACGTGATGGCGTGATGACTGGGATGCGAGCGTTTAGAGTACCGACTTTAGCCGGGCAGTTCGTTCTCGTGATCGAAGCACAGGATGAACTCAAGCACTGCCCGGCTAAAGTCGGTACTCTAAACACTCGCATTTATACATCGCGTCACAAAGGATCTCTGATGTCACATGAGTTGATCGATCGAAACTACATCCATCGCGGACGGGTTTTCGATGTTTCACTGAGCCGCTTCAACTCCGAAGCGAAGGGTGAGGTTGAGATTGAGGTGGTTCACCACAACGGCGGCGCCGGAGCCCTGCCGCTGTTTGAAGACGGGAGCGTCGCTCTTGTTCGGCAGTGGCGTTACCCGCTCAATCGATATTCACTCGAGATCTGTGCCGGCCGAATCGAGCCGGGCCAGACGCCTGAAGAAACCGCCGCGCGCGAGCTTGAAGAAGAACTGGGTTATCGCGCTCTTGAGCTTAGAAAGATAGGTGAGTTCAACGTGGCGCCGGGCTATTGCAACGAGCGGATCTTCTTATATCTAGCGACCGGCCTCAAGGAATCGGCGCAGAATCTGGACGACGATGAAGAGATCGAAGTATTGAAGTTGCCCTTCGAAGAAGCATTGGCACGAATGCGTGCGGGTGAGATCGATGACGCAAAGTCGATTATCATGCTGCTTCTAGCGGCGCCGTTGATTCGTTAGAAAACACGCGCACATGTAGGGGCGGCCCTCCGTGGCCGCCCCTGATGGGGACGCCCTCATCATCAAAACAGGTGCGGCACACGGAGTGCGCCCCTACAAGATCGATGTGAAGACGCTTAAGACCATTTTGGTTTATTGTTGGGCGCCGTTTGCCAACCTGCTTTGGTACGCGCACACGGTAGTGATGGCTACCTTGTCGCTTTTGCTGTGGCCCTTTGACCAAACCGGTGCGATGCAGCACTGGTGCGCGCGGTGGTGGTGCCGCCTCGTGGCCTGGAGCATCTTTGCGCGTATCCGCGTGCGTGGAACAGAGAATGTTCGCGCGGATAAGACTTACGTTTACATGGCGAACCATTCCAGTCTGATCGATACGCCGGCGTTGTTTGCCTACCTGCCGTTTCAGTTTCGGATAATGGCCAAGAAGGAACTGTTTTACATCCCGTTCATGGGATGGCACTTGTGGACGGCGGGCAATTTCCCTATCGATCGCAGCGACCCTCGCAAGACAGCCAAAAGTCTGCGCAACGTAATTGAAGGTGTGCGAGCAGGGAAGTCGCTCGCCGTGTTTCCTGAAGGAACCCGCACTCCGAATGGCAATCTTCAGGAGTTCAAGCACGGAGCTTTCAAGATAGCCGTGCGCGCCGGTGTTCCTATTGTTCCGGTTTCAATTCGAGGCACGTTCGAGCTTCTGCCCAAGACGACGCTTGCGCCAAGGCCCGGCAAGGTCGACGTGATAATCGGAGTGCCGATCGAGACAAGCGAATACTCGGAAAGGAATCTCTCTGAACTCATCGCGCGGACGCGCGCCGCTATCGAAGCGAATCTTGGCATGCATAATAACGACCCGAGCGAATCTCGACGCGTAAAGGTTTAGTTGAGTGGGGAACGGACTATTGAAGCAGCGGTCGCCGTTAGACTACGAGTACGCCTGTATGGGCGGTCCTGTGGCAGCCCCTCTTGCCGGAAGCGAAATACCTTGATGGAAGGAGGGGTGGCCACGGAGGACCGCCCATAGAGGACTAGCGAACTCTCTGGTGCACTCCGCTAGGACCCATTCTCTGTTGCCGCTCCCGGACAAAGAGTGATACTTCTACTTAAAGATGGTTGATCAAATCACGACCTCCAAAAGCTGCTCGATGTGCGGCGCTACACTCGGGAACGATGGGGTTGAAGTGAACGGGCTATGCCTCAGGTGCGCCGGCTACGATGTGGGGCAGCCTCCGAGCTCGCCTTCGGCGGATGCTCCGGCCGCTAAAGTGATCGACCCCGACCATCCACACTGGGACGCCGCGACCGGTATCGGCGTCTGGGTCGCCAGCGTTGCCGCGATCATTGTGATCCCAATCATCGCCGTGATCGCGTGGTATGTTTTTCAAAACGCGAGCCACGCTCCGGTTCCGAGTCTATCCTCAAAAGACGAGATGCTCGAGTGGCTCAAGTCACCGAATCTTCTGCTGGTTCAAGTGCTGTCCACGATACTGGCGCACGCAGTAACGATCGCGGTTTGTTGGGCAGTCGTGACGCGGCTTGGAAAGCGGCCGTTCTGGGAGAGCCTGGGCTGGAGCAGGGCCGGGCGTTCAGTCTTGTATTGGGTGGTGTTTTCGGCTTGCGTTATTGTTGCGCTGCTTATCATCGATCAAGGATTGACGAAAGTCCTGCCGCAATCGGAAGAGAATTCCTTCGCCGAGTTGCTGAAGTCGTCGCAAAGCGTGCGGGTTGCAATCGCCGCGCTGGCGACATTTACCGCTCCTCTTGTCGAAGAGACTGTTTACCGCGGGGTTCTGTTCGCTTCAATGCGAAAACATCTTGGCCTGGTCGCTACCGTGATAGTAATTACTCTGTTGTTTTCAGGAGTCCACGTGCTTCAATACTGGGACGCGTGGGTTTCGGTAGCCGGACTCACCATGCTTAGTCTTGTGCTCACCGTAGTGAGGGCCAGAACGAAGTCCATTCTGCCGTGTGTGGTAATACACACGCTCAACAACGCGTTCTTCTCGGTGCTGATCCTTCTGAATAAGGCCTCTTGAGCTCACGACAGCCAGAGATCGCTATTATCAAAGTAGTCAGGATAGCGGTCCGGGTGCCGGCTATGGAAATCGAGGTATCGCCGCTTGACCCTCTCATAGCGAGCGTCGGATGAATGGATTTGACGGTGCGGCATGTCCTGGAGATGCCGCTCGACTTTGAACACATTGCGCATCGAGAACCTCCAGTCGTAGCGTCCCAACTCATACAAGCTCGCAGTGCCGTAGCCGGTAATTCGCCCGGTGCTGTCGATGTATTGCTCGAAGTAGCTCATCACCAAATCGCGAACGGTTCGAAAAACCGGTTTGCGCCCGTGCAATCCAAGATCTCGTGAACGAGCTACCGAGCCCAACCGGCCTTTTCGCTTGAACAGCAGCAACACGTGATCAAGTTTGTCTTGCGACTCGATGCTCAGCAGGACCGGCGGGTAGCCATGCTGCTCCAGGATTGTCGCCGCAATCAGCGCGCCTTCGAGACAATGGGCGGTGTTCTCTTGCAAGGCGCGGCGAAATGAATAGCAGGTTTGCCCATCCAGTTCGCGATTGTAGGGAATCGCCCGCAGGAGTTCCTGTACCTGCTCCGGCGTGCGGTATTTCCGGATGAAGTCCCACTCGCGCCGCGTGAAATCTTTCTTTGCTGGAAGCAGGGTTGGTAGAGAATTGGCGCCGGGCTCTGTCCACTCTGCACTGGAGGTCATTCGCTCTTCCACCTTCATCAAGGCTTCTGTCGCCGATAGATTATCGCCTCGGCACCTTTGAGCGGAACCGGAAAGCTTGCTTCTTGAGTGAACTGATCCGGGTGGTCTCTTATCAATCGCTCGACCTCTCTTTCAACCGGCGCCACCCACTCAGCCTTATCCAGGCCCGTGCGCACCAACAGGAAGTCGCAGTCGGGGATCCGATCGAGCATCGGCGGCTCAACCACCCACCGAACGTCTATCAGAGGAGGCGCCGCCCGCCCGCTGGCGAGAAGACGCGAGTAGAGCGCGACGCTCGACGGATTCAAATAAGGCAGATTGACCACAACTCCCAAGACGGGCGACGAGTGCGTTGCTTCTGCGTGACCCGCATTCGCATCTTGCTGATGAACCGTGGAAAGGGTGCGAACGATTTCAGGAACTCCCCAATCGTCGTTGAGCGGGCGATGGTCGAAGCCGTAGTAGTTTCGGGAATACACCATCCAACGATAACGCGGCGTGTCGATCGCGGTGCCGTAGCCTGCCCCCGGCCACTGTGCGTTGAAGAAACTCACCAGCGCCCATGCCGCGACAATGGCTATCAGAGCCAGTTTCACGGTGCTCAGAATTCGTGCGCCATTCGGCTTGAACTCTCTCAGCCAGCAAGTAGACAGAATCGCGGCCGCCGGAAGAACCGGCACCGTGTAACGCACATCTTTGTTGGCGACCAGCGCAAATATTGCAATGCCGCTCAGCAACCAAAGATGAAGAATGAGACTCTGTCTGCGACATCGCACAAAAGAGTAAATGACTCCGGCGACGAATAGGACGGCAAGCGGCAATTGCATCTGCATGCTCAGCAGCGCATGGATGTAAAAGAAATTCGAATCGAAGGTGAACAGCGGAGCTTCATTTTCGCTCACCGCGGCCCGCTGGTTCTCGCGATAGATTTCAATCACGTCGCGCATATGCGGCAGGTACCAGACCGCTGCTAGCAGGATCAAAATCAGAACGGCGAGCGCGAGGTTCAATATTGTGCGCCGGTCGCGAGCCCGGAAAACTCGAAACACGACGAGCAGCGCGGGCAAGATGAAGAAGAATGCAAAGGTTTGTTTCACAAGCATGCCGATTCCTGCCGCTACGCCAAAAGCGATCGCGTAACGCCTAACCTTGAAGTCGTCGGCCCGCACAAGGAGCGCGAATGCTACGGTCACAACGGCGGTCAAAGGAAAGTCAAGAAAGGCGTCATGCACAAGCCACGCGCTGAAGTGATAGCAACACGCAAGGAGCGCCGGCAGAACGCTCATGGCGATCTGTGCTTGTGTCTCCGGTGCGCCTGTTATCGAATCCCGCCTGACAAACAAACGACGGGAAATCGATGCAACCGCCCATAGCATCGCCGCGAGTGAGATCAAGTTTACGCCGATGCCGGCAAGCCTGGATGCGCCGAATGCTAAAAACACCGCCGCGCTTACCAGGTGAACAAACGGAGCGTAGAAGTGCGGGGTGACAAAGAACTCTCTCGCAAACCCCTGGAAGTCGGCGTGCGCAAGCAATCGATAATAATCATAGGCGTATCGAATGTGATCGGATGGGTCCCACGCGGGCGGAGTCTTGTCTCTCACAGTCCAGAGGATCGTCGAGGTGGTGAGCGCTACAAAGATCAGGGCGAGGAGCAGCTTTTCGAAGTGAGGTCTGAGCTTTTCTCTAATCACGTCACCGGATGATTACCGTGGATGTTCGATATGGTCAAGCGGTCATTGAGCAACAGTTCGAATTGCTTCTTCGAGCGAGGACTTGGTGATATCGGAATGAGACGCATTCCAAATCTCTCGACCGTCACGCACAAGTATAGCTTGTGGTGATTGATGCTCGAGCAGCAATCTCGAGGCAACTTCGTTCGAGACCTGATATGCGTTCTGAATCTTGATGAGCTTGTAACTGATGTTCGGGTCCGCTTTCTTCAAAAAATCCTGAAGTTCGTAAAATGCGCGCGAACTGACTGGACAGGTAAGGCTGTGTTTGAACAAAAGGACGGGTCGCTTGAATGATTCTTGCAGCGCCTGGTTGAACTCCTCGATGCTTTGCAACTCAACTAAGTTTTCGGACACGCTTCCGTCGGACCTCCGTTTTGAAATCAGACTTTGATTGTCACAGCAACGGCGTTGATGTCGCAAGCGATTTGTTGCGCACCTATTGGTGTCTTAGCGTGTTGCCGGCAAGGTGCCCCTGCGTCCTCGGCGTCCTTGCGGTTTTCTTGATCGGTACCGGGGATTAACCGCTGGACGCCGAAGACGCAAAGGAAGAACGCGATAGAGACCCACTATGACCGCGTCACTACTGCTGCACGCGCAGGGCTAACGCTTAAGTACGACCTGGCCGCCCTTCATCACAAACGAGACATGTTCGAGAGCGCTGACGTCGGCAAGAGGATCACCGTTCACTGCGATGATATCGGCGAAGCGGCCGGCTTCGATCGAGCCGATGCGATCCGACCATCCGAGTAAATCCGCCGCGTTCACGGTAGCCGCCTGAATCGACTGCATTGGGGTCATTCCGAGCTTCACCATTACGGCAAATTCATGAGCGTTCAACCCGTGCGGATATACCGCAGCATCGGTTCCGAAAGCTACCTTAACGCCAGCCTTGAATGCGCGGGCGATGTTCTGACGCGCAGCGGGCATCACCACCTTGGCTTTCTCAACCATGAACTCAGGCACGCGGAGCCGTTGATAGTTCTCGATAAACCAATCGCTGAGGTAGAGAGTCGGGACGAGGTAGATGGCTTTCTCTTTCATCAGGCGGATTGCTTCATCGTCGATGAATGATCCATGTTCGATTGAATCGACGCCGGCCAGGACGGCTTGTTTGATTCCCGCTGCGCCGTGCGCGTGAGCCGCTACCTTGCGACCCAGGCGATGCGCTTCGATTACTATCGCGCGAATCTCTTCGTCGCTGAATTGAGTCGCTTCCGGTGAATCGCCTTTTGAGAGCACGCCTCCGGTGGCAGAGATCTTGATTACATCGGCGCCATACTTGACCTCTTCGCGAACCTTGGCGATCGCCGCGGGCACACCGTCTGCGATACCCTCAGCGGTGAAATGAAATTCAGGAGCAAGCAGGCTGTTATCGAAGTGACCTCCGGTGACGCCAATGCCGGGTCCGGCTGTGTTCATGCGCGGTCCGGGCACGTCGCCGGCCTCGATTGCGTCGCGCAGCGCTACGTCGGAATAGCCGCTGGCGCCCACATTTCGAACTGTCGTGAAACCGGCTTCCAGAGTCACTTTTGCGTTTTTGGCGCCATAGAGGGCCTCGCGCGGAACAGAAATTCCGAGAGCCGCGTAGCCGTTATGACTGGGGTCAAATGTCAGGTGAGTGTGACAGTCGATAAGTCCCGGAAGGACCGTCGAATTTGAGAGATCGATGACTCGCGCGGTCGCGGGGGCGTGAGATGAGACGGCTCGCGTCGGCCCGAGCTCCTTTATGCGGTCGCCTTCAATAAGAATCGCCTGATCGGTCAGCACCCGGCCATTACGCACATCGATTAGCCGCCCGGCTTTGATTAGGACCGTTTCCTTTGCCGGGGCTTGTGCAAACAACACACCTGAAACCAAAACGAATGTGAGAAGTAAAGCTGATACTCTTTTCATTATGAATCCTCCAAAGTGCGAATCGCAAATGCGCCGACGAGCGGGCGTTCAGAGTACCGACTTTAGTCGGGCAGTGCTTGAATCAATCAAATGTTCATCCACCAGAGTACTTCCCGAAAAGTTGGTACTCTGAACGCTCGCTCATTCAAGGCCTTTGTTCAACGAGTTCGCGTGCGCGCGAGAAAACGCGATCGAACATCGGCTCAGTCAGTCTCCCTGTGAAAGTGTTTTGCTGGCTAGGATGAAACGACGCTATCAAAGTAATGCCGCGAGACAATTCGCACTCGGCGGCGTGTCCAAATTGCGGACGTGTTTTGTAGCCGGCCGCCGACCCGGCCGAAGCGATTGACGCGTCGAAGGCCAGTCGGCCGAGTGCTACGATCACCCCGACGCGCTTTAGTAAATCAAGTTCGCGAAGGAGGTAAGGTCTGCAGTTTGATATTTCCGCCGGTAACGGCTTGTTCTGCGGCGGCGCGCATCGAACCGCGGCGGTGACGTAACAGTCTCGCAAGCGCAGACCGTCTTCGCGATTTACTGAAACGGGTTGATTAGCGAAGCCGGCTTTGTTTAGCGCTCGGAAGAGCCAATCGCCGCTTCGATCGCCGGTGAAGATGCGCCCGGTTCGATTGCCTCCGTGCGCCGCGGGAGCTAAGCCGATTACAAGGAGACGGGCGTTCGGATCGCCAAAGCTCGGCACGGGCTTGCCCCAATATTCCTGATCCGCAAAGCGCCGAACTTTTTCATGTGCGACGCTCTCGCGCCATTCGACGAGGCGAGGGCAAAGCCGGCAGGTTATGATTTGATCCTGCAGGGAAGCTGTTGACTCCCGGTTGGAGCGCATCGGTTTTTTTCGCTTCTCTGACATCACTTCCAGTCGATGCCCACCGCTTCGAAGCGCGTCGAGCCGATGTTCTTGAGCGTGTGAGTGGTTGGGGCGTCGCGCCAGCGAAAATCGCCCGGCTTATAGTCAAATGTGATAACCCGTGAGTATGAAGGCTGGTCGACTGACCGGGCTCCAGTACCAGGCGTTCGACGTGAACGCGGTCGTTGTCGAGCACCGTCGTCAAGCCGGGCGCTGTGTCCGGCTTCGAAGGGGCTGCGCGGCCAGGCGAGCCAAGAATCTCGATCGTTATGTTTCTAAACGTAGTATTGCTCACATTCGTAACGCGGTGGGTGATCGGACCTTTTGTGAATCGCGCTTCGCCGTCCTTTACGATGAGATCGCCAGCCGGGCTGCCCAGGACCTCGGCTTTTAGTGTGGCGTCGCCAATCGAAACGAAAGCATAGTCGTTCGCGTGAATGTGAAACAGAGTGGCATCGCCCGGCGGCACGACTACGTCAAAGACGCGCACGTATTTGTTTTCGAATTTCAAATGGTGGCGCGGCTCTTTGGCAACCGGCACCGGTGATTGAGCCGTGGCTGGAAAAAGTCCCGCAAGCACAATCGCTATGGCGAAGATCAATCGCATTTGGTCACCTCCTTCTGACGGAGAGAGATGTATAGCGCACGATTTGAGACGGTCGCAAGGAAAAGGTAGAGTTCGGAGTTCAGCCTTTAGGCTGCCGACACGCAAGACAGCAAGCTGAAGCTTGTACTCCGAACGCACAAGCTGAAGCTTGTACTCCGAACGCACAAGCTGAAGCTTGTACTCTGAACGCTGAACATCGAGGACACCTTGCCATTCATAAACATCGACGAATCCCCGCTTGCTCCGGCTCTGACTCCGGCTGAGATTCACTATCGCGAGACTGGTTCAGGCGCGCCGTTATTGTTTCTCCACGGAGGATGGGGCTATCAGATTTATCCTTTCGATCGACAGATCGAAGCGCTCGGTGATCGCTTCAGAATCGTGATCCCGGATCGAACGGGATACGGGCGGTCGATGCGCCTCGCGCATGTGCCGACAGATTTTCACCGGCGCGCCGCGATCGAGACGATTTGTTTGCTTGATGCGCTTCACATAGATCGTGCCGTATTGTGGGGACACAGCGACGGCGCAGTCATCGCGGCGATGATCGGGCTCATGAATCCCAAACGAATCTCCGGATTGATACTTGAAGCGTTTCATTTCTTCCGAAAGAAACCAGGGTCTCGAGAGTTTTTCGAAACGATGGCGGGCGACCCGAGCCTCCTAGGGGAGCGCGTAGGGTCGACTCTCTCCGGCGAGCACGGTGAGGATTACTGGCGCAAACTGATAGTGATGAACGGCGAGGCCTGGTTGCGAATCGCGGACGAGGCGGTGCAAGCTGCGCAAGACATTTATGACGATAGACTGGCCGAGCTTGCAGTCCCGGCGTTGTTCCTTCACGGCTCACGTGATCCGCGCACTGAACCGGGCGAGATGGATGCGGTGCGAGATCAATTACCGAACGCTCGGATCGAGTTCATCGAAGGCGGAGGCCACAGTCCTCACAGCGAGAGCGCTTCAGCGGGGGAGTGCAATCGAATCGTGACTGAGTTTCTGGAGTCGATCAGTTAGTTTTGCGGATGACGAATAGACCACGGATGACGCGGATTTGACGGATTTCCACTGATCAGATCCGTGAGAACCCGTCAAATCCGTGTCATCCGTGACCTATTCCTATTCAATCTTCGCGACGCCGTTGCCCGGAGAAGGGAAGCGAGTGAACACTGCCGGATCGTGGCCCGGTACGATCAATCTCGCACTCGATGCCAACTGCTTCATTCGATCTTGAGCCTTCAGATTTGACGCGGCGTCGAGCGTCTGCGCGATCGGCGCATGCTTGTCGAGATTCTCGTATAGATAACAATTGTCCGACGCGATGATTGCGGTACCGGCCTTTGTGTTTACGCTCACATACTGCGAAGCATATGTATGGCGCCCGCCGGTGTAGAATCTTATCCCCTCGATTGCTTCCTGGTCATCACCCTTAACCAAACGTACTCGTCCTTCGGTGTTCAGCCTGACCAGTGCCAGCACGTCTTCAGGCTCAATGCCGCCGTGAGAGCCTTTCCCCTGCCACGCCTCGCCTGCGTAGTAGACGTACTCATCGTTTTGAATCCAGACTCGCGCCTTTGGAAAGAGATCCATTCCATCGGCGTGATCCCAATGCATGTGCGTGATGATAACATCGCTGATGTCTTCGGGTTTCAGGCCGGCCTTAGCGATCGCCTCGGAAGGTTTGATGAAGCCGTTCACTTTCCACTGCTTGAAAAACTTCTCGCGATAGAAGCCGGCGTCGACGAGGATGTTCGAGCCGTTTGAGCCTTTGAGCAGCCACACCATCATCTGGATATTCATCTTGCGCGATCGATCCGCGCCCGCCACCAGGCTTGCAACAGGGAAGTCGGGTATGACCCCGTAGCTTATGGCGAACACCTCATAGGTCGGCCTTTGAGTGTTTTGGCGAGCCGGCACGGAGGTCAGAAACGCCGCTGCCAAAAACATCAGTGGGATTATTCTCATTGTTTTTACCCGTAGGGGCGGCCCTCCGTGGCCGCCCTAGTTAGGTTGTCGATACATCGTATGGCAAACAGGGGCGGCCACGGAGGGCGGCCCCTACATGCGGTTACGATAGCGGAATTCTAGGTCACGCATTCAATCTCTACTTCAGCATTGAAGTCAGGGATCCCGCATTCGGGGTCAGACACTCCCCGTTCGATCAGGACGTTTCCCTCCGGCCAGTGAACCTGTACGTTGCCCGGTGCGATCGGCGCAATCATGCAACGCCCTCGCATTCGGCCGGTCGTGCTTACCAGGACAATGTCATCTCCATTCGCCAGACCGTGTTTCTCAGCGTCGTGCCTGCTCATGAGGACATCATCACGGCGCGCCCCGGTCAGGGGATCGCGAGCTTTGTGAACAATGCTGTTGAACTGCTTGCCGCGCCGCGTCGAGAGCTTCAGCTTCGTGGTAGTCCTTTGTTGTTCGATTTTGATTTCAGAGAATCGGGCGCGGCCATTGGAAGTCGGAAATTGAATTACTGATTGGCCGTCCGCGGTGCGAGCTTCGCATAAGCGCTCGCCACCCCATTGAATCTGATCGCCGGCTTCGCTGAGCCGCTGGATGCCTTCGTACATCGGCACGGCTCGCGCAATGTCGTTGCGCACCTCCTGCGCGTTCTCAAAGTGAATCAGGAGCGCGAGCTCGGGTCGAGAGCGTTCGGCGATTCTCATCGGGATTTCCCACTCTGGCAGTGTTTCACCGATTCGGCGCCCGGGAATTTCCGGACTGAAGATGATTCGCCGCTCCGTGGAAGTTTCTGTTCCGCCGCCGCGTTGTTCGTAGCGAGTCTGTCCGGGAAGCAGCACTACGGTTTCGGCAGGCTCGATCATCATCTGTGGGCTGAGAACTATATCCTGATGCGCACGTACTGGTATCCGCTCCACCGCTTCGCGAACGTAACCGGGATCAGGCAGGGTCTCCAGGAAGTTGCCACCGATTTGATAGAGCAGGTCGAGCCGGCCTTCATGCGCGGCGTCGATCATCTCCACAGCATTCAAGCCCCGCCATTTCGGAACATCGAAGCCCCACAGTTTCGAGAACTGCTCACTGCCTTCAGCATCAACCGCCACGCCTCCGGGGAACTGATTCGGAACCGCGCCGACTTCGGCGCCGCCCTGCACGCCGGAGTGTCCGCGAATCGCCATCAATCCGCAGTTCCGTCGGCCGATGAAGCCTCGCGTCAACGCGAGATCCACTATTGCGCGCACGTTAGCGACGCCGTCGCGATGCTGTGTTATGCCCATCGACCAGACGAATACCGCGGTCTTCGCGTCGCCGATCATCTTCGCAAAGCGCAGCATCTCATCGCGCGTCGCGCCCGATGCCGCTTCGAGCAAGTCCCAGCAACAGGCTTCCAGAGCCGATTTCAGGTTATTGAAGCCTTCGGTCTTGTTTTCGACAAACTCCACATCGATCCATCCGTGCTCGATCAGTTGTTTTATGACGCCGGCTATGAAGGCTTTATCGCCACCGGTGGTTACCTGGAAGAAAGCGTCGGCGATGCGAGTGCCGAACAATGCGCTCTCGATGACGGAGGGAACCCAGTAACGTTCGAGGCCCGGCTCACGATATGGATTGATCACGACGACGCGCGTGCCGAGCTTCTTCGCCTGGTAAATGTATTTCGTGGTGACCGGCTGATTGTTTGGGGTGTTGCTGCCGAAAAGAACAAGCAGGTCCGTGCCTATCCAGTCCTTGTATGAACACGTCGAAGCGGGTACGCCGAGCGATTGCTTCAATGCGACGGTCGAGGGCGCGTGACATATGCGGGATGAGTTGTCTACATTGTTCGTGCCAAGGAAACGCGCAGCCTTCTGGGCTACGTAGTACGTTTCATTAGTGAGGCCTCGAGATGTCAGGTAGAATGCAAATCTTCGCGAATCAGTTTTAGCAAAACGCCGAGCGATGACTTCGACTGCTTCATCCCAACTCACGCGAGTGAAGCCGCGCTCGCCTCGCTTTCGAATCATCGGAAAAGGCAAACGCCCAAGCTCGCGCAACTCTGCCGCGGACATACGTGCGAGCTGACTCGCTTCGGCGAGCCGGCGCACGTCGAGAGCGGGCATCGTGTTGAGCCTCATCAAATCGAGGCGGACCATGCACAGGTGCACGCCGTCCATCGTGAAGTCCCGGATTCCGCTCGTGCCCAGCGCACAGCCGTCGCACACGCCGTTACGCAGTATGCGAAGGGCGAAGGGCAGCTCATCGCGATTACGCCAAATGGTCTTCACGATCTCAGCGTAGTGATTGGGTTTCACGTGGCCGATGCCATTGGGCATCAGACTCACCCATGTGTTTTTGTCCCAACCAGAGCCGGCCATAGTTACGCCTTAGATTACATCGCTCAAGTTTACTGCGCCGCGAATCAACTCATTTCATACAATCGCCCGATGGAAATCAAGCCGGCTCTCCATGTTTGATTGAATTAGTTGAAACCTTTCAATCAAACTGACGGAACTGTGATTGGGGCGATACGTCTGACTCGAGGCAAGCGGTTCAGAAAGAGCATTAGCGGTAGGGGTTAGGCGGAATCTGCTTCTCTGGAGAAATGTTGGCACCGGGGTTGCGATTAGTTCGGACAGTGATTCGACGGTGACAATTCTTTTATAGCAGCGTGAGTCACGCTGACGCCGACTGATCACTGGCATCATGGCAACCCTTTCCTCGTGCCCGCCACCTGGCGGGCCTTTTTTCTCTTCACCGGAATTCGATTGGGTGGTGGGTATAGGGTGTTGAGAAGAATCTCGCCACTAAGACACCAAGAACACGAAGGTCCACAAAGTCTTTCTTTGTGCGGCTTCGTGTCTCAGTGACTTTGTGGCAAGACCGGCACGTTCACTGATCAACACTCTAGCACCCCACTACCTTCGATTGGCTGTAGTTGTACGCGAGAACCTTTTGCGCGACAATCCACTTCAATACTGGGCGGGAGACTAAGCTATGCGACTCACTATTAGCCTTGTTGCGGTGCTTGTGTTGTTGGTCGGCATCTTGATCGAGCCTCCTGCGAGGGTGATGGGATCTTCATCACAGGCAGCCGGAACCGGCGAATACGACAACCTGGAAGCCGTGCTAAACACCTCGAATGGCGAAATCGTGATCGAGTTTTTTCCGAGGGATGCGCCTCGCCATGTCGAGAGCTTTATCAGGAATGCGCGCGAAGGGGCTTACGATGGAACCACATTCCATCGACTGGTGGCGAACGCTCTGATACAAGGCGGCGATCCGCTGTCGAAGAATCCGAGGGATAAGGCGCGTTATGGAACGGGCGGGCTCAACGCCGGAATCACGGACGAGGTCAACAAGAACAAACATCTGCCTGGGGCGGTTTCTTCGGTGTTGCAAGCGGTGCGGCCGGGCTCCAATGACGTCAAGCCGGGCACGTCCGGCGCGCAGTTCTTTATCATATTGAACGCCAGCACGGCGCAAGCAAACCTCGACTCGACCTTCACCGTGTTCGGCCGCGTAGTCGAGGGTATGGATGTGGCTTCCAGGATCTCGACGCTGCCGGCGAGCGGAGCCGGCGTGGCCAACGAACGAATCGAAATCAAGAAAGTAACGATTCGCGAAAAAACGCCGACAGTCGAACAGATGAAAGCGATGCGCGTCACAATCGAAACCTCGCTCGGCAGTATTAAGCTGCAGCTTCTTCCGGAATCCGCGCCCAACACAAGTCGCGCTTTCGTCCGCTACGCCAGGTCGGGTTTGTATGACGGCACAACGTTCTTTCGCGTTTCGCAGAAGTACTTCCTCGAAGTTGGCTATCTTGGAGACTGGCCCCAGGATAGCGCGAATCGTAAACGTCAATTCAGCTTCTGGCCTGTGGCGGTAGAAAAAAATGACGTGAAACAAGAGCGTGGAACGGTTTCGATGCGTGTCGCTCCTGACGGAACAACAAGCTGGTACTTCGTCATCACTTCAAAAGACAACCCGGCGCTCGACGGGAAGCATGTTCCTTTTGCTAAGATCGTCGAAGGTATGGATGTAGTCGATAAGATCGCTGAAGCTGAAGTCGAAGGGGACAAGCCAAAGCAGCGAATCGAGATTAAGAAAATCAATTGGCAGTGAGGGTGTACGTAGTGGGTCAGTTTGAGGTTCAGAGTTCAAGCTTTAGCTTGCCCTTGAGCTTTATGACTGAAGAACGGCAAGCTAAAGCTTGAACTCTGAACTGAAACGCTTCCAGCTGATCGCACCTCTCGTGAGATAATCAATCGAGTTAGACATGATCCTGGTTATCGACAATTACGACTCCTTTACCTACAACCTGGTTCAATATCTGGGCGAGCTGGGCGCTGATCCGAAGGTCTATCGCAACGACGCGATCACGATCGATCAGATCCGCGACTTGAAGCCCGAGAGAATCGTGATCTCGCCCGGCCCCGGCGTGCCCAGTGACGCCGGGATAAGCGTCGCGGTGGTTCGCGCATTTGCGGAAGAGATTCCGATACTGGGCGTTTGTCTTGGCAACCAGGCGATTGGCGAAGCCTTCGGCGGGCGGGTAATTCGCGCCGAGCGACTGATGCACGGCAAGACATCCGAGATTTGTCACGACTCCGCGACAATCTTTCGTGGCTTGCCTTACAGATTTAAGGCGACCCGGTATCACTCCCTTATCGTCGAAAAGGAAGGCTTGCCGGATACTCTCGAGGTGTCAGCTACGACACCGGACGGATTGATAATGGGATTGAGGCACCGCGAGTATCCGGTCGAAGGAGTTCAATTCCATCCCGAGTCGGTGATGACGGAGCACGGAAAGAAACTGCTCCAGAATTTCTTGAAGCTATGAGCGCGCCAGTCCTTTGCGTCTTGGCGGATCTTTGCGGCTTCGCGCGAAACCGCCCTCCTGGCAAGATTTATCGGTGGCCTGGATGAAGACTCAGCCGACAAACAGTTTGGGCGTGCGCGCAGCCGGCGGTATTCTCGATCGCATCGTCGAGGCAAAAGCTGCTCGCCTGGAGGCCGCAAAGCGCCGCGCACCCATCACTGCCTTAGTTGCGCGACCCTCTCGGGATTTTCATTCGCTTACCGACGCGCTTGGCCGGGCCGATCGCGTAAACATCATTGCGGAGATCAAACAGCGTTCACCGTCGAAGGGAATCATTCGGGCTGACTTCAATCCCGTCCGAATAGCTGAGAGCTATGCCGGTGCGGGAGCAGCCGCGCTGTCGGTGTTGGCTGAAGAAGATTTTTTTAGCGGCTCGCTTGATCACCTGGAAGCAATTCGAAGCCGCGTTGCGCTGCCGTTGCTGAGAAAAGACTTCATCTTTGATGAGTACCAGTTGTACGAATCAGTTTCGGCAGGCGCCGACGCGGTGCTCTTGATCGTTGCGATACTGGAAGATGAGTTGCTCGCAAACCTGCTCGAGTTAGCGAGGAAGCTTGGGCTTGATGCTCTGGTTGAGATTCACTCCGCTTATGAGATGAAACGGGCGATCCATGCCGGTGCTTCAATCATCGGGATTAACAATCGCGATCTCACTACATTTGCGGTCGATCTCGAGACGTCGATCGAACTGGCGGGGCTCGCCCCAGCGGGCTCGGTTCTCGTAAGCGAGAGCGGTATTCACAACGGCGCGGATATCCGCCGACTGAAGCCGGCTGGCTTCAATGCGTTCCTCGTTGGCGAGCATCTGATGCGCGCCAACGATCCCGGAGACGCGCTGGCGCAATTGATTCGAGAAGTTGAAGAGTGACGGCTTATGCAAACACGGGTAAAGGTGAAAGTGTGCGGCGTGCGGAGCCTGGAAGAGGCGGAAGCCGCGCTCGAGGCCGGCGCCGATGCAATCGGCTTTAACTTCTGGCCGCAGAGCCGAAGGTATATTGCGCCTCGCGCGGCCGCCGAGGTCATCAGCAGACTCTCGCCCGTAGCTTCGACTGTCGGGGTGTTCGTCAACGAGGAATTGAACCGAGTTGTTGACGTCAGTTCGGAGCTTCGCTTGAGCGCAGTTCAACTGCACGGCGATGAATCCCCGGAGTTTTGCGCGGCGCTGGGCTCGATCAAGACGATTAAGGCAATCCGTGTCGGGCAGGATTTCGATCTGGGCGTGATTCAAAGTTATCCCGTGAGCATGGTGCTGTTGGACTCAAGCATCCACGGCAGCTACGGCGGGACCGGTCAGCGCTTCGACTGGCGAATCGCGATCGAAGCCAAGCGGTTGGCTCGGATCATTCTCGCAGGCGGGCTCAATACCGAGAACGTATGGGAGGCGATCACTCAAGTCAGACCGGCTGCGATCGATGTCTGCAGTGGGGTGGAAGCGGAACCGGGACGGAAGGACTTCGATAAGCTTAGAAGTTTCATGGGCGTGGTCGCTCGAGCTAATGCGCTGATCGCAAGCGAGTCTCTGCAGTAAGCAGCCCTCTGCGTCCACGGCGTCCCCGCGATTCCCAGCATTGATCAAGAAAACCACAGAGGACGCCGAGGACGCAGAGGGGCAACCTGATACTGAGCGAGCGACGCCTGACATGACCAAACTACGGCTCTTCGCTAACCGGTTCGATCTCGCGTGATAGAATCTTATCGTGGCAGAAACCCTCGAACATCTTGATGCACTTGCGATCTTCCCGCTTGCAACCGTTTTGTTTCCAGGCGCGATGCTGCCCCTGCACATTTTCGAAGAGCGCTATAAGGAAATGATCACGTATGCAGTCGAAAACGGTGGCTTATTCGGCTTGTCTTACCGCAGCGATGCAGCGATCGGCCGGGAGACTCCGCCTGAAGTCGGCAGTGTAGGTTGCATCGCGAGAATCAATGCAGTCGTTCCGCTCGACGATGGTCGAATGAATATCATCTCAACGGGTTTGTTGCGCTATCGAGTAGTTGCGCTTGAGAGTTCGACTCCGTTCATTGTGGCCGCCGTTGAGCCATTGACGGATGATCTGGAGCCGGGCGCTGACCTGAGCCGGATCTTTGACGATATGGCCGGTGCCTGCAGGAAGTTTCTTGAAGCGGCACAGTCGCTCGACGAAGCCAGCGCTCCGATAAATCAAGATCTCCCGGAGGATGCTGAAGCCTTCTCGTTACTGGTCTGCTCGGCGCTGCCCATCGACAACGAGACGAAACAAAACTTATTGGAAATGACCTCGACGAGATTGCGATTCACGCGGATGCGGCACCACGTGACTGCCGCACTTTCGGAATACACTGATCGGATAACCATTCAGCAACGTGCAAAGGGTAATGGGCACGGGAAAGTTAATACGCAGTAGGGGGAAGGCAGAAGGCGGAAGGCGGAAGAGTCACTCTCTATTGCGCAATGAGATGTTTTCGAATCGCCTCTCCCGCTTCAGTAGTCGAGAGCCGGCCTCCAATGTCGGCCGTCGTATCGCCCGCGCGCACTGCCGCTCCGACGGCTCGTTCGATTCCAGCCGCAGCTTCTTCAACCTCGAGAAAATCAAGCATCATCGAAGCGGTCAGAATAGCCGCTATCGGATTTGAAACGTTCTTCCCTGCGAATTGTGGAGCGCTGCCGTGCACAGGCTCGAACAGAGAAACCCTGCCGGGATGAATGTTCCCGGATGCCGCCATTCCTAAGCCGCCCTGTAGCGCTGCGCCCAGGTCGGTGACGATATCGCCAAAAAGATTGTTGGTAACGATTACATCAAAGCGCCCGGGATCCAGCGCCATCCACATCGTCAGCACATCGACATAAAGGTGATCAGCTTCAATGCCGGGATAACCCGCCGCTACTTGTTTGAAAGTCCGCTGCCATAGATCGTGCCCGTAGGTCAGCACGTTGGACTTATCGCTCATCGTCACCCGCTTTCGATCATGGGTGCGCGCGTAATCAAACGCCGCGGTGATGATCCGCTCTACGCCTTTGCGAGTGTTGATCTCTTCCTGGACGGCGATCTCATCTGCGCTGTTCTTTTTGAAGTTCCCCCCGACGAACACGTACATGCCTTCGGTGTTTTCGCGAAACACGACGAAGTCCACATCCGCCGGTTTACGTCCCTTCAGCGGGCACAACCGTTCATCGATCAGTTTGATCGGCCGGAGGTTGATGTAGAGATCCAGGCCCGACCTCATGCCGAGCAGAATATCGGCGGCGTGTTTGTTGTCGCGCACGCGAGGATCGCCAAAGGCTCCAGCCAGGATTGCGTCGTATTCCGCGGAAAGCATTTGAAGTGCGCCGTCGGGTAGGGTCACTCCGGTGGAAAGATATTTTTCAGCGCTCCAATCGAAGGAGGTCAGCGAAAGTTCGAAGCCGTAGAGGTCCTGGGCCGCTTTGAGCGTGGAAACAGCCTCGGCTATCACCTCAGGCCCGATGCCATCACCGGGAATGACCGCGATGCGCTTCAATGATTCTCCTTGTGCCTAGTGCGGGACCGTTTTCGCAGGCGCAGCGATCGGGTTGTCGAGGTGTTTGAAAATGTCCGGTAGCGCTTTGATGACTACGTCACAAACAGTCTTTACGCTTTCGCCGCTGACGTGATCGAGAGTATCGAGATTCGTGTGCCAATACGAATGCCCGGGGCCGTAGTTGAAGTCAATCAAGTCGGCGACCGGAATCCCGGCGTCTCTAAAGGGAAGGTGATCGTCTGAGATGTCTTGCTCGCTCTCGAGAAAAACCTTTTGATAGTTGAGCGCGCGCGCCGCACTCCAGATCGCATCGATCAGCCACGGCGTCGACTCGCCCTCGCGCTTGATGTCCAGATTCTTGTCGCCAATCATGTCGTACAGCACGAGCGCCTTTACCCGGGTCAGCGTGCCATCAGACTTCAGCTTTGACGCAAGATGCCGGCTGCCGTAGGTGTTGTCCCTGCCGTCCATCGCGCTCCAATCGACCACCGCTTCCTCGCCATCAAAAAGCACAAACCAAAGTGTGTATTCAGGTTTACTCTTTGCCAGCACGCGAGCGGTTTCGAGAACCGCCGCGGCGCTCGAGCAACCATCGTTGGCGCCTACAAAGCCCGGCTGGAGCTTTGTGTCGTAGTGGCCGGTTATCAGAACGAGGTCCGGTTTCTGACCGCGAAGCTCGGCGATGATATTCTTCATCGGGATGGAGCCGCGCGGAGTCTCGCCATTGAAAGTGTCCTCGCTTACCGTCAGCCCGTAGCTCTTCAGTTCATTTTCAAGATATGACTGCGCTTTCTTAATCGCGTCGGAGCCGGATGGATGTGGTCCAATCTCGACAAGCCTTTTGAGATGCTCGTACGCGCGGGCAGAGTCGGTCTCAACAGACTTGTCGGTGGTCGAAGCAATCTCGTGATTGCCTTGAGCGCTATACGCGGCGGGCGCCAGAAGTAGCAGGCATGAGAGGAAGATTGTTACTGATGTTGCGCGATTCGGTCCGGGTTTGTCGAGCATCGGGTGGGCTCCACGGCGTAGGAGAATCATTTCAGACGAACTTGATCTGAGCGATGTGTTTCGGTAGCCGATCGTCGCCCACTCCCGCGGATCGAATACCTATTCTGTGCTCTCCGGCAAGCTGGTCCAGCGTGACTCGCTCAGTCTTTATGTAACTCACATCTCGCAAGTTTATCATCGCAACCTCGGAGCCGAGACTGGGATTCTGACAGGAATATGAGCTTACTACCGCGTATTTGATTTCCGGGGTGATCGTCCGCGAATCGAGAGGATCGGTCATCATATGCTGAACGGTCTCCCCGTTGCTGAATCGAACAGTGAGTCTGAAGAGCGGATCGGGAAGTTGAAAACTTTCACTCATAGGACATCCTTAAGGCGCGGCTATGCTCCGCTGGTTGAAGCGTGACCGGACGAGCTCTCGGTTTTGTTAGTCGAGTCCTGGCAGCACGATGCCGCGATATCGTCGACTGCTTTTGAAGCGGCCGAGACGACTGCGTCAACCGCGTCGCCAATCATATCAAGTTCAATTCGTATCAGCGTTGAAAACTTTTCCTCAAAGGGCAGTCCGGAGAAAGCCTGCCTGACATCGTCAGCAGCGGTTTTTGAGGAGGAGGTTCCGGAGCGCGTATCGTTGGCACCTTCATCGTGAGTGGTTGTGTTCATTATTGCCAGCCTTGTCAATGACCTCGCCGAAGTGGGCTGTGCTCTCGCCGGAGTATCGGCGGTTCACAGTAAATTCAGGCTACCTTAAAGAGACAAAAGGGGTCAAGCTTTGGGTAGTGGCGGCATAGAAATGATTCGCGTATCCGACTAGTTGCTTGTATCAGAGAAATCGGTATTCAGGAGGCCAGCGGTTTCTTCATATTATCAGCTCGTTAATACGAGCATGGTAACTCCGTAGGCTGCGAGCGAATTCAGGAGGAGGCCCGGCGATTCCTCATGCGGCCGCCACGTCAGGATTGCTTTGCAAAGAAGCGCATCATAGAATGTGACTTCTCGCGCTGGGAAAGGTCCTGTTTGCGCTGAACGCCACCGCAATGAGGTTGGAGGGTTTGACACAAGACACAGCATCCGGCACGCCCTTAAACAAGAGCCGCTGGGTGTCCCGGCTACCAGGCCTTCTGAGAGATTCATCCAAGGCCCTCACAAGCAATCTAGCGGCTCCGGCCGGGGAACGTGGCCGGCAAATTCACCTCGCGACCGAATGGGTGATCTCATTCTCGCTTGTCCTGTACGCCGTGTTCGCACCCCATTCAATCGCGGTCACCCAGACTTCTTACCTGATTGGGTTGACCGCGTGGGGAGTCCAGCTCGTAGCTACTCGCAGACTGCCGTTCAGGCGATCTCCGGTTGATATTGCGCTGTTTGGATTTTTCGCTTGCTGCGTCGTTTCGTCGTTTGTGTCCTACGATCCACTGGTCAGCATCAAGGGGTTGAAGAGCCCGGCATTTTTTCTGGCCTTCTATTTCGTCAGCAACAAAGTCAGGAGCCTTCGCTTCGCAAGCTTCCTGGGTTTGGCGTTGATCGTGTCGTGTCTCGTCAACGTAGGCTACAGCGCCGTGACGCTGGGCGTTGGCCGTGGGCTTCGGATCGACTCTATCAGCCCGGAGAGTCCGTTCAACTCTGAGGGCATCAAAGTAGGGGATGTAATCCTTGAAGCTGACGATCAGGCAGTCAACTCTCAGCAGGACCTGGTTCGCATAATTGAATCCCAGCGCGGGCGGCTGCGACTCCAACTGGGACGGAAAGAAGCTCTGGAGGAAATTTCGATTCCCCGGCAATCGATAAGGGAAGCCAGAGGAACCGGCTTCGGTCTCGGCATCACTACTGCGCCTGGTAGAAACTTTCGCGTAATGGGTTTCTATAGTCACTACGAAACCTACGCCGAGGTGCTTCAGCTCATCGCCGCGCTCGCGGTCGGAATGTTGATCTCCGTCCCAAACAAGAGATCCGGCGCGGCGATCCTTTTGGTTATCGCGATTCCATTATTGACCGGAACGCTAATACTAACTTCAACGCGAGCCGCGTTGGTGGGATTTGGCGTCGCGGTCTTTTGGATGGCTCTCGCAAGCAGCAGGCGCCGCGTGCTTTGGATTGCGATTGGGAGCATTCTGGTTGTTTTTCCCTTGGCGCTTTTGGCCGTCGAGCACGCGCGCGGCATCTCGGTGTTCGATCCCGAGGAAGGGAGCACCGCTTACCGGCTCGAGGTGTGGCGTGAGGCTTTCGGCATCATTAAAGACCATCCGCTGGTCGGCATCGGGAAAGGCAGCGAAGCAAAGCTCAAGCGGAGCCTTGGGCTCTATGACGAGGGCAGACTCCCTCCCGGGCATTTTCATTCGACGCCGGTTCAAGTCGCGGTATGGTGGGGCCTGCTGGGCCTGATTTTCTATTGCGGTCTGATGACGATTCTGGTGGTTGAGGGCTGGCGCCTGATCAGGAAGGTGAAGTCGGACGAAAGGTGGCAAATGCCGGGAATCGCAATTGGAGGACTGGGGGCGGTTCTGGCCTTCAATGTAAGCTCGCTCGCACATTTCAATTTTGGTGACGGCGAAGTCGTTATGATGTTTTGGCTATTGACGGGACTCGTGTTCGCGATTCGCCGGATTGCTCATGAGCCCGGTAGCGAGACGCAAGACGGCGCGAGACCAGAGCATAAAGAAGAACAATCATCACCAGACAGTTCACGTAGAAGTCGGTTCCAAGAACAAGCAGCAACCTCTGGATCGAGCGTCCGGGCAGCAAGGGCAAAACAGAATTAGCGGCCGCCAGAACGATCATCGTATAGGTCGCAAATCTTCCGCTACGAGAAGCCTGAGACGATGCAACACTCGCCAGGCACGCCACCGGCCATAACAAGGCTACGAAATAAATCTTCGACGTAAGCGGACCCATCAGCAGCATCATGCAGATCATCACCGCTAGCTCGAGCGCGACATTATCATTGACCTCGCCGCCGGGCTTTTGTGACATCGGCAACCACCACATCAGCAGCAGAACCCCCGCGAACAACACCGAAGCGATCATCATCCAGGCTTGAACTACACGATCGCGAGACAGCGAAGCGATGTTCACCGCGGGATAGTCAACATCTCCATCGACTCGTTGCGAGTAGTCAATATCGGTGAGATAACGGCGCAGCTCGCCTTTCAAAGAAAGGTTTATGGGGCCGTTGTCTTCGTGGAACTCCTGGCTCGCGACTACGTGGTCGTACCAGGTTGTCAGCAAACGATTGTTGTCGCGAAACCCAAAGTAAGCGGACGGCGCAATGTTGATTGCCGCTAGGAACACAACAACCGCAGCCAGCATAGTCCATCGTCTCTTCAAGGCGAAGTAAGGCAGAAGTAGAACCGGCGTCAGCTTGATTGTGATTGCCAGCGCCATCAGGATCGCCGCGGCCAGATCTTTTCGCCGCTGCGCAAAGTAGAGCGCCGCGAACAGCAAAAACACCGCCAGCAACTGCGCGTTGCCGTAGTGCAGCGCCATCACGAAGTACTGGGCTACGACAAGGGCTACGGCGAGCCACATAAGTTTCGAGATCTTGAATGTGCGGCGGACGATGACCACACAGCCTGCGATCTCGATCACTGACAACAGGCACCAGATGTAAGCCGCTACGGAATACGGCAGAAGCCAAAGAGGGAAGAGGGCCATTAGAAAGAAGGGCGGATATCTATAATCCATCACTCGGCCCAACGCGAAATCGGGCGAGTAAAGATCGGTACGTCCGCTCAAGAGAGACCGCCCCGCAGCGTAATAGACCGGAAAATCAACCAGGTTGCGAAGGAAGACGAAACCCAGAAGCGCGAATGCTGAAACGCATGCGAGTATCAAGACAATGCGCGAAGTTCTCTGCATTTCGGAATCAGGCCACAACCGCGAGTCAAACTCGAAATACGCCTGCTAACAAGAGAGCTCACTCAAAGGAGCGTTCAGAACCGGGACAGATTGTATGAGCCCTCCTTTGATGCGATGTCAAGGCGCCTTGGGGATTTCGTGGTGTTCACTTCATATCCTGGATTCAGACGGTTCGGCCCGCGGACAAGGTTCGGGACGAAACCTCAATCAGATACAAAGGTTTTTAGTTATGTAATCAAGATACACTTATAGTAGAATGCCACCTTGCGAAGACGGGATTCTTGGCCGCCGGCATCAGAGCAAGTGAGTTTTTTGGGCTAGTCAGTCGGGGCGAGGTACGCAGCTTAAAAGGCTAGCCGCGTAGTCTGCTCCACATAAAAAGCGCCAAACCGATCAGAAACGCGCTGCTGCCGAAATCGAGTTCAGAGACTCGGCCCGCTCTCGCCTTCTGGTTATGTTGATAGGGTGAGTCACCTGATATCGTTTGAGGGCTGTTGCCACCTTGTTCGCCTGGTTCGCAAATACAGGCCGCCGTTCCGCAGTCGCACCAATTGCCCGTGATTGTGTGACCGGCAAGGGCAATCGTAACGAACGGAGCTGAGTTAGTGAGCTTGTTACCCGTGGAATACGAGCACCAAATCGGTAACGCAAGCATGCAAATAGCTGCCAATAACAATCTTGTTTTCACTGATTCTTCCTCCTTTAGACGGTTGACTGAATGTGAAAAACGTTCCAGTCACGCCGGATTGTATCAGGGAATCGCACGCGCCCTAATTAGGGGTATTCATGCAAAGCAGAGTCTTGCGGAGCTTGCGACAAGGTTTGTTTCGGTGGCAGATGACGCTTATTCCTTGCGTCGTTTGGACCTGGTGCGTTCCGCGGGCGAACTGCTACTGCAATTGCCTCTCTCCAGCAAACTCGAAAGTATCGCGGACTATTACATTGCTCTAGGACTGAATCGAAGCACGTTTGGCGAGGGGCCACGCGCCGGCCGGTTGTTTGAACGAGTGGCGGAGAATGCTACTTCGCGATACCGAGGGAGAGCGTTGCTGGCGCTGGGATCTAACCAGATAATGGCCGGCGACCTTCAGACTGCAGTATCCCTCTACCGAGAGACGATGCGCATCGTTACTCGTGCTGATGCTTTCGATCCGCTGAGCTTCGTCGGCGCCGCCAAAATGATTGCGGTAACCAAGGGAATGAACGGTGATCATCGAGGCGCAATCGTCGATCTGGAGAAGATGCTCCCGCTGGCTCGGGCTGCCGGGTCGTTAAGGCCCCACTCATATTATGATCACCTGAACGCCCTTTCGGTGGAGCTGACGGAAGTCGGTCGACTCGAAGAAGCTCGAAGAGCCGCCGAGATTGCGCTTGCCTCTCCCTTTGCGCCAGCTTATCCAGAGTGGCAAGAGACGTTCGATGAAATAGTGCTCAAACAAAGGCGCGCATCTCGGTCAACCGTCGCCGTTTGCGGATTCATAGGAAGCCCTCTCGAAGGTGGACAACGCAGACGCGACGCACGGATGAATGCCCGCCACGCAGGCAAGAGAAACAAGCTGTTCTCCTTCCCTCTGCGACAGACTGTCGCGGGTGAAGAGATGGGACCTGACCAGGCTCAAGTCTCGCAGGCGCGTGTTCTTGACTTTCAGCAGTGGAAGCGACGAGTAGAATCTGACCCTGCCCAACTAAGCGCGCTCTCGCCTGTACAGAGAATGGAGATGTCAACCGGGGAGAAGCTGATCAGATTGATGGATTTGATTTCTCACGATGACACTGACGATGAGACCATAGACGTGATTCTGGAAGCGGTCGAAGCAATTGTGTTAGGGCGCAAAGGCGCCAGCTAGCCCGATCTCCTCCGTGGTTGTGGTCTTCGCTTGGCGAGACTCATCCTCTTCACATATCTAAGCACAACCGCTCTTTCAGTCGCAGGCAGTTTGGCGACCGCCTGAACGATTTCGGCTACGTCGCTGCCGATTGTGCTTTTGTTAGTCTAACTCCAGATGCTGCATATTGTTTTGAATAAGCTTCGCGTGCTTTGCGGTCCTTTGCGACTTTGCGCTGCGTATTGAAAGCAGTAAGACCCCTACTCAGCGCAAAGGCGGAAAGGACCGCAAAGCACGCGAAGGACTGGCCAGACGTTACAAGTCAGCAACCCAATAACCGAACGCTGCGCGATGGGATTTCGTGGTCTTCAGTTCATCGTTCTATAATATTGATCCCTGTTTAGCCTTCTAAGGAACAGAAGGAAGCTCGCTCTTAAATCGATCAGAGAAAAAGGAGACAACTTTCATCAGACTGGGGCACCCTCTCATTATTCTTTCTCTCATTTTGACTTCATGCGGAGGCCAACATGTCTCTTCATCGAATCCGCTTTTCGTGGCTGCCGGGAGAAGTGTGGGGACAGTGGATCTCCTGGGCGTCGATTTCATTGATGCGCAAACCGGGTGGGCTGTAGGAGACATTGATCCGCGCGGCCTTGGCGGCGCCATTTTTCAGACGCTTGATGGTGGTCTCAACTGGCGGCCCATCGCGCACACAAATGAGATTCTAACTACGGTCGAGTTTGTGGATCGCAAGATCGGGTGGGTAGCCGGCCATGCGGGTCGAATCGAGCGCACGGATGACGGCGGCCTGACCTGGAAGCCTCAGCGGATAGAGCGCGAAGGCGAAGTGCTCAATTCCATCTTCTTTATTGATCAGCAAACAGGCTGGGTTGCGGGCGGAAGCGGTCTTGTCTTGCGCACAACCAACGGCGGCGAAACGTGGAGCAAGCTGGAGACTGCGCGCATTGAAGACCTTTGGTCGGTGCGGTTTTCTACGCCTGACCGTGGATGGATTGTCGGCGAAGACGGGCTCGTCATGTCAACTACAGACGGTGGTAATACCTGGGCAAGGCAGCCATCAGGAACCTCGCGAGCGCTTCTGGGGCTTGCGGCTTTGCCTAAAGTGGCGATCGTGGTCGGGGAAGGCGGGACGATACTGAGAAGCGAGGATGGTTCGGAATGGAAACAGGTCGAATCCGCTACCGCGGTGACGCTCAATGCGGTTGCCGTCTCGGGAAAGATCGCCTGCGCGGTTGGCGCCCAGGGAACGCTTGTTGAATCAACCGATGAGGGGTTATCTTGGAAGACTGTCGCCGCGTCCTCTCCACGCGATTTGAATTCGATTGATCTGCCGGACCCCACGCACGGAGTCGCGGTAGGTCAACGAGGTTCTCTTCAATTACTGCAGCCTCGATGACTCTCGAAGGCTTAAGTTGAAAACGTAAAGACAGGTAGTGGGTCAGTTTGATGTTCAGAGTTCAAGCTTTAGCTTGCTGTTGAGCTCTATGCTTGAAGAAACAGCAAGCTAAAGCTTGAACTCTGAACTGGACCTTCAACTGACCCGCTCCCTAAAGACAATTTCAGGAAGTAAAGTTATGTCCAAACATTGTATGAGAATGCTCGCATTAACGGCATTCGTTGCGCTCACCCTGGCGCTTTCGACCCGTATGGTTGATGCGCACCACGCGGTGCTTCGATTCAATCTCGAAGAGATGACCTCCACTGCCGATAGGATCTTTCTCGGTCGCTGCATCCAGGTTGAAGAAACCGACGAGGTCATCGCTCAAGGCGAGATGCCCGTCACGCTCTATACCTTCGAAGTCGAGCGCGCCATCAAAGGGAAGCTGCCCAAAGTGATCACTGTTCGGCAGATGGGACATCCCGCTCACCGCACTCTTGGAAAAGGCGGTGAGATGTCTATGCATGGCCGGACGGCGACTCCTGACACGTTCATTCACGGCATGAGCGAATACCACGCCGGCGACCGCGTGCTTCTGTTTCTGATTCCCAATTACCTCGGCGGCAAGGTGACTTATCCGGTGGGGCTCTACCAGGGGGCGTTTATCGTGTCACGGATGCCATCCGGGCAAGATCTTGCGCGCAATAGCATCGGTAACCTTGGTCTGTTCACCGCGGCTTACAACGGCACGGCAATGATTGCGGCCAACGCCAAAGTCATCTTCCCCGACCGTGACAACCCGTTAGTCGAGACGCAGGGCCTCAGTCCGAAGAGCCAGACGCTGTCGAGCAAGCGCGGAGCGTTGCCGCTCGATGCTTTGCTCGAGCTTGTCGACCGAATCAATACTGCGCACGGAATCGAGAGAGGCGCCATTGTCTTAACGCCGAGAGGAGGAGCCGAAAAATGATGAGCAACCATTTGCAAATGCGTTGGAGCCTGCCCGTCATTGCTGCTGCCTCGATCGCAGCGGTTTGCTCGTTGGCTTATGCGGGTGGACCGCTGTTTGTAATAAACAACCAGCCGGTGAGGTGGACGCGTACCGAAGTGAGAGGAGGCCCGCTCAACACGCAGACGGTTGATTCCTCAGGCCGCGTTCTCTATCGCGTAGACTCGGGCGGGCTGGGGACGTTGAATCATCAGCAGGCCGCGGGGTTAGTGGATCGAATCTTCAATCTCTACTCAGGTATTCCGACGGCTGATATTGAGTTCGCCAATGCGGGTCCCATTCTGGACCCTACGACTGGCGATCCGGTAGATGTTACGTCAACAAACGCCGGCAAATTTATCAGCAGCAAAAACCCCACGTTTCAAAATCCCATAGTGTTTGACAATGATGGCTCGATTACGGGGCGCGGCGGTGTGCTAGGGTTTTTCGGCTTTCTGCAACTTGATGAAGCCAGCAGTTCACTGCGGGAAGGATTCGTCGTGCTCAACGGTTCTGTACTGCAGGGAGTTAACCCAATCAGCACGACAGCCTTTCTTGGCGTCTTCACGCACGAATTCGGCCATTTCGCGGGGCCGCTCGATCACGAGCAGATCAACGGCAACATCGCAGCTAGCGATCCCGGCGGCGCAATCGAGCCGGGATTCAGCAACGTCCAGGCATTCGACCTTTATGCGCCGTTTACCGAGACCCTCTTCCCCTTCTTCTTTAACGCTCCTATCGGCTCGTCGCTTCGCAGCCAGTTCCCGAACGCGGGGTTCTTCGTAGCAACGCTCGACATGGACACACAAAACGCGCTCTCGAATCTCTATCCTGCGCCGGCTTACCTGGCTTCGCGGGGGTCGATAGAAGGACGAGTGCTGCTGAAGGTTGGCGATTCTGAGATACCGATCTCGGGAATCAATGTCGTTGCGCGTCGAATAGATCAAGGCGCGTTTCCTCCTCCATTGGGCACCGCGGCTTTTCTTACGCCGCCTGCCATCGATGCCAATGGAGTTCCCGAGGGTCCCAGCGCACAACCCGCGACGGATTCCTTGGCCACGGTCTCAAGCGCTGTCACTGGCCTCCAGTTCGGACAAGGCGCTTATAGAATTCAGGGATTGCCGCCGGGTCAATACATGGCCGAGATTCAGCAAATCAACCCGAATGCGATTATGGGTTCAGGCATCGGCCCGCTTTCTAAGCAGTTCCCGCTCCCGGTTAAGGAAGAGTTCTTTAACGGCGGCGGCAATTCATCGAACTCGTCAAGCGTGTTCGTGCCCCTCACAGTTACTGCCGGTCAAATCACCAGCGGAATCGACTTCATCATCAATGGCTTCAGCACCGCAACGCCGGTGCCTGCGACCGAGAGCGAGCCGAATGAGAAGACCAAGAAAGCGCAGAAACTCACCATACCGACAGACGTGTCAGCCGCGGCTTCGTCGTCAGACGATTCGATATTGACGATGAAACTTCCTGACGGGTCGAGCGATGGTGTCGAGGACCTTTACAGGTTCACGGTAGATCAGTCGCGCACCGTTTTGATCGTGCTGGAGCCGACGTCCGGCTCGGGCGATCTCGACTTGTATTTGTTCAACTCGGATGTGAATAAGAAGAAGACTTCGCTGGATGATCCGAACCTGTTGTCGTTCAGCGCCGGGCCTACGGCAAACGAGTTGATTGGGATAGCGCTCGAGCCGGGCACTTACATAATCGGCGTGAGCGCATTTTCAGGGAGCGTGAACTACAGGCTGCGGATCATCACCGCTCCATAAGATCAAAGTAAAGTAGTGAGAGTTCTCTGTCATACAGATCAGGCCTCTGGATAGGAACCGCCTCAAAGCTACCTGGCGCCTGTGGGTCATCAATGAAGCGCGGTGATCTGAGGAGTCACAAGCGCGTGCGCAGAGGCACTCACGGGTCGGAAGTCATCGGCTGGCACTAGGTTGCCAAGATCCGCAGATTTTGGAAGAGACAATCAATGGTTGCCCATCATTCGAATCGACCGTCGATGGATCGCTTAAGCGCGAGCTATCGTTTCCAGACACGAATTATTCAAAACCTTTGAAGTGCGAGAATGTACTTGATAAGGAGGGGAGTTGACCTTGCCCGCTTGCATTTCACGCTCGTACAGAGGATCGATCCGCGTTTACCTGCAATCTTTGAAAGCACCAATCCTCCTAGGCTTGTTCTGTTTCTTAGGTTACAACGCGAACCTCCGGCAGATCGGCGCTGGGGACACTATGCCCGCTCGATATCTGCCGCTGATTCTCTGGCATAATGGCACGTTCGCCCTTGACGCGAGCGCGCGCATGGTTGCGCATGGCCATTCGATGATTCCAGACTGGAAGCGGGATCGGACAGCGGGTGCAGCCGGTAAGGTCAACTACTTTGAGCCATGGGCCTATTGGATGGTCCGCACTCGCCAGAATCAGCTCGCCTCCTTGTATCCCGTCGTCACACCACTGCTCGTGACCCCACTCTATTTTCCCGCCGTTATCTGGCTCAACACACACGGTTGGGAGCAGCCGCAGATTGATCGGGTGGCGGTATTAATGGAGAAAGTCTCGGCGTCGCTTCTTGCATCGATCGCGGTTGTCCTTATGTTTCTGGTGCTTCGTCGCGACTCCATCCGGTGGAGCCTCCCGCTCGCCTTGGTATTCGCCTTCGGGACCAATACGTGGATGATCTCAAGCCAGGCACTCTGGCAGCACGGGTCTGGAGAACTCCTGGTCGCCCTGTCGTTGCTGCTGGTCGTCGGCGCCGCATCACCCATGCGCACTGCTGCGCTCGGCGCCGTTTGTGTTTTGATGGCGGCGAATCGCCCGCCGGACGCATTGATTGCCGGTGCGATCATACTCTTCGTTATTTGGAGCCGCAGGCGCAGCGCCCTGTGGCTCCTCGCTGGCGCCGTTGTCCCCCTGGTGGCACTCCTCTACTACAACCTGAACTTTATCGGCAACCTTGCCGGTGGATACGGATTGGCCCCTCATAAAGAATTCGTCCGACTAAACTTGTCAGGAGTGGCCGGGTTGCTAGTCAGCCCGGCGCGCGGCCTCCTCGTCTTTTCCCCGTTCCTTGTCTTCATTCCCCTTGGTCTGGTTCAGCGCCTCCGAGCACCAGGCTCGAGAGGGTTCGCGGTGGCGCTCAGTTTTGCTGTCGCCGGCCAGTTCATAATTTACTCGCAGGCAGACTGGCGCGCCGGAGTGTCGTGGGGTCCGCGTTGGCTAACCGACCTTTTGCCGATTCTTGTGTGGATGCTCGCACCCGTTCCGTTCGTCCTGCGACCGGTTGCACGCGGCCTCCTCAGCATCACAATGACGGCGGCGATGGCGCTATCGATTGGTGTGCAGACGATCGGAGCTTTCTGGTACACGGGGGCGAGTGACGCAGCTATCTTTGCTGGAAACCCCGCATCGATGAGCGGGGCATGGAATCCGCGCAACGTTCCGTTCATCACAGAATTGAGTCATCCACGTGCGCGCGGCGAGATTCTGTGCGACGCGAGGGGCTCGATTGATCGTGTTGGACCGACACTGCTTCCCGGGATCGGAGATGTCCCTGTACTGGAAAACGGAGAGGTGATTGAAGGTTGGACGCTCACCTGCGGGCGTATGCCTGCCCAACTGTTCCTGTTGATAGACGGGGTCTTGATCGGCTCGACCCAGGACTTTCGACCGCGAGATGATGTCAATAAAGCGATGCACACCCTTTCGCCCTCGGGCTGGCGCGTATCCGCCAACACGCGGGGTGTTTCACCGGGAGAGCGCGTACTACAGCTCGCTGTTCGGATCGAGCCAAGTAGCGATATCCGCATTGTTGGTGAGCAGCGCGTAGTCGTGATCACACAGGAGCCTGCCGGGAACACGGCTACGATGCCGCAGCAGTCTGAGTCAGGGCCTGAGTTGGATGCGATGGCAGCGCACGCGGCGATGTTGTTGCGGGCGCGGCAGTCCCGGTACGGTTTTTGGCTCACCTCATATACGAAGGGACTTCGCTATGAAGCGCCGCAGCAAGAAATGAACGCGTTCCTGACTTCAATGCTAGTGGATTTGCTCTCGCCCGTGGCACGCCAGCGAAGTCTCGACGATGTGGTGGAGCGCGCCCGCCAGCATCTCGCGGCACAGATCGAAAGCAATGGATTAGTGCGCTATCATGGGTTGCCGGATGGACCCACCATTGGCACGCTGGGATGTGTCATAACTCCGGACGCTGACGACACTGCTTTGGCGTGGAGAATCGCCGGCTATGGCGCTGGTGATCCGAGACAGCAACTCATGCTGAGAGAGCTTGCTCATTATCGCGACGAGAGGGGCTTATACCGCACCTGGCTCGCCCCGCCAAACCAATATCAGTGTCTAGATCCCGGAAGCGATCCAGATCCGGCAGACATCGCCATTAATATGCACGTATATTTGATGCTGCGCGAACTTGATCCATCTGCCGCGAAGAACCTTTGTGATGCACTCCAACGCTCGTTTGGGGACGACAATATCTGGGTCTACTACAAAAAAGCTCCACTGGTGCCCTATCTCCGCAGCGCTGAATTGCAGCAGCTTGGTTGCGCAATTCCGCTGCCGACGGAGCGCCTTGCGCTTCCCGCTGCGGGACAGGAGATATGGAGCGAGGCGGTGCGCCTGCTCGTCGAAACAATGACGTCGCAACCGGACTCGAACGCACGAAAGGCGATTGGCAATCTGCTTGTGCGCATTGGTAGCGATGGCTTTGCCCAGCTTCGTCGCTCCCCACCACTGCTCTACCATAATGATCTGAGCGCGACTGTACCTCGATTTTACTGGTCCGAGGATTTTGGTTACGCAATGTGGCTCCGGCTTTACGAAGCAGCTCGTGTCGAAACCGGAGAGGTTAACCGGCCATTACAATGACTTCTCAATCGCTTTTTCGGCAGTACGCTCGCGTAATACCGCACTTCGCATCCACTCGAGGTCTGGAGGTGCTCGTGCTTCAAGCCTCGCCGATTCTCGGTTGTTTCCTCGGTGGCTTCAACCTCCAACCATCCGGCGTGATCCACCTGGGTGTCCTGCTTATCGGCAGCCTCGCGCTCACGGCGCACGTCTTTGTCTTCAATGATTGGGCTGGGCACAGCCGCGACAGTCGTGATCCGCGGCGGTCAACATTCGTATTTGGTCGGCGGGGCATTACCAGGCGTCAGGTCGCGTGCGTTGCAACCGCTCTCCTCATTTTCGCGAATGTCGCCTTCGCTGCCGTCGGCCGTGGCGCCGTACTGCTTGGCGCCGCGATCGCAGCTCTCAGCGTTCTGTACTCGTGTTCGCCGAGGTTCGGCAAGAGCACGCCAATCGTTGCGTCGATCAATCACCTTCTCGGAGGTGCGTTGCATTTTTTGCTTGGTTACACCTTATTCCACCCCCTCGACGCAAGTGGTCTTATGATCAGTCTCTTCTTTGGTTTGGTTTTTTGCGGTGGCCATCTCAACCAGGAGGTGCGTGACTACGAGGGTGATCTTCTCAACGGGATTCGCACTAGTGCTGTAGTGTTCGGCTGCCGCCGAGCGTTTCTCGCGAGCCTGTTCACGTTTACGACCGCTTATGCGATACTCGGCGGCTTAGCCGAGTTTGGCATCCTGCCAAGGCTGCTGCTTTGGAGCACTGTCCTATGGCCTTTGCATGTCGCATGGTCTCTGCGGGCGCTCCAGCGTGGATTGGGATTCGAGACCGCGTTATGGATGCAACGACGGTATCGCTTGCTCTTCGCGTTGATCGGCCTCGCGATGCTGGCCAGATGAGCACTCAGGCCCTTCACTCTCGCCGGGACGCGAGGGCGTACGATACGCTTTAGTAAAGTCTCGCAGATTTGATGATCAAATTCGGGTAGCGATACATTCTTGTTTTGCTTCTATACGTTCCGCAGGCGCGTCGTCGCGACATCTTTGATCATGCCCTCTATCTTCTTTCGCCAGGAACCGGTATGCATAAGGTATTGTTTTAACATTTCAACCAATTCCTTGCTTGGTCTGTTACTAGCGTAATAGCCTTTGCCCTTCCATGCCTTTGTTTTCGTATAATCTTTCTTTTTAGCGATTTTGCTTTTAGCTATTTTCAGTAGTTCATCATAGGTTAGAGCATAAGTCGCACTCTGCGCCGGTTCACCAAGATTCCAGACAAACACAATGACCAAGCTGGTCTTAAACCTGGAATATTTGCGGTCGATTGAGAACGACTGCTTAGTGGCAGCCTTCATCTGAATTGGAAAGCCAACAAAAGGTCTTTTTTGAAAGGCTGCATAGGCAATAAGGTCAATACCGGAGTCGCGCAAAGGTACCGCGACTTCTAGGCCATCATTTACAAGTTCATTAATGAGCCGATTTCGGCCCAATATCTCCGTTACTTGCGTATCTGCCCGTTTCTTGGCCTTCGTCTTTTCTTTTGCCTTTGCTCTCGGCACTGCGTCTTGATATGTCCCATATTGTTTCGCGATGTCAAGGTTTTTCCGCTTCGCCTTGCGATCGAGAGCTCAGCAGCACAGGAATATATTAGCACCCACTACCCTACTGTGTAGCACTAGCCAGAGTGTGCGCGGTCGGCCACGATGATGTAGAGTGAAGTTCACCCCTGTTCAGATTAGCTACTCTTAATTGCAGCTCTCGATCGCACCTATTCACTCGATCTCTTTATTCTGAAACGGCTCTTCCACAACGTTAAGAGCCGCGGCACCTTTGCATGGTCCGGCGAACGTAACTTAAGAGTCGCCATCCTCGTGAATTCAACTTGTCAGCAGGGCGCTCTGCCGGCTGCGGGATCTGCTTTGGTTCAGCCGGTGGATTGCCGGTTTTCATATCCCTGATATGTTCATTCTCTGACTTCGCTGCTAATAATTCTTTCCTGAGCAAATCACTCTCTTCAGACAAACGCCTGACGCTGACAGTGAGGTGGGCCGCGCACCGTTTCATCTTCGCCAACTGCTTTACGAATCTGGGCTGATACAACTCGTTGTGCTTGATCATCATAGATTCAAGCAGCTGATCGAGAAACTCAGGATTATCAACCATGGACAGAAGCGACCCGGGTCGCACTCGATATTCAAACGTCACCTGAGAAAGGCGGTGAAACCGCCACCCCTTTTCGGCGGCGCTGATCCACAGGTCCCAATCTTCTAACGGCGACATTCTTTGGTCGTAACCGCCACAGTCGGCCCATACCTGCTGACGAAACACAGCGCCGGCGTCAATGTAATTAAACATTAACATCTCTTCTAAATCGAACTCCGCTACTTCGTCGAGACCAGTCTTCATACCAAAGAACTGGCGATAGCCATAAACGATTCCTATTTCTGACGTCGAGTCGAGAATCTCGATTGCAGCTTCTACGAAACCGGCTCTCATCCTGTTATCGGCATCGAGAGGCAGGATATAGCGGCCGGCAGCTAAGCGAATTCCGGCATTTCGCGCTGCCGACAGGCCCTGGTTTTCCTGATCAAACAAGCAGTATCCTGCGTCTCTTAGGATCTTGAGGATCTCAAGCGTCCGGAGTTCTGTTGAGCCATCATTGACTACTATGAGTTCGCAATTTTTCGGGGCGACTCTCTCAAAACTGGCAACGGCCTCAATCAGAAACTGGCCGTCGTCGCGGCATGGAATGATCACTGACAGATCAACCTGCTGTGGCGCTGAGAGATTATTTCCTCCACTCGGTCTGCTCCGAAGGGGTCGCACTCGCCAGAGGCCGGACCCTGAAAGATCAGCCAGATTATCAAGTTGTGCCAGGAGTTCCGTGCACTCAGGCGAGGTTGCTGCCACGAGATCGATCAACGGGTCATAGCCCTCGGGGCCGTCAGTACAGGTAAATAACTCGGGCTCGTAAATGTCCTTTAGATTTGCCTCGCGTATTTCAAGGTTCAGTTTTTTACGGAGCAGATCGACAAGTCGATCGGGGTTTTGCTGCAAGGCATTAATAGATAGGAGCACGCAGCGGTGTGAGTTCTTGATAAAGAAATCCCGCAGGTGTCGGTTATAGAAACTCCAAATCCGGTAGGCGTATTCCGGATTGCGTAAAAACACTGGCGCGCCGAGACGCTGCATGGAATCGGCTACGTCCCAGGGAAACCGGTAAACAAAAATGTAATAAGCCTCATCAAGCAGTCTATGCCAGAAGTCGAGCAGAAGAGTGGTACGAGGATCCTTCCATCCCCAGAGTCCCCGCCCTTCAGCTCGTGAAACGAGCATACTTGTCGCGGCTGGGATGAAAGCCTTAAAAGCCTTTTTGTTTAGCTGCTCACTTTGTGTCCATCCCCAATCTGGATGCCCGCCATCATCTGACAGACATGACTGTGAAAGTACCTTGCGTTGGAATTCCAGGAAACCGATATCCTCAAAGTAGCCGCGCGGATTGGCTTTGTCCGCCGGCAGCAACTCCTGACCCATATCAACGCCGAGGGCGGACAGAAAAGAGGCTACTAGAGAAGTCCCCGACCGATGCATGCCAGTTGCGATTATTGGTATCGAGGTTCCTATCACAACTTAGCGCGCCTCCATTTCGCGTTCATGTTTGAGACTACGCTCCGAACAATAGATCGTGTTCCGGCTTCATAGTATTGACAACCTTGCCGGGTTGTTAGTTCCCGCTATGAAGCAGTACTCATCCTTGACTCGCGGATAACCTGACTCGGCACATTAGGATTTCTCTTGATTTGATTTCGCCTTTTTTGTCAATGGGCGGCGAAGAAGATCATAAAGCGGTAGGAGAAAGCGATACTTGAAACGGCCGTAACGCGACGCCCAGCGCCAGGCTCTCGAATTAAGAATTTTGTTTAGTTCCTCTTCCGCCGTTGAATGCGCAATTGGGGTTGATCCATCTGCGTTTGATTCTGTGTGTTCAGCTTTTGATTCTACTGGGACTTCTACTAGTTCGGGGATGTTCGGTGGGTTAGCTCTTTCTTTGAGGCTTTGGGAGCTGAAAGGGTTGCCATCCGATAGCCACTTCGAAGGCCAATTGCGATACTCAATCCTCAGTTCAGGCGGAATGGGTTCGCCCGTTGTGAAATACGCAAACGTGTATGGCCATGTTCTGATTGTTCCGTGACCATTTCGGAGAAGAAGTTCCTTGTATTCGTTGAAGAGTGGCCCAAGGTCAGTGCGATTGGAAAAGCGATGTCGTGCGATATCACTTGGTATGTAATTTGATATTTCAGAGCTTTCCAGATTGAAGCCACTGAAATGAAAGAAATACATGGGACGCCCATTACACAACCAGGTTCCGTTGTCCCTGCTAATCTCGCGGCTATGCAGGTTCCAATAGGCCACGTTGTAGCCGGCGTCTTTTTCAACTAAGAGGTTTTCAAAAAAGATCGGCGCTAAGTCGATATACTTTTGGTCGACGAAATAGCCATTCTCCACGTCGACCACGCAGCCGTTGTACAACTTGTTTTTCCACCAGCTCAGAAAGGACGCCGCATTCTCACTTGAATTGATTCCTATGAAGCCCAAGTTAAATACGCCGGCTCTCAAGATGTACCCATCGTCAGGCAGCAACCCGTCATCGGGATAATCTGTGTCCAAGTGGGGAGTAAGGACAATGTCGTAGATTTCCAGTTCTTCATAGAGTTGCTTCAGCGGCGCTGTGATGAGAACGTCGGGATCAATGTAGAGCATCTGCTCAATACCTTTCTCACGAACCAGGTAGTCCAATAAATATGGCTTGGCCGCGGTGCAAAGCTCCGTAATACCGTATTTAAAGCAGAAACTGAGGAGGTTTGGAATTCCCAAATCAGTTAGACTAACAATTTCAAAAGCTTCCTCCGCAGGGTTAAGGTAGCCCTCGAATTCATCAACAATCAACACATAAAACTTGTTGTCAGGGTGCAAGGACAAGAAGGACTGTGCCAGCGTTCTGGCGAAAGCAAGATAGTTTTTCGCAATTATCGTGCATGCTGCTCGTTTTGGACTGATCTCGAATCTTTTCCTGTTAAGTTTCGCCCGATTTGTTTGGGTTGAAACAAGCCTAAGCAGGTGAGCCTCAAGACGATCCACGCTGCTCTCCACATTCCAGAACTGCTGGACATGCGCGGCCGCCTGCTGTCCGATCTGTCTCGTCAAATTAGGATTTCGAAGAAGTCGAGCCGTGACTCGGGCTATCGCAGCCGGCTCAGGATCGACCAGAAACCCGTTGATGCCGTCCTCTATAGTCTCTCGAACGCCTCCTTCCGCTACAGCGACGACCGGTAGGCCGCAGGCGTTGGCTTCGAGAGGCGCGAAACCGAAAGGCTCGAGCCTTGATGTGTAAATCAGTAAGGTTGCCCGATTGAGAATTGTAACCAGTTCAGCATCTGGAATTGCTTCTTTAACAGCAAGCTCGACGCCCAGGGAAGAAGCCAGTCTATTCATTTCGTCTTCGTAAGTCTTGCTTACTGAATTCGAGATCCATATGAGGCGCGGACGAGGTCGCGAGAGTAAAGACATCGCTTTGATTGCTAAATCGATTCCTTTGATCGAATGAAATGAACCCAGCCCGACAACGAAGCGCTCGCGATCAAGCGCGAGATCACGGAAGAGAGAAGTATCAATTCCCAGATAGCATACTTTCGAATCTATGCCGTAGGCCCGAGATACACTCTCGCGGCTGAAATAAGAATTGACCAGAACCTCGTCGCACGCCCTAACATTAGACCACTCTTGCATCGCCTGTACGCGCAGGGCTTGCAATCTTGGGAATTCCACCTTGAACTGCTCTGGTCCTAATGACTCAGCCCGCTCGAGGTCTTCTTCCGCACCGGCGACCCAGGGAAGGATCGGCGCCGCCTCGTACAAACCCCGACACGCTTCCTGGAGATATAGCAGCCTGGGCAAGCGCACGTGGCGGACGATAAAGGGCACATAATACGGGAGTGCGGAGTTGGCAAACAGCAGATCGAAGTCACCGGCTTCAATTTGGCGGGCGCAGCGCCGGGAGGCTTCGTCAAACGCGCGCATGTCATTAATAGCTCGGTAGTAGTCAGGCGAGTCCCCGGTAGTCTCCTTGCCCGAGCCATTCCCGGACTGCCAAGAGACAACATGTTCGCGCGCAAACTCAGTCAAGGGAAGATAGGATTGGTCCGCAGTGTCTAGACTCCAGCAGGTGATGTCGTGCCCGCGTTCGACGAGGCCGCGAACGTGATAGTAAAGCGCACGCTTGCCACCACCACTAGGCAAGTTGTGCCAGACTGCGATTTTCATCTTTCAACCCTGATTGACCTTGACCTTCCCCTGCGATGCTCCTCCGGATAAGCGACGGCTATATTCTCTTGTAAAGAAATGCCTCGACCATCTTAGCGCGTTTATGGTTACCGTTGAAAGTTTCCAGCCGGACACGCCTCCTTTACATCGCTTGCGGCGGGCTCACTTGTCTGATCCTCCGGTTGACTTCGCAAGAGGAACCTATACTGATTCCCTGGATTGTTGTTTATGCCTCGATCATTCTAAGGCTGGCGGCGCGTTCTTTTCCGCCAAGCTCACGGAGCCATCATAGTATCTGAGATCCGTTTCAACCATTTCATGCACTAAATCCAGGAACGAGTGGCTGTAAACCCATCCGAGTCGTTCCTTCGCTTTTCTACAGTCACCCAGTAAAAGTGTCACCTCCGCCGCCCTGTACAACTGAGGTCTATGACTAAATAGTCCTGATAATTCAGGCCGACATGGCGGAAGGCAATGTCAAGGAACTCGCGGACGGAGTGAGTCTCGCCAGTTGCAATAACATAGTCATCCGCGGCTTCTTGCTGAAGCATGAGCCACATTGCTCGAACATATTCGCGGGCATCGCCCCAATCTCTTTGTGCGTCCAGATTCCCAAGCCTTAGCTCTTTGCTCAATCCCAACTTAGCTTTGGCGGCATGGGATGTTATCTCGCGCGTCACGAACTCGAACCCTCGGCGGGGACTCTCGTGGTTAAATAAGATCCCGGATGAGGCATGAAGCTGATATGCCTCACGATAGTTGCGAGTAAGTTCGAATCCCGCAGCCTTCGATATGCCATACGCGGAACGCGGATGGAACGGCGTGTTTTCATTCTGGGGTGTCACATTGGCTTCACCGATTATTTCGCTAGAACCAGCGAAGTAAAAGCGGGCACCGGGAACTACTTCGCGAGCTGAGGCCAACATGTAGTGGGTTCCGTTGATGTTAGTATTGAGTGTGGAAAACTCATCTTCAAATGAGTAACTCAGAAAGCTCTGCGCAGCAAGGTGGTAAATCTCTTCGGGCCGCACAACCCCCATCACCCGAAATATGCTCGGATAGCTTTCGAGTGAAGGAGCGTGCAACTCTACATCGCCAAGGATATGCCTGATGCGCCACAGCCGATGTTCGGGATCCTCGATTGCGACTCGCCGAACCATACCATGCACCTCACAGTCTTTCTCTAGAAGCAACTCGGCGAGATACGAACCATCCTGACCAGTTATTCCAGTGATCAACGCCTTACGTTTCATATCGTTCCTTTGTCGGACTGTTTCGGTCGTTTTACGTCGAAATGCATGGAGCAGAATTCTACCCGCGGGACGACCTTACAATCCCCACTTCGTGTCAAGTAGATAACCACCTTACATTACAACAATTCATAGTTGGAGTCCTTGGGTCCTTAGACCTTTAGTCTTTTGACAGCAGGCTTGATAACATAGAAGACAATCCGTCACAGCACACGACGGGCGGATACGATCACATCTTTACGAATCCTCGGACTGGGAAGCCGTACACCAATCTGTACCTTGGATGGCAGAAGGCTTGTCTGCTGGCCGAATCGAGAAGGATTCACGACTTGCGCCATACCTTCGGAACCCGCGCTGCCGATAACGGAGCCCCTCTGAAGGCAATCCAAGCGGTGATGGGTCACAAGTCCATCACGACGACAATAAACTATGCGCACGCGACGGACGAGGGTAGAAGGCGCCTTGTTCGGGCTGCCGAGCGGAAGCCGGAAAAATGGTCAACATTTGGTCAAAGGTCTCATGAGGTCGAAATGAGATTCAGATCAATAGGTGTAGGTTACCAGAACTGAATGCCGAGGGCGGGACTCGAACCCGCACGGCCCTTGCGAGCCAGAGGATTTTAAGTCCTCTGTGTCTGCCATTCCACCACCCCGGCTAATCTCCCATTTGAGCAAGTTGCATAATGCTATCAGAGACAAGCGCTGGCAGTGTAGCGGATACCGGCTGCTTCTTACGACTTCTTCTGGTTCCGCAGGGGAACGGCGTCTACGGCCAGCGCAGCTTCACGTAATCCACAGTCTCCCTGGCGTTCAGCTGTCGAGTTGAGTTGCCGGCGCGGATGTAAAGGTGCTCGCCGTTCGCGTCTTTAACGAAGAGCGGTTTCGTTGAACGTTTCACATCTACTTTTGCTATGTCTTTGCCATCGAGTTCTTGGAAGGTTATCGAGATCAGCGCCGCAGTGTCTTTACCGAGATTGTTAAGGAGCAAATTCGTCAGGAAATTCTCGTAGGCGTCGTGTGAATCTTTTTTGCCGAACAGCTTGTAGTCGGGACCGAGGCCGAGCACGTTGCGCTCATCGTCAACACCGATCAGCAAGTTGCCGCCGTCTGTGTTCAAGAAAGCTGCGATGGTTTTGACGACAATGTCTTCCATCACCTTGTTCTGTTTGTCGAGCTTGAAATCCCAGCGCGCTGAAGAATTTGAACTCGAGCTGGTTGCTTTCGCCCCTGGCGATCAAAGCCGCAATCTCCTGGTCGCCGGGCTTGGGCGCAAGCTCTCGATAAGCTTCAAGGGCTGCGTCCTTCACCGTTTGCTCGACCAGCGGGAAGGTTGAAAGAATGTGCGTGAAGTCTTCTTCTGTGAGTCCGTAGAGATGAGCGATCATACCGTCGAGTTCGGCTCGTAGTTTGGCGCGCTCGGTTGGATCGGTGACTCCGTTCGTCAAATTCGCTGATCTCGACTACCATCGAGCCTAGCTTTGATAGGAAGAGATCGCCGGGCTGCGCCTTGAAGTAGGAGTGCTCACGGGGATATGACTTGCCTCCTTCGCGCTTGACCCAATACCAGAGACTTTGAGTTCGCTTGCCACCGATGAATATCAGAAGATTTTCGTGATAGAGCTTTGCGGTTTCCTTGTGGATAGCGGCGCGCGTTTTTGCATCGGGAATACGGCCGTCCGATGCGGTGACTTCGAAAACTACGACGCCCGAGAGTTCGGCAATCTGAACACGCAAGAAGCTCTCGTCCGCGGCCTCAACCGCGGCAGGCCTGCGCGACGCGGATTGTCCCCAACCAAGCTCATCAATGAATAGACGCTTGAACTCGAATTGTTGGAGCAGGTCGCGGGTTTTGGGTATGTTCAGCTTCGGCATCGCTCAAGTTCTAGCCCAGTTCCAGGGCGCGGTTTCAATGACGGCAGAATCGCGCAACCGACTCTGCGGAGAATGCTGAACGCTAAGAGTCCGGGCGCAAAAGACGGATGAAACCTTCCTGCTCGAAGTGTCTGTCAGTGGTGAGAGCCTCGTGAAACTGGCGCTCGCGCATGATGAGAAAGCTAACGGCGTCACACAAAGAATGAGTCTTGTCGAGTCGCGCTTCGAGCAGTTCCATCGCTTGTTGATGAAGCGTCTGGCCCACCCAGACGATTTCGACTCGTGGTACGAGGACAAGATCGCGGGCAAATCCCAGAACATTTTCTCTCTTAAGCCCTCGCGCCTGACCGAGCGCCACAAACTCGGCCAGGACGTAACTGTGGGTCAAACATGGTCCGGCCTCAACGTAGAGCGTGTTTGCCTCCGCGTGTCGTGGCTCTTCCTTGTGCAGCAGGCACAGCAGGCCCGATGTATCAAGAAACATCAGTCTCCGTTCTCGTGCGTACTGGCGTATTCACGAGCCAGATCCGCGTCAATGCTTTCGTTGTCAGCGCCAGTCGGGTGCCCCAAACTGACCGAGCCGATCCATCGAGCGAAGCGCTGCTCTGCCCGTCTGGCGGCCTCTGCATCCGAGGGCTGAGCGTGTGGAACGCTGCTCACCAGCTTCTCAGCAGCAAACTCCTCGAGTGTTTGGCCATGTGCGCGGGCAATCTCGCTCAGCGGCGTAATCATCTCATCGGGTAACGTTATTGTGATTCGTTGTGACATAGTCAATACCTCCTACTCAGCACTCAAAGCTGATACACGCTCTCATCGCTGGCGGCGCTGGCGTACGCCAAACACGCTAGAATGTCATCGCTGGTGAGGCGTGGGTAGCTGACCAGGATTTGGTCTTGGGACCAACCCTGTGCCATGAGATCTACGATGAACTCCACGGCGAGCCGCGTGCCCTTTACTACCGGCTTGCCTGCGAGGATATTCGGGTCGATAACAATTCTCTCTCGCCAATCCATATCGGCTCCTTCAATCGTCGCCCAACCAATTCTAACTGCGATAACGATCCAAGTCATTCCCCCGCCAATCCCATGGAGCAGATTATTCTGGGCTCGTTCTTTTGTTCATCCTCGCTGACGATGCAAAGGCGGTCTTCCTCGCGCAACGCAACTACCAACTCAGCCAGCGTGTGGTCGGCGACACCGCTTCGCAGTTGCCGTCCGGGTTCGGAATCCCACCAACTGCGTTGGTGGGATCGCGGAAGTTTTCACGCGGTCACTTGCGTTGGCGGGATTCGGGACGAGTTACGGCAGCCCCTTTGGTTTAGGCTGAGTATGAACTTAACCACCAACCGCGTTGGTGGGATTGTCTGCAATCAAATGTGATATCTGTCGCTCCCTTTTTCACACCCGGTCTAGAGCATTTCTTCCTACAAACGTTTGCGCGTCATTGGAATATTTGAAACAATAGCCGCGCCTCTCAGTATTGCGGCCTGGAACACTGAAAGCCTGGATTGGAAGAAGTACATTGGTCGACCGAGCGTCTCAAGCATGTACTGTTGCGGACCTCTTTGTGAACGGCCAGTAATGACCAATGAGCGTCGTCTGTTATCCGAAAGCAAGCGTCGTCGTCGTTGGGTGGTGTCTTAATTTGGGAAAGTAGCACAGGCTTCAGCCTGTTCCAAATATTAGGACGATTTGGGGATCTTACAGGCTGAAGGCTGTGCTACTTTTCCAAATTAAGACACTGCCCGTCGTTGCTTGATCGAAACAATTTGCTGCATATGTGCATTAAGAGGTGGAGCGGTTAACTTCCGGAAAGTTTGAACCAGGGCCTCTGGGGGTATTCTGCTGAAGCCAGTGTTCAGGTCCGAGCTTAATTTTGAAGAGAAGGGGATTGATTTGACATGGCAGCCAAAAAAGATGTGAAAGAATGGACGCTGATGTTTTACTTTGCGGGCGATAACGACCTCGCTCCAGTTATTGTTTCCCAGCTCAAGGAAATCAAGGATGCCGGCTATCACAAACATATTGACGTCCTGGTTCATTTCGACGCCAATGCTCTGGGGGTGCCGACGAGGGTTTATGATGTGAACCGGGCGCGGAAGAACGCCCCAAAATCACCCCCGTTTCTGATAGGCGACTGCGGGGACTCTTTTGTACGAGACATGCTAGAGGACGAAGTCATGCCGGACAAGATAAAGGCTGTTAAAGACCGCCCCGCATCGACCGCTCTCAAGAACGCGCTAAAAACCCCGGATGAAATCAAAGCTGACGAGGCTCTGAAGAACTTTATCGGCTACTGTCGTGAGAATCATCAAGCAAAACGTTACATGCTGTTTCTCGTTGGACACGGCATGATTGTGGGCAACGACGCGTTTTTGTCTGATGAGAATCCCGTGAGCGCGATCACACTTACGACGCTTGGAGAAATCCTGAAGGACTTTGCTGACGATGTAAGATACGACGGAGATAGTTTTGAACTGCTTACTCTACATAGCTGCTCGATGAGTGCGATTGAAGTTGCTTACGAGTTGAAAGACACTGCTAATTACATGATGGGGTCAGAAGGCCCATCCTTTGTTGGTACGTGGCCGTATCGCCAGTTGCTGAAACGGATCTTCAACCACTTAAAGACAGCCGAAGAAAGCGAGGGGGCCGAAAAAGAGGGCGGCGCCCGGGACGGGAAATCGCGCATTCCGCGCATTGACGCCCCCTTTCTTATTGGGAGGCTATTTTACTTGACGTTGTTTAACTCCGTCGACTTTCTGCTCGCGGGATATTCTCAGGACCTGGCTTTGTGTAATCTGAACTCAATTGGTGGCCTCACCGCTCCGATACGGAAGTTAGTGGCAATGCTCAAGCGGGGGTTGAAGGCGTCCAGAGGCGACGAAGGGTTAGGGACCACCGAACGCGGGAAGCGCATAAAGGAACTAGTGCTATTGGCTCACTGGGAAGCTCAGAGCTACTGGGAGGAGAGTTATACCGACCTTTTTGATTTTTGCCATTGCCTACGCGAAGGGTGCAATTCAAAGGACAAGCTCGAAGACCTCCGCGATGCTTGTCTCAACGTGATGAAGAGTTTGCAGGGGATTGTTTTCTCCAGACATTTTGGGTCGATGAGCCAGTATTCTCATGGCCTCTCAGTTTATTTCCCCTGGTCAAGGCCAAGGCCAGTTGAGGGAATCGCGAGTGTAAAGAAAAAGACTCAAAAACCCACAGACGAGAAACGAAAGGATCAATCGACGGGAATCATGGAAAGATATAAGGAATACACATTCACCACCAGGTTGGTTGGCGAGTCGTGGTTCAGCTTCCTTGAATCCTACTTCGATAAAACCAGACGTCAATCCCGTACAGACGAAAATCACATGAACGGAGGGCGGAAAACAAAGAAGTCAGCAACCGTCAGCTTGCCTATGGTCAGTGTGTTATCGGGGGCCAGGTTGGCTACTTCGCTCGGTAATCCTGAAGGCAAACCTACTCCCCTGCTCGGGGTTGGCGACGGGAAGCCAACTCCATTACTAAGCTCCGACGACGGCAAACCAACTCCGGTGGTGGGGGTGGGTTGTGGCTGTCCGTCAATCAAGAACTATTCGGAAGACAAAGAATCTGATGCCATTCCTGGCAAGAGAAGGATAAGGCGTTGACACTGGTCAGGAACTGAAGGAGCATTGAAGGCATCGATCGGCCCAATAGCCAGCCGCCTGCCGCCATCTGTGACTGGCTCGATAAAGGAGCTAGTCAATGACGCCTCCGATGATTAAGCGTCCCCTCATACTTCTATTGGTGTTGTACACCCTACTGACCGCCTCCAATCCACAGGCGCAGAACGATGACGTCCTGACGCGCGAAGGCGATGACGGCGCAACAACTACGGAAGAAAGACAACGTGCCCTGGCAACGCTTTTGGCCGCCGCTCGTCAGTCGAGCGATGTGGACGCGTTGAAGGCGGCACGTTTTCTTAATCGCTCGGGTCACCTTCAACTGCGGCTACACTTAGCAAAAGATGCCTTGAGCAGCTATCAGGAGGCACTTACAATCCTCAGACAAAGCCCGGACCCCATAACAATCGTAGACAGCCTGAATGGATTGGGTTCGGCTTACAACCATTCGAGCGAGTGTGATGAAGCGCGGGTATCGCTGGAACAAGCTATCACCCTGAGCGAGCAGACCGGTTACATCGCGGGCAAGGCTGAGGCGTTACTGATACTAAGCGATTGCCAGAACTACGGCGATCCCGCTCTAGCTCTCGGAACTGCTCAGCAGGCACTGTCGCTTTGGCAGTTGGTAGATCAAAAACATGGCATCGCGGATTCATATGCTGCTATTGGTCAGTATCAATTGGAACAAAACAATTTGACGGAAGCCACACAGAGCCACGAGGCCGCGTTGAATCTTTGGCGCGAGCTCAACCTTGCGGATGAACAGGCTGAGGCGCTGATCAACCTTGGATTCATTGAATGCCGAAAAGGCGCCTGGCAAGAGGCCCTGGCTTTTTTCGCACAAGCGCAGGACTTGCTTGACGAAAAAGCTGAACCCTACAAGATGGGACAGATTAACGCTGGACTCGCGGAGGTGTTTGTCGAAAGCGGGTTGCCGGAAATCGGGTTGGCTAAATACGTTCAGGCGCTAGAGGACTTCCGCCGGGCACAAAGTCCTCGTGCTGAACTCGCCGTCGTTTTGGGAATCGGCAAGACCTACTACATGCTGGGCAACTATGCGCAAGCCCAGACAAACTTGCAGCGCGCCCTCATTGACGCTGGGTGGATCAAGGAAATCAAAGTAGCAGCTTTGAGCAACGATTTCCTTGGAAGAACCTTCGCTGCAATGAACGATCAGACCGCTGCTCTACGCTACTTCGAGGTTGCGCTTGAGTTGTATACGCAGGGCGCTAGCCCGATGGAAGCAGCCCGTATTCACGCGTTAATGGGCCAGGTCTACCAAGAGCAGGGAAAAGTTGGAGAGGCGAGAGCAGAATATCAGACGGCACTGGAAGCTTTTCGCGCTCTCTCTGATCGGCTCAACCAGTCAGCAACGCTTTACGCGATGGGGAGTCTAGAGTTGAAGCAGAGTAATCTCAACATAGCGGAGGATTACTTACGGCAATCAATCGAAATCACTGAGAATATGCGGCGCGTCTCCACCAGCCGCGACCTCACGGCGGCCTTTTCTGTGACAGTTCATGAGCGCTACGAGAATTATGTCGAATGTATGATGCGCAACCACAATGCGCAACCAACGAAGGGTTTCGCCGTTCGCGCTTTTGAGACAAGCGAATTTGCTCGGGGACGTTCACTGGCTGAATTGTTGCGGGCGACGGAATCAATTCCCGGACTTGACCCACATTTGGCGGCGCAAGAAAAGGCGATCCGCCAATCGCTCCGAGCTAAAGAAGACTATAAGGTTACCCTTCTGAGCAAGGCATACAGGAAAGAAGACTTTGAAGCATTGGACGTAGAGATGGGGCGACTGGAACGGGAATACGAGCAGGTCAGGGAAACCATACGAACTCGCTATCCGTCGTACGAGCAGATTACCAGACCCATCGGATGGGATTTGCGGAGGATCCAGGAGCAAGTTATCGCCGACGACGAGACCATGCTGTTGGAATACAGCCTCGGCTCAGAACAGAGCTACGTCTGGGCCGTAACCCGCGAAGGTATCAAAAGTTTCAACTTATCCTCGCGGGCTCTGATCACCGATGCAGCACACACAGTGTATAAATTGTTGGCCGATCCGCCGAGTCCTGACATTCAAGAGCAACTAAACCCAGCGGTTCAGAAATTGAGCCGAATGGTTTTGTCGCCCATCGCGGCAGAACTGAGCAAGCGCCGAATAATAGTTGTGGCTGATGGCGCCCTCCATTACATTCCTTTTCAGATCTTGCCGGCGCCATCGGCTGACGGCGAGCCGCTCGTTGCCAACTACGAAATCATCAACGCACCCTCGGCTTCCATTTTGGGAGACCTACGCAAAGAAGCAACACAGCGGCGACCAACGAAGGTGTTAGCGGCGTTTGGCGATCCGGTGTTTGCATCGAATTACGCGCGACGCAAAGATGTAACGGGTAGCGATCAATCGGCTACCGTGCTGGCAATGGAAATTGCGCCCTTGCAAAACGCTTTGCGCGATATTGAACTTAACGGAGACGTGTTCGACCCTTCCGTTATGAAGCCTCTCTTTTATGCCAAACGCGAGTTAGCCAATTTGCGTGACGCGGCCACGAGCGCAGAGACTTTCGTAGCCTCGGGGTTTAGTGCTACCCGCAAACAGCTACTCGGCACGGATCTAACACAATACGCGATTCTTCATTTCGCCACACACGGCCTACTTGACCCCAAAAGGCCCGAGAACTCTGGCCTGGTCCTTTCCACAGTTGACCGTGACGGGCAGGCGCAGAACGGTTTTGTTTGCCTGCAAGACATCTACGGACTTCGTGCGCCGGTTGATCTGGTTGTCTTGAGCGCATGCCAAACGGCCCTCGGCAAAGACGTTCTTGGCGAAGGTCTGCTGGGTCTCACTCGAGGCTTTATGTACGCGGGTGCATCCAGTGTAGTGGCGAGTCTATGGAAGGTGGATGACGAGGCGACCGGCGAGTTGATGCGCCAATTCTATACCGGCATGCTTCAAAAGGGGATGACTCCCGCGGCCGCTTTGCGCGCGGCCCAGAATAGCATCCGACAAACAGATGAGTGGCGGGCGCCTTACTACTGGGCCGGGTTTACGTTGCAGGGTGAGTATCGCCAGGTTATTAAACCTTCTTCTGCTATAGGCGTTGTGAGCCCCTATCGGAAGCTGATGATTATCGGGGCGTTGATGTTGTTGGCCGGGGTCGCTCTATGGTATCGCTATCGAAGACAACGACGACCACTCCAGAGCAGATAGTTATTGAACAATGAAATAATAACTGCCATTGATGCGTTGTTCCGTGCCGTCGGGTTTGATAGCAAAGAGCTTTAGCGCGTATTGTTCCCGTGCCAGTTGCGCCGCCGGAATCACTACAATGACGGACTGCGTATCTTTCCCGGCTACGTCTACAGATCTTGCCTCGCCGTTATCATTCTCTAGCTCAACCCTATAGCGCGCCGCTGGAGGTGCCGGCTGAGGCAGCAGGAGCGAAACGTTCAGGCCCTCAGCATTAGGCGGGAGCTTCACGGCGAGAGGTTGAACTCCTTCAGCGCGGTTGCTTTTTTTGCTAATCGTTAGAGTAAGGGTGGAAAAGACTGGGGCCGGTGGAGTGCGGAAGAGCCACAACGAACCGGATCCTATGGCTACGAGCGCAACTGCCGTGGCGGCGCGAAGCGCCCAAGTCTGGCGGCGCCAAAAGGCTCGTAGGCGGTCAGCCAATGTTGGCTTCTCAGGGGATACGGCAGCGACTGGCGCGGGCGAAGCGTTGTACTCATCAATATGACGCAAAAGTGCGGCTGCGATACTGACGCGCTCGTGTCTTGCTTCTGTTGTCAGGTAATTCTCTTCAAAGCGGACCCGACGTTCGGGTGTGAGCTCGGCGCGCAAGTAATTATCGATCAATTCCTCTTCAACCAGATTGATCTGAGGCGGCCAGCTTTCCTGCGCAAAGCATTCCTCCTCGAACCGCTCCCGATCATTTTCCGGCAGCTCTTCCAGCAGATAAGCGATGATGTCTTCGTCAGTCATTCTCTAGCCCAATATGTTGCCGCAAACCTCCAGCAAAACGGAACACTTTTGTTGCTCTATAAGAATATGCTCCAAATCTCCGGTTTGTTGCTAAATTGGATGGCCGATCTCAACGTTCTTGGTCCGTTTTTGGACACAATCAGTCAACTTTTTTCGCAGGCGGTTCACTCTAACCCGGAGAGCCAGCATAGTCACGTTCATGGTTTCGGCCATCTGGCGACGAACTTCGGCTCTCGTTTGATCTTTGGACTTGTGACAGTACCCCGCCAGTAACTCTTGCTCGTCAACGTCCAGTTGATCGAAACAGGGTTTCAATATGCCGTAGATTCTTTCCAATTGTTTGACGGGAAACGCATCAACGTATTCGATAAATCCGTGAAAAGCGAGAGTCTCGCGTTGCGTGAATCGTCGTTTTTCTCTCGCAATGTTGCGGGCAATACCGAAGCAGTATCTGTCCACATCGGGAACAATGGCACCTGCGCCGATCTTCAATGTCGCTCGGTCGATGGTCTCATCGGCGGCCGTCAACGGATCGGAAATACCCTTCAAGCTGAAGAACCCGGTAAGCTTTTGATGCAGCCGGGCATAACGCCGACCTGCTTCCTCTTCATCAGGTGAGAGAAGTCCCAAGATTCGCGCAAAGTCCTCTGGACTCACATTCCTGCCTCTGGTTGAGTTATCGAAGGAGATGTGCCAACTCGATCGAGCTTGAGACTATAAGACAAGGAGGCCGGGTAATCAAATACGCGGCGGTGTCATTGATCGGATTAAGACATCGCCAAGATACCCACGTTGACTTCACGGTCTACTTTTAGTCGGATAGCCCAGGTTTATGAGCGTAAACTAAACATAGGCGACCGCTTTGAAGGCCGGGTTCAGCAAGTAGACTAAGAGTTCCATCTCGAGGATAGACGCAAGAGGGGTCTGGAATCTTGGGTGCTATGCTTTCCTTCCTCTTTGTTGGCCAAAACAGTGATGTAATCATTCCACATCTGAACACATTAGATGTCACGCGACGGAACACATCTGGATTGACGATCCAATCAACCTTAATGAGTTTGAAGCAGCCTTGTACGAAGCGCCGTTTGAATTTGTGAGAAAGCATTCTTGAGTTGAAGGTTCTTGTATTCGAGTTGAAGCTTCCTACAATCGAATCAAAGGTTCCTGCTATCAGGTTGAGAGGTCCGCGAGCTCAGTTAAGCGTGGAGCACCTGCCGAAACCGCGTGGGGGTTGCGAGATCATTGTTGCTATTCCTATTTCCAAGGTAGCTGAGTACGGCAACCCTGGGCTTTGGGTCGCAACCACTTCGTGGTTGGCTGCCACGCCGCAGGCGTGCCAGCATTCCTCCACATCTTCCGGCGGTGTCGCTTCGCTCGACTGCCGGCTCATTGCTGGCTGCCCCGCAAGAAAAGCAGCAGGCCCAAGACACCCTTCTGTTCCGCGGCCGCCAAATCCACGACCTGTTCGCGGCGAAATTCTTATCTGAGTAAGGAGCAAACACAGAATGTAGGACATCACGTCCTGTCTGTTCATATTCTGTTTGCTTCGTGGTGTTGGGTCTGTTACGATGCGGACGGGTTAAGTGGCCCCTTGACCCCGAAGAAATTCCCCTCGTATTTTGATTCTCCCCTTTTACCCAGCATAGTGGTTGGTCTAAATAGCCCCGGACCAATTCGAACTAAGAGCAGTTGTTTTTGATTGTTCAGCACCAGTGGCGTAAGAGGCGGGTTGCCTCCCAAGGGCGAGGTTTGTTGTGAGGTCCTCTCGAAGGACTGCTTAACGCTCTTGCTGAAGCAACTGAGCAGCAATCGTTATCTTCAACCAAAGGATGATTCAACATAATGACCAAGAGAAACACGGATAGAAGCCGCATTCATATAATGCTGATTATCACGCTGATGATCGTAGCGATGCTCGGGAGCGCTCTGGCGCAACAGGACCTCGTCGATAGCAAGCCCGGTGCGGTCTCCTTTGGAAAACCGACCGAACTTCAGATGTTACGCGGAGCGAGCACGAATGTAGATCTGCGCACGCTGCCCAAGACACCGCCGGAGAAATTCGAGCGGCCCGAGCGCGAGGAACCGGATGTTGAGCGGACCGCGATCCAAAATGGGATCAAGCCGCCGTCTGAAGCAATCACACCGTCTGTGTCTGCGCTAACCGCTCCAGCACCCGCGCCTATCATGAACTTCGACGGTCTCGACTTTGCCAACTGGGGCGCCGGACATCCCCCAGACACCAACGGCGACGTCGGCCCGACTTATTACATCCAGACTATCAATACTTCGATCGGTATCTTTCGCAAGTCCGACGGTGTAAGGGTTGCAGCATTCACCTTTAACACGTTGATGAGCCAGGCTGGCTTCGGTGACGTCCGCGCTACAGGAAACTTCGGTGATCCCGTCGTCCTGTACGACACTTTCGAGGATCGATGGATTATCACCGACTTCGCTTTTTCACTCGACGGCGGTGGAAACGTCGTCAACCCTCCAGGCAATTATCAAGTATTCGCAGTCTCCAAGACCGGTGATCCGGTTACCGGCGGATGGAACTTCTATTCGGTGAACACGATAGGAGGACTTGGTGATTACCCGAAGTTGGGGATTTGGCCGGACGGGCTCTACATGTCGGTGAACATGTTCAACTATTCAGCCGGTGGGGCATTTCAAAATTCGCGTGTGTACGCCTTCAACAAGGAGCAGATGTACGCCGGGAACCCGTCAGTCCAGGTGGTAAGCTTCAATGCTCCATCAGCCGAATTCACCATACTGCCGGCCAATGCCAGGCTTCAGACGGGTACGCCGCCTCCGGGCAGCCCGAACTACTTCTCCGTGGTTTGGCAGTTTCTCAACGTCGTAAGCGTCTACAAGTTTCACGTGGATTGGTACCGTATTTCCACCTCTACTTTTACAGGCCCGTTCATGTCAATAGAAACGAACTGGTTTGAACAGCTCGCAACAGCCAATCAAACTGCGCCAACCCCCGCCAACCGGAACGACGAACTCTATGTGCGTCTGATGGTGCAGAATCAATACAGCAACATTGGCGGCGTTGAGTCGTTGTGGACGAGCCACACTGTTGGAGCCGGAAACCCTGGTGCAGTCAATCTAACAGCAACGCAATCCGCGGTTCGCTATTATCAGGTGAAGGTCACTGGCGGCACCGTCGAGGCAGCGCCTACGCAGGCGTGGACGCATAGTCCCGATGCGTCCCTGTGGAGATACATGCCCAGCGTAGCCGTTGACCGGGCGGGCGACATGGCAATCGGCTACACCACGTCGAACGCGGCCACGAACCCGGCGCTGCAATACGCCGGACGATTGGCGGGAGACCCGCTCAATAGCATTACACAAACCGAGCAGTTGTTGTTTCAAGGCACCGGCGCGCAGCAGGGAAACTGCGGCAGTTCGACCTGCACGCGCTGGGGCGACTACAGCGCAATGACGCTTGACCCCGACGGCTGCACGTTCTGGTACACCAACGAATACTATGCCACCACCGGGCTAAACCATCAGACACGGATCGGGTCCTTCGCCTTCCCCTCATGCACGCCGGTTGGGGCGGGAGGCACAGTATCGGGAACCGTGACCGCAACCGTGGGCGGGGCGCCGCTCAACGGCGTGACGATTCAATTCGGGGCCAGATCGACCACGACGAATGGGTCAGGCTTTTACTCGTTCCTGAATATCCCAGCGGGAACCTATCCGAGCATCACCGCCAGCTTGCCCGGTTACACCACTGCGACATCATCCAGCGTTGTTGTGACGGATGGCGGGACAACGACTAAAGATTTCTCTCTGGGTACGTCGCCAACCAGCGCTTGTTTGACCGACACGACACAAGCGGATTTCCTTACGGGCATTCAGACTAACGTTGACCTCAATACCAGTCCCGGCGACCTGACCTTGTCGAATACTCCATTTATTGATCAGCAGAACACGGCTGGCACCATGACCGGGACCGGCTTCGGCACGCCCAATTGGACCGGTCAGTCCTTCATCGCGGCGGTTACCGGCCAGCTCGTCAATGCGGACGTCCAGGTCTTCTGCAATGGTTGCGGAGCGACTCCGCCGAATCTCACGCTCTCGGTTCGGAATACCAGCGCCGGTCTGCCAACGGGTGCCGACCTCGCCACGGCGACGATCCCCGGTTCCACCTTTGCGAGCGGAGCGACTGTTACGTATACGGCCAGCTTTGGCGCGCCAATAACGCTAAGCTCCGGAACCCAATACGCTTTGATCCTGCGTCCGGTATCGGCCCCGGCGGGTAGCGGCTACTTCTGGATTCGCTCCAGCCCCACCACGTATGCCAACGGTTCGCGCGTTCTCACAGCCAATAGCGGCAGCACGTGGAGTGCGGACACGACCCGAGATTACAACTTCAAAACCTACATGCAGACCGGCTACGCGGCTTCAGGCGATCTGGTGTCAGGACTGAAGGACAGCAACCCGGCGGAAGGTCTAACGCCGATCTGGTCGACGCTTTCATGGAACGCTTCGACGCCAGCAAACACGACGCTCAAATTCCAGATAGCCGCGAGCAATTCCGACATCGGGCCGTTCAACTTTGTCGGCCCTGATGGAACGGCGGCAACGTTCTTCACAACCTCTCCGGTTTCTCTCGATCAGTTCTACGGCTTGCGCTATTTGCAGTACAAGTCATATCTCACGACGACCGACGGCACTCAGACACCGGCGTTGAATGATGTGACTCTTTGCTACTCCGATACTGACTGCAGCGGCGCCGCAACGATCACACCAACACCGGCACAGGTGTGCGAAAACTCCATCGGCAACACCGCAAGCGGTCCCGCGGGAGCAACGAGTTACTCGTGGTCCATAACAAACGGCACCATTGTCGGCTCAACGACCTCGCAGTCGGTGACCTACACTTCGGGTGCTTCAGGGTCGGTCGGGCTGATGTTGAACATCGTCGAAGCCGGCGGCTGCCACAAGTCAAGCTCAACTAATGTAACCATCAACCCAATTCCGGCAACGCCGACGATCACTCCCGGCGGACCGACCACGTTCTGCGCCGGCGGCAGCGTGACGCTGACATCGAGCAGCGCCACGGGTAATCAGTGGTATCTGAACGGCAATCCGATCGGCGGGGAGATCAACCAAACCTACGGCGTTACAGCTCAAGGCGATTACACTGTGATTGTGACAATGAGCGGCTGTTCGGGTTCGGCGTCCGCGGCGATAACGGTGACTGTGAATCCTACCCCGTCGACTCCGACGATCACGCCGAAGGGCTCGGTCATCGCCTGCGACAGCGGCACGCTTACCTCGAGCAGCGCCACCGGCAACCAGTGGTACTTCCAGGGCAACCTGCTTCCCGGCGAGACGAATCAGACACTCAACGTCGACACCGACGGGGACTACACGGTCATTGTCACCGTGAACGGCTGCAGCAGCGCTGTGTCGGCGGCGACCAGTGTCGACGCCCATGTGCGGCCGGGACCGGCGTTCCTCACCGCGGGCGGACCGACCACGTTCTGCGCGGGTGGCAGCGTGACGCTGAGCTCCAACAGCCCAACCGGCATTCAGTGGTTCCTCGACGGCAATCCACTCCCCAATCCGAACAATCAGAACCGTACCGTCTCCGTGGCCGGTACCTACACAGTGACGCTGAACAATCAGGGTTGCATCAGCAGTGTCAGCAACTCCATCGTCGTCACCGTCAACCCGACTCCGGCCACTCCGACGATCACACTGGGCGGCCCGACGACGTTCTGTGCCGGCGGCAGCGTCACGCTGACTTCGAGCGGTGTGACGGGCAATCAGTGGTATCTGAACAACAATCCCATCGGCGGGGCGACCAATCAGAGCTACGTAGCCACGGCATCCGGCAATTACACGGTGACGGTGACGGCGAGCGGTTGCACCAGTGCAGCCTCTGCGCCAACGACGGTGACGGTCAATCCAATTCCCGCGACACCGACAGTCACACCGGGCGGCCCGACAACTTTTTGCGCCGGCGGCAGCGTCACGCTCACCTCGAGTAGCGCGACGGGAAATCAGTGGTATCTCAATGGCAATTCGATCGGCGGGGAGACAAACCAGACCTACGTTGCCACGGCTTCCGGCAATTACACAGTGGTCGTTACGACCAGCGGTTGCTCGAGTGCTCCATCATCTCCGACGACAGTGACGGTTAATCCGATACCGGCAACGCCTACGGTCACGCCTGGTGGCCCGACTACGTTCTGCGCCGGAGGGAGCGTGACGCTTACATCAAGCAGCGCGGCGGGCGATCAGTGGTACTTGAATGGCAACCCGATTGGCGGGGCTACGAACCAGAACTACGCTGCCACGGCTTCCGGCAATTATGCTGTGACGGTTACATCTAACGGTTGCGCGAGCGCTCCGTCCGCGGCAACAACAGTGACGGTGAATCCGATTCCTGCGACTCCGACAATTACACCAGGAGGACCAACCAGCTTCTGTCCCGGAGGCAGCGTTATGCTCACCTCGAGCAGCGCAAGCGGCAATCAATGGTATCTCAATGGCAATCCAATTGGCGGAGCGACGAATCAGCAATACAACGCGACCGCTTCGGGTAATTACACGGTGAAGGTGACGACCGCAGGTTGTACCAGTGCGTCTTCGGCTAGCATAACGGTTACGGTCGGCGATACGACTCCGCCTACGATAACGTGTCCGCCAAACCAAATGGTGAATGCCGCTTCCAGTCCTGCGATGGTAACTTACCCGGCGCCTACCGTCAGTGATAATTGCTCGGGGGTCGGTACTCCAATCTGCTCGCCGGCATCCGGTTCGTTGTTCCCGGCCGGAACTACTACAGTCAGCTGCAACGTCAGCGATGGAAGCTCAAATATGGCAAGCTGCCAGTTCACGGTAACCGTATCGGTTTGCACAATCAGTTGTCCGATGAACATAACGACTTCGAATTCGCCGAACCTCTGTGGCGCAGTCGTGACGTTCACGCCTACAACTTCCGGAGGCGCCTGCGGGACGGTGACGTGCACGCCGTCGTCGGGATCGTTGTTCCCGAAGGGGACGACTACGGTTACATGCACGACGGCGGGACCGAGTTGCTCGTTTACGGTGACGGTCAATGACACGCAGCCACCGGTCTTCCTGAGCGGTTGTGCTGCCGCCATCAACAAGTCAGCGCCGGCGACGTGTCCGTTCGCAACCAGCCTGCTGGTGAACTACACGACACCGATAGCGACGGACAACTGCGGCCCTGCGCCGACAGTTATGTGCAACCCGCCTTCCGGTTCGGTTCTGCCGGTGGGGACGACTACGGTTACGTGCACGGCTACGGACTCGTCAGGGAATACCGCTACGTGCTCGTTCCCGGTGAACGTATTCAGCTTCTGCCTGCAGGACGATTCGAGCGATGCGAACACTGTGTTCGTGAACGCTTTGACTGGGGATTATCTGTTCTGTCAGAACGGAGTCGTGCTGGCAAGCGGGAGGGGAACGCTGACAGTGCATGGGTGCAACTTCCAGATCGATCAAACTAAAGGCGATCGGAAGGTGCACATACAGGGGGACACATCAGGAGGCGCCGGGACGGGTTCGGGTACGGCCTACATTCAGAAGTCTGGAGGCGGAGTCGTAGTGCAGATTACGGATAGAAAGATGACTAATGACGCTTGCCTCTGCTCGCCGCCTCCGCCGCCGTCGAGCAGCAAGTAGACTAGGTTGGAGGTGTCTTAGCGTGTTGGCCGGCAGTCCTCCGCGTCCTCGGCGCGCCCTCTGGGGTTTACTTTATCAGTCCCGGGAATCAATCGCCGAGGACGCGGAGGAGCGGCGCAGTTGTGAGCGAGCAAGGCACTGCCCCCGCTACAGCAGATTTGGTCTCGCGGGTTTTCGATGTTTTGTGCGTCAGAGCGCGTTAGGCGGTGCCTAAGAGGTAGATTACCGAGGTTGGTTGCTCGGAGCCGCCTTCGGGTTCAAGCGTGATGGCTACAGCGGCAAGCGGGCCGATGTCGGAAGGGAATTGCAATTGTACAAAACCATGGCCGGCACCGTCGGGGTGAATCAAACCCGCGCTGATCTTTGCCGAAGAAGTGACAAACCACAGTTGATAAACCTTTCCTTCCGGAGCTGGCGGCAAGGTAGCGGTAACCACCCAGCGATTTCCTTGCACATCCCAGTACACTGTGGCGGACGAGAGCGCAGCAGGCTCTTGCCCTTCGAGTTGTAATACTCGGGGAGACGGCGAGCTAAGCACAGAATTGACCTGCGCGAGCTCATCCGCCGCCACGCTTTCCTTTCTCAGTCGCTCCTTTAGTTCGGCGTTCTCGTTCATCACCGCTGAAGACGAACCTCTAATCTGATCGAGCTCGGCCTGCAAGGTGCCGCGTGATGCTCGCCAGGCAGCGAAGCTGAACACGAACGCGAGCAGAAATGCAGCGGCGACCGCCCAGGGCAGCCACGAGCGCGAACCCGTTGAGCTTGCTTTGACGGGTTGTCGAGTAGCAGACGGTTGGCCAGGGAAGGGAATTACGGAATTTGCAGGGGTGCGTGTTTCAGAAACCTCTCTTTGGATGCGGACCGCGAGCAGATCGCGCACATAACCCGATGGCGACTCCGGCTCAACTGATACGCCTAACAGGCCGACCACTTCGTCGAATTGCTTCAATTCCAAGTCGCATATGGGACAGCCATTACGAAGATGCACATCAAACGCTCGGGCTTCGTGCTGAGATAACGCGCCCAATGCGTACAGAGCGGCTACCTCCTGGCTCTCTTTAGTTCTGGATTCATGCTTCACGTGGAGATTACCTCTGCCCAACAACCGACGATCGTTCGTAGTCCCTATCAACCTTTTCGGATCGCAACCAACATCAACGGGCTTCTATTACCTCGTAGTGCTCCGGCGCTATGAGAAGGAACAGTGTGCCGTCAACCGTGTACGTCGATTCGTGCGTGCTTCCAGTAGACGCACGATGATAGTCACCCGGTCCGAGCCTTTGGCCCGCAACGTGACAATCGCCCTCGATTACATAAAACTGTTCGACGCCCAAATGCTGATGCGGCGGCAAAGCAGTTCCCGCCGTCATCCTGACAAGCGATGTAGCGATACCGCTTGCGCGATCAACATAAAGCGTCTTGAGCAGTATGCCGTCCTGCACTTCCTGCCACTGGCCGTCATCGGCGTGAATGGACATAAACTGGTCGGAAGAGATTCCCGATACCGCGTTGACGGCTCGGCTGGAGGGCAATTCGCTTATTCTTGCGATGAGCCGCCCACGAATTTCGCCTGACGGCTCGGCCTCCGGGACGCTAAGCGCCAGCTCGTCAACCGTGCGGTCGAACGAATCAAACTCGGCACTGCAAAGCTCACAACCTTCGGCCAGGTGTCCCTCAAACGCGCGGGCTTCATGATGCGACAGCGCGCCCAGCGCGTGAAGCGCCGCGAGCTCGGTCATCTGATGCTCCGCTACCCGATCCATCATTACCTGGCCTCCAACATCGGACGAAGCGTGTCTCTCAGCTTCATCATTCCGAGCCGTGTTCGTGTTTTCACGGTGCCCAGCGGTTGATTCAACTTCAACGCGATCTCGCTATGGCTCAAGCCCGAATAATAGGCGAGCTCAATAACCTCGCGTTGCTCGGCCGACAACGAGTCGAGCGCGGAACGAACCATCACCCGCCGCTCGGAGATCACCGTGTTTTCCTCGGGGCTGGCAGAAACCGATCGCGCTTCGCCGATCGATTCGAGCGGCTCCTTGTTTTGAAACTCATGCTTGCCTGAGCGAAGCCGGTCGATGCCGCGCGTGCGAGCAATAGTCATAATCCAGGCGAGCGGTGCACCGCGCAGCGTGTCGTAGTTTCCCGCCTGTCGCCACACCTGCGTGTAGACATCGAGCACAACTTCCTCCGCGGTGGCGCGATCCCCGACCACGCGCAGAACAAGACCGAATACCAGCCGGCTGGTTGAATCGTACAACTCTGTGAGGGCAGAATGATCCCCGTCGGCTACTCTCCTTATGAGTGCCGCCCAGTCCTGATCTCGACCTCTGGTCTCTCTAAAATCCTGGGGTGACCCCAATGTTCTTTTCCCCTCGTGTCTTAGTCTACGCAAGCTCGCGCGGCAATGGATTCCATCAACTCGCTGCTATTCCTCAGCGTTCGCGAGAATTCCTCAGACTTTGATGATACAACATCGATTTGAGTCGCCAAAGTCAAAACCGCTAACGGCGATCCGGATAACCCACACATGTAAGGGCGGCCCTCCGTGGCCGCCCCTGTTTGGTGGTCGACAGATCGTACGTGGCAGACAGGGGCGGCCACGGAGGGCCGTCCCTACATGGGTTCATCAATTTGAATGTTCGTCTGAATGTTTATTTCTGCAGGCGCGAAGTCGACCGCGTCCGCACTTACAATGTGATAGTAGGTTCTTCCTCGCAACCCGGTTAGGGCTGACCCTATGTCATCGCCGTGGAGATGACCGTAGACACAGGCGGCTGCCTCGTGTTCGTCGATCAACTCCGTAAAGCCCGATGTTTCGTGTTCAGCATTCGCAGGCGGATAGTGGAGCGCCACGATGAGCGAATCAAACTCACCCTCACGACCCCGAAGCGAAGTCAGCGCAGCTCGCAAGCGGCCCACTTCGCGTTCGTAGATCTTCTCGTCGCGTTCCTCGAAATGCGAATCGCTAGGGCAATTCCATCCACGAGTGCCTGCGACCGCGACCCGGTTCACAATGATCGAGCTGCCATTGAGAATGCTGATCGAAGGATGGAGCACGCGAGCCATCTTGGCATTCGACTCCCACCAATAATCGTGGTTGCCTTTGATCAGCAGTTTCTGACCCTTCATTTGTCCGATGCGGTCAAGGTCTGGTAACGCATCTTCAATTCGCATAGCCCAACTCGTGTCACCGGCAATCAACACGAGGTCCTCGTCTAGTACGGTTTGCTCCCACGAATCGAAAATCTTTCGATCATGATCGCGCCAATGCTCGCCAAAGCGATCCATGGTCTTGCCGGTTCCGCCCGCGAGATGAAGATCACCGATTGCAAATAGTTTCATGAGTTGGTTCAGAGTCCCGGGTTCAGAGTTCAAAGTTCAAAGTTCAAAGTGCTGGGTGATTCTAAACTCAGAACTCTGAACCCCCTAAACCGGAAGTCTCAATCGCGCTTCACAACCGTGTCCGTCGCTTCGATTCTCGAGCGTCAATGTTCCGCCGTGCGCTTCGGCGATCTGGCGGCTCAAGACCAGGCCTATCCCCGATCCCGAGGGCTTCGTAGTGAAAAACGGAACGAACAGATTGCTTGTATTCGACAGCCCCGGACCTTCGTCTTCGATCCACACTTCAATTTGTCCCGTGATTCGCCGCCAGCCAACTCTCACGCAGCCGCCTGTCTCCAGGGAGGCATCTACCGCATTGCGGAGGAGATTGATCAGCAACTGCTCGAGTTGATCCCCGTCCGCGCGAATCGTAATCTCCGGACCGATCGAGACATCGACGTTTATCCTGGTCTCGAGTCTCGCCAGGCGATTGATTAGCTCGCTCACGCTAACCGGTTGTAGTCTCGGTAGCGGCAGCCGCGCGAGCCTCGAGTAAGCTTCCATGAATCGATTTAGCGAGGCGGCTCGTGCCGCGATGACTCCGAGCCCGCGGCTCATGTCTTCCTTCCAGTCCGGCGGCTGAGGCTCGCGAACCACCAGGCTCTCGAGGCTGCCGGCTATGGACTTGATTGGAGCAAGCGAGTTGTTGAGCTCATGACCGAGCACACGCACAAGACGCTGCCAGGCTTGGCGCTCTTCCTCTCGAAGCGCGCGGCTCAAATCGGAGAGCACGAGCAGCTGGTGAGGCGCGCCGTGCTCACGAAAGGCGCTGCGATGAACCTCCCATCGGCCCGCGCCTCGCGGAAACGACATCTGAAGCGTGCGCGTCGTTTCGCCGCTGAGGCAATCTACAAGACCAAGATCGGTAGCGCTCTTACCAATAAGTCGTTCCGCTGGTTGCGCGAGCAAACGTTCACCCGCGCGATTCACCAGCTTGAGCTTTTGATCGGCGTCAAACGCAAAGATCGCAACCTCGATTTCGGCCATCACTGTTCGCAGCAAAGTCGTCGCCTCGAGAGCGCCGAGTCGTTGCTCGCGCAGAATCTGCCCGAGGAAATTGACCTCGAGCATTGCTTCCCCCAATGGATCGTCGCGCGCGGCGCCCCGGGCGCGGATCGAGAAGTCGCCTTCGCGCAACGCTGCAAGCAAATTGGAAAGAGTCTGGAGGGGAAAGACGACGCGCTCTCGCAGCGCGTGCGAGAAGCCTAACCAGAAACCGATTATCAAGACCGAGAGTGTCCACTGAACTCTTGCCGGCTGATCTCCGTTCCACAGCAGTATGAGTGCAATGAGCACCGCTGGAAATCCCGAGGCCAGCGCCATCAACAGTATTCGGCGGTCGTGCTTCGCGGTAAAATATTCACGCGGTAGTTTGAACGCAGACCTTGCGCTCCCGGTCTTGCCGCCAGATGCGTGAGACGACGAGCCGGCCGCCACTTTTGTTGATGTTGATGAGTTGGGCCGCTGGGTAGATGTTGCAGGGTTGGATGCACTCGAGCGGTCGTCCAAACTGGAATCTGGCCGAGAGACCTGCCTGTCCGGACCACCAACAATTGATGGCCACGCGAGCAATTGCGCGGCTCGTGCCTTGATACTCTTCATAACCCGAAACGCTGAAGCCGGCGATAGAGAGCGCTGCGGCTAAGTCCCAACTTTTCTGCTGCGCGGCTGACATTGCCGTCGCATTGCGCCAGCGTCCTCTGAATCAGGAAGCCTTCGACTTCTTCCAGACTCATGTCTTCAAGCCGCCGCGAGACTTCGCGGCCCGACTGCAAGCCCAGATCGCGAGCCTCCAAAGTGGCTCCCATGGCCATTAGCACGGCTCGCTCGACTACATGGTCCAGCTCGCGAACGTTTCCCGGCCAGGGATGTCTCAGCAAAGCCTGCATCGCCGCCGGGTCAAAGCCTTCCATATTCTTGCGATACCGTCCGGCGTGCTGACGAAGGAAGTGCATCGCCAGCAGCGGAATATCTTCACGACGATCGCGAATCGGCGGCAGGTGAATTTCCACCGTATTGAGCCGAAAGAGCAAGTCCTGGCGGAAGCGGCCGGCGGAGACCTCTTCGGCGAGATCGGAGTTTGTAGCTGAGACTATTCTTACATCGGCGCGTCGAGTCTTGGAGGAACCTACGCGCTCGAACTCGCCGGTCTCCAGAACGCGCAGGAGTTTTGGCTGACTCTTGATGGGAAGATTCGCAATCTCGTCCAGAAACAGCGTTCCGCCTTCAGCCATCTCAAAGCGGCCGACGCGATCCGCTTTGGCGTCGGTGAAAGCACCTTTGACGTGACCGAACATCTCACTTTCGAACACGCCTTCGGAGAGACCGCCTACGTTGACGGTGACCATCGGCTTTGAAGCGCGGGCGGACATTGAATGGAGCGTCTGGGCGACGACGCCCTTGCCGGTGCCGTTTTCGCCGGTGATGAGGACGTTAGCTTCGGAGCCGCCGACGCGATCGATGATTTGCAGCACAGGCTGCATTGCGGGGGAATCGGCGATGAGCTTGGGTTTTCCCTCATCGCGGAGCACGCGGTTCTCAGCCTCCAAACGCTGGCCTTTTCTTAAAGCTTTACCCAGCTCGGCTTGAGTGTGCAGGATTGCAGTCAGGCGAGCGTTGTCCCAGGGCTTTTGGATGAAGTCGCTTGCGCCGCGGCGCATCGCTTCGACGGCAACGTCAACGCTTCCCCACGCGGTCATCACAACCACCGGCAGCGTGCTGTCGAGCTTCTGAATGCGCGCAAGCAGATCCAGACCTTCCTCGCCGGACGTTGTATCGCGCGTGTAATTAAGGTCCATCAAGATCACATCGAAATCGCGTTCCTCGATGGCTTTGATTACGTCGGCGGGTCTCTTAGCGGTTTCGATTTGATAGCGCTCGGATTTGAGCAGCAGCCGGAGAGCTTCCAAGACGTCCGGCTGATCGTCAGCGATCAACACCCTTGGTGTGAATAAGTCATGCGTCTTCATATCGGGATTCGTATCGAATCGAACTGTTCTATCTTAGCATGCGTCGAGCGCTGCTCTGCGGGTTGGTTGGGAAGCAGGAGCCGGAAAATCGTGTAGGGGCGGCCTCCCTGGCCGCCCCTCTTCCAAAAATCAAAGCGTGATGGAACCAAGAGGGGCGGTCACGGAGGACCGCCCCTGCTTGTGCATTAAACCTTCTCGAACCCACTCTCCTGCATTTCGTGCTCGGCCTTGGGCTCGTGCTCTTCATCCACGACGCGGCCGTCAAACAGGTGAACCTGTCGATCGGCGTGCCGCGCGTAGCGAGGATCGTGAGTGACCATACACACCGTCGCCCCCTGCCCGTGCAACTCGCGAAGGAGTTCCATAACCGCCTCGCCATTCGTCGAGTCGAGGTTTCCAGTCGGCTCGTCCGCAAGCAGGATCAGCGGATCGCCGGCGACTGCTCTCGCTACCGCAACGCGCTGTTGCTGACCGCCCGAAAGCTGGCTCGGAAGATGTTTGGCGCGATGAGCCATGCCTACGCGTTCGAGCGCATCCATCACACGCTTCTTGCGCTCGGCGGCTTTGATTCCGCGGTAGGTCAGCGGCAGCTCGACGTTTTCAAACACGTTGAGGTCGCCAATTAAATTAAAACTTTGAAAGATAAATCCGACTTCGCGGTTCCGAACCCGGGCTCGCTCCGAGAGCGGCAGGTCCGACACCGGCTTGCCCGCCAGCGAGTACGTTCCGTCGGTGGGTGAATCGAGTAGACCGAGGATCGACAGCAGGGTTGATTTGCCGCAGCCGGAAGGCCCGGCAATGGAAATATATTCACCCTTCTTGATTTCCATGTGAATGCCTGAAAGGGCGTGAGTCTCAACCTCGTCGGTGAGAAAAACTTTCGTAACACCGTCGAGCCGAAGCAGCGGTTGGTCGCTAGCGCTCATGTGGTTTGGTTCCTCCAAAGTTTTAGTTGAACGTCAGTCCAAACGAATCCGATCATTGTTATCAAACTGCGAAGTGTCTGCGAGTATTACGCGATCGCCTTCATTGAGTCCTTCAAGCACCACGATTGTGGTGACGGCGCTGCGGCCCAGCTTCACCTGTACTCGCGAGGCTCCCGCGCCATCCGGATCGATCTTGAAAAGCCCGACCGTGCTGTTTTCCTGGCCGTGCACCGGTCGCCCGATATACAGCACGTTCTCCAGTCTCGCCAACTCTATCGTTCCGTCAACGCTCATATCGGCGACGGCCCCTTTTGGTAATTCGCCTTCCAGAGAGGCATCGATCGTACGGGTCCCGTTGTCTACGTGCGGGTCAATCCGAATGACCTTGCCCTGAATGATTCCGTTACGAGTGTCGATCGAGACGTGCTGGCCAATCGCGATATTCGTGGCCTGAGTCTCTGCGACTTTCAGCTCCGCTTTCAAGCGCTTCGGATTCGCTACCCTGGCGAGGTTCTGACCGAGCGTGACTTGTTGTCCGACTTGAACCTCAACAGTTTGCAACTCACCATCGATCCCTGCGCGAACCTTCAGCGCTGCCAGTTGCGTGCTCTTGAGCTGGACTCCATCTTTGAGCTGGCGAACCTTCTCGTCTTCAGCAGCCAGTTTCGCCACGCCCTCCTCGCGATTGCTCGCCAGGCGCTTTGTTTCAAGGACGACCCGGCTTTCGAGGTCCTCGGCCGCAATTCTGGATAGCTCCACTTCCAATTTTGGCTTCAAATCCTTCTTACGAAGATCCTCGTTGACCTCGTATTGCATCTTGGCTTTATTGAAGTCGGATTTCGCTTGAGCGAGGGTCGCCTCCTGATCGAGGATCTGCTTTTGCGTCTGCACCTTCAGCGTAGTGAGGTTTGCGGCGGCGGCGCGAAGCTGAGACTCGGCGTCGATGAATGCCTGTTGTATCTCCGGATTGCTTAACTCGAGAATAACCGTGTCGGCCTTCACTTGAGCGCCTGGCTGCGCAAGCCTCTTTTCGATTCGGCCGAGGCTGATCGCAGGAACGTATCTTATTTCCTCCGGCACCAGCGTACCCATCCCGCGCACGTTGACGACCATGTTTCCGCGCTTCACTGTGTCGGGCAGCATGATTTTGCTGTCGGCACTCGGAGCAGCGGGCTTCAGACGTGACACACCGAGCGTTATCGCCCCCACGGCGACTACCAGGACCAGGGCGTACACAATTCTCTTGACCTTGCGTTTCTTGGCTGCAGATTTACGTGGTATGTCCATTCTTCCTCCAAGACCTTCTAAGGAAGTTCCGTGCCATCCGGGCGCCGCTGCTTAACTGATTACGTGCTTCATCTTAACACAACTGCCGCCCTGTCACTAAATCAGTTTACTTTTCGCTTCTGGGAACTTCGTGTTCAGAAGCGGACAAGTAGCACAGACTTTAGTCTGTTTGCGTTACCCCGAATACAGACTAAAGTCTGTGCTACGTCAGTCATTCACGACCCAGCCGTCTCGTAGCTTGATGATTCGATCTCCGTACGAGGCGTTGAACTCCGAGTGCGTCACCTGAAGGATGGTCGTTCCGGTTTCGTTGAGCCGCTTGAACAGCTCCATGATTTCTTTCCCTTGATCCGAGTGAAGATTGCCGGTCGGTTCGTCGGCGAGAATGACCTTAGGGTTCGCAATCACTGCGCGAGCGACTCCGACTAATTGCTGCTGACCTCCCGATAACTGGGTCGGGTATAGATTTCTTTTGCCTACTATCTGAAAGCGATCGAGAACATCGCAGACGATGCTCTCCCGCTCAGCTTTCTTGACGTCTCGATAAGACAGCGGCACCTCGAGATTCTCGTAAACCGTCATGTTGTCCAGCAGATGATAGCTCTGAAAAACAAATCCGATGTTCTTGTTTCGCAGCTCGGCTCGTTCCTTTTTTCCCATCTTATGAACCGGCTGTTCCAGAAAAGTGAATTCTCCGGTCCATGCGCTGTCGTGCATCCCGAGGATGTGAAGCAGAGTTGACTTGCCGGCGCCCGAGGGGCCCATTATCGACACGAACTCGCCCGCCTTGATGTCGACATTGATTCGTCGCAGAACAAAGGTCTTCCCGACACCCGACTCGAAAAATTTTTCAACGTTGCGTAACGCAATCATATTAGAACTCCTGTATTGTTAAACACGTTGCTGTCAGCTTCACTGGCTTCCGATTCACTGCCTTGTTATTGGTTTTGATCATACACGAAAACGAGATCGGGCCAAAGAACCGAGTCATTTGAATTAAGGTAGTACCCAAGTTTGATGCCACTGTGCCGGCGTTTTAGAAAACACCTGAATTGCAGGTATTACCAGCACCTCAGCGCTTGAAAATCTTCGGCACTTTCCGCATGTGGGAATCTCTTGTCCACATGCGAACAGGCCAAAGAGTCCTTGGTCCTCAGTCCAGGTCCTTAGCTACGGACCACTGACTACGGACTGCTGACTTCTCGCGCTTTACTCTTCGCATCAAGCTGAGCAAGAATCGTGAGAGGGACGCGCAAGGGGAAATATGAACGAGCACATCTTCCGCGAGTACGACATCAGGGGCGTAGTCGGCCGGGATCTAACAGATGAGATCGTCTACGACCTGGCTCGATCGATTGGCACGTTTTTTAGATCAAACGGCGCCTCCCACGCGAGCCTCGGGCGCGATGCGCGCGAAAGCTCTCCGAGGTTTCGCGACTTGATGATTAAGGGCCTAACCGAAACCGGTTGCGATGTTCTGGACGTTGGAATGGTGCCGACACCGGCTCTTTACTACACCTTGTTTTCAGAAGCAGTGGACTGTGGCGTGATGATCACCGGAAGTCATAACCCTGCTGATAACAACGGCTTCAAAGTGTGCCTGGGCAGGAGCACAATCTTCGGCGAGCAAATTAGCGAGATCAAACGCATCGCACTGTCCGGCGACTTCAGCACGGGCGAGGGCAGGAAAACTGAGCGTGACGTCGCTCACGCTTATCAGGAGCATATCCGATCGAGCATCAGAAACGGATCTCGAAAACTGAAGGTTGTAGTCGATGCCGGAAACGGCATGGGCGGCTCGATCGGTGCGGCGCTCTACAAAGAGCTTGGCTGTGAAGTCATCGAACTCTTTTGCGAACCTGACGGCAATTTTCCTCATCACCACCCGGATCCTACGGTGGTCGAGAACATGCGGTTTGCGATCAATGCGGTGCGCGAACACAAAGCCGACCTGGCGATAGCCTTTGACGGCGACGCGGACCGGATCGGAGTTGTCGACGAGCAGGGAAGAATCATCTGGGGCGATCAACTGATGATCATCTTCGCGCGCCATATCCTGAAAGAGCGGCCCGGTGCGACTTTCATCGCCGAAGTGAAATGTTCGCAGACATTGTTTGACGACATCCGCCGTCACGGCGGCGATGCGATTATGTGGAAGGTAGGTCACTCGCTGATCAAATCGAAGATGAAAGAAACAAGCGCCGCGATGGCGGGCGAGATGAGCGGACATCTCTTCTTCGCGGATCGCTACTTCGGTTACGACGATGGAATCTATGCCGGCGCGCGATTGATTGAGATACTCAGCAACTCCGGGCTGCCGCTTTCGAGCGAGCTTGCGAACGTGCCGCTTATGTTCAGCACGCCTGAGATCAGGATTGATTGTCCCGATGAAAAGAAATTCGATGTGGTCAAGCGGTTGACGTCAGAGTTCCAGAAGACCCACGAAGTGATTGACATCGACGGCGCGCGAATCCTGTTCGAGCACGGCTGGGGACTGGCTCGAGCGTCAAACACTCAACCGGTGATCGTCATGAGGTTTGAAGCCGATAGCGATGAACACCTGAACGAGATTCAAACGCTGGTTGCTTCAGCAGCCGAACGACTGATCGCCTCATGATGGCCTGGTTGGTATCCGTGCAAAAGCTCTTTGAGAGACTGAGCAGGCTTCGCTGGCACCAGTGGCTGATTGTTGCCGCGTTCCTTCTTGTTCTTGTCTTCACCGTCTTCCACGCCTTTCGCGCCGTCCGCCACGCTGTTTACTGGTCTCATCATCGCGACGAACCAATTCACGCCTGGATGAGCGTAGGCTACGTCGCACGCTCATACCATGTGCCGCCGCGCGTTCTCTACGACGCGCTCGGGTTGCAACACACACCACACGATAAGAAACCGATAAGACAGATCGCGCGCGAGCAGAATCGCACGGTTCGTGAAGTGATTGCCGTCCTCGAGGACGCGATCGCTCGCGCGCGCCAGCCTGAGAGTTCGCCGTCGCCTTCCGGTCCTCCCAGTTCTACCGATAAGGGGAGGTCGCCGTGAGTATCACCGATCAATTGCTCGCGGCGCTCCTGGTCTACGGTCTATCGCTGCTATTTGCAGCAATCGCGATCGCGTCGATCGGGGTTCCTTTTCCCGTAACGCTCATGCTGGTGGTCGCAGGTTCATTCGTTGAACAGGGCGAGATGAAACTGTGGGAAGTCATAACGGCAGCAAGCGGGGCTGCGGTGCTCGGGGACCAAATCGGTTACGGGCTCGCTCGGTGGCGCGGCCGGAATGTGGTGCTGGCGATCACGAATAAGTTTGGCGAATCGGGAATCGCGAAAGCCGAAGAGTTCACAAAGAGATGGGGCGGGACCGGAATCTTTCTGAGTCGATGGCTGGTGACGTGGCTTGGGCCGTGGCTCAATTTGACGAGCGGCATGGCTCGGTATCCGTGGCGACGGTTTCTATTTTGGGACGTGCTGGGTGAGCTGTTCTGGGTGACTTTGTACGTGATGCTCGGTAAGCTCTTCAGCGATAGAGTGCAGGACTTAATGGACTTGCTTGGGAACCTGGGTTGGGTGAACCTTGGACTGTTTGTCGCAGCCGTACTTGGTTGGAAAACTGTGCAGTACCTGCGGTCGCAAAAGTCAGCTCCCATCGCTTGAATCCGCATCAGCTACTCGTTGCTTCAGATCAACGGTGACCACAGTCCCTACCGTTCGGAGGATGATTTATGTTTGGCTTCCATCTTTCTTACGGCGAAGCCAATTCCTAGAAGCAGAATCAGGGAAATCAATGAAAAGATGATCTTATTGGTCAACAGCCTATCGAATTCAGACTGGGGCGTCCCGCGGAAAGATGGACTGGTCGCCCAGATCATCTCTGAAAACCCGGCAATCAACAGCGTGAGTCCAATCCACGAAAGATTTTTCCAAAAGCAAATGATTCCGATAGTCAGAAACGCAACGCCGCTAAACCAGAAATAACGAAGTTCGAACACCTCCTTCGACTTACTCTCCCAATCATGTATGGCCGCCTCGAGCAACGACTCCGACTTGTAAGGCTCCTCTTCTGATTTTCTCGCCGACACCACGTATGGCCCTTCGTCTGACTTCTCTGCTGAACTATTGTTTGGATCTTCTAGTTTCTCATCCGCTGCCTTCACTTTGTTGTGAGCCTCGTCATACATTTTGAGGAGTTCGTCGATGGAAGCCGCCCTCTTGATGTCCGCGGTCACAGGCGGTTCATATCTGTCCAGCACCGATCCGGTAGGCTCCAGACAGCGAACATAAATGTGACGAACAGCTTGGGTGGACAGGACAAGCGCTGTGACAACAAACAGTGTCGTTTGAAGAGCTCTCATTTCACTGCCTCCAGATTTGAGCCGGTTCCTACAGCCCGCGACCACTATGGCTTCGGCCTAGTTTCGGAATGCCTCCAGGTATTTCAACCCCGAGCCGGTGTTGAAGAGCACTACACTTTCGTTCTGAGTCACTTCGCCGCGCGATAGCAACTCCTTCAGAGCGGGCAGGCAGGCTGCGCCTTCGGGCGCCGCGAAGATCCCTTCCGCCGCGCCGATCTCTTTCACCGCCGCTAGCAACTCATCGTCGGTCACCGATACCGCCGTTCCACCGCTCTTTCGAAGGATGTCGAGCATGATGAAATCGCCAACCGCCTTTGGAACGCGTAGACCCGCCGCCACCGTGTGAGCATCGGGAATGTCGGCTCCGGCAGTCGCTCCCGCCGCAAACGCTTGCACGATAGGTGCGCAGCCTTCAGCCTGGACGGTCACCATTCGCGGACGACGGCTGTCGATCCAACCCATGCGTTCCATCTCGTCGAAAGCCTTCCACATCCCGATCAGCCCGGTTCCGCCGCCGGTCGGATATAGAATCACATCGGGTAATTCCCATCTCATTTGTTCGGCGAGCTCATAGCCCATCGTCTTTTTGCCTTCGACTCTATATGGCTCTTTTAAGGTCGACACATCGAACCAGCCTTCGGCGTGCTTGCGCTCGGCGACTATCTTTCCGCAGTCGGTTATCAGTCCGTCGATCAATGTAACGTTAGCTCCCATCTGGCGGCATTCGACGATGTTTGCTTTAGGCGTGTCGTTCGGCATGAAAATAAACGCCGGGATTCCGGCCTTCGCCGCATAAGCCGCAAGCGCGCCCGCCGCGTTGCCTGCTGAAGGCACTGCGAGTTTCGTCACGCCGAGTTCCTTTGCCATCGAAATCGCGACCGCCATGCCGCGAGCCTTGAACGAGCCGGTTGGATTGAGCGCTTCGTCTTTGATGAACAGGTTGTTCATTCCCAACCGGGCGCCCAAACGCTCGGCCTTGATCAAGGGAGTCATCCCTTCGCCGAGCGTGAGTACGTTGTTGTCGTCCTCGACTGGAAGGACTTCGCGATAGCGCCACAGGCTTGGCTGGCGTCCGGCGAGCGACTCGCGTGTCAGCGTCAAGGCTGCGCGTTCGAGATCATAAGCAACCATTAGCGGCTTACCACATTCGCAGAGATTGACGAGTTTGTGAGCCGGGTATTCTTTACCGCACGATGAACAGTAGAGATGAGTGACGTTCATTAATGCTCCAGTGTCCGACAAACTTTAGTTTGTCGCTGACCGAATTCGAACAAGTCGACAAACTGAAGTTTGTCGGACATCGCAGTTCGGACATCGGAGTATAGTGTCGCAATAAAGACGTGGCAACTTGTAGCCGCTCAACCGCGATGCTAGAGTTTGTGACGTTCAAAATTGAAGGCGAATTTAAGGAGCGAGGATGGCAAATCGACAAGCAATCATAGAAACAAGCAAAGGCACAATCACTATCGAACTCTACGAAGACAAAGCTCCGATCACTGCGGGGAACTTCATAGACCTTATTCAACGCGGGTTTTACGACGGCCTGACGTTTCATCGTTACGAACCCGGGTTTGTGATTCAAGGCGGCTGTCCCAAAGGCAATGGCACTGGCGGGTTTGTTGATCCGAGTACCGGTCGCGAGCGAAGAATAAAACTCGAGGTAAGCCCGGAACTCAAGCACGGTGATGCCGGCGGTGTTGCGATGGCTCGGTCTTCGGATCCAAACAGCGCATCGTGCCAGTTCTACATCACGCTTGGGCCCGCAGCTTTTCTGGATATGAACTATGCGGTGTTCGGCCGTGTAGTCGATGGCATGGATACGGTCAAGCAACTCCGCGCGGGTGACTCGATGAACAGCGTGAAAGTCGCTTAGACCGGTCGAGGATGGTGATTCATCGACGTTTCCTGGACTAGTCAACCCCTGACAGCGAGTAATCTAATCTAACGGGATTTCGCTATCGGTTCTGTCTGACTCCTTCAGTCACTAAGGAACAATGAACCGCTGATCTTCGCTGACTGAGTTTTGCTGATCTGCGCAGATCAGCGTACCGAAGGCGCGAATCAGCGGTCAATTGAGTCGACGAGACAGGCTGACACTCTAACGAAAGTTCCGCGATGGCGGCGCCGCCGAGTGACCGGCGCCGCCACCTGGAAATAAATGTTCGAGACCATCAAGGGCCAACCGGTGTGATGGACCCGAACAGCCCATGCTGCTCATCATCAATACCGGCGGTAAAGAAAAGCGTATTTGTGGGTCCGGCGGTTCCCCCGTTTCCGAAGCTCAAGGCCCAGAGTCCGTCAATTTCGATCGGCGCGCCGTTCGTATCATTCAGGAAACCGAAAAAGCTTCCCGTCTTCAAATCAAACTGGGCGATCTGGCCGCCGCCGAATTGGCCTACTAGCAACGTGTTGGTGACGCCAATCACAAACGGATTGCCGCTGTTATTGAAGAAATTAGCCGGAGGAAGCGCAACGCCCCAAGGTGCGTTCATCCACGATCCTGATTGGAGGCGAAACACGAGTTTGCCACTCGGCGTAAAAGCATCGACGTAACCGAGCCCGGGCCCGTCGACCTCGTCCTTCTTGTCCTCATCCTGTTCGGCGAAGGTGACCCACACCGTGTTCCCAATCGTCTGCACGTTGAATGGCGCAAAACCTGAAGGAAGAGTTGGATCGGAAAACGCGCCCGGCGCGAGCACGACTGGTGTGTAGCTGCTATTAAAAACGTCGATCCTGTTCGCGAAGAAGTTCGCCGCGTAAAGGAAGTTCGCGCCGTTGTTTTGCGCAAGCGCAAGCCCTTTGTAAATAGCTGCCCCGGAATTATTCGCCCGCAACACGGCGGCGGTGCCACTGCTCCAGCCTGCGACCGTTCCATCTTCCGTAACAAAAATGAACCTGTCGCCAAGGAAGTCTGAGCCTCCATTGAAGACAATCCCGGTGGGTGATGACGGAGGGGTTCCGCCGGGTGGCACAGGTATCGTTACCACGAGCGGCACAATGCCTCCCGCGCCGTTGTAAAGCGTCGAGACGCCGGTTCCGTTGTCAGCAACCCACCAGGGGCTCGTTGCGCTTCGCGCCAATCCCCACGGATTCTGAAGGTTCGGATCAGTGGTCGTTGCCATTCCGGGGACGTCAGAAACAAGGTTGTGTTGTTGAAAACGTTGCGCGAAGGCGTTCGTGGAAAGACAGAGCATCATTCCTACAGTGACGATGGCGATGATAGTCGAAATCATCCGTTGGTAGACCGGATTCGATTCGTCGCCTTTGGTTGTTGGGTTAAGTGAGCGGGACATTGTGGTGCGCATTAAGTTCCTCCATCTCGGTTATCAGATTTGGAGTATCAAGCGACCACAGAACCGATGAGGAAAGTTTGGCGAAAAGGATTGGTCCAGTCAAGCTGGCATGAATTAGGTGGCATGAATTAGGTTAGGGCTCGATGTCGGTCTCGAAATCGACAACGAGCTGCGCTCTTCCGCAGGTTCCGCACACCAGCGCTTCAATAAAACGCTCTTCTTCGGTGTCGCTCAACACCATGGTGAGCTCCTCACCTGAGTAGAGGCGGCCGGGTCTCAAACGGCCTCCGCAGATCTCGCATGTCGCAGGTTGATCTGCGTCAGTGTCGGGCGCCAACGCTGCGGTTCCGCACTTTCCGCAAAAGGGATCCTCATCTGGAATTTTGTATCCGCACTGGAGACAGAAAGGCATTTGGACCTCGGCTCACTACATTGTCAATACAACGCGCCCGGTGATCCTGGCCTGGCGCATTTCGTCGAAGACTTCGTTCACTTGTTCAAGCGGGCGAGTCTCGACGCGACATTTCACCTTACCGGCCGCGGCAAGTTCCAGCACCTCGCTTAGATCTTCGCGAGTGCCCGTGGCCGAAGACATAATACTGATCTCGCGCATCATGATCGCGGGAAATGACAGATCTTCGGCAGGCATTCCTACAACCATCAACGTCCCACTGGATCGCACGGCGTAAAACGCGGCATCGTACGCGGCTTTTGCGGCGGACGTGACGACCGCAACGTGAGCGCCGCCCATCTTGCGAATCTGTTTGGCTACGTCGCCCGCGGCATTCATCGTTATATCCGCTCCGAGTTGGCGCGCGAATTCGAGTTTGTCATCCGCTATGTCAATCGCGATCACTTGAGCGCCAAAACATTTCGCTATTTGAACCGCCAGGTGTCCGAGACCACCGATACCGAATACAGCAAGCCGTTGGCCGGGCTTGATGCCGGACTTCTTAATTGCGTGGTACACGGTCACACCCGCGCAGAACAGCGGCGCTGCTTCTTCTGAGCTGAGAGCGTCAGGCACTTTCAGGGCGTGCGAGGCCTTTGCGTTCATTAACTCAGCGTAGCCCCCGTCGACGGTTGCGCCGGTTATTGATTGTGACGAACAAAGGTTTTCGTGTCCTTCCTTACATAGCTCGCACTCCCCGCAAGTCCAGTGAGTCCACGCGACGCCGACTCGGTCTCCGACTTGAAGGTTGCTGACGGCATCGCCGACTTGAATCACGCGGCCGACGGCTTCGTGACCGGGGATCAGAGGGCGTTTGATGATCCGAAGCAAATGGGTCCAGTCGCCTTCAGCGATGTGCAAATCGGAATGGCAGACCCCGCAAGCTTCGACTCTTATCAGTACTTCATCGGGTCCGGGCGCCGGTGTTTGTGCTTCTTCGATTTGAAGCGGCTGTTTGTACTCGCGAAGCATGGCAGCTTTCATAGCGGCGTATGCTACTACGGCGAGGGGGAAAAGGTGAAGCGAGAGTCAGTGGCCAGTAGTCATTGGTCATTAGTCCTTGGTCATTACCAATGACTAATGACCAAGGACCAATGACTAAGGAACTACTGACTACGGACTACCTCGTGTAGAATGACTTCGAATGTTGGTGTTGGGAATTGAAAGCTCCTGCGACGAAACCGCCGCCTCTGTCATTGAAGCCGAAGAGGACGTGCGAATCATTCGATCGAACATAATCGCGTCGCAGGTCAAGACTCACGCGCCGTTCGGCGGGGTCGTGCCCGAGCTCGCTTCGCGCGAACATCTTGATCACATCGCGCCGGTTGTGACAGGCGCGCTTAAAGACGCCGGAATCGCGCTCGCGCAAGTCGACGGCATAGGAGTTACGCAGGGCCCGGGCTTGATCGGTTCACTGCTGGTCGGGGTTAGTTTCGCAAAGTCGCTGGCGATGGTGGCAAACAAGCCGATCGTCGGCGTGAACCACATCGAAGGTCATGTTTACTCGGTTGTGTTCGAGAACCCCCCGGTACGTTATCCGGCGATCGCGCTCATCGTGTCGGGCGGGCACACGACGCTCTTTCTGATCCCGGAAGCAGGGGGCTACGCCGTGCTTGGGCGAACGCGTGACGATGCAGCAGGTGAGGCTTACGACAAAGTCGCCAAGCTGCTCGGACTCGGCTACCCGGGTGGGCCGGTGATCGATCGACTGGCGAAATCCGGCGACCCGCGAGCGGCTGAGCTCGTATTCACGATTCCACGAATGGACTCGCCGAATCTCGATTTTAGCTTCAGTGGATTGAAGACCGCGGTGCTTCGCTACGTAAGAGAGAAGGGAATCGATCCAGTCGCAAGTGGCGCCGAACCCAACCAGCAAGTCGTCGATCTGGTTGCGAGCTTTCAAGACAAGGTAATTCGTTCCTTGCTCGCGAGACTGCGAAATGCGGTTAAGCGTCACGAGCCTGCAACAGTAATCGTGGCCGGTGGGGTCGCTTGCAACAGCGCCCTGCGAGCCGAAATCAGCAACGAAGATTTTGGAGCACCGGTATATTTCCCAAGCCCGATACTGACGACCGACAACGCGGCGATGATTGCTGCGGCAGCTTATCCGAAACTCACGCGCGGTGAGAATCACGGACTTGAGTTCACTGCGACTACTTCGATGAAGCTGGAGAACTTTGTCGTAGAAGGCTACGAGGCGCCGCGAACTGCCCGTTACAAACTTTAAGTTGCAGGCGTGGGATTGAGACGAACCGAACTATTATGTTGGATACCGACACACTGCTCATGAAACGCGCGATCGAGCTTGCGCGTCGAGGCGCCGGGCTTGTGAGTCCGAATCCCCTGGTTGGCGCGTTCCTGATAAACGACGGGCGCGTGGTTGGCGAGGGCTATCACCTTTACGAGAACATCAGGCATGCGGAGTCTTACGCGATCGAGGCCGCCGGAGCGCTGGCAAAAGGAGCGACCCTCTACAGCAATCTCGAGCCTTGCTGCCATCAGGGGCGAACGCCTCCATGCACCGATGCTCTGATCAAAGCAAAAATCGCGCGAGCCGTCGTCGCCGTCAAAGATCCCAATCCTAATGTCAACGGTCGCGGAATTGAGCGGCTTCGTGAAGCGGGCATCGAGGTCGAGGTCGGGGTTTTGGAAGAGCGCGCGTTGCGGCTCAACGAAAGTTATTTTAAGTACATCACTCGCGGCGAGCCTTTTCTTTACGCCGTCATCGAGTACCCAGCGGGTCCATCAGCTTTCGCGGCCCAATGGCGACCTTCAACAGAGTTTCTTCAAACTATTCCCGAATTTGATGCAGTAATGATCGGGGATGGCCATGAACTGAACATGCTTGTGGTGGAAGAAGCGCGGGGACGAGAGAGTCACCGTCCCCTCGTGGTAGTTGCCAGCGATCCCGGGCCACAGCTTTTGAAGTTTCTCGAGAGACTTGATGTTTCGGTTTTGCATCTTGAAAGTGAAAGTGGCAGCGATCCGGCAACAAAGGATGCGGATAGAAAAGTAGTTAATCTGGACGAAGGGACGGCGCACGGAGTTTTGCGCTCGCGGATCGAGGTGGCGAAAGCGGCGCTTGCACGAATGAATGTCACTAGCCTCTTGATACTTCCGGGCGCTCTTGATTTGAGTGATCCTGCGAACTTCGAAGAGCTGGACAAGGCAACGCTCGTCGTCCCGGGCTCCGCGACCGAACAGCAGCAAGCACTACACTGGACCCTGGGTGACATCGAGTTCGACTTTGAGCCAGTAATTGTCACAGAAGCAGATGGCTTCGCCGAGGTAACCGGATACCCTTCCTCACGCGAGGTTGCGTAGACAAAAGTTGATAAGAGCCAAAAAGAGCCTCGGGCAAAACTTCCTGAACGATCGCCGCGTCGCGGCACAAATCATCGACTCTGTTTCGCCCTCAACGAATGATGTGATCATCGAAATCGGGCCCGGCAAAGGCGCGCTTACTGCGATGCTATGCAAACGAAGCGGCCACCTGGTGGCGGTCGAGATCGACGCCCGGCTGGCCGAGGAACTTCATCGCTCTCTAAAAGCCGAGAACGTGACGATCATTACCGCGGACGCCTTGAGCTTGAACTGGGCGGAGCTGGTTAAAGGCTCTAAGACCAAGGTTGATGCTTCGGTCCGCGGCGAGGAAGACCGAGGTCGTGTTCGAATCGTTGCGAACCTTCCTTACTACATTTCCACGCCCATAATTGAAAAGCTGCTCTCGTGCGCGGACCTGTTATTTGATATGACTCTCATGCTTCAGAAAGAAGTGGCGGACCGAATCGCGGCCGAGCCGGGCGGCAAGGAATACGGTTACCTGTCTGTGATGGTCCAGTACCATTGCGTTGCAACGAGGCTTTTCGAAGTCTCGCCCTCTGCGTTCACGCCGGAACCCAAGGTGGACTCGGCGGTGATCAGGCTACGCGTGCGCGAGCAGCGGGCGGTGAAGGTTGCGGACGAGCGCAGATTCTTTTCGCTCGTCCGAGCTTGTTTTGCTCAACGTCGAAAGACGATCCTGAACAACCTGAAGGTAGCGGCGGCCTCACAGGCGTTTGTCCGGGACGTGCAATTGGCTCTGGAAGCCGCTTCCGTGGCGAGCCAACGCCGGGCTGAAACGCTTTCGATCGCGGAGTTCGCCGCGTTGGCCGAGGTGCTATACTCTTAGTTTTGAAGAAGTACTCTTATGATCAGTGGCCGGAGTGGTAACGTCGTAAGCCGAAAGGCGCACCTAGCCGACAGTCTACGTTGCGGAGGAGGTTAGTATGGGGCGGATACGACAGATGATCAACGTTCATGGGCGGGAAAGCTGGACTTTGTTTGATACGGGAGCTCGTAATACCTATGTCGTCCCGGCGGTCGCGTCCGTTTTGACGACGGCAGATGTTTCTCACCCGATTCGCATGGCCCTTGGAGGGGCAGTTCGAGAAATCAACACGTCGGCTTTGCTTGAGGCGGAAGTGGAGGGCCTACCCATTGTTACTCATGCCATGGTAATTGACCATATCGACAAGGACGATGATGGAAAACCCATCGAGGTATTGTTCGGGGCGTTGGCAATGCAGCAGTGGGGCATCCGTCTGATTCCGGAACATGAAAAGCTGGATATGTCTCACTATACTACCGAGTTTGTTGAGTACTGAAGCCCAACTGAAACTAAGATATGATGGACAGCAAACTCGAAATAATCCCTCTCGGCGGCGTGGGCGTGTTTGGGATGAACATGATGGCGATGCGCTATGGCGGTCAGGCCATCATCATCGATGCGGGAATGGGATTTCCGGAAGAGGACGCGCCGGGAGTCGACATCATCATTCCTGACTTCTCGTTCATCGAGCAGTACCGCGATGAGATCACAGCCATCGTTTTGACTCACGGGCATGAGGATCACATCGGCGCGGTGCCTTTTCTTCTAAAGGAGGTCAACGTTCCGGTCTATGGAACGCACCTTACGCTTGCGTTGCTGGAGAACAAGTTCGACGAACACGGCCTCAAAGCTGAGCTTCACGCTGTCGAGTCCCGGGACCGGGTTGCGCTCGGCAACTTTGAAGTCGAATGGATTCACGTCTCCCACAGTCTCACTTCCTGCACCGCGGTCGCGGTAACCACGCCTGTTGGCGTGGTGATTCACTCGGGGGATTTCAAGATCGATGACACGCCGGTGGTTGGACCCCCAACAGACCTCGAACGTTTGAGCGAATACGGTGACCGCGGAGTGCTTGCGCTGCTTGCCGATTCGACGAATGCCGAACGGCCGGGTCGCACTCAGTCTGAACGCGCGGTTATCCCGGCGCTCGAAAAGGTTTTCGACGAAACGCAAGGTCGAATCGTCCTGAGTTGTTTCACCAGTTCGGTTCACAGAACTCAGATCGTGCTCGACCTCGCGCGCGAATACCGGCGTCGTGTCGCGCTCTTGGGCAGAAGCATGTTGCGCAACGTTGAAACCGCCGACAGCCTTCGTCAGTTGACCGTTCCGGACGGCCTGTTCGTGAGTCCTTCAGAAGCGCGGCAGATGAACGACGATGAATTGGTGCTGCTTGTAGCGGGATGCCAGGGCGATCCGATGTCGGCGATGACCAAGCTCGCAACCGATCAGCACAAGAATCTCTTTGTCGATGAGGGCGATACGGTTGTGCTGTCGGCGCGCCAGATTCCGGGCAACGAGCCGGCGATCTCCCGGTTGATTTCGCACTGCTACAAACGCGGCGCCCGGGTCATCGACAGCAGCGTTGCGCGGATTCACGTATCGGGTCACGGCAGCCAGGAAGATTTGAAGATACTGATCGAAGCCGTCAGACCGAAGTTCCTCGTGCCGATTCATGGCGAACATCGCCAGCTCTACAGGCATCGCGATTGGGCTCGGAGCATTGGGATCGTCGACCCGGAAAACATAATCGTGTTTGAGAATGGCGACGTGCTCGAGCTTGGCGAAGACAGCGCGGAGATAACCGCCACCGAGTACGTTGGGCGAACCTTCATCGATTCGAGCTACGAACGAGTCGAGGACCTGGTCGTCCGAGACCGGAAACATCTCTCATACGACGGTATCGTTCTGGCAATCGTCGCGATCAATCCGACGTCTGGCGAGCTGGAGTCGGAGCCCGAGGTTGTCACTCGAGGTTTCGTACACGAAGAGGACTCGGGCGAGATGCTTGCAGAGCTGAAGCAATTGGTTTCGGAGACCGTCTCTACGGCGGGGCACGAAGAGCGCATTGACTACGCGGTAATCAAGGAAAAGATCCGGGTCGCGCTTAAGCGGTTCATTCAAAAGTCAACGGGCCGCCGCCCTATGATCATTCCCGTCGTGGTCGAGGTATAGCCGAAACGATGAAAGTTCGTAGTACGGCCTTTAGGCGGAAGTTTGTATGTGGTCGCGGTCTTGTCATTGAGCTACAAACTTCCGCCTAAGGGCCGTACTGCGAGCTCCTTCATGAAACCGGGCACCCAGAAAACAACAGTTCGCTGACCTATGACTATTCCGGCTTTGTTGAGGGTTGATCATTGAGGAGAGTTTGGAAGCGATGGTTGTTTTGGGGGATCGCTGCCTTCCTGGCCGGTCTCGCTATCTACGCTTCGTGGATCGAGCCTTACTGGATTGAGGTCACCCACCATCGCGTTGCGGCTTCCTTCAGATCTCCTCTGAAGATTGCTCACCTGACGGACATCCACACCTACGGACTGGGCCGGCGAGAGCGGAAACTGCTCGATGTTCTCGAGGCCGAGCAACCGGATGTAATTGCCATAACCGGAGACTCGATAAACACCACTTCCGACTATCCCGGTCTGCGCGAGTTGCTCGAGCAACTTCACGCTCCACTTGGTGTCTGGGTTGTGCGAGGGAATCACGAAGACTGGTGGCCGGTTGATAACGAAGAAGAGTTTTACAAATCGGCCGGCGTAAAGCTGCTGGTGAATTCGAGTGCCGAGGTGCGCGACGGCATCTGGTTCGTGGGGTTCGATGATCTTTTCGCAGGTTCGCCCGATTCCAGAAAAGCGTTAGCGGGAGTTCCCGAGTCGGCTTACAAGATCGCATTGTTTCACTCTCCGATTTACTTTGACCAGGAGGCCGGGCTATCTGATCTCGCGCTTGCAGGTCACAGCCACGGCGGACAAGTAAAGTTGCCGTTCATAGGCGCGCCGTACACGCCGCCGTTTTGCGGCAAGTTCCTTGAAGGCTGGCACGAATTGCGCGGTACGAAAATGTACGTGAGTCGCGGCATCGGCACTTCAATTATGGATGTTCGATTCTTGTGCCGCCCCGAGATCGCAATCATCACTCTTGGCGACAAGCGCGACTTTGACGAACGCCAATCGTCAGTAACCAGTTCGTTTGCAATTGCAAAATAGTACAACACGGTAGGTCATGGTTGCTCGTGGCTACTCTTCTGAATAGCGACACGACACATCATAACATTGCGGTTTGGGATTTATCGCGACTCGCAACTAGAAGTCATCCCGGGTTGCTCGGGCTCTGGCACGAGAGCGACTACGACGCAACTTATTTTGAGATCATTGAGTACGAGGGTTATTGGGAGGCCTACTATCTTGTGCAGGCAGTGAACAGGAATTTGGATCCTGTGGGCCAAGTCTGGAAATTCGCGTGGCCAGAAAAAAAGTACATTCAAGTACTGACGCTGCCCCCAGGGAATGTTTCTGGTCTCGCTGTTTTGAAGACTTAAGAAGCCGTATTCCCGAAAACCACGAATTTAAGAAAAGCGGACGAGTCGCAGCGGCTGCGTGCAACTCGTCCGTGAAGGACAGAGCTTGTTCTCCGTCTAGAAGGAGCTTTGTGACAGACTAGTCAATTTCGATTATCAAATCTCGTTAGTCAATCTCGATGGCGCCGGAGTTGGCCACACTCACGCGGCGAGTCTTGGCAGTATTGCTGATGACAATGCTTGGGGCGTTTGGAACCGGGAACCAGCCTTCCGGAGCGGGAAAAAGTAACCCACATCGTCTTCCGAAATATCAACTCCGATAAGAAGGTCTTCCGCCTCGAAAGCACAAGCCTCCCATCGCCATTCCGACCAACGCCGAACTGTCCTTTCTTTTGCTTCAGAGATTGCGTTCACATTCATGCGCCCATTGATCCTTTGTTCTCCAGCCGTCTGCAGTTGCAAGCGCACCGGTTGTCGTTTTGAGTGCCTCTCTTGACCTCTACCTTGCCAACCAACAATCCATCACGCTACATTCTCTCGCAATTCGGGCGGCTCAGCAGATTATGAAAACAAGCCTTACTCATCTTCCAAAGCACAAGCGGGAAGAACTCAAAGAGATTACCGAGATCATTACCTCGAAGGTCGAAGTCGAGATGGTAATCCTGTTCGGCAGCTATGCTCGCGGGAACTGGGTTGAAGACACTTACACTGAAGGACACATCACATACGAGTACAAGAGCGACTACGACATTCTCGTTGTGGTGAAAGAAAAAGCGGACGCAAACAGACTTAACCTATGGCGTCACGTCGAGGCCGTTATTCATAACACCAGGACTATTAAGACCTGGGTGACTTTGATCGTGCACCACGTGAATGAAGTTAACAGAGATCTTTCAATGGGTCAGTACTTTTTCACCGACATCAAGAAGGAAGGAATCTTGTTGTATGACTCGAGACGGTTCAAGCTGGCCAAGACCCGGAAACTGAGTGCGGAAGAACGAAAGCAGACCGCCCAACAAGATTTCAATTACTGGTTCAAGAGCGCGAGAGAGTTTTGGGCCAACTTTGACTTTTCTTTCAAAAGGCGATCGTACAGGACCGCGGCATTTCTGCTTCATCAGGCCACCGAACGGTCTTACATCACGACCTTACTTGTCTTCACCCACTACAAACCAAAGGAGCACGACATTTCGAAGTTGGGCAAGCAAGTGAACAATCTCGACCCACGATTCTTTCCGGTGTTTCCACGCTCAACGCCCGAAGAAGAACGGTTGTTTGACTTGCTCAAGAAGGCATACATAGACGCCCGCTACAAGCGAGAGTACAAAATAACGAAGAAAGAGTTAGAGTACCTCGCCGGGCGTGTGAGGAAGTTGCAGAAGCTAACGAAAGAGATATGCAAAGAGAAGATCGAAGGCTATTCGTAGTGGTAATAGTTGTTTTCGCCTGAATCTGCATCTTCATCAGCGTCTGCGTCTTCATGTTGAAGGTCTGCGTTTACGTCTAGTGTGTCTTTGTCTGCCATCGAACTATGTCTTCGTGCATGCCGCTCAATGCCGCGGTTGATCCTTTAATGCTTCAAACAAGTTGGTCTCCGCCTCCTTTAACTTCCGTTCGCTGACCTGTTCCTGGTATTCGGCGAATTCTGCCTCTCGACAGGCACGTTCGAATGCGTCGGTGGCGGCCGATAGCTCCTGCAAGGGAGGATCCGGTTCGGGTAACTCAGGATTGTCCGTCATCGCCTCGATAACCTGCCTGGTTTTGCGGATCATCTCGGACTCGCTTAGTTCGCCGGAGAGCACCTCTTGTAAGGCTTCTTGTATCTCGTTCATATCCATTACGATCCTCCAGAAAGAGTATTACAATCCGGAAAGCGGACGGGTCTTAAGGTAATGCGAGCCGCAGAAATTGGCAAGCAAAATAGCGTTATCAAAAAAAAACGGACGAGTCGCGGCGGCTGCGTGCGACTCGTCCGATAAGGACAGAGCTTGTTTCTCCGTCTATAAGGAGCTTTGCGACAGACTAATCAATCTCACTGATCAAAATTTCATCACGGAATCTCGCTGGTTAGTTTGAGGATCACGCTTTCTAATCAATCTCGATGGCGCCGTTAGCGGATACGCTCACGCGACGAGTCTTGGCGGTATTGCTGATTACTATATTGGGGCGCTTTGAACCGGGAACCAATTTCCCCGAACGCGAAAATGTAACTACGTCGTCCTCCGAGATCTCCACGCCGACTGGTAGTTCTTCTGTTTCGTAAGCGTCGAGCCGGCCGTTACCATTACGATCAACGCCGAACGTTCTATCCTTGGCATGAAAAATCACATTCATATTAACGCGCTGACTGATTGCTTGCTGTCGCGCCATCTCCAGTTGCTGGGCGATCCCGTCAGTCGCGCCGTTGATGCGGTACACAGCTATGCCCATTCGGCCAAGATGCAGAAGCACTGACCCGACAATAAGCGCTACCAGGACGCCGACTATCGCTTCCATTAGTCCGAGTCCTGCTTCTGTGCTGCAACGCATGTTTTGCTTCGAGAGAGCACTCACTTCTGGCCTCCGACTTTGCGGCTGGGGCAGCCAACGCAAACCACGCCGGTTGCTGTGCAATTGTGCTGCCACGCTTTCCGGGGTTGGACATGTAGGGGCGGCCCTCTGTGGCCGCCCCTCGATCGTGAGATAATCCTTGGCCAAGAGGGGCGGCCACGGAGGGCCGCCCCTGCCTGTGGGGAAAAATAGAACGTTACGGCGCTGTAACTTTACTCCACGGGTTCTTACCGGGATTCCACATTGGAATGCGCAGTTAACAGGGGAACGCGGCAATGAAAAACCGTTCCTGAAGCATCGCTGCGTTCAACCGCAACATTCCCGGCGTGCGCGACGAGGATCTTCTGCACGAGCGCGAGCCCGATACCGTAGCCGCGAGACTTGGTCGTGAAGAACGGAATGAAGATTCGGTGGAGGTCTTCGGCGGCGATCCCGCTTCCGGTGTCGCGAATTCGTATGTGGGCATACCGCGGTTCCGGCCGGCCGTCAATCGATCCGTTAATCACGATCGTCTTATCCGTCGACAGAGGATCTATAGCTTCGATCGCGTTCCGAAGAAGGTTGATGAATGCGCGCTTGAGAAGAGATTCATCTCCGGGCAGCGTTGGAAACTCTCCTTCGACTCGAAGTTCGATCCCGTCTTGCTGTAGCCGCGTTCTTACATCAGCAGCGCAATCCTCGATGATCTGACCAAGATCCACTTCTACCAGACTCAGATCCTGCGGGCGCGCAAAATTCAGGAAGTCGGTCACAAGCTTGCTCAATAATCTGACTTCATTCAACGCCGCCTCGAGCGTTACTTGACGATCGGCGCCTGAGCCCGTTTCCTGGGCCTCCAGTAATTGAACATAGCCGTGAATGGTAGCCAGTGAGTTCTTGAATTCATGAGCCAGACCCGCAGCCATTTCTCCGAGGTTTGCGAGGTTGTCCTTTAGCTTCATCCTCTCGCGTAGCTCGAGTACTTCGGTAATGTCGGTCATCAGGCAAAGCGCGCCTTCTACGTTTTGAGATGCGTCGCAGATCGGCGAGACGCTCAAACCGATTCTGCGCGGTCTTCCGTCGGCAAGAATGACTTCGACTTCTTCTCGTCTAAAATTGGCGGCACTCTCGAGGCAGCCGGAAATCATGGCCGCAATTTTAGGAGAAGAGTTGAAGAAGGAGTGATAGTCGACGAGCGGGGACAAGAGCTCGCCGGTGTGGAAGCGGCGCCCGCGCGCGGAATCCGCTGCAGCCTCGCCGATGCCGAAAATCTTCATCGCGTGAGCGTTGACCGAGGTCACCAATCCGCGTGAGTCGATGGTGATCAATCCCGAGGGGATGTTCGCGACCAACCGTTCGCTGAAACGTTCGGACCGTTCCGCGCGGCGTCGCTCGAGCGTGTGAAGCCGCGCTAGCTCTTTCTCATTTGCCTGGAGCCGCTCGACCAAAGCCTGAAACGTCTGAGCTACGAATTCGCCCTCGGTCATCGTTACAGCAGCTCGAACCGGGCTTCCGCGAGCCGCCTCGACCATTCGTCTGTATGGCCTCAGGAGCCATCGCGCAAGCAGGAACACCAGGGCGATGCCAAACACAAGAGCGATGATCTGAGAGCTGAAAAGATAAACGATGACAGGAGATCTGAGCTGGCCGCCGGTGTGGGAGAAGAGCGCCATGCTGAGAACGATGAGCAGAAGCAGCGCGAGGATCAGAACCAGTATGGCTAGGCGCGCCTTGTTTTCTACTGCCCTGATTTTCATAAGGAACTCTGCGAGGACGTGGTCTAGCCCTGATCGCCCTTGTACTCCGGATCTTCACTGGTGGATTGCTGTCCGGCTCGATCTGACGCCCTGACGCTGAGCGTGTTGTCGGTCAGGAACGAGAGCCGGCCGGTTTTGTTGTACCTGGAAGGCACCGCATAGATTCTGAAGTAGCCGCCGATAAGCTCTAGCGAAATCCTATAACCTTGACTGTGTGGGACAGTGATTGTCGAGAAGTCCAATACGCCTGTGCCTTGTCGGGCGGTGTTATCCACTTGTTGCTTGACTAGACGGGCGTACTCCCACAGCGTGACCGCAACGTCATACTCATTCTGGTTCATGCGTTGCTGCTCTCTGATCTTGAATTGCTTGTAGGCATGCGCTCCAAGGACTCCCACGAATACTGCCGCCAGAATGATGAGGACGATAACCATACTCTTACCAATTGTGCCGAACTGGACGTAACGCTTTAGAGGGTTGAGAAGTCTATATAGTCGGGGCACTGGAACGACGCACCGATGCTGCGGAGGGTTCTCGCGAGGTAACTTATACACAGAGGCGCGGCGGAAATCAATATGGTAAGAACACTTCCGAGGCTGAGGCGGGCGAGACAAGAGCACCCGAGTTTCGAAAGAAACCTGGAGGTGATAACATTCAAACTCTGATAATCCTAATGAAGGGACGCTTTTACAAAGTCAATCGGAGAGCTTGAGCTTCATGATAGATCGCTTGAAAAAGCTTGAAGAACGGCTGCTTGGTCCAGCAAAACGTGTCGAATCGCTGGTTCGAAACGTGCTCTTTCTTGGATTTTTTGTGTTGCTCCTTTTGGTAGTGGGAGTCGGTTACCGCGCGGTCCATAGCGTTGAGCAGCTCGAGAGGGAGAGTGTGCTGGTGGATGACATAGGCGAGCGCCATCTTCGTCTGGTTCTGAATCTTTCGGAGACGGCCGGCAAAATTGTTCCGGAAGCCAGGACGGTGGTTGGGACCAGGTCAAATTGGTTGCTGGGGCTTCCCGCGAGGCACAGGCTAAGTGATCTAAAAAAGGAGATGGACGCCGAGATCGCGGAAGGGCACGGATCTTCCCTCGTCGACTGGCCCGAATGGCAGGAGTTTGAAAAGGCGTACCAGGAGTTTTGGTCAGGGATGGATGCGAAAGACGAAAACGACGCAGGCTGGCATGAGAACAGGCAGCGAATGGTCGATGCGCTCGGAGCGCTCGACGCAGCGGTCGACAAAGAGCGAGTGCGAAGTAACGATCAAGCGCACCAGATGAGCGCGGGCGCCCGCAAGAGAATAATCCTGGCAACTGGTGCTGTTTTGCTGGTCGGCATCATAGTAGCTGCGCTTGCGCTTTATGAGATCCGGAGAAACCTGCTGGCCTTGAGCGGCGCTTACGCCGGAACGGCGGAGGCGAGAGACTACCTTCAATCACTGCTCGATAGCCTGGTATCAGGTGTGGTAGTGATCGGACAAGACGGAATCGTAAAGACGGTAAGCGAGTCCTTTCGCGCTCTGCCGGTCGTTGGGGCGGAATCGCGAAGCGGTGAGAACTACAGAAACCTGTTTCGAGAAAATCCTTCCTTGCTGGCTGCGGTGTCGGAACAGCTCGAGCAGCCAAAGTCGGGCAACCGCTACTACGGAAGGGTCGATCTGGGCGTCAATCTATTCGATGTGTTTACGTCGCCTTTGATGATCGCTGGTCAGCGCGACGGGATTATCGTTGTTTTCGTAGATGTGACTGAAACGGCTCGAGCACAGACGGAGCTGCGACGTAATCGAGCTTTGGCGGCGGTTGGGCAAATGACCGCGCAGATCGCTCACGAGATCAAGAATCCGCTGGGGAGTATTCGCTTTGCTACAGAGTTTCTGAAGCGGCTCGCGGCTACAAACCAGGCGAACGATTTGTCGACGATCGAGGTGATAGAGCGCAGCGTCGACCACCTCCGTGAGATTGTAGCGCAGCTTTCGGAGTTCGCGAGACCGAAGGAATTAAACCGCACCGAGATCAACATAAACTCTCTGTTGGACGAACTCTTGCCCATGGTCGCCGATCGACTAAACGCCAAACAGATGCGCATAAGCAAGCAATACAGTACCGACCTTCCTTCCGGCCAGTATGACGGGACGGAACTGAGAAAGCTGTTCCTCAACCTGATAATAAATGCAGTTGAAGCCAGCGAACCGAACAGCTCGGTGGAGCTCAGAACGAGCGCGAACGGCGACGGCCATATTCTGGTGGACATCATAGATCAAGGCTGTGGGATGGATAGCGAGACGCTAAAACGTTTGTTCGAGCCGTTCTACACTACAAAGGAAAAGGGAACAGGTCTCGGGATGGCAATCGCAAAACAGATTGCCGAATTGCATAGCGGTGACCTGGGAGTACTGAGCAGAACAGGCGAGGGCACAACGGCGTCAGTGAAATTGCCCCTGACTAAGTTTGCGGAGGCGGACAACAAAAGCGTCGCTGTCCATCGTCATATCGGATGAACCAATCGCAGGAATTGGCCACACGCCACGGAGGTAGTTCGATGAAACCGAAGAAGCACCTTATTTTGATCATGAGCCTTGCGCTTGTTGTCGGCGCGGTTCATCCGTTGAGTTGCAGCGCGCAAGCCCAGGACAGCCGGCCGCGCTACAGTTCGCAGCAGTCCGCGGATCGAGCATGGACATTGCCTTCCGACACTGTCATCAGCGTTCAAATGAACAGCACGCTCAGCTCGCGAACGGCTAGAGTCGGAGACAAGTTCATCGCTACAGTCACGGTTCCCGTTTACGTCAATGGCCAAACTGTAATCCCCGCGGGAACGATCGTCGAGGGCCGAGTTACTCAAGTTACGCCGGCGAAACGGATGAACCGGTCCGGTACGATAGGCATCGACTTCGACGACCTCGTGTTCCCTAACGGCAGCCGCCTGGGTCTTGTTGGAGGTCTAACCTCATCTGATCCGGAAACTCGGCGCCATATCGACGACGAGAGTCGCGTGTCGGGACAAGGTAACAACCGGCCCGCCGTCTTCATAGGCGGCGGCGGAGCGATTGGCGCCGTTCTTGGCGGAATCGCCGGCGGAGGCAAAGGCGCGGTTCTGGGAGGTGTAGCGGGCGCAGGCGCCGGAGTCGCAGGCGTTCTTCTTGCGAAAGGTGAAGAGGCTCAGGTTTCTGCGGGCACTCCCTTTGGCGTACAGCTCAAGCAGCCGCTAGTGATAAGAGAGGGCGCTATTTCAGAAACAGCCCCGACTGCGGATAACCAGCAGGATCAGCCGCCCGATCTGCGACCTGACCAGAGACCTGATCAGCCGCCAAACCAACAGGTTGATCAACCTCGCGATCGGCCGGAGAGGACCGACCCCGCTGGCGTGCGAGGCGATGTTCCCGATCGTCCGGAGCGTTCTGAGCCCGAATCTCGCTCTGATTCTGATGATCAAGCGGGAAGGGCTTCACTTCCGCTCTCATCGCCAGAGATGGTCCGCAGGGCTCAAATTGCGTTGAAGGATCAGGGCTACTACGAAGGAGAATCGGATGGAGTTATGAATCCGCGAACGTCAAGCGCGCTGCGGGCATATCAGAAGGAACATCGACTCTCGGAAACCGGCGATCTTGATCCTCAAACCGCAAAGAGTCTTGGCATAGTGGGCGCCGCAACCGTAGCCGATCGAGGAACTCCCGATCGGGGAACTCCGGATCGCGGAACGCCCGATCGTCCAAGGGGGCCCAGGAGAGAAAGCGCTCCGACATCGGACGCAGTAATGGCGACAGTTCTTTCGGCGACCGCCAATCGAACCGGAGACGGGGCGATCTATGTATTGATCACCACTCAAGCCAACTCAGGCGGATGGCGTTGGTTCGGTGAACAAGTAGTAAACGGCGATACACTGGAGGTATACGCAAGGGCGGTCAAACCGGCGGGGATGGTGACGCAAGTCCTGACCAGAGGACGTATCGAGCTCACAGCGAGAGACGGAGTGCAATATGTGAGGCGCGTCGTGATTCACTCTGCGGGCGGCGATCAGGCGATTACCTTAGGAGCCAGCGGCGATACTGGCCCGGACAGAAGCGCAGCGTCAACCGGGTCGGGGTCCTCCGCCAGCGTTGCCCTCCAACGCAAAGCCGAGGATCTGCTCGCCGAATATCAGCGAGCCTACGGCGTTCGTATGACGGGCAGCGGCATCGAAGTTGAGAACGCCTCGCAGTACCGTGATCCGGAAATAGAACTGCTGTTTGCGATAGACGGCTTCGCGAATTCAGCGCAGCTTTATGCCAGGTTAGCGACGTCGCTTCGCGATAGACAAAGTATGCATGGTGCTACGCTGGCGCTCGCGAGACAAGCACGAAGAACTGACCGTGTAATCACGACCACAACGAGCCGCGCGGCAGACTCGATTGCGGTGAAGTGGGATTCCGTTCGCCAGGATGTTTTGAGGCTGATGCAAACCTATAACATCAATTCATCTGAGATCGAAAACTGATCCTGAGTTTGCGGGTTGATCCTGAGAATTCGCCTTATTTCGTTTTTGTCCGGGCCTCCGCCCGCAAAGGCCCCCCGCGAGAGCTTCGTTGATTGCCATAACACTACGTTGGAGCCCGGTGTCAGCGATTCTGCGTATCACCTTCGACCCAACGTCTAGCTTAGTGAGTGCTGACGACGAGGAAGCAGAGGCTGAAGGGGACGCCCAGACAGTGTTGGATCCTGAAGAGAAATGGGAAATCGAAAAAAAGGCTTTCGCGATCAAGCGGAAGGCATTACAAGTCCTCGGAGACATCGGTGATGAGACTGCGCTGCCTTTTCTTGAGAGCTTACTGAAGGCAGAAGAGAACAAGGATTGGAATATCCATCCGTCAATTCAAGCAGCAATTGCAAACTTAAAGCGGCAGCCTCCGTCTGGCTCCTTCCCGATATCAGTAAAGGTAAAGACTCCGGTGGAACATTAGAGCGCTTAGTGGCTAGCAGCTGTGTGTGAGGCCTAAAATCCGCGAGACTGACCACCTCGCCCGGAGAAAAGATGGGGTTCACGACCAAGTACCTCGCGCCCACCGGGTTGAGATTGGAACAATTCACAAGTGCGCCATAGTAGTGAGAGCCTGAAATCAAGCAGTACGCTGTTGGTTTGGAAAAAGCATAAAGCCGGCGTCCGACAAAATATTGTGAGAAGGCTCTCACTGCGACAACGATTTTTCTTGACACGGTAATCTGTTAGCAATATCATACCGCCCGTCTTTGATACCCGTGACCGAGGACCCGTACTCGGATTCTTACACTTCCTAAATAAGGTCAACGAGGTCGGGAGACGTGTCGTTACACCATACCGATTTCCCTCGAAGTCGTAGACATTCTGGGTGAAGCGAGGGTCTAACTCGCCGAGGAGGTTTCCATACATTCTCCCTTTCTCGCACCCTGCCTCGAAGTAGCCGTTCGGTTAGTTTTAAGGCCTGATTCGGAAACATCTAAGCGGCGTCGAATTAAGGGACAACGTCTGCGCGGGCGCGCCAGCTCCCGAGAGCTGTTTACTAGACGACCCATTCGTGCCGTTGCCTGTTACGCAATAATCCTGAACCTTCTGATCTGGCCCTCACCGAAGGTAACCTTCGGAGCGATCACTGGCCCAATTTCTGAAGTCGGCTCGATGGCTAGCTCTACCGTTGCCGACCTTTCATCGATGGTCAGGTGGCTACGATCGGTACCCGTCGTTGTCATTCCGTATTCGCCAATAATGATACCCTTGCCGGTGCTCCCGTTTTGGCCTTTCAATGTCGGTGCTTCGCGGCCGATCAGTATGGCTGAACGCACCGGGCGAGTGGCAACCATCGCTGTGTCGCCGCACAGGATGGTAGCTTATATCGGTGAGACCGTAACATTTGTTGCGATGGGTTCGGATATTCGGGGCGACTCGGTGCACGGCGCGAAGTTCCAATGGGAATCCTCGGACACAAACAAGCTCACGATTGATGAGTCGGGGCGCGCCACTATGCTTGGTCCGGGAATGGTGATAGTGACCGCTCGCGCGGGAGCGGCAGCTCAGGCGGCTCCGGTTTTGATCAGATCGATTCGCCGCACGCCGCAAACGGATCCGCAATGGCGAGCGGACCAGGAGAGCCTTGTTTCGTCTATCGGAGATGGAGACAACGGGAGCGGAGTGCTTGCGTCGTTGATGGATCGTTTGATGCCGACTGCTCATGCGCAGTTCAACACGTGGGGCGACAATCCAAATGCAGCGGGCCAAATAGGCACACCGCCGTTCACCGCGCTTGAGCCAACGCGACTCGGACCGGTGATGCCGGGAACCAACTTTGAATTGCCGATTCCGATCGTGAGTCTGGGAGGACGAGGACTCGCCACCGGTCTGCTGCTCTATTACAACAGCAGCGTGTGGGGAACGTACTTTGATCCAAATGGCAATACAAACGTCTACGCATTTGATCCAATTCAGAGTTGGCCGAGTCCGGGATTCTCGCTCGGTTTTGGCAGGATTACCTACACGAACACTGCAAGTGGCTACAGGTACATGCTTATAGATCCAAACGGAACGCGCCACGATCTGGGGATTGGTTCCGATACTGGTGCAAATTTGCTTCAGACAACTGATGGCTCGCACACCACATATGCCGGCAATGCGCTTGGTGGTACGCTCTATGGCAATGACGGAACAGCGGTCACGATCGGCAAGGTCAATAACCGACTGCTGCCGACTCAGATCACCGACACAAATGGCAACTATGTTCAAATAGCCTATCATTGGGAGACGAACTTCCCTCCGATGGCCGTCAATTACGTTGTCGACACTCTTGGGCGAGTGATTCAGTTTCACTACGATACGCCCAACAGCACGAACCTCACCTCGATCACGACGCCAGCCGGAACGGTCAGCCTGGAATATCAGTCGGTGACGATGAACCCGAGCTTTTTGTTGAGCAATCCTATCGAGAATATGCCGTCAAGTTTTTCAGCAGTCAAAAGAGTGACGATACCTCAGCGGCCAACGTGCAATTTCACGTATTCGGGCTACGGGATGATTTACAACATTGTATCCACGAGCAGCGGCGGCACGGCAACGGTTACTTATGACTACCCGCAGGGAGGCACCCAAGTATTGTGGCCGACGTTCACTCATCGGACTGAGAGTGGAACGCCGAACGACGCGGTCTATACCTATGGCACGGATAGCAGCGTCACGAGGCCTGATGGGACTAAGCTGATTCTCCACGGGCCCGATAAGGAACTACGAAGCAGCACGAACACAACGCTAACAAAGACAGTCAGTACGATGACGACTGATCCAGGAGGCTCGACTGCGATTCAGTCTATCATCACTAATGACGACGTCGGCGAACAAACGAAAGTTGACTTTGATTACGACAGCTATGGCAACGTCGTTAACAAACGAGATTATGGATATCAGATTAGCGGAGCGTGGAACGTGCGCCGGCGGACGCACTACAGCTACGTCAACTGGGAGCCGTACCTCAGCGAGTACGTCCGCAATCTCGTAACAGAAAGTGATGTTTATGATGCGTTGCAGGACACAAACGACGCGGACGATGTTCTGGTCACGAAAACGGTTGTCGGGTATGACGCCTACGGCGCGATGGGCGGAATGGAGAACTATGGAGGGACTGCCGCGCCGCCGGGTCATCTGTCAAGCTACGACATGACCAAGACTGCACGCGGAAATCTGACTGGAGTAACGACCTACAGCGATCTTAGTGGTGGCGGGGTAACTCGCAGCAGTAAGATTGACGTGTTCGGTGGAGTGACCAAGGCTCAGGTGTCCTGCTGTAATCAGAAGAGCTTCACGATGAGCGAAGCGACGTATTGGTCCAGATCCTCTCAGACGACTACTGGAGATACGTCGGGGATCTATTTGACAACGACTGCGAGTTACGACTTCAATACGCTAGCCGAAACAAGTCAGACTGATAATAATGGCCAAACAATCGGCTACAGTTATGATTCAGCACAGCAACCGACTGGTTTCACTTCACCAACGGGAGCGACAGCCACGATCGCGTACAATTTGTTGGGCGAGTAAACTTCTTTGATACTCAGCTACAACGAAGGCGGAGTGAATAAGAATGTCTCAACTTCAGAGGTTTCCGATGGCTGGGGTCAGTTGACTTCGTCGGTCGATGTGTATGGAGCGCAGACTAATTATTCTTACGATAGCATGGGGCGTCGCCTGTCGCGGACCAACCCCTTCCCGCAAGGTGGAGCCCCCGGACCTTCGACAACTTACCAATATGATCAACTCAGTAGAGTGACGGTAACTACTCAGCCAGATGGTAACACTGTTCAAAACACCTACACTGGCAGTAACATCGTGCAGGTGACCGATCAAGTGAATCGAAAGATCAAACGAGAAAGCGACAGTCTCGGAAGAGTGACAAGAGTCACCGAGCAGGATATTTCAACAGGGAATTTGACGCAGGAGACGACCTACATCTATGACATTGCTGATCGTCTGACCGGGGTAAATCAGGGAAACCAGTCACGCGCCTTCAAATACGACGCTCAGGGAAATCTGCTGTTCGCGCGCATTCCCGAGATGAGCGCAACGATTAATGATGGAACGGGGACATATTGGACTACGAAGTATAGTTACACTGACTTCGGCGCAATCGCCGCGAAAACCGATGCGCGCGGAGTTATAACCACCAATGGCTTCGACAGTCTCAATCGACTGATTTCGGTTACCTATAACACGAGCGGGGCGCCTGGAGTTGCTCCGACAAACAATGTTGCTTACAGCTACGACAACTCGCAGACGAGCGCGACGAAAGGTCTGCTGCTGTCAACCACAATGACCGGGCCCCTCGCAACCTATACCGAGAGCTTGGCCTATGACGACTTGAAACGGGTAAGCTCGCGGACGTGGAGCAGAGACGGACAGAGCTATGCAGTCAACTATCAATACAACACCGCTAACCAGATGACCCAGATGATATATCCCGTGACCGGCAGGACGCTCAACATTGCGCACGACAACACCGGTAGACTTAGCTCACTGGCTGATCAATATCGCACCTACGTTAACAACATCACACACAATTCAGCCGGTGAAGTCACGGGAGTGAGCCTTGGGAACGTGGCCACGGAAAGCTATGGATACGATGCAAATCGGCTCCAGTTGACCTCGCAAACCGCAACACAAACGGGCGGCACGACGAATGGCTTGTTGAACTTGAATTACGGTTATCAAGCGTCGGCGGATCAGAGTGGGACGGGATCGACAGCCGGTGACTCAGCTCAGTTGATGTCGATCAGCGGAACTATTAACGGCACGGCCGAGAGCGCCGCATATACATATGACGATCTGAGCAGGCTCGTAACTTCGAATCAGGCGACCTCCGGTTCCTCGGCGCAGCGCCGATTTGCTTACGACCGATGGAACAATCGCACCGGAATGTGGGATGCGACTTCAGGCGGCAATCAGATTCAGACAATTAATTTGCAGCAAAGCGGAGGGGTCCCAACCAACAGGATTCAGTCAACGGCTCCGGGGAGAACTAATTTTGCGCTCGCATCCAACGGATCAACTGCTATCGCATCATCCACTTTTAGCAGTTCTTATCCGGCATCGGCGGCAATCAACGGAGACCGCAAAGGAGTGAACTGGGGCAACGGCGGAGGCTGGAATGATGCGACCGCAAGCAGTTACCCCGACTGGATAGAAGTGGATTTCAGCGGAGCAGAGGCGATCGACGAGATGGATGTGTTCACCCTTCAAGACAACTCTGGTAGTCCGTCGGAGCCGACCGAGAGCATGACTTTCAGCAACTATGGCATCGTCGATTTTCAGGTACAGTACTGGAACGGAATAAGCTGGGCAACGGTGTCAGGTGGTAGCATTACCGGCAACAACAAAGTTTGGAAGAAGCTCAGTTTCTCCCAGATCACCACAAGTAAGATAAGGGTGAATGTAACCAACGCGCTCGCCAGCAACAGCCGGGTGACAGAGTTAGAGGCATGGGGACCGGCCGCGAACACGAGCTACAGCTATGATGCGAACGGGAATCTGACCAATGATGGAGTTCACGCATATGATTACGACGCCGAGAATCGATTGAAGGGAGTAGACGCCGGAGCGACAGCGTCTTATGCGTACGACTACGAGAATCGGAGAATCAAGAAGGTAGCCGGGAGCACTTCAACCCACTACGTCTGGGAAGGAAGCCAAGTCATTGCCGAAAACGATGCAACGACAGGAGCAGCGATCTACAATTATGTTTATTCCGGAAACAGGCTTATTGCCCGAGTGGGAAGCGGAGTTATCAACTGGTACGTGAGCGATCGCCTGAGCGAAAGGCTTGTGCTTGATGCGAACGGAAATGTGATAGGGCGGATGGCGCACTTACCATTTGGAGAGGGTTTTGGCGAGAGCGGCGCGCAGGAGAAGCGCCACTTTACGAGTTATGATAGAGATTCTGACAGTAACACGGACTATGCCGTAAACAGGCAATACTCAGCCAGCATCGGAAGATTCATGAGTGTCGACCCGGCTGGTGGCAAGACCCCCAACCCGCAGAGCTTTAATCGATATAGTTATGTGGGCAATGATCCCGTCACTCGTATCGATCCCGTTGGCCTGCAGTGGGAGTTCTTATGCTCCGCTTCTTGGTTGCCCGACTTAATCCTTCAGATTTCCTGCGTTTATTTTTGGGTAGACAATGATGCCGCCACGCTGGGGAACATAAGCGTGACCATGCCTTTTGTGGATGTCAGCGTCGCGTTAGACCAGATCGCCAAACTAGCTGAAAAATTGCGCAAACAGCGTCAATTCGAAGACAAGGCAAAGGAAAAAGCAGCCGAGATGCTCAAGAAGGAGGAATGTGGTGAATTCATGGCGGCGCTTATGCAGTTGACTAGTCAAGTTGCGCAAGACCCCGTAGATAGGGGTCAGATTGGCCCGTTAACGCCTCGTTTCTATTTGGCTCCGCCAAGTCCCGATTATGCGCTAAACTTATATGCAACTGCCCTGAATTCAACCATCGTTAGTGCCGATGATGTACCTGGCAAACACGGCAACGTTATTACCATTGGCGAAACTACCTGGGTTGGATTTGATGTTACCTTGACATGGCACAAAGAGTTCTTCGATCTTGGTCCGATCGAGGCAGCACAACAGACTCTTCACGAATCGCTCCACCTAATCCCGAACTTCGACGATATTGTTTTGGCAAATACGGCGGCAAGAATGGCCGGAACTAACCAGACTTTTAAAACGATCCCGGAGGCCTCTCTGTATCTGAACAGTCAGATTCAAAGTCACTGCGAGTGACCCGTGGAGAACCAGACATGACAAAGTCAAGTGTGCCTTTGATATTCGCGACGGCGGTATTGACTGTGGTTCCTTGTTTCGGACAGATCAATAAGCCGGTCAAAACCGAGGCCCCGGCAAAAGGCCAGGACACCGAACAAACGCTCCATCGATCCTCAAAATCGGTGCTTGGAATCTACTACGAAGGAGTCACACCGGACGGTCGCGGTAATATCTGGGTGGGCGGGTCCATTTGGTTGTTACAGGGACTCCTGCTTCATTACGAGGGAGAGCAGATAGTAAATGCTGTGATACCCAATTCAATCAAGATCGTTAAGGACCTGTTCTTTACAGAAGCGAGTACCGGCTGGCTAATCGCCGATGGCAATTTTCTTTACCACACTACTGACGGCGGCACAACTTGGAAACAATCCTTCAAAGCCGAGCGTGACCTTTCCAGCCTAGCTTTTAGTGATCAATTCAATGGCTGGAGTGCAGGAGCACACGGAGTGATTTATCACACCTCAGACGCAGGAATAACCTGGCTGAAGCAAGACAGCAGTACCACCTATAATCTGAACAAAATCTTGTTCGTTGATTCTGTTCACGGCTGGGCGATCGGCGGAATTTGGAAAGGGAGTCCGGCATTCCAATGGATGCCGGTTTTTCTTAGTACCAATAACGGGGGAAAGACCTGGAAGACGATGCCGGTGTTGGACCTGCCAGCCACTTTGACTTTTATTACCGGAGGACACGGCTGGGGTATCGATAAACAAAACAACATTCTAAAGACGGACGACGGTGGTGAGAACTGGGTTATCCAATACCAGCCTGGGAAGGCGACTCGTTTATCATCCATTTACTTTCTTAACGCACTAGAAGGATGGGTTGCCGGAGACGAAATCTTACATACGGAAGACGGGGGCGAGACATGGTCGGTTCTAAATGATCATGATCTTCCGACCTTCTTTGATAAGATTGTCTTTACAAATAATAATCGCGGTTGGGCGTTTGGATTCCGAGTCGAGCCGGAGTCATTTAGTACGCGCGACGGCGGCAAGACCTGGACACGAGTTCCAGATACCTGGAAGAAAGAACTAATAGAAAAAGTGTATAGCGCTAACTTCCGCTCAAGGCTCTGATGTTTTGAGCGCCATCGAAGGCTCAGGTGTCTATAGGAAACTACGATTGCCGAATAATCGACGAAGCTTGAAAGGGATACAAGGAAGCCAAGTTTTTCATGGTTCTAACAGGATCTCACACGGCAGTATAATGGCTATCTTAGCTTCTGAGTGCGCTGCTTTAGCAAAGGACGCGATTGCTTCGACAAGCTGTCTCGGGTGAAGCGGCTTTGCTAGATGAAGCTGATAGCCGGCCGCCAAAACGCGAGCGGCGTCTTCGCTGCTCGCGTAGCCGGTCAAGGCTATTGCGGGAATCTGACTTCCGTTTCGAGCGCGAACTCTTCGGATCAAGTCGTACCCGTCTTCGACCGGCATGCCTATGTCGGACACAAGCACATTCGGTTCCCAATAATCCCACAGCTCCAGCGCCTCCTGGACGTTAGCCGCGGTTTTTGTTTGAGCGCCGCGGAACGCGAGCTCGAACGCAAGCACTTCTCGCGAGTCCGAGTCATCATCAACAATCAGCACTCGAAAGCCGTCGAGTCTTGGTTGTCCATTCTCGGACGTGGCGTGCTGGGTCGAAGTTTCGCGGAACGCCTCGACTACGCAGGGCAGGGTAACGCGAAACTCAGATCCTGATCCATTCGATGAGTTGAAAGCCTCTACGGAGCCGCCGTGCAATTGAACGAGGTGCCGAACTATCGCGAGACCCAGCCCAAGCCCGCCGTGCTTTCGCGAAGTTGAACTGTCCGCCTGGCTGAAACGATCAAAAATGTAAGGCAGAAACTCGTTCGGTATTCCTTCTCCGGTATCCGTGACGCTTATCACAGCGTTTGAGCCGGCCTGTTCGAGCTTGATCTCGATCTCTCCGCCCACCGGCGTGAACTTGATCGCGTTCGAGAACAGATTCCATAAGACTTGTTGGAGCCGCTGGGAATCAGCAAAGACCGGATCGCAGGGCGATGGGATCGATTCGTGAATCCGGATCTTTTTCTCCTCGGCCATGGGAAGTATTGCGGCAACGGCCGCTTGAATCACGGCGGCAATGTCCAGCGGGCGGCTGTCGAGTTGAAGTTTTCCAGCGACGATACGCGAGACATCGAGAATGTCTTCAATGATTCGAGCCTGAACGTTTGCGTTGCGACTGATTACCTCGAAGGCTCGGTTGTAGAGTGCCTCGTCATATTGTGTCTTCAGCAGTATTTCTATCCAGCCAACGATCGCGTTCAATGGTGTGCGGAGCTCGTGCGATGCAAGGGCCAGAAACTCATCCTTGGCTCGATTCGCCGCTTCAGCCGCGGTACGAGCGGCGTGCTCGCTGAGCAGGAGATGCTCGCGCTGTTCGTCAATACGCTTCAAATCGGTGATGTCTGTCGAGACCCCGCAAATAGCGTAGGGCTCACCATCCGCGCCGCGCAGCGGGAATTTCACCGTCAGGTAAGTGTGCTGGCCGTCTGGTTCAACGCCAGGCTCTTCGGATTGAATTGCCATTCCGGCTTCCAGGACTCTTTGATCGTTTTGAACATACGCGTCCGCGATGTCCCTTGCGTAAATCTCGTGATCAGTCTTTCCCGCAACCTGATCCCAGGTGAACCCCCAGGTGGCGAGACCGCGCCGGTTCATCACGATGTATCTGCCCTGAAGGTCTTTTACATAAATAAAAGCCGTTGAATTATCTACGATGGCGCGGAACCGATCCTCGCTGGCGCGCAGCGCCTGCTCGGCGCGCTTGCGTTCGGTGATGTCGCGCGCAATGGTCGAGGCGCCGACGATCCTGCCTGACTCGTTTCTAATGGGTGAGATGGTGAGCGACATATCGATGCGCGTGCCGTCTCTTCGGATTCGAACTGTTTCGTAATGTTCAACTGGATGCCCGGTCCTAAGAGTATCGAGAATCGTTGCCGCCTCCGCAGCACGCTCAGGCGGATGCAGAATAGAGATCTTTTGCCCGATGACTTCGCAAGCCAGATATCCGTATATCCGCTCCGCCGCCTTATTCCAACTGGCGATCACGCCATCCAGCGTCATTCCGATGACCGCATCATCCGTCGAGCCAACGATAGAAGCGAGGAAAGTCAGGTCATCCCGCGCGCTCTTGTGTTCAGTGACAAGCGCGGCGAGGATCAGGGCGGTAGCTGTGGTCGATACTACAAAGGCTTGCAGCAGAAGAAGCGCTTCATTGGGGTCCTGGTGCGCGAATGGCCCGAATCCCCGGGTCGTTCCCCAAATTGCTATTCCTGACATCAGCGCAATCGACGTAGCCGCGCCGCGAGGGCCGAACCGAAAGGCTGCCCACAGCACAATGGGAATCGTAAGATGTGCTATCGGATAATGACCGATACTTCTAAGGACAAATCCTCCGAAGACAAATGAAGTGGCGGATACCAGCACCAATAGCATCAGTGCTACCTCTAAAAGGCGACGTGAGGACCACCTGTCTCGGGGTCTTTCGATCCATGTTAGGAGTAGCGGAGCAACAACCAGAGCGCCGGAGCCATCTCCAAGCCACCACGTCAACCAGAGCGGTCCGTAATTCTGCCAGAGCGCGGCGCCGCCCAAACAAAGACTCACATTACCAATCGTTGCGCTCAGCGCCGGGCTGATCATCCCGGCAATAACCACAAACTTCAAAACGTCCTGGGCGCGATGAAAAGGGCTGCGGTCTCCGATGAATCGATGAAGGAGAAATACCGCCGACACGGCTTCCAGGGTGTTTCCCACTGCGATTCCGCCGGCGGTGCCAACCGGCACACCCGTCGCCAGATTCGCGAGGAATGCGCCCAAAAGAATCGCCGGCGAGATTCGGTAGCCCAACCACAACACCGCGGCTATCGCAAAACCAGTTGGCGGCCATACCGGCGAGACACTGGTGTGCAAGAACGCCAGTGACAACCCGAGCTTTGCTGCTACGAGATATGTAGCAGCAACGGCTGCGAATTGAACTGCTCGCCCCGTATAGCTGGTTTTCATACGCGCTCTATCTCCCGGATCCGGAGGTGAAAACAACTCCGGTCCGAACATATCCAGCAGACAAGGCCTTTTTGGAACTCGGCTTCAATCTTTCAACCAAGGGCTTTCAAGCAGGAGATTTTCTGAAAGAAGCACCTTCTGACATTGCGTGAGCCCCCACTCCGGGAACGGCTTGCAGGGGCCAGTTGACGCGCAGAATATAACATAGAGCCAGGCACACTTCCATAATCACGATTTCCAGTAGTGTTCTGCTATTGGGTCTCTGGCTTGTAGGCTTCCCGGTTCAGGCCTGCGCGTGCTTTGCGGTCCTTTGCGACTTTGCGCTGCGTATTGAAGGAGTAAGACCCAATACGCAGCGCAAAGTCGCAAGGGACCGCAAAGCACGCGGAGGTCATTAAGCAACGCCTGTGACACTCGAAATACTGTCCCACCGAACCAGTACGGCGGACCCGCGCGGAATAAAATTGCTGAGGTTTCGGGCTACGTTTGACGAATCTCGAAACATCCAAGTCAATGGTTCGAGCGGCGAGGCATAGACGTCAAAACGCGCAGCCCGAAGCTCAACCGCCTGACTTGCTTGAGCGAACCAATCCGCTTAGATCAAAACGGCACTGGAGTTCTCCAATGAGTCTTACAGCTGTACGGTCGACGCTTGCTGCTGCTGTAATCACAGCGCTTTTGATAACACTACTTCCGGCGGCTCTCGCCCAATCCGGAACTCCGCAAGCTCAAAATACGACGCAGCGCGTCCGCCGTGGTAAGAACGGCGAGCCGATGAAGCCTCCCGGCTCCCAGGATTCTACGGGCGATGACAGGTCCACCCAGAACTCGGCTCCGGACTCTAATCAGGGAACGAACGCCGAATCCTCGAAACCGGCATCCAACGATAAGTCGACAGAACAGCAATCCTCGAAATCAAGTCAGCCACCTCCTGAGCCAACTGCGCAGCCGGCGGGCGAATCGACGACTGATCCGCTTCGAGACTCGGGCGAGCCAAGGCATGAACGTGATGCTCCCGCTTTTGATCGTCCGCCGCTTCGAGGCCAGGGCCACCGAGTTGGAACCACTCGCGATGTGAATCCCGATAGTGCGCCCCAAACCAATTCGCAGCGCCCGAGCTATTCGAGCAACGAGCCGGCCAGACAAAACGAGCCGGCCAGACAAAGGGACTCGCGCCAGTATCCGCAATATCCTCAAGACCGGTCGACTTCAACTTCTACTGGCGCTGATTCGGGCGCGACGGCTGACCCCTCGGCCACGGGTAGCACTGATCCAGCGCGGACCAATCGTTCAGGAGGGTCGCCTCCTGTGCTTCGTCGGCCAGCTGACTCACGCAACGATGGAGCGACGCAGAGTTCGCGGCCTCCCGTGCTACGTCGTCCGTCTGATTCTCAAACGTCCGACGAGAACGGCTCGCAGGACGTCAAAGCCGGCAAACCGTATCCTAATCAGCAGGGAAGCGGCGCTCAGCAACAACAGAGCGGCGAAGACGAAGTGGTCAAGCTCGAATCTACACTGGTCAGCATCCCCCTTTTGGTGAGCGATCGGTCCGGGCGATATATACCGCAGCTCAGGGCAAACGACTTCTTGCTATTCGAAGACGGAGTTCAACAGAAGATCGAGTCGTTCGGCAGCGAGGAGGTTCCCTTTAGCGTCGTCCTTCTCCTCGATGTGAGCCCCAGCGTCTCCGGAAGCATAAGGGAAATCCAGGACGCTGCCATAGCTTTCGTTCATCAATTGCGTAATCAGGATCGCGTAATGGTGGTCTCGTTTGATCGAAACATACACTACCTCAGCGAGTTCACCAGCGATCGACGCGAACTCGAATGGGCGATTCGCCGAGCGAACATGGGCGGCGGCACCAGTGTTTACGATGCAGTTTACGAAACAGTAGATCGAAAGCTTCGCAGCGTCGAAGGACGCAAAGCATTGATCCTCTTTTCCGACGGAGATGACACGACCAGCAGTCGAGCGAGCTATGATGATGCGGTCAACCTTGTCTCGGAATCGGATGTGCTTGTCTACGGACTTCGCTACCCCGGCAGTGGCGGCGGTGGAGGCGGCGGTGGACGGGGTGGGATTTCGTGGCCTCGCAATCAGATACCACGCCTGCCGTTTCCTTTTCCTTTTCCGTGGCCAACGCCCAGACGCCGAGGCCCGTTTAACATAAGCGGCTCGACTCCTTCCGCGAACGGATCGGGGACTTCGGGTGCGGTGCAATCGTGGCCCCGCCGGAGAGGCGGTGGCGGCGATTTCATGAAAGACATCACCGCGGCGGGCGGAGGACCCGTGTACGACGCCGAACGGATAAGCGATATGAGCACCGTAGCTAATAAGATCGCCGAAGAGCTGCGACACGTATATGTGATCAGTTACTACCCGAGCAACCCGCTTTCGAAAGGCGGGTATCGGAAAGTTCGAGTGAGTGTTCGGAATCGTGACGACATCGCGGTGCGACATCGCCCTGGCTACAACGCCAGACCGAACGGAAGCGCAAGACCCACAATCTAGTTAGAGAATTCGCTTGAGCATGCTCGGGTTGTGACTAGAAGCGGACTTTCCAATGGACAACCCCCACGTAGTAACGAATTTATTCGTTGGGATTCGGTAACCAATGAATTCGTTGCTGCCTGTGAACTCCGGTTTTTAGCCACACCCGCAAGCGCGCAACGATTAGAAATAATTCTGTGTCGCGCCGTTATTTTTGTTAAAATAAACCGAACGCGAAGCACGTCTCTTCGCGTTGGCCCGTACGCACCCAAAATTCTTGACTGGAGAAGTACCTATGTTGAGGCGCTGTCTTTTTTCCATCATCTCGCTGACGCTCGCGTTAATGGTGATGATGGCGGGCTTTCACCAAACAACAACCGACGCTGCGCAGCCGCCGCGAGGGGATAACGCTGTAGGTGGTAATGAAGATGACTCGGATCAACCCGAGGAAGCGGCACGATACTACCAGCAAAAGCGGGCGCCGGCGGGCGAGACCGCAATCCCCGTCGAGCGCTACATCAGCGCGTCGGATCATATACGGCGCATGCCTTCGTATTCGACGGCAGTTGCTTCGCGATTGCGCGCGAGTGGTGGATTCTCGATAGAAGCGGAGTTGAGCCAGTGGGTCCAACTTGGCCCGGGCAACATCGGCGGGCGAACGCGCTCGATCTTGATTGATCCAAACACGCCTGAAATCATGTACGCGGCGGGCGTAGCCGGGGGAGTGTGGAAGTCTACCGATGCTGGGGATTCGTGGAGGGCGCTTGATGATCTGCTGCCAAATCTGGCGATCAGCTCAATGGCGATGGACCCCTCGGACTCGAATGTCATCTACGCCGGAACCGGCGAAGGGTTTTCAAACAGCGACGCGGTACGCGGGGCGGGAATGCTAAAAACAACGGACGCCGGCGCGACATGGACTCTGCTGACGAGCACGAGCAATTCGAATTTCTTCCTGATTAACGACGTAGTCATTAGCCGTAACAACAAATTGCGCGTGTACGCCGCGACTTCCACTGGCGTCTGGATGAGCAACGACGGTGGGTCGAGCTGGACTCTTTCGTTTTCGAACCCGTCACCTGCCTCGAGTTGTCTCGATCTTGCGATGCGCACCGACACGCCCACTGATTACTTATTGGCATCGTTTGGCAACTTCGCCCAGGCCACAGTCTTTCGTAACCCTGATGCGGCGGGCGCCGGAAGCTGGACTTCGGTGCTGGCGGAGCCGAACATGGGCCGCACTTCACTGGCGATCGCACCGTCGAATCAGAATGTCGTCTATGCGCTTGCGGTCAATCTGGGGTCGGGCGATTACCGGCTCGGCTTGCTGGGCGTCTTCAAATCAACCGACGGCGGCGCCAACTGGACGGCGACGGTCAAGAACACCGATAGCACGAAGCTGAACACCTTGTTGCTTTCAAGCCTGGGTTCGGCTTGCGGCAGCACAAGCAACCATCAGGGCTGGTATGACAATGTGATTGCCGTAGACCCTCTCGACGAGAACCGCGTATGGGCCGGTGGCGTCACGATTTTTCGCTCGGATGACGGCGGAACGAACTGGGGGCTCGCGACCGGACTCCACTCGGATGAGCACGCGATCGTCTTTCATCCGCGTTACAACGGGCGGCAGAATTCGACGATGTATGTCGGCAATGACGGAGGCATCTATCGTACGGACAATGCGCGAGCGGCGGTCGGAAATCTGCCCTGCAGCGGCGGCGGTGGTTCAGTGCAATGGACATCGTTGAATCATAACTACGGGGTGACTCAGTTCTATAACGGCACACCTTATCCGGATGGGAGGAGTTATTTCGGCGGCACTCAAGACAATGGAACTTTGCGCGGCTCAGATAGCGCAGGGCCGAACTCCTGGAGCTCGATGATGGGGGGCGATGGTGGATACGTCGCAATCGATCCCAACGACACGAATACTCTCTATGCTGAGTTCCAAAACCTCGCCATCCGAAAATCAACGGATGGGGGATTCACTTTTCGCGACGCCGTGACCGGAATCACCAATTCCGGATTCATGTTCATCGTTCCGTTTACAATGGATCCAGGCAATACGCGGAGGCTTTGGACGGGGAGCAACGTTGTCTGGCGCACCACAAACGGTGCAAGTCAATGGGCACAGGCGAGCGCTCCCCTGTTCGGAACTACCAGCGCAGTGGCAATCTTCCCGGGCGACGGGAACCGTGTGATTGTCGGAACGTCCATCGGCGCCATTCATCGCACAGCGTCAGCGCTCTCCGCCGATGCGAATACTGTTTGGGACTTCGCGCTTCCGCGCATTGGGTTTGTGTCGTGGGTCGCATTTGATCCGGTTGATCCGAACACCGCTTATGCTACTTATTCGAGCTTCAACAGTAAGAGTGAACCCGCAGACCGGCACATTTACAAGACGACCGATGGCGGGGTGACGTGGGCCCCCCTGGACGGTGAGGGTCCGACGGGCATCCCGGACATTCCGGTCCATTGCATTGTTATTGATCCTACGAACAGATCGCGACTTTACGTCGGCACGGATCTCGGCGTCTTCGTATCCACCGACGGCGGCGCTAACTGGGCGCGCGAGAACACCGGCTTTGCGAACACGCCTACGGAATCTCTTTCGTTGACCAACGCTGAAGGCATTGTACGACTGTTCGCATTCACCCACGGGCGCGGCGCATATCGCGTCAGGCTCGCCGCGTTCACGTCACGCATAACGGGCGCGACTGCAACGGGCAAAAAACTTGTCGTGACTGGTGAGAACTTCGACACCGGCGCCGTAATCCTGGTCAATGGACTGGAGCAGGGCACACGTAATGACGACAGCAACCCAAAAGGATCGTTGATCGCTAAGAAGGGTGGAAAGAAAATCGGTTCAGGCGAAACCGTTACACTTCGGGTGCGAAACGGCGATGGTTCGTTGACGCCCGATTTCAGTTTCGCTCGTCCCTGAAACGAATCTGAGCTAGCTGTTACCAGCGTTTCGGCGGAGGATGACAAGCCGACGAACCGAAAGTCGTTTTGTTGCGAATGTCTTGTGGCGTAGAAAACCATTGAGATTCAACAGGACGCCTTGATACTATTGGGCAGCGTTACTTCAACAAGTGGGAGACCTCTCTGAAAATGATCAAGATTGTTATTTGTTTTCTTGCCATCCTCAGCGGTGGTTTCACAATCACCGGTAATACTCACGATGCCAATCATGATGCGAATAAGGGTTTGCTTGCCCAGATTGAAAAGGGCAGGGAACTGCTAAAGCCGGAGTCAGTGCAGTTGCTCAAAGGCACGGTTGGCTATCGGCGCGTGCGGATTAGCCGGCGTAGATTCGAGGATGTGCCGGTGACCGGAATCGTCGGGCGTGAGATGGCTCTTGCGATACTTGACTCCAACGGGGCGATCAGGATCGCTCGCGCGATCAAACGGGACCCGGGTTTTGAGGTCCTCACTCCCGGTTTCATCCTGTCGATGCGGCGTGAAAACGGAATCAATTCCGACATCTCGTGTATCGATCCGGCAGGCGGAAAGGTCGTCGCGGTCAAGTATCCTGTCTCAAACGAAGGGAATAGATTCGGACCGGGCGAGGATGTCATACAAGCGGTCTATACTCCGTACTCCCCTGAAATCAAGACCGAAGAGGTAATCAAACGCGGCATCGAAGTTCAGAACGGGTTTATAGAAAAGGCTTATTCGAGGCTCCGTGATAGCGGTGTTCTTTCGCGAGCGTTTCCCGGCAGACGGGTTGTCGATGTCATACCAAAAGACATTCTGCGAGTCTTGCTGCTGAACGAACATATAGACCCGAGTGAATTCACGAGCCCCGGAATGACTCAACCGCTGGCCGAGCGAGTGCTGACGGTGATCGCGACAAACCGGGATAGAGCGTACGCCTTTTCCGTTAGTCCTGCCGCCGCGCGCGGCCTCGTTCAGATGATTCCATCGACTTATTCGATGATGTTGAACAGATATACATCGGCAGGTCTTAGATCCAACTTCCCGCAAGCGATGGGCGATCCGGTGAATGCGGTGATGGCCCAGGTGCTCTTGTGTGATTCGGATTGGGAGTCCATTCGAGCCCGCAACAACATGCCTGCGGACCGCGTAGGTCCCTATCTGGCGGCGGCCTACAATGGCGGTGTCGGTCGCGTCTTGACGATCCTGTCACACGACCAGACTGAATGGATGGAGGATCCCGATCAGAACCACCGTCCGACGATGACCGTAAGCAGGAAGGTCGCGGTAAGAGTCCGATCGCGCAAAGGGCGCGTCACAAAGCGATACGTCACGAAGTCATATACTCAGGCGATCTTCAAGAACGAAACCAGCAAGTACGTCAGCCAATATCATTGGATAAATGATTTCCTTGCCGAGCGCCAGAAACCCGCGGATCCGGTTACCCGCGTTGAGGTGCGAAAGGAATAGCGCGGATGAGCTTAGCGTAGATCTCGCGGGCCGCGGTGTTAGACATCGCGGCTTTTCCTTTGTGCGCCCGGCAGGGCGCACTCACTTGGGGGTGGAAGTCCCCTACTAGCCCGACAGGGGGAATAGTTAGCCGGACGGCAAGGGTGTCCATCGCGAGGTGGAATCTGAAGGAAGGCGCAGGCAAAACGCTGGCCCG